>APMI01007519.1_pt1 | contig 13960 bp, 13 predicted proteins | sample 667938 | NCBI WGS metagenome assembly APMI01 (sample SAMN01084076, study PRJNA167559) | wastewater metagenome | biome: Wastewater | place: Denmark: Ejby Moelle, Odense | collected 2011-11-28 | reverse complement strand
GAAGAACGGAATTAAAATAGCGCCGGCCCTCAGGCCGGCGCTAATATTTTAAGGCAGTGTCAGCACCGCTTTTTCAGCGGTCAGACGCGTTAATGGGCGCTTTCTTCCTTCGCCCCCGCACTCAAATTCGCGTGGTCCACATTGGCCAGTTGTCCACAAGCTGCATCTATATCTTTACCCCTGCTGCGGCGCAGGCGTGCATTCACTTTTTTACTTTCTAAATACTGCATAAAGGCCATCACTTTATCATCCTCAGGCTTCTCGTAGCTCGCAGCTTCTATAGGATTGTATTCAATGATATTCACCAGGTCGGCAGGTACCCTGCGGTATAATTTTACCAGGTCATCAGCATCTGCAATGCTGTCGTTAAAATCTTTGAACAGTATGTATTCGAAAGTTATTTCGTTACCCGTTTTTTCGTAGAAATAATTCAGCGCCTCTACCAGTCCTTTCAGGTGGTTGGTCTCATTGATGGGCATTATTTCGTTGCGCTTCTCATCGGTAGCAGCGTGCAGAGAGAGGGCCAGTTTAAAACGCACCCCATCATCACCCAACTGCCTGATCATTTTAGAAACCCCCGCTGTAGAAACCGTAATACGCCTCGGGCTCATTCCCAACCCTTCGGGGCTGGTGATCTTCTCAATGGCCATCATCACATTCTTGTAGTTCAGCAACGGCTCGCCCATACCCATGAACACGATATTGCTTAGTTTTTTGCCATAGTGCTTTTCCGACTGCTCATTCAGCAGCGTCACCTCGTCCACTATCTCATCATAGTCCATATTACGCTTGCGTGGTAAATAACCTGTAGCGCAAAACTTACAGGATAATGAGCAGCCCACTTGCGATGATACACAGGCGGTCATTCTTTTCTCGGTAGGTATCAGTACGCTTTCCACAAAATGTGCATCGTGCAGTTGCAGGCGGTTCTTTATAGTTCCATCACTGCTGTACTGGCTGTGATGTATCTTAACTTTAGGAATATAATATGCTTCGCTTAGCTTCTCTCTCAGCGCCTTGCTCAGGTTGGTCATCTCGCTAATGTCACCTGCAAATTTTGTCCATATCCACTCATATACCTGCTTTGCCCTGAATTTTGGCTCCCCCAATTCAACCATCAGTTCCTCCAGTTCGGGCAAAGTGCTGTAACGCAAATTCTTCATGCTGCAAAGGTAAGCTACATACAGGTTTATTTGCCATGCGATTTGGTCTTATCTGTTAATTAATTCGCAAAAGGGTATATATATGTCAGAAAGTTTTTTATATTTTTAAGTCCTCAAAATTTATACGTGCTTAAAAAATACTTCTTATGAAAAAATTCTTACGTTTTATCGGCATTCTCCTGCTGGTTCTTGTGCTCATTGTCATCATACTTGGCCTCATAGCCCCAAAAGAGGTGACTGTGGAAAGATCTATTGTCATTAACGGTCCGCGCGAAGTGGTATGGGACCAGATGGTGAAATTCAAGAACAGTCCTAACTGGGACCCATGGATGGCGGCTGATCCAAGCGCCGTACGCACCTATTTTGGTACCGATGGACAGCCAGGCAGCGGGTATAGCTGGGTGGGCAAAAAGCTGGGCGAAGGCAATATGACCGACACAGGCATAGACGGCAACAAAATGAAATACTGGCTGCATTTTGAAAAGCCATGGTTCATGAAGTCGGATGCGAGCGGTTTCTATAAAGTGGAAGATGCAGGCAACGGTCAAACCAAAGTGACCTGGAATTACTACCAGCATATGGACTTTCCCAAGAACGCCAGCCAGGTAATTATGAGTCCTGAGAAAATGCTGGGCAATATGTTCGATAGCGGCCTCAATAACCTCAAAAAATATGTGGAAAGCGGCAAAGCCGGTACCGGTTCAGCCGGAACAGTAAAGGAAGTTGAATTTCCTACTCATAACTATGCCGGCATACGTAAAACCGTAACAATGGCTGATATGATGAAGTTTTTCGAGGAGGCTACTGCCACACTTAATACTAACCTGGGCGGTATCATAGGCCCGGAAGCCACGCTATACTACACCTGGGATACTGTAAAACACACTACCGATATGGCGGTTGTTTACCCGATCGCCGATTCCATTAAATCTGCAAAAGGCGTATCTATTTTCCACATTAATGCTGCTAAGGCCGATATGATAGTGCACAAAGGAGGTTATGGTACTTTAAGCTCCAGCCATATGGCCGTTAATAAATACATGGCAGAAAAAGGCCACCAGATGGGCTTGAGCATAGAAGAGTACACCGTAAGCAAAAAACAGGAACCCGACTCGAACAAGTGGGTCACCAACATCTACTACATCACTAAATAAAATATTCGGTCCACAATTCCCTTCCTTTGCAGAAGGGCCGGGGCTGAGGTTTTTAAAGCTGCCATCGCAATGTATGGCAGCTTTTTTCGTTATTAGTTATCAGGCGCTTATCTTCGCAAACCCAAGCGGAATCATAGAAGAGGAATGAAGTTATCTGTCATAATAGTTAATTACAATGTGAAGTACTTCCTGGAGGTATGCCTGCATTCGGTATTCAAGGCCGCTGCAGCTGTGCCTGCTGAAGTCATCGTAGTGGACAATAACTCCAAAGACGATAGCTGTGCCATGGTAAGGGAGAAATTTCCGCAGGCCATACTGATAGAGAATAAGGACAATAAAGGATTCTCCAGGGCCAATAACCAGGGTGTGGCCATAGCGCAGGGCGAGTACATCCTCTTCCTGAACCCCGATACGGTAATGCCCGAGGATTTTTTCCGTCGCTGCATTACCTACCTCGATGCCAATCCCAAAGCCGGTGCCCTGGGCCCCAGGCTGATAGATGGCAAAGGCCAGTTTGCCCCCGATTCCAAAAAGTCATTCCCTACACTGTCCGTGGCCATCTTTAAGACCACGGGTATACACAAGATATTCAGCAAGAGCCCCTACTTCAATAAATACTATGCAGTACACATCAAAGAGCGCCAGACCGCCCCTGTGGAGGTGCTATCGGGCTGCTGCATGATGGTAAGGCACTCCGTCATTAAAGAGCTGGGCGGCGCCTTCGATGAGGATTACTTTATGTATGCCGAGGATGTGGACCTTTCCTACCGCATACAGAAGGCCGGCTACGATAATATTTATTTCCCCGAGGCCACCCTGATACACTACAAAGGTGAGAGCACCCGCAAAGCCACGCTCAAGTATGTGCGCATCTTCAACGAGGCCCTGGCACTCTTTGTGAAGAAGAACTACAGTGCAAAAGATGCCAGCCTGTTCATACTTTTTATCAACATCGGCATCATACTGCGTGCCGTGCTCAGCGTGCTGAAGCAGGTACTGCGCTTTTTGCGCATGCCCCTGTTCGATACGCTCATACTCCTGCTCACGCTCCTGTTTATGAACAATTTCTGGGTGGAGCACATCAAGAACATGATGCCCATACCCCTCAGCTCCATGTATGCCACCTTCCCGGTGTACCTGGCCCTCTGGATCGTGTGCATGTACTTCAACGGCGCTTACGATCAGCCTTACCGTGCCCTGCGGGTCATCCGGGGCATGCTGGTAGGCACGGTGGTAATACTGGCCTTCTACGGCCTGCTGCCGCCCGAGCTGCGTTATTCCCGCGCCATCATCATCTTTACGGGTTTTGCAGGTACCGTCATCATGCTGGCCCTGCACGAGGCCCTCTACAGGCTGGGCATCTTCAAGTTCATACCCTACGATACCCTGCCCAAGAAGGCGGTTATCGTGTCCGGACAGCATGCCTTCAACGAGACATCGGCCACACTGCGCCGGGTGCACTACGCCCCCCAGGTGGTGGGCCGCATAGCTACCGATGAGCATATGCAGGGCTCGCTGGCCACCATGCCCGAGATGAAGCAGTTCCTCTACACAGCGGGTGTCAACGAGGTCATCTTTTGCCTCAACGGGCTTAGCTACGAGCGTATATTCGAGCAGATGCAGCACTGCGGCCCTGCTTACGACTATAAGATACACCTGCCTGGCAGCCAGAGCTTTGTGGGCAGCAACTCCAGCCATACCAGCGGCGACCTCTATACCATCGACCGCCGTTTCAACCTAGCCGGCTTCTCGGCCCTGCGCAATAAGCGTATGATTGATGTGGTATCCGCGTTTATGTTATTGATCACATTCCCCGTTAGCATGCTGCCGGTGAAGCACAAAAGCAGTTTCATAGCCAATTGCTTCAAAGTGCTCATCGGTAAGGCCACATGGGTGGGCTACACTGCAGCCGGCGGTAATAATAAACACCTGCCTGCACTGCGGCCCGGTATAGTGCCGCCATATTTCATATTAAAGGCGTATGAGCCGTCTGATGCGGTAAAGCAGCACCAGGACATAGCCTATGCACAGCAATACACCCCCGGTGCCGACCTGCTTTTAATGCTTAAAAATTATAAATATTTGGGGGGCGCCTAAAAAAGATTTTGATGAAAGGGAAAAGTGGCTATTTTTGCAATCCCAAAATAAGCTTCCTTAGCTCAGTTGGTTAGAGCATCTGACTGTTAATCAGAGGGTCTCAGGTTCAAGTCCTGAAGGGAGCGCAAAATCCCCGCGAATAGCTTCGCGGGGATTTTTTTATTTATATTCAATTATCACTCGTTGATTAAAAGAAATTGGGTCACCTTTGAGATAGATAGTCTTTTATAAATTTACTATTCACTAATAGTATAAATATAATAGTAAAATATGAATGGTGAAACTCCTAAACGTTTAGCACCGAAACTAGATACCCTAATAAGGTTGTTTGCAAAATCGGGGAATCAGTGTGCGTTTCCGGGATGCGAGGCTCACTTGATAGACGATGAAAATAACTTCATTGGTCAAGTGTGCCATATTGAAGGTGTAAAAGGTGAGCGGTTTAACGAGACAATGTCAAATGAGGAAAGAAGAGACTATGATAATTTAATTATTTTTTGTTACCCGCACCATAAAAAAACAAATAATGAAGCAAAATTCTCCGTTGAACTGCTTAAGGAACTAAAAAGAAAACATGAATCGATATTTCAAAATGAAAATCTAATAAATGAAAATGCAGTTAGGAATATATACGATGATTTTAAAAGTCATCTTGAAAGTATTAAAGATGAAACAATTGAAATCAATGCTAAAGTTCAATTAAACACAGAATATCTGGAAAAGATCATTTCTCATATGGAGAAAGATAAAAGTACGGAAGAAGGCGAAGATAACTTTATAAGGGAAATAGACGTTATTGAAAAGCTAAGAAGCACAAATAATCATCTGTCCGCAATAAGCAAACTCAAAGAACTGAGAGATGAAAAGTGGGATAAGCTTACCAAGATTGAAAAATATAAAGTACTAGCAAATCTAGGAATAAGCTACTTGGGAATAGATGAAAATGAATTAGCTGCGCAGTATTTTATTGATGCAGTACAATATGATTTGGAAAACTATAAAAGTCTCGCTTTCGCCTCCGTTGGCTATGCAATTCAAGAAAACGCCGACAAGTCTAAAGAATACTTTCAAAAAGCAATTGCATTACAGCCCGATAACCCTTTTGCATATGTTTCCATGATAATGTTGAGCAAAAGTGTTAAGGACATTGATGAGTTATTAGTTCAGATTCCCCCAACTCTCTTGGATAAGGCAGAAGTGTCATATGCGTTAGGAATGTTTGAAAAAAGTAAGGGGAAATACGAAAGTGCTATCAATTGGTTGCATAGATCTTTAGATACAATTGGTAACGATAAAGCTCAGGTGAAAGCTACCATCGCCGCGATAATTATTGAATCTTTAATCGACCAATTTAAATTGTTGTCCGGGCAAATAACTGCAAATGAAAAAAATAAAATTGCTTACGCAATAAATTTACTGGATGAAGCCTGGGATGAAGTAAAGCATACAGAATTAAAGGAGAATTCATCTTGGTTTTTAGTTGATAGAGGGACTGCCAAAAGGCTAATAGGAGATATTAATGGATCCTATCAAGATACCTTATTAGCATATGAGATAACCCCAAATTTAGAAATAGCAATTACTAATTTGATGGTTATAGCCTTTGAAAACGGAAACATTGACCAAGCTTTTGAGCTAATTGATAAGTGGAAGAATCTTGACAAAGATGGAATGAAAAGCGACGTTTTCAAAGCTGAGATATATTATAAGTTGAAAAAATATAACGAAGCAATTGAAATCCTAACTGTTGCACTTGAACACCCGCTAAATGATTCTACAAAGGATTTGGCTCAGCATTTATTGATTGACTGCTATTTACATATCAACAGAGACTTGGCAGTTGATTTATGTGAAAATATTGTTAGCAAGCAACCTGATCGTATACAAGGATATATCTATGCGGGTAAAGTCTATAGAGAATTAGGTGAAAAGAGTAAAGCGTTATCCTATTTAGATCGAGCATATGCCATAATAAATGATACCACTTTAAGAGTAGATTTACTAGGGCTGTTTCAAGAATTATTTGAATTGGGAGACTATAATAAATCAGTGGTAATACTTGAAAAAATAACTAATCCTGAAGTATATTCTAATTTGAATAAAGCGTTGCTAAAATGCTACTATAAACTCGGAGATATCGGTAGAGCTTTGGCAATATGTTCCAAATTAACTGAAATTTATGGCCCTGTTGCATTCGTTACTGACTTGCAAAGTTTTATTTACCAATCTATTGATGATATACCCAATGCTATTGCCGTTTGTAAGGAACATATAGCAATATACCCTGATGATTACGATATCGTATTTAATCTTGCTCTTGCCTATTCACGAATAAAGGATTGGGATAACGTACAGGAGATACTCGGAAAATATATTATCAATATAGATGAACTCGCAATTGAAAGTACTTTTCAACTAGCCCGAATGCATATAATAGTGGGGAATGTAGAACGAGGGTTAGACATAGCATATACTAAGAGGAAGGCAAATATCAACAACGGGCTTGTGCATAAATACTATGTGACTCTTATTGAGCACACAATTCATGAAATCAATAGCATTTATGAAATAGGTACGGCGAACATTAATACTAAAGTTTATTTACAAAGTACTTTCGATAATAACGAAATTTCATTTTTGATACTAGCGAGAAATTCGGATTTATCTAATGGTGAAATATCAATGAATAGTTTTCTGGCTAAGCAATTGTTAGGACGGAAAATTGGCGACGTTGTTGGAATTGAAGCAGAGGGTAAAACTGCTCAAGACTATATAATAACTAAAATAGTAACGAAGTATAAGTCTGCGGGGGAAGAAAGTGCCCTTTTATTAGACACGCTGTACTTGGAATATCGACCATATGAAAAATATATTTCACGTAAAACAGGTGATGTTAAGACAGACATGAAATTTTTGTTTGAGAGGATTGATAGTATCCAAAATTTTGACAATAATTTAATTGCACTTTATTTAACTCAAAGTCTGACAATTGGTGGTTGTGCCTACAGAACTGGACTTAACGAAATTAAGGTATGGGCAAAGTTCTATACAGATACTTCAATCGGTATTTTCTCTGATTATTGTTATCCCCAAGAAGTGGCCGACAATATTCTTAAAAAACTTGGTGAGGGCAACTCTATAGTTATTGATTTGATAAGTATCCTAACTGCCTCATCAATTGATAGCCTTTCTTATTTTAATGAAATAAAAAATAGAAAAATTGTTTCCCGTTCTACATTAGATATCATAGATGAGCTTATTCTCGAATTAAGACGAATAGTGCATGAAGAAGTTACTTCAATAGTTAAAGTTAAAGATGAATACTATAAAAATGAGATCAGTTCTAGTGAGTTACAGAAATCTTTAGAGCATTTTGAAAAATTATTTGAATGGATAAGTACAAATTGTGAAGTTCTTCCAGTGAACGAAGCACTGAAGATCAATTTGCAAGAAAAGCTAATGATGGGTAATGTACTAGGTAAAGCCTCGATTGACTCAATTTTAATTGCCAAAGAACATGGCTTTTTGCTGTTAGCCGACGAGGGCTGTATTAGAAGTATTGCATCAAATGATTATAAAGTTGAATCTTTATCTAGTTATTTATTGTTATTGTATTATCGCAAGCAAAGACTGACAACCGAAGAGAAGCATACCGAACAAGTTAGCGCACTAATTTGTCGGAATTATAAATATTTGCCTGTTAACGTCAATTGTTTAATTAAATGTCTCGAATATTCTAACAATAAAGTAGCCTTCCCTTTTACATTAGCAATACAGTCTTTGCATCCAGTCAGTACTGAAGATTCTGCTATAAAAGTTGCGTTATCGTTTTTGTACATTTTGTACAATAGAAGAGACACGAATTTTGAAAATATATTAGTGGCTGTTTTGAATTGTTTGATTCAAGGACGAAGTCCCGACATCATATTTGGAAAGTTAAAGGCAGCAATTAATCTAAACTCTTCTAGACAACCTCTTGAAAGAGATAGATTGTTGCGTCCTATTATAACATACTTTCTTAAAATAATGCCTGACAGGTTAATATAGTTCCTCTTTTTTACTGCCCTATAATTTTCTCTCCAGTTCACTTAGCGTTTTATTTACATCATTGGGATCACTCCCTGTATTTATCGCAATTTTTGCGAGTAAACGTACCGTTGTTATTGATGTTGTCATTTGAGCTTGGATATTTTGTCTAATATTGAAAATGCTCCAAATAAGGGCGATGTTTATTACGATCGCAATTATCCCTAAAGTAATAAAGGCTGATTCCATATAGTTTAGTGTTTATACCGCTAAGTACTAAAAGATATTTATATAAAAAAGCAGTTGTTTACTAATATTCCTTTGGGAGAGCAATGTTTTTAATTGTGTTATACATCCCAGGCTTGTATTAATGATGCATTTTAGTAGTATTTTAGAATAAAAAAATGAGTGAAGAAAAGCTAATGGACTCTACAAGTTGCAGGGCGAAGCCCAGCAGAAATATGTTTACTTCATTTTAGCTGCCAATGGTTCTGCTATTGGATTTACTGTGCAATTTATCATCTCAAAGGGTATAACTCAAAACCTTTGGGTATTGTTTATTGCAATTGTTTGTTGGGGATTTAGCTTCTTTTTAGGATGCAGATACCTGATCATGGTATTGAAAATATTACTGCTTCAGCAAAAGTTAATAAGAACGCCGAATGACCCTGCTTATAACAAGTTATTTGATGAAGCAAATAGGAGAGGAGCAAAAAAATTCAATTGGATGTTTAGATTTTTAATGGCAGGCGTTTTTGTGTTTATCACATGGTTTTTTATCTGGTCATTTCCCCATATTGCAATGCGTTGATTACCCCCAGTTCCCCGCTCCCGCAAGTCTGTGACTTGTGGGAATAAATAATTGCAGTTTACAACTGCAGGCCGTAATGATGACAGTGTTTTTTACTTGTGCCAGGCATTGAGCATTTTTTTCGACTTATCATTTGCTTATTAATGCAGCTTTTTTCTCATGATAAATATAATCCCATCAGTCCCTCCTGTACCTGAAATTGAAAAATTATTATCTCGTGATTCGACGAATTCAAATTGATTTTCCGTCATGTAATTTAGTATTGCAGCGTACGATCTTTTGTTCGTGAGTATGTCAGAATATTCCTTTCCGGCTTTTATTTGTTCCGGTGAGTCTCCCAGGTCTACCTCTACTTTAAGTTTTTTACTAAACCCTTTACCTTCTACAGTGATATAGGCATAGGAGTATGCTTGAGTTTGATTGCTAAGTTCGCCCTGCTGAGTCTTTTGTGCATAAGAACAGTAGCCGATCGTTATGATGCACATTAATGTAAGGATCAATCGCATAGTTTGTTACAAATATTTTTGTCTTTGAAATTCTTTGCACTAGCTACTACTTCACAACCACATTCTTCCCCAAGGTCTTAAACTTCACACCACTTTTTTGCACCACAGTAATAGTGATGTGCCCGGTCTTACTCGTATTGATATCCCGCACGGTGCCTGTTTTCCCGGCATGGGTCCCTGCCACTACGGTACATTCATCGCCGTCTTTTAGTTTCAGCTCTTTGCTCATACAGCTAATTTAGTAAAAAGATAAATGCATTTTATTGCCCCGAATGCTACAGCCAATAGAAAAAGCGGGGCTTAGCCCCGCTTTTTCTTCCCGGTATTTTCAATTGCTCATTTACGTTCGTACAGCAGCAGCTCCACGCTCCTGTTCGCCTGCCTGCCATCTTCTGTGTCGTTGCTCATTATGGGGTTACTTGCGCCGCGGCCATTGGTCTGCATCCTTCCGGCATTTACACCGTTCGCCTCAAACAAGGTTTTGGCATTTTGTGCCCGTCTTTCAGATAAAGCCTGGTTCACATCTGCACCGCCTACATTATCTGTGTAGCCATTGATAACAAAATTGATGCGGTTATAATCTTTCAGGAGAACAGATAATTGCTGTAACGATACCTTAGCGGCAGGTTTTATCTCGTCCTTTCCAAAGTCAAACATGGTCAGTTCGGGGTATATGACCCTTAGTGTATCTCCCTTTAAGCGCATAACAACCGAATTTGCCTCGCAAATTTTGCTCCTATTGGCATCCTTGTAGAATTTCTTGATGTACGTTGTTCTGCATGAGCTGAATAGCAGTACCGAAAATACCAGTGCGATTGTAGCTTTCATTAATTTCATTTTATCGTTTTTTTGTTACACGGCGATAAGAAGCAAATTCGTGCCAAGCCTGGCATCCCCCGATCAATACACGCGCCCGCATCCTTTTCTAAAATATTGTTAACTGGCATAATTTCTAAAATTCTGTCAGTCCTCAAACTGAATTTTTTTCAATTTTCCTTGTCAATTTTTCAGATTTTCCAATTGGCATTTCTTTTGTTCCACAATAGAAAAACTGGAAAATATGAACACACTAATGAAAAACCGTAACGGTAATGGCAACATGCCCGCAGCGACTTTCAGCGGGCTAGTGGACAGGATCTTCCAAAACAACCTGGACCGCGTATTCAATGATGATTTTTGGGGCTTTAGCGGCGTGGAGCGCAGTACAAATGTGCCCGTGAACATTAAGGACACCGGCACGGCCTACGAGCTGCACATGGTAGCACCCGGCCTCAAAAAAGAAGACTTTAAGGTGGAGCTGGCAAACGATATGCTCACCATTAGCTTCGAGCAGCAGCAGCAAAACGAGGAAGGCAATGAGGACAAAGGCTGGCTGCGCAAGGAATATAAAACACGCTCATTCAGCCGCAGCTTCACCCTCGATGACAAGCTCGATGCTGGCAAGATATCGGCCCGGTACAGCGACGGTATCCTTCAGCTCAGCATACCTAAAAAGGAAGGTGCGCAAAGCCTCTCGAGGACCATCGAGATAGAGTAATTCATGTATCATTTAGGCATGGTATCATACAGGCGGCACCGGTCGATGCCGCCTGTATGCCTGCCGTTTTTAACCATAATGTTTGGCAATAAAAACTACAGCAATGTCTAAGCTTATTGAAAATTATCAACCCGATAACCGCATATTCAGGAATATACTATTATCCGTTCTTTCCATAATTGCCGGCGTCTATTATGCCTGCATCAAAAGCTATGTTTACCGCGAATTGCAATGGTACGATTGGCTGATCACCATCATTCTTTGCGTCGGTGTGGCGGGCTACCTCTTCCTGACGACCGGGAAATACGGTCCTCCCGGTGAAGGATAAAGGATACTTGCTACTCCTCCGTCTCCACTACCTGCCCAGGTTCGGCTGCTTTTTTCACGCGTTTGCCTGGGGCCTTCTTTGCTGCCACCTTTTTTTGCAGCCGGGGGCTTCTTAGCCGTCGCTGCTTTTTTGGCTGCCGGAGATTTTTTTACTGCAGGTACTTTTTCATCCTCAACTTCAGCTTTATTGCCGGTGCTTTTCTTTCCTTTCCCTTCAGCCTTATCATTTACCTCGGCCAGTGCCAGTTCGTTGAGCGATGTGTCGGCATTGTACTCTTCGCTAAGGGTTTCATCCAGTAGCTTAGCCACAGTGCCAAGCTTTAATTTCAGGGCAAATGCCTTTGCTGTCCCGTAGCTGCTTATTTCGTAGTGTTCTATTTTTTGTGCAGCGGCTATTATGGCTGCATCCATTACATCAGGGTCCATCTCCGCGCGCATGATGGCCTTAGCTTCCCGCACCAGCCCTTTCATGGCCCTGCAGTGCTCTTCATCTTCGCTGCTGAACAGGCTGCCCCAAAAGCCTTTCTTTTTGCTGGTATCCATCTTCAGCAGCTTGCGCATCTCGTCGAGGCGTTTCTTCTGGTTTTTGGTAACCGCGAGGTGTTCTTTTATAGCTGCCTTCAATTTGGGATTTGTGGCTTTTTCGGCCATTTTGGGCAGCGCCTCTATTAATTGCACTTCTGCTGAATAGAGGTCATTGAGCTCATGTTTCAAAAGTTCCTGTAGATCATTGATCTTTTGCATAAAGGGATTTTGGTATTATGTTATAAATACCATGCCCTGTTACAACACTTAGCTCAGGCCTATTTATTTCATCCTAATATGGCAGCAATGGCATGGTTTTACATAAAACAGTACCAAACTAAAATATGGAAAACCAGACATCAGACTCCCGTTTAGTAACAGGGATGTTTACAGACAGGGACAGCGCGGAGCGCGCGTACAATGCATTACATAGCCGTGGCTATACAAAGGATGATGTGAACCTTATCATGTCCGATGACACGAGAAAGAAACATTTTGCCGATGGTGTGCATGAAACAGAATTGGGCAATAAAGCTGCCGAAGGTGCAGGTACTGGCTCAGTAATAGGTGGTACCGTGGGTGCAATTGCAGGCGCAGTAGCAGCCATAGGCACATCTCTTTTGATACCCGGCCTTGGCGTGGTAATAGCAGGCCCTTTGGCAGCAGCAGTTGCAGGCCTGGGCGCAGGCGGCGCAGCAGGTGGCATCATAGGCGCACTGGTAGGCTCCGGCATTCCTAAGGAAAGGGCCGTAGTGTATGAGCAAGGCATCAAAGATGGCCACATAGTTATGGGTGTACATGCCCGCAACGAGGACGACGTTAAGTATTTCGAAAACGATTGGCGTGCTAATAACGCACAGGAAATTCATTATTGATCAGCAGCTAAACAAATTCATATGAGATACTTGAAGATTTGCCTGCTCATCATTTCCTGCTCGGCTATAATGTCCTGCGGCGAAACAAAGAAACAGGATAACACTACCGGCAGTGCCGATACAATGGTGATAAAAGAAGATAGAACAGACTCTGCTACTAACTCTATATCCACCGATACGACACAGCGATAGATATACAACTTATAAGATGGCTGCAGGGGCATTTTCCTGCAGCCATTGCATTTACAAGCGATTCCGCGTCTTAGTGCCATAAAACAACTTCAATCTGGTTCACAGAGCTTACCCTGTAATAGATAAGGTCTTTAAATACCCTTTTCGCGGTATTTTCTCGGTCTCGATGATAGATACCTTTGAAGGACAATCTAAATGCGTGCATATATGAGAATAATTATCCTTTTGCTTTGGTCCATTATAGCCACTACAACGCTGAATGCGCAAGCCCCTGTTTTATTTCAAAACCTGTATCCCGGCAATGCCACCAATAGCGGTGTTAGCAATCTGTATTATGGTACTGTACATAACGGCAACCTGTACTTCAACATTCGTGATTCTTCGGGCACATACAACGTATACCGCACAGATGGCAGCATAGGTGGTACCCTCTTACTTAAAACCATTACACAGGTCGCCAATTTCCAGGTATTTAATAACGAGGTTTATTTCGGTTTTGTAGACGTAGCTAACGGTGGCTCTCAGCTATGGAAGACTGATGGCACGGTATCGGGAACCCAGTTGGTGAAGGCATTTGGTGGCAATGCAGTGGCTCCAAATACATTTACAGTTTTTAATAATAAATTGTTTTTTGTGGCCGACACGGCCACTACCATGCAGAAGCGTCGCCTGTTCGTTTCCGATGGCACTGCTGCCGGCACCCACTTGCTGGATGCCCATCTTTTTGAGGCGGGAGAATACTATTGT
>APMI01000850.1_pt1 | contig 13966 bp, 11 predicted proteins | sample 667938 | NCBI WGS metagenome assembly APMI01 (sample SAMN01084076, study PRJNA167559) | wastewater metagenome | biome: Wastewater | place: Denmark: Ejby Moelle, Odense | collected 2011-11-28 | reverse complement strand
ATCCCTACCGTCACGTTCCGGAAGAACGGCGCGGAACCCCGCGAAGTCGAATGATCAGGCGGACTTGCGGTTCGCCAGTGCAGCGTCGCTTGCCAGCCGGTCGGCACGTTCGTTGTCCGGGTGACCGGCATGCCCCTTCACCCAGATCCACTGGATGCGGTGGGGCTTCGCGGCGGCGATCAATTCCTGCCACAGGTCTGCGTTCTTGACCGGCTTCTTGTCCGCGGTCTTCCAGCCGTTGCGCTGCCAGCCTGCGATCCATTTCGTCAGGCCATCCATCACGTAGCGGCTGTCGGTCGACAGTGTTACCCGGGCGGGGCGCTTTAGCGCATTCAGCCCCTGGATGGCCGCCGTCATCTCCATGCGGTTGTTCGTCGTCAGCGCTTCGCCGCCCGATAGTTCTTTCTCGGTTTTACCTGCCCGCAGCACGACGCCCCACCCGCCGGGGCCGGGGTTGCCCTTGCACGCGCCGTCAGTCGCAATCTCGACATGCGGAAGTTCGCTCATGCGACGCGCGTCGTCGGTAGCGTTGGATCATAATGTCTGAGCCGCCGGATATAGGCGAGCGGATCTTTGCGCGTGACAAGCGCGTCGGCAGGCGTGTTGAGCCAGTCCCATGCACGCGACAGGGCGAACCGAATGCAGGCACCGCTTGCGAGCGTCTGGAACTGCGCACATTCGAATTGCGACAGCGGAAAGCGGCGTTCATAACCGCGCATGATCGCGTCGCTGATTTCCGACCGAAATGTCTCGCCGGTCGCATCGAACGACCAGGCGCTGTGCATAATCGCGAGGTCGTAGACCCGGATATCGGTACAGGCAAAGTAGAAGTCGATCAGACCCGTTACGCTGTCACCTAGCGTCAAGACATTGTCAGGAAACAGGTCGGCGTGGATCGCGCACTGATCGAAAGGCTCGTCCCACCAGTCGCCAATCACGTCATCGATCGCGAAACCAAGATCGTCGTAGAGGCCCGGTGAGATGTCATCGAGATTGCGTCCGCAGCGTTCGAATAGCGGTTGCCAGCTGTCGACGCCCATGGAATTCGGTCGCGTAAGCGGAAAATCGGCGGCGGCGATGTGGAGGTCGGCCATCGCGCTCGCGGCGGCCTCCGCCTGTGCTGGCGTCGGGTGCGACAGGGAAACACCTTGCAGGAACTTGATCAGGCACGCCGGACGGCCTTCGAGTTCCTGGATCTCAACGCCTTCGCGATCCTTGATCGCGGGGGGAACATTCAGCCCCTTGTCCGCCAGATGATCGAGCAGCGCCATGAAGAAGGGCAGGTCGCCCGCCGCCACACGCTTTTCGTATAGCGTCAGGATGAAGCGGCCCTTGGTCGTGTCGACGAGGTAGTTCGAATTCTCGACACCCTCGGCAATGCCTTTGGCGGACACGAGTTCGCCGACGTCATAGCGGGTCAGGAAACGGGCGAGGGCTTCGGCGGAAACCTGCGTATAGACCGCCACTTAAGCAGCGAGCCCGCGCGGCAGCTTGAACGACATCGATTCGACCGCGGTCTCGACCTGCGTTTCGTTCACTTCGAATTGCGTGGCGAGATGATCGACGACCTCGCGCACCAGCACTTCGGGGGCGGAGGCGCCGGCGGTGATGCCCAGCGTCTTCACATCGGCCAGCCACGCGAAATCGATCTCGCTTGCCCGCTGGATCAGCTGAGCGGGAACGCCTGCACGGACGGCGACTTCGGCAAGGCGCAACGAATTCGACGAATTGGGCGCACCGATGACGATCATCTTGTCGCATTCGGGCACGATTGCCTTGACCGATTCCTGCCGGTTCGACGTCGCGTAACAGATGTCCTCGCCCCTTGGTCCGTTGATCGAGGGGAAACGCGCTTTCAGAGCCTCGACGATCTCGCGCGTATCGTCGACGGACAATGTGGTCTGGGTAAGAAAGCCGAGTGCTTCCGGATCGGCAGGTTCCAGTTTTGCAACGTCATCCACGGTTTCGACCAGCGACATTGCGCCATCGGCAACCTGACCGAAGGTGCCGATCACCTCGGGGTGGCCGCGATGGCCGACGAAGATAATGTGCTTGCCCGCTTCGACCAGCCGCTCGGCCTGGCGGTGAACCTTCGATACCAGCGGGCAGGTGGCATCGAGATAATCGAGACCGCGGTTTTCGGCGGCAGCCGGTACGCTCTTGGGCACGCCGTGCGCCGAAAAGACGATGGGTGCGCCGTCGGGTACTTCGTCCAGTTCCTCGACGAACACCGCGCCCTTCGCCTTCAGGCTGTCGACCACGAACTTGTTATGGACGATCTCGTGGCGGACATAGACCGGTGCGCCATGTTTTTCGATCGCCAGTTCGACGATCTTGATCGCACGGTCGACGCCCGCGCAGAACCCGCGCGGAGCGGCGATCAACAGGCGGAGCGGCGGCTTGGGGTCGGCAAGGCTCATTCGAGGGCCAATACGGCATTGCTTGCATGGCGCAAAGCCGGTTCCTATGACGGCGCACCGCCGTGCCGAAGGGACCGAGAGTTGAATATTCGAGTTGTTGCCGCCGCTGTCCTGACCCTTTCGCTCGCGGCTTGTGCCAAGGACGGCGACATCGACGAGACGGGTGGCATCGCGATTACGCGCAGCGCCTGCCCGGCAGTCGCGATTCCCGCGTCCACCGGCGATATCACGCTGTTCAACCCGGCGAGCAGCCGTGCGGCGAACGCTATCGATGTGACGGCGTCGATCACGAACCTGCGTGTGACCTGCGATGACCAGAACGCCGACGTGACCTCGAACGTGACGTTCGACGTACTTGCCCGCCGCGCAGATCCGCGTGGGGCCCGTGAGGTTGTGTTGCCCTATTTCGCGACCGTCATGCGGGGCGGTACCACGATCGTGTCGAAGAAAATCTCCAACATCCGCATCGTCTTCCCCGACGGACAGACGCGTGCGAGCGTCCAGGCGCAGGCCGGTGCCGTGATCAACCGTGCCGAGGCGACCCTCCCGCCCGAGATCCAGCGCGAACTGACCAAGAAGCGCAAGGCCGGCCAAGAAGATGCAGCGATCGACCCGCTGACCCGCCCGAACATCAAGGCCGCGGTCGCCCGCGCCAGTTTCGAGCTGCTGATCGGATTTCAGCTGACCGCCGACCAGCTTCAATACAACGCCACGCGCTAGGCGCTTCGACGCTTCTCCCGTTGACTCGAATCGGCCGGTCCCGCATCGGCTGACGCAGCTGGTCGGGGCAACCCGGACGGCCGCGCGGGAGAGCTGGATGGGGAAAACCCCGGCGGCGCCGAAGGAGCAACCGCCCCGGAAACTCTCAGGCCAAATGGACCGCGCGGACGACAAGGCGACTCTGGAAAGCGTGTCCGTTTCGAACGGGCGCCACCGAAGGGGTAAGTCCTGCGGGCAACCGCCGGATCAAAGCTCTCAGGTATCCGTGACAGAGGGGGCAGCTCGATAGCTCGGACGTTTTGCGTCCGATGCGGCTGCACTCGCGACGGAAAGACCAGAATGACCGACGATTCCGCCGAAACCTTGACCCTGCCGCTCGACGGCTGGCACCGCGCCCGTGGCGCCCGCATGGTGCCGTTCGCGGGTTATGCGATGCCGATCCAGTATGAAGGCATCGTCGCCGAACATCTGTGGACGCGCGAGAGCGCCGGGCTGTTCGACGTCAGCCACATGGGTCAGCTGCTGATCTCGGGCGACGGTGCGGGCGAGGCGCTCGAAACGCTATTGCCGAGCGACATCACCGGCATCGGGCCGAACAAGGTCCGCTATTCGCTGCTGCTGGACGAGAATGGCGGTATCCTCGACGACCTGATGGTCACCAACCGCGCCGACGGGTTCTACGTCATCGTCAACGGCGCGGTGAAGCACGAGGACATTGGGCACCTGCGCGAACACCTGCCTGACGAAGTGACGATCAATCATATGGAAGACCGTGCATTGATTGCAGTGCAGGGGCCGAAAGCGGTCGCCGCCGTGGCGCGTGTTATTCCGGGCGTCGACGCGATGTTCTTCATGGAGAGCAACGGTTTCTTCGGTGCGTTTGGCGACCTGTGGATCAGCCGGTCGGGCTACACCGGCGAGGACGGAGTCGAGATTTCGGTACCCGCCGAACACGCTGAGGCGCTGGTCGAAGCACTATGCGCGCAGCCTGAGATCAAGCCGATCGGCCTGGGTGCGCGCGACTCGCTGCGGCTCGAGGCGGGGCTGCCGCTCTATGGCCATGACCTCTCGCCGGAGCAGGATCCGGTCGAGGGACAACTGACCTTCGCCATCCAGAAGCGTCGCCGCGAAGGCGGTGGCTTTCCGGGTACGGCACGCATCCAGAAACATCTCGCCGAAGGTCCGGCGACCAAGCGCGTCGGCCTGTCGGTCGAAGGGCGTTTGCCCGCACGCGAAGGTGCGGAGATATTCACCGGCGACACCAAGGTCGGCACCGTCACTTCGGGCGGCTTCTCGCCCAGCCTGCAGGCGCCGATCGCCATGGGCTATGTCGCAAGCGACCATGCCGCCGCCGGCACGAAATTAGAGATCGATGTCCGCGGCAAACGCTTGAGCGCGACAGTCGCATCGATGCCCTTCGTTCCCCACCGTTATCACCGCAAAGGAGCCGCCTGATGCGCTATTACACGCAGGACCATGAATGGATCGACGTTGCCGACGGCAACGAAACTGCAACGGTCGGCATCACCGATTACGCACAAGGCCAGCTGGGCGACATCGTATTCGTCGAACTGCCCGCCAGCGGTACGCGCCTGACCAAGGGCGGCGACGCCGCGGTCGTCGAGTCGGTGAAGGCCGCGTCGGACGTCTACGCGCCGGTTTCCGGCACCGTCAGCGAGGGGAATCCGTCGCTCGAAGGCGAACCGGCGCTGGTCAACACCTCGCCAGAGGGCGACGGCTGGTTCTTCACCATCGTCCTCGACGACGCGGGCGAACTCGAAGGGCTGATGGACGAGGCCGCCTACAAGGCGTTCGTGGACGGGCTGTAATGCGTTACCTGCCGCTCACCGATCCCGACCGCGACGCAATGCTTCGCGTCATCGGCGCACCCAGCGTCGATGCGCTGTTCGCCGATGTACCCGAGGCCGCACGACTAGACGGGCCGATCCGCGGCCTGCCGATGCACGCGACCGAAATGGCCGTCGAGCGGCACATGCGCACGCTGTCGAAGAAGAATCTGGCAGCAGCGGATGCGCCGTTCTTCCTCGGATGCGGCGCATATCGGCATCATGTGCCCTCCAGCGTCGATCATCTGATCCAGCGCGGCGAGTTCCTGACCGCCTATACGCCCTATCAGCCAGAAATCGCGCAGGGCACGCTGCAGATGCTGTTCGAGTTCCAGACGCAGGTTGCGCGGCTTCTGGGCACCGATGTCGCCAACGCGAGCATGTACGATGGCTCGACTGCCTGCTGGGAAGCGATCGGCATGGCGCACCGGATCACCAAGCGGAGCAAGGCGATCCTGTCGTCCGGCCTGCACCCGCATTACGTTTCGGTCGCGAAGACCATGGCGAAGTTCACCGGTGACGTGCTGGAAACTTCGGCCCCGACACTGTCGGCTGAGACCGATCATGCCGCGCTGCTCGACCGTATCGATGCCGAGACCAGCTGCGTCGTTGTACAGTTCCCGGATATCCTGGGCCGCATCGGCGACCTGAGCGAACTCGCTGCAGCCTGTGCCGCGAACAAGGCGCTGCTGATCGCCGTCGTGACCGAACCAGTGGCGCTCGGCGCACTCAAGTCGCCGGGCGAGATGGGCGCGGACATCGTGGTTGGCGAAGGGCAGTCGATCGGCGTCGGTCTGCAGTTCGGCGGACCTTACGTCGGGCTGTTCGGCTGCAAGGACAAATACGTCCGCCAGATGCCCGGTCGCCTGTGCGGCGAGACGGTCGATGCGGAGGGCAAGCGCGGGTTCGTACTGACGCTGTCGACACGCGAGCAGCATATCCGCCGCGAAAAGGCGACATCGAACATCTGCACCAACTCCGGCCTCTGCGCGCTGGCGTTCAGCATCCACATGACTTTGCTCGGCGAACGCGGCCTGCGTGATTTGGCGACCCTCAATCACGGCCTCGCAGTCGCGGCAGCTGAGCGGCTGGCGAAGGTGCCAGGTGTCGAGCTGGTCAACACGAGCTTCTTCAACGAATTTACGCTGAAACTCTCGAAGGAAGCGCGCCCGGTGGTTCGCACCCTCGCCGAACGGAAGATCCTCGCCGGCGTGTCGCTGGGGCGGCTCTATCCGGAAGAAGAGAGCCTTGCGAACGGCCTGGTCGTCGCTGTGACCGAAACGACCTCGGCGGAGGATGTCGAAACCCTTGCCTCCGCGCTTGAGGAGGTGCTGGCATGACGATCAACCAGAGCGGCTGGCGCCCCGAGATGGGTGGCACATCGGAAGGCGGCGCCGCGACCTTCACCGGTAACCGCGCGCTGATGCTGGAAGAAGCGCTGATCTTCGAGATCGGCAGCAGCGAGACGACCGGCGTCGACTTCGCCGAACCGCCGAAGGTTGCGTCGAAACTCGGCGGACTGGAACGCGCGCGGCCAATCGGCCTGCCAGGGCTCGCGGAACCAGAGGCGATCCGCCACTATACCCGCCTGTCGCGCCAGAATTACGCGATCGACCTCGGCCTGTTCCCGCTCGGATCGTGCACGATGAAGCACAACCCGCGTCTGAACGAAAAGATCGCGCGGATGCCCGGTTTTGCGGACGTCCATCCGCTGCAGCCGGTCGACACCATTCAGGGTGCGCTGGGTGTCATCAACGAGCTTGCGGTCTGGCTGATCGAACTGACCGGCATGCACGGCGTCGCCATGTCGCCCAAGGCCGGCGCGCATGGCGAACTCTGCGGTATCCTGTGCATCAAGGCGGCGCTCGAGGCGCAGGGGCAGGGGCATCGCAAGGTCATCCTCGTCCCCGAAAGCGCGCACGGCACCAATCCCGCAACGGCGGCGTTTGCGGGCTACACCGTTGAGGACATTCCGGCGACCGCTGACGGACGTGTCGATCTCGCGGCGTTGAAGGCGCGCCTCGGGCCGGACGTAGCGGGTGTGATGATCACCAACCCGAATACCTGCGGGCTGTTCGAGCGCGACATGAAGGCGATTTCGGACGCGGTCCATGCCGTGGGCGGTTACGTCTATTGCGACGGTGCGAACTTCAACGCGATCGTCGGGCGCGTGCGTCCGGGCGACCTCGGCATCGATGCGATGCATATCAACCTGCACAAGACCTTTTCCACGCCACACGGCGGTGGTGGGCCGGGTTCGGGGCCGGTGGTGCTGTCAAAGGCGCTGTCGCCCTATGGTCCGCTGCCGTTCACCGAACGGTTCGAGGATGGGCACATCACCTTGGTCGAGGAAGAAACCGTCGGCGACCGCCATCCGCACAGTTTCGGCCGGATGACCGCCTTCCACGGCCAGATGGGCATGTTCACTCGTGCGCTGACGTACATTCTCAGCCATGGTGCAGATGGACTACGGCAGGTGTCGGGGGATGCGGTACTCAACGCGAACTACATCTTGCGGAGTCTCGAAAACACGCTGGACGCGCCGTTCGCGAAGGCTGGGCCGTGCATGCACGAGGCGCTGTTCAGCGACGAGAACCTACCCGAGGGTTTCTCGACGCTCGACATTGCCAAGGGGCTGATCGACGAGGGCTTCCACCCGATGACGGTCTATTTCCCGCTCGTCGTCCATGGGTCGATGCTGGTTGAGCCGACCGAGACCGAGAGCAAAGCCGCACTCGACCAGTTCATCGGCGCGCTGCGCAGTGTGGCGGAGCGGGCAAAGGCTGGGGATGTTTCTCTGAAATCCGCACCACATTTCGCGCCACGGCGGCGGCTCGACGAGACGCTGGCGGCACGGAAGCCGGTGCTGGTGTGGAAGGAACCGGAGCTGCCGCTGGCGGCGGAGTAATAATCTCATCCTCTCCCCCTGAGGGAGAGGATACGGAGACTTGGCAGCTTGCTGCCTAGTCGGAGTTGGAGAGGGGGACGCTGCCGCGGCAGCGCAACCCCTCTCTAAGACTTGCTAGGCGCTAAAGCGCCAAGCCAAGTCTATTCTCTCCCTCAAGGGGAGAGAAGTTTACGCAGCCCCTCGCACATACGCGTCAACCGCAGCCGGCAGCACCGACAGCGGCACGCCGCCGGTCTTGATCAGCGTGTCGTTGAACGCCGCCAGATCGAACTTCGAACCCAGCTTCGCCCTCGCGCCTTCGCGTAGGCGGACGATTTCGTTGTGTCCGGTCTTGTACCCGCAGGCCTGGCCCGGCGCGACGCAGTAACGGTCGGTCTCGCTGGTCATCGCGTTCGCACCCTTGCCGGTCTGTTCGGTCAGGAAGGCGACGGTCTGTTCACGCGACCAGCGCATCGAGTGCAGGCCGGTGTCGGCGACAAGGCGGCATGCGCGGAACTGCAGGGCCTGCAGGAAGCCGATCTCCGAGAAGGGATCGTCGGCATAAAGGCCGAGTTCGTCGACCATCTGTTCCGAATAGAGCGCCCAGCCCTCCACGAAGGCGTTGAAGCCGATCAGAGACGCGATCAGCGGGATCTCGTTGTGATGCTCGGCGAGGTACGCACCCTGGTAGGTATGCCCCGGCACGCCTTCATGTGCGGTCAACGTCGCGATCTGGTATTTCGGCCAGAGCGTCGTCGACTTCAGGTTGATGTAATAGATCGCTGGCCGCGAACCATCGAGTGAGGCGAAATTCATGTAGCCGAGCGCCGCGCCGTCCTGGATATCTTCGGGCACGCGCTTGACGACCACATCGGCCTTGAGTCCCAGGTGCGAAACCTTCGACAGGATCGGACGGATCGCAGCGAGCTTCGCGTTGCAATAGGCGATCAACTGCGCACGGCCCGCATCGTCGTCGCTGAACAACTGCTTTGGATCCTTGTTCAGCGCCTGCACGCGTTCGCCGACGGTGCCGCTGGTGAAGCCCTGCTTGCGCAGCAGCGTGTCCATGCGGGCCTTCAGTTCCTCGTTCTGGGCAAGGCCGATCTTGTGGATTTCAGCCGGCGTCTGCGTCGTCGTCGTGCCGAGGCGCAATGCCCAGGCGTAATAGGCATCGCCGTTGGGCAGGCGCTGCACACCCGCGTCGTGCGGTGCCTTGGCCGTCGCCGCGGTGAACGCCGCGATCTGGCGGTCGAGCGCGGGATAGACCATCGAATCCACGAGCTTCTGCGCGCGTGCTCCCCAGTCTCCGGCGATTTTCTTGTCCGCAGTACGCTTGGCCAATGACGTGACGAGCTTCTGCTCCGCACTGGCCGTGCCGCGATACCCGGTAAGCTGTCCCAGCACCGTCTTCGCGATGAAATCCGGCGGCATCACGCCGCGGGCGCCGTCGGCCTTGATCTGCGCCGTTTCGTCGTCGAGCGCCTTCGCCATTCCGGCAACGCGCGATAGATAGGCCTCGGCGTCGGCGGAAGTGTTGATCGGGTGCTGCGAATCGAGGAATTCGGGCAGGTTGACGATCGCGCCGCCCTGTTGCGTGACGGGATAGGGCGATGTGCCGCCGAAGAACCCGCCTGCCGCATTCGCGTAGAAAAACGGCTTGGCCATCTCGGCGCTTTCGAGCGCGTAATGCACGGTGTCCCAGCGGAGCTGGTCGGCGAGCGGAAGCGACTTGCGGTCGATCGCCTTCAACCGCTTCATCATGTTTCCGACGCTGGCTGCGATGCGGGCGTTTCCAGCCACCGATCCGTCCGACAATTTGGCGCGCAATCCGGCGCGGGCGCCGGTGTCGATGCCCAGGCTCGTCGCGGTTTCGGGGGAGAAGACCAGTGCCTCCTCCGCAATCGCATCGATCGTCTTGCGAAAGGGTGAGGCGGCTGCGGCAGGTTTCGCGGCAGCTACTTTTGCAAGCGCGGGTGCGGCGGCCAGTCCGGCAGCCGCTGTGCCCGTGGAAAGCAGCGTGCGGCGCGTCAAATCATAGGTTGTGGTGGTCATGATCGGTCCCTCACCTGAAATATTGTTGCGCGCACGCTATGGCGCGGTCGAAGCCGCTGCAAGCGCATTCGCACGGCCCAGCCGATGTTCGCGCCATACGATATAAAGGCCGCTGAGGATGATGATCGGCGCGCCGACCCAGGTCATCGGCGTGGGCAGGACATGGAACAGGGTCCAGCCGAACAGCGTCGCCCAAATGAGGCCTGAATAGTCCATCGGAACGACGACCGAGACCGGCGCGAGCGTCAGCGATGTCGTCATAGTCAATTGTCCCACCGCACCGATCAAACCGACGCCGACGAGCATGGCCCAGGTCGTCGCGTCGTGATTTCCCATCGTCCACAGGAACAGCGGCAGCAGCGGCACCATCGACAGGACGGAGAAATAGAAGACGATTGTCGCAGGCGGCTCGCTCGATCCCATCCGGCGGATCAAGATCGAGACGTTGGCGGACAGCAGTGCGGCGGCAAGTCCGGTCAGCAGTCCGATGAGCGGAATATGACCCGAACCCGGTTGCGCGACGATGACGACCCCGATGAAGCCGACGACCACGGCGCTCCAGCGATGGATGCCTGTCGTTTCACGGAGGACGAGCGCGCCGAGGATCGTCGCGAAGATCGGCACCGTGAATTGCAAAGTGGTCGCTTCCGCCAGCGGCAGCAGCATCAGCGTCGAAAACATGAACGTCATGCTCGACAGGCCGACCGCGCACCGCAGGGCATGCGCCGGCAGCCGCCGGGTCGCCAGCGTCGGTAATCCCGGACCCATCGCAACCCAGGCGACGACCACGGGGATCGAGCCCGCCTGTCGAAAGAACAGCAGCTCGACCAACCCGGCGCCACGCGCCTCCGCCAGCTTGATAAGCGCGCCCATCGTCGCGAATGCCAGGACCGAGGCGAGGCGAAAGGCGAGGGCGGGCAGGATGCGATCGGTCACCGCCATGCCCTAGTGCTGGACAAAGCCCTATGCCAACCGCCAAAGCGCGCTTCCATGAAACATGCTCTTTCCGTCACGCGCGCGGCCGATTTCGCGGCCTGGTACCAGGATGTCATCAAGGAGGCCGATCTCGCCGAGGATTCGGGCGTCCGCGGCTGCATGGTCATCCGCCCATGGGGCTATGGCATATGGGAACGCATGCAGCGCCTGCTCGACGATCGGATCAAGGCGACGGGGCACGAGAACTGCTATTTCCCGATCTTCATCCCCCTGAGCTTCTTCGAAAAGGAGGCCGCGCACGTCGACGGCTTTGCCAAGGAAATGGCGGTCGTGACGCACCACCGGCTGATCGCCGATGGCAAGGGCGGGCTGGTGCCCGACCCCGCGGCGAAGCTGGAAGAGCCGCTGGTCGTGCGTCCCACGTCGGAAACCGTGATCGGCGCGGCGATGGCGCGCTGGGTCCAGTCTTGGCGCGACCTGCCGGTGCTGATCAACCAATGGGCCAACGTCGTCCGCTGGGAAATGCGCACGCGCATGTTCCTGCGGACCAGCGAGTTCCTGTGGCAGGAGGGGCATACCGCCCACGCGACGCGCGAAGAGGCGGTCGAAGAGACGCTGAAGATGCTCGAGGTCTACCGCGAGTTCGCCGAGAATTGCCTGGCGATGCCGGTGATCGCGGGCGAGAAGCCCGAACACGAACGCTTCCCTGGCGCCGACGCGACCTACAGCATCGAGGCGATGATGCAGGACGGCAAGGCGCTGCAGGCGGGCACGTCGCACTTCCTGGGGCAAAACTTCGCCAAGGCGCAGGATATCAAGTTCCAGAACAGCGAGGGCAGCTTCTCGCACGCCTGGACGACGAGCTGGGGCCTGAGCACGCGCATGATCGGCGGTGTGATCATGGTGCACGGTGACGATGACGGGCTTCGCCTGCCGCCCGCGGTTGCGCCGCAGCAGGTCGTGATCGTGCCGATGCTGCGCGAGGTGCCCGAGGATGAGGCGCTCGTCGCCTATTGCCGCGACGTCGCCGCCAGCCTGAAAGGCGCGACCGCCCTCGGAGAGCCGGTGCGTGTGCTGGTCGACATGCGGGCAGCCAAGGCGAGCAACAAGCGCTGGAGCTGGGTCAAGAAGGGCGCCCCCCTGATCGTCGAGATCGGCGGACGCGACATGGCGGCGGGCAACATCAGCCTCATTCGCCGCGACACGCTGTACGGCGAGGGCGGCAAGCTTGCGAGCGCCGTCCTGTCGCGTGAGGAGTTCGCAGCGCAGGTTCCGGCATTGCTGGAATCGATCCAGACCGCGCTCCATTCGGAAGCGACCGCGCGTCGCGATGCGGGGATCAAGCCGGTCGCAAGCTGGGCCGAACTCGAGGCGCATTTCACCGGTGGCGAGGACGATGTCGTGGGCTGGGTGTCCGTCGGCTGGTCTCGCCCGACCGGCGCGGCGCTGGAGGATGTAGTGAAGCGCCTGAAGACGCTTAAGCTGACCGCGCGTAACACGCCGATGGATGGTGGTGCCGTGACGGGGGCGTGCGTCTTCACGGGCGACCCCGCAGTCGAGAAGATCCTGATCGGGCGGACCTACTAGGCGAGCGCCCGTCGTATCGCGCCGGACCATCGGTCGAGCATCGCCGTTCGGCGTCCGGCATCGATTTCAGGCTGCCAGCGTCCTGCGCTCGTCCAGTGGCTGCTGAATGTCGATGTGCCGGGGATGAGGCCGCAGCCGATCCCCGCCACGACCGCGGCACCCAGGGCCGTGGTTTCATGGCTGGCGGGGGTCTCCACAGGTGTGTCGAGCACATCCGCCAGGAACTGCGCGAACCATTCGTTCTGCGCCATGCCACCGTCGATGCGCAGCGCCGCGGGTTTCGCCGCGCCATCGGCGAGCATCGCGTCGGTCAGGTCGCGTGTCTGGAAGGCGATGCTTTCGAGCGTCGCGCGCACCAAGTCAGCGGCGGTCGTGTCGAGCGTCAGGCCGTGGATACTGCCACGCAATTCCGGCCGCCAATGCGGCGCGCCGAGGCCGACGAAGGCGGGAATGACCGTTATGCCGTGGTCATCGCGCGCCGCGCGCGCCATCGCCTCGGTTTCGGCGGCGCTATCCACGAGACCCATCTTGTCACGCAGCCATTTGACCGCCGCGCCCGCGACGAAGATCGATCCCTCCAGCGCGTAGGCGCGTTCATCGCCGATCTCGTAAGCGGGTGTCGTCAGCAGCCGGTGCGTCGAGGCGACCGCCGCGCCGGTGTTCATCAGCATGAAGCAGCCGGTGCCATAGGTCGACTTGACCATGCCGGGCGCAAAACATGCCTGGCCGATCAGTGCCGATTGCTGGTCGCCCGCCATGCCGCAAACGGGCAGCGCCCTGCCGAACAGCGTAGGGTCTGTTTCGCCAAAGGCATGCACGTTCGGATGCACCTCGGGCAGCAGCCCCTCCGGAATATCGAACAGCCGCAGCAGTTCCGTATCCCATTGCCGCCGGTGGATGTCGTACAGCATCGTGCGGCCCGCGTTGGTCCAGTCGGTCGCGTGGACCCGCCCGCCGGTCAGCCGCCACAACAGGAACGAGTCGATCGTTCCAGCCGCCAGTTCGCCCCGCGCGGCACGGTCTCGCGCGCGCGGCACGGTGTCGAGTACCCACTTGATCTTTGTCGCGGAGAAATAGGGATCGAGCAGCAGCCCGGTCTTCGCCTGGACACCGGGTTCGGCGCCGTCCGCCTTCATCGTCGCGCAGAGTTCGGCCGCTCGCCGATCCTGCCAGACGATGGCATTGTAAATCGCGTTGCCCGTCGTTCGATCCCAGACGACCACCGTCTCGCGCTGGTTGGTGATGCCGATCGCGGCGGGATAGTCGTCACCGATGACCTCGCGCGCAGTCGCCAGCGTCGTCGCCCAGATCGCCTCCGGATCGTGCTCGACCCAGCCGGGGTGTGGATAAATCTGTGGAAATTCCTGTTGGGCGGTCTGTAACGGAACGCCTTGCGTCGAGAAACGGATGGCACGCGACGATGTCGTGCCTTGGTCGATCGCTAGCAGCGTGTTGGTCATCATCCCCACTTTCGTCATCCCCGCGAAGGCGGGGATCCAACTCCCGCCGCTCGTTCC
>APMI01002447.1_pt1 | contig 13972 bp, 19 predicted proteins | sample 667938 | NCBI WGS metagenome assembly APMI01 (sample SAMN01084076, study PRJNA167559) | wastewater metagenome | biome: Wastewater | place: Denmark: Ejby Moelle, Odense | collected 2011-11-28 | reverse complement strand
TTAAACCCTGGCTCAAACTAAAGTCGGCAGCCTGGCTCAATATTCAATCGGCGCGGACACAATAGCGCGCATTCAGGGCGCAGACAGCCCCCTCCTCCCGGAACATCTGCTCGGCGGATCTCTCCAGTGACGTGCGACCGCGATCTTCGGTGGCGTTGCCAGCGGTGAAGTAGTGCCAGACGGATCGGAAGTCAGGCCGGGTGGCCAACTCAACCACCTCGGCAATGCGCTGCCGGTCGCGTCTGTACTCGGCAGTCAGGCCCTGCACCATGTCGGTGGACGATGGGGCAAAGAACTCGTCAATGACTCTGAGGCCTTCGGATGCAATGATGTCGTTGGCGCCCATCACATCCCTCCCAAGACACGCAGGATTTCTCGCAACCCCCACCCTGCCAGCGCGATGCCCCCAAACACGGCAATCCAATCGCTCGCCAGCCGATAGGGTTTGGGACCACGGGGCACACGCGGGGCCTTCCGTGCCGGCCGGACAAGGGGCGGATCATCGCGAACCAGTTCAAGCGCCTGGGCGCGCTCCCGAAGGCGATAGTCATCAGCGGAAAGAGGCACGATCAATGCCTCGTCAATCTGGGCACGTTCGTCAGGGGTCATGACTGCACCTCCTTCCGGCAGTAAATCTGAAAGGTAAGTGCGAGCAGCTCAGCGACGGTACGGTGGATTCGCTGCCCCGCCTCGGCCAGGTCGGCCCGCTCTCGCGGGTCAATCTCGCCGTCTTCGACGGATTCCCGAAACGTCGTTGAGAGTTCACCGAGCCGGGCGTAGAGATCGTTGAACTTCGCCAACAACTCATCGCGGTCGTGCTCGCCCCGCTCCGGCAGGCTCATGAAAATTCCCCCGGACACCTGGGCAACAGCTTCGGCAAAACAGGTGCTTCCGGAAAACTGCTGCATCTGCAGCGCCGTCTCGACCAACACGGACTGGCCCTTGCGTTCGTAGATGCGGTTCTCAAGCCCATCACGGCTCATACCAAGGGCTGGCGCCATCGCATCCCAGCCGCCGGGAAAGGCCCGGATCATCAATAGGTAGGACTTTCGGATATCCACAGTCTTTTCCTTTTCCGGTGGTTTCAGGGCTGTCCCATGACGGCTAAATTCGCAACCGCCGCGAATCGCTCCGGGTAAATGATCTGCGTCTCAGTAATTTCGCCTCCGTAGTGCCGGACCAAGCGTTCCGCTAGATCCTTGGAGGGCACTTGAAGCCCACGCTCGATGCGGCTGAGATTCCCGGTATCGATACCGACGGCGTCCGCGACCTGCTGAAGCGTCAGCTGGCGCGTCAACCGTGCCTGCTTGAGGGGAGATGTCATGGAAAGCCTCGTTGATAATTTGTCGCCCTCAATTCTGCGGATTTCGCAGATTCAAAGTCAAGCAGATTCTGCGGATTGCGCTTTGCGTCAAACGCAGAATTACCCAGACAATGGCGTTATGAAAGTCGGGACTGAAATCAGACGTCGCCGGAAGGCGCTTAAGTGGACACTCGAAGACCTGGCCAACCGGGTCGACAGCGACACAGGCAACCTCTCGCGGGTTGAAACGGGCAAACAGGGCGCCAGTGAGGAGATGCTGCGCAAGATCGCGGTGGCCTTGGGCTGCACCGTTGCCGACCTGTTCGCCGGGGCCAACGGTGGCAGCAATGTCGAGCCCTCTCCACTTGGCTCCCGCCGTATTCCTGTGATCAGCTATGTGCGTGCCGGCAACTGGTCAGAGGCAGCCGATCCCTACTCCGTCGGCGACGCAGCCGAGTGGTTACTGACCGATCTGGACGTGTCGTCGAGCACCTTTGCGCTTCGCATCAAGGGCGACTCGATGAAACCCGACTTCTCCGAAGGCGATGTGGTCATCGTTGATCCGACGATCACGCCACACCCGGGCGATTTCGTTGTTGCCAAGAACGGCGAGCATGAGGCGACCTTCAAGAAATTCCGCCCCCGCGGCGTGAATGAACAAGGCCAGCAGGTGTTCGAGTTGATTCCACTGAACGAGGACTACCCCTCGATGCGCTCCGACATCACGCCGATCATGATCATCGGCACGATGGTAGAGCACCGCCGGTACCGTCGCAGATGACGACGGACCTGCAGGCGGCTCCACACCTCGACCTTGTGCGGGCGACCGCACAGGGTGGGCTGGCCGCCAGCTTTCCGAAATCCCGTTCAGGTGCATACGCCCCCGCCGTAGCCATCTGCCGCGGCGCATCGGAGTATCAGGAAACCGAGATTGAAGGCGTTCCGATGCACTTCGCCGTATTCGGGACGACAGCTGAAGACATGGCGCGCGCTCTTGCCGCCGTTACGACGCTCCGTGGGTACAAGGGCCTCCTCTTGTACGCCGGGGGCAAGCTCCAGGACTGGGCCAGGGCAATGAAAGTGCTCCAATGCTATGCAGACTCGGCCGCCTGCAACGACCCCAAAGCTCACTGTGTCGTCGCCGTCGAGAAGGACTCCGTCACAGCACGACCGCTATCGTCGTCGATCAGCATCACCCCTGACTTCCTGAGCAGCCTCCATGGGGATCAGCCCTACCTCTTCCCCTGCCGGCTATTGGCTTACAGTTTCGGCTTCAAGCTGCAGGCCGGCCATCCGTCAAGCGAGGCTGACCAAATTCAGGCCGGAGCCGTGCGCGAGGGATGTAACTGGTGTCCAAGTTTTCAGCCAACAGTGGGGAGAACATGAAAAGCTGGATCCTTGCCGCTCTGGCGGCGACCCTGACGGCCTGTGCTGGTACATCGTTCAACTGGGACGATGCGCGGAGGATCAGGGAAGGCATGACCGAGCAGGAGATCACCGCCTTGATGGGAGCGCCTTATCTGGTGAAAAGCACTGCGGATGGCCAAACTTGGGTCTGGAGCCATGCGGATGCGTTCTCGGGGGCGAAGTCGGTGTCAGTTGTAATGAAAGATGGCAAGGTGGTGAGGGCACCAAGCATCCCGGAAAGCTTCAGGTAAACCAGAAGACAACAATGACCAGGAGAGGTCCCAAGCAGGTCAAAATCATCCCGACCTTAAAGCGCATTTCTCAATGCCTAATAGCCCTCGTACCTATATGCCAGACTCAAGCCTTTAGACTAATCTAGACTGCAATAACTGCCACAAATTACAACTTGTCAAGTAACTGTGCCAAGGCCCCAACTTTATTCTGAATATTTAGATAGGCCTGATAAGTCATTTTGGCATTTGATATCAAAGAACTATAGGTCATGAACTTCATGTTGTAAGCAGCTAGTGCACGATCTTGTTCAGAATCAATCTGCGGCACCTTCGATATTAAGAAGTAAACATCAACCGGAGGAACTCGACCGTTCAATCCTCCGAGATGGGGATTCTCTTTATAGTACTGCGTTAGTCCCCGAACATACTTTCGACCCTGCATTTCTAGATCATCAGCTCGAACATTAAGTCCAGGACGTTTTAGCTCAATAATTACATGCCGACCCGCTGTCGTACGATACGCAATATCTAGACGCGCTCCCTCTTCGACATCAGGATGGGAACGTTTCAGCTCGTTCGTCAGTGTCCGCTCCCACTCCTCGCTTCCAGAAATACGATCCCATGATGGATCGAGAAGCCAAAGATGGTCAAAAAGATACTTTTGCGCCACCTTTTCCTGTTTCTTTGGATCAACGATTTCCTCTTCGAACTTTCGAATAACCTCCAACCGTGACCGAACAATATCGATATAGTAGCTTTCTTCGATATCGTCCAAGGCTGCAAATATTGCATTGAACTCGGGACTCAAGACATCCGTTATTCTTTCAAGAGCATCTAGCTGATGCCTGGCTCGTAATTTTTCGAACCCTACAATCGCACTTTTTGCCAATAGCCGCTTGGCCTCTTTATTCTTCTCATCGTCATTACTGACACTAATCTTGTCTACAACGTTCATGATCTTATTAGCGGCCCTGCGATCTCGGGCATCGCGAAAACCACTAATCCACTCTGTAATTACAGGATTCCTCTCATCGGACTCGCAATAATCCAAAGCCGCTCGCCATTCATCCCATTTATCACGAATAATCAGGAGGGTCGAACGCAAATGGCGCTTCAACGCTTGGAATTTTTCGTCGTCATGGCGAATAGCCTCACGACTCGCGGTTGCACGATCTATTGAGTCTTGATCCAGAAAGTCAGCATGAATCTCTCCAACAAGATAGCTATTGAAGTACCTTGCATCACCTAGCTCAGCCAAGATGTCTTCTTGAAAAAGCCGGCCGTTTGCGAACACCGAAAGTTTATTAAGACTTTCATCTCCCTTGCCTAACTGTGCTGGCTTTTCGGCAGTCGCAATAAAGCCTTTTACCTGCAAATCTTCCGCAGCACCTGCAATTTGCGAAGGAACCGCCTCTATACACTCGTGCCTATCATCAGACTCTGAATCTTTATAAGACGCAAGCCTTGTAGCAAGTGCTTTAATTTCGCTTCCCGCGTCGTTATCAAAGTACCAGAGAAATTGAAGATCTTGATAGAATCCAGCGTCCTGTCTGGTGACATCCTTACCATTTAGTACAACTTTAAAAGTGTCGCTAAAAACACCAAAGCGACGCGCCAGTCGGGGGCGCAAGAACTCTTCAGTCCTATTTATTCGAGTATTCAACTTCCGGAGGGTTATACGAGTCCCACGAAGGAGAGTAAACTCATCTGGAACTAGTATGGGCTCTACCGGGTAATCGACGGCGTAATCAGCCTCTTGCCCTTCAGCCATTTGACGAATCTTCTTAACGTCAATCCTGAACGCAACGGCATCTGAACCCTCAGCCTTGGTAACTATGTCAATTTCATCAGCAAGAGAAAACATAGCAAGCTTTCCAATGCCCTTGCGGCCCATTACCCGGCGCATCCCACTTCTGCTCAGTACTCCATTTTGTTCTCGAGTACGACGGCTATAGCCAATTTTCAAAAACTTGCTAGCAACATCGTCTCTGGTCATTCCATGACCATCGTCCTCCACCAAGATTTCATCGTATTCCAGACGGATATCAATCCTGACACAAGGAGCATCCGCATCCCATGCGTTAGAAATGATTTCAGTGACTACGGCGGGTGTTGAGCTATACAGCCCTAAGCCCAGATGATTCAGGACATTTAGCTCGATTTTAAATTTTAAGTCCTGCATCGCAGCATCCGGTCTATCCACTTTTATGCCCCCGCTCTTCAATGTGTGCCAAGAAGGTCTCGCCAACTACCTCCCCTAGACGGGGAGGCACTGCATTTCCCACCATCCGGCCAACGGCGGAGAAGTGCGCCACATTGTTAGGAGACACGAACTTGTAGTCATCAGGAAATGACTGAAGGATAGCAGCTTCGCGTAAGCTTATGGCCCTGTCCTGATCCGGATGTCCGAAACGTCCTGTACCGAAATTGAAGCATTGGGTGGTCATCGTAGGCGCTGGCCGATCCCAACTCATGCGTGCATAGACACTTCGGAACGATGCGCCTGTCTTGGCTTGATGACATGCCGCACGCAACTCTAAAGGCCAGTCCTCCCAAGTTCCGCCGGGCTTCGAGGCCTTGATCCGCTTCAAATTGATGGGCGTTAGGTTACGCGCCTTATGCAGCGGATCGTTCTTGTCTGTTTCACCGGATGCCAACTTGGGCAAATGCCCGATCGCCTCGCGAACTGTTTTCGCCTCTCCAGGTTGCGGCTTGCGCAGCTTGATTGGACCAAGTCGCGAGGCAACCAGCACAAATCTGCGACGCTCCTGTGGAATGCCATAGTCCGCACACCGAACACGCTTGGCATCCACCTCGTAGTTCAAGTCCTTCAACGCCTCAATGAACTGCGCGTAGGGGGCATGGTTAGTAACGCGGGGGACATTCTCCATCGTTACCAACTCGGGTTGCAGCTCCCTGACTAGGCGTGCGAATTCACCCAGGAGTCCCCACTTTGCTTCGTCCTTTTCTTCGACCGTATTCGCTAGCGTAGAGAAAGGCTGACACGGAGCACACCCAGCCAAAAGCCGTATGGCGCCCGGAGTAAACCACTTGGCGATTTCCTCACCCGTGAGTTCAGCGACACTCTTCAGTTCGAATGTTGCACCGTTGTTCTCTTCGTAAGGATAGGCACACACCGGGTCAATGTCATACCCAGCGAGCACGTTGACACCGGCCGAGCGCAGACCGCTGGTCAGCCCACCAACACCACAGAACAGATCAACCGCTTCAATCTTCATTCAAAAACTCTCCCCACCTGAGTTTACCAAGGGAAACCAGGATTGCCCTTGAAATTTCAACACTGACTTGCAGTTGTGCACACGTCTGCACGGGCATTCCCTGGCCGTCTCGCAGCCACTCCACTTGCGACACCATATTCTGCGCTTGACGCAGTTTTAAGTTCTGCGTAATCTGCATCTTGATTCTGCGATTTTCGCAGAATCATAACAAGGAGCAGACCGTGAACATCCGCAAACAACCGGCCGCGCCCGACCCTCGTCAAGGTCACCTTTCGGCGCCCGAGCCCCTCCACAAGTTCATTGCCGAGCACATCGCGCTGCCGATCGTGTGTGCCTTCGCAGCGGGCGTGCTGCTCGCGCTGCACTTCGCCGATGACCCCGTTTCGGATCCAGTAGCGAACGCCTGCGGAGAGGCGGGCTACGTCGTGCTCCAACAACTGGCTCAGGGGCAGGAATGACCACGCCCGCCCAAATTTCCGACCTGATCCTCGCCGCCGGCAAGGCATCCGGTCTTCTCGACGGCATTGCCCGTCTCTTCGCCGAAACCCGGCCGGAACTGGCTCGCCAGATTCGTCCGATTTGCGCTGAGCTCGACAAAGCCACCTGGGCCGCAATGGGTCGGCCCGACCACCCGAAAGGAGCCCTGCTGTGAATGCACCTATCCCTGTCGGCGTGCTCGATCGCGCCACCTACATCGGCGGCAGCGACGTTGCCGCCATCCTCGGCGTCGCCCCGCCGAACTGGAACAAGACCCCGTTCATGCTCTACCAGCAGAAGACGGGCGCCTTCACCGAAGAACTGACCCCGGCGAAGCGCCGAATCCTGGAGCGCGGCGCCCGCTGGGAGCCCATCGTTCTCGAGATGGCTGTGGACGAGCTCACCGACCGCGGCCACGACGTGGAGGTGGTCTCCGTCAATCAGCGATACAAAGACCCGGAGCTTCCGTTCCTGGCCGCGGAGATCGATGCCGAACTGATCGTGGACGGCGAGCCGGTGAACGGGGAAATGAAGACCGCGAGCTATTTTGCGGCCGGCGATTGGGGCGACTACGACAGCAACGAGGTGCCCATCTACTACCTCGCCCAGGTCATGCACGGCCTGATGATCCAGCCCCGCCGCCGGACGATGGTGGCCGCCGTCACCGGCTTCGACGATCGCCCGATGATCCGCTGGGTCGAGCGCGACGACGAAACGATCGCGGCCATCCGCGAGCGGGAGATTGAATTCTGGGAGCGCCTTCAGCGCGGCGAGCCGCCCGATCCCGACACGCCCGCGGACGTGAAGTGGTGCTACCCCCGCGACCTTCGCGCCTCGATCCCGGCCGACGACGCCCTGATCGATGCCCACCGCCGCCTGAAGGCCGCTAAAGCCTCCTTCAAGGCGCTGGAGGCTGACATCGAGCTTCTGGCCACCCAGATCAAGGCCCGGATGGGCGACGCCGCCCTCCTGCTGGGGCCGAACGGCAAGCCCTTGTGTTCGTGGAAGAACAACAAGGACGGCACCAAGACCGATTGGCAGGCCGTCGCCGCAGAAGCCGGGGCCGGCCCGGATCTGATCGCCAAGCACACCCACGCCACCCATGGCGCCCGCCCGTTCCTCGTCAAATAAGGAGATCCAACCATGTCCGCAGCACAACTCCGCGCCGTCGCCACGGCGGCCCCTGGCCAGATGTCGTCGCGGGAGATCATTGACGCCCCGATGATCTCCCCCGGCTTCGGCTCCCTCCAATCCTTCGAGCTTTTGCAGCGCACCGCCCGGGTGCTGTCGAGCAGCACGCTCGTTCCGGCGCAATACCGCGCGGTCATCGAGAAGACCAACCGCTACGGGGAGGTCACCGAAACCCGCGAGAACCCCAGCGCGCTGCCCAACGCGATCGTGGCGCTCAACATGGCGCAGCGCATGGGCGCCGATCCGCTGATGGTTATGCAGAACCTCTACATCGTGGAGGGACGCCCCAGCTGGTCGTCGCAATGGATCATCGCGGCGATCAACGGCTGCGGCCGCTTCTCGCCGCTCCGCTTCGAGATCACCGACCTCGGCGACAAGACGGTCGAATGCCTGACCTTCGTCTGGGAAGAAGGACCGAACGGGAAGCGCAACCGCGTGGAACGTAAGGTGCCCTACAAGATCCGCGACAAGAAGTGCGTGGCCTGGGCGATCGAGAAGGAAACCGGCGCCCGGATCGAATCCCCGTCGGTCACTGTCGAGATGGCCGTCCGAGAGGGCTGGTACGGGAAGAACGGTAGCAAGTGGCAAACGATGGACGAGGTAATGCTGCGCTACCGCACCGCCTCCTTCTTCGGGAAGCTCTACGCCCCCGAGCTTCTGATGGGCCTCGTTACCGTCGAGGAATCCGAAGACATGGTGACGCTGGAGCCGCAGGCGGATGGCGTCTATGCCCCCGAGCCGCAAGGAAAGAGCCGCGCGGCCCGGGATCTTGCCGCCGCGGCATCCGTTGGGGCCGCCGTGCAGTCCGTAAAGGATGCTCGTGCCGCTGCCCCTCGGGAGCCCGCAACGCTTCATGAACAGTGGGCGAAATACGACGAGGTGCTGGCCACCTACGGCGAGAAGGAGGCCGAGAACTTCATGCCCAGTGAGCCCCGTCCAGATGACGACAACTTCCTGACGGGCACCAACGAGCCCACGTTAGAAGGCGAGAGCGATCCAGAGCCGGGCAACGATGGCAAGTGGCAGCCCAGTCCCGAGGAGCAGGCCGCGATCGCCGCCCGCGAGAAGGCCGAGGCCCAGCAGCAGGCCCAGCCCTCCCAGCCCCCCGCCGGCCGCCGTGCCCGCACGCCGCTAGCTTCGTTGGATTAAGCCCGGTCAGGCCGGCGCGCAGGCGTCGGCCACCTCCAAATACGTCAAGAAAAAGGACCCGAAATGAACGCCCCCGATTTCCGCACCATGACCGCCGCCACCATCGGCAAGGATCTGCTGTCCGCGTTGGTCACCGAGTTGAAGCTGCTCCCCACCGTCTGGGCCAAGCTGCCCAAGGCAAAGCAGGACGACATCATCAACCGCCTGCGCGATCGCGTCGAAACCAACGTGAAGATGGCGGTGCACATGCTCGCCGCCCAGGGCCGCACCGTTGTCGTCGGCGACCTGGAGCAGATCACCATCAAGGATGGCGCGAAAGCCGTCATCAAGGTTGCCCGCTCTGCCGAATCGCTCCATGAGCTCTACGATGCTCAGGGCAAGGCCGTGCTACTTGTCGTGTCCGACGCCAGCGAGAACACCGGCGGGATGGACGAAGTGACCGGCGAGGCCGATCAGCGCGCCATGGACCTCGGCCAGGAGTACCACGACAACGACGGCGGCGGCATGGATGACCACCACCATGCCGCCGACGCCAACGTGGTCGACGCGGAATTTGGCCTGCCGGCGCCCGAGGATGTCGTCACCAGCCAGCAACTCGAAGAGGCGTTCGAAGAGGGCTACCAGGCCGCCGCCGATGGTCAGCCGGAAAGCGCTTGCCCGGTCATGCCCGGGAAACTCTGCATCGAATGGGTGAAGGGCTGGAAGAAGTACCACGAGATGAACTCGACCGAAGAGGAGGCCTGACCATGAAAATCCTGTCCCTCTCGATCCAGAACTACGTCGGCGCCCGCTCCGTTGATCTCCCCGTATCGACCCCTGTCGTGATGCTGGCCGGCCGCAACGGCTACGGGAAGTCCAGCCTGCTGGAAGCTGTCCGCCACGCCATCGGCGGCGACCCAGCCCGGGTCAGCCTCAAGAAAGATTACGGCACGCTGCTGACCAACGGCGCGGCCCAGGGCTTCGCCGAGATCACCACCGACGCCGGCGCCTTCTCGATCGTGCTGCCCAGCGGCAAGGGGAATCACGGCGACTCCCCTTCGCTTCAGTTCGCGCTCGGGTCTTCGCGCTTCGCCCGCCTGACAGCCGATGAGCGCCGGAGCTTCCTGTTCGGGCTGATGCGCGTCAGCACCAGCGGCGCGGCCGTGCTGGAAAAGCTCAAAGCCCGCGGCTGTGATCCGGTGAAGGCCGAGGCGATCGCCGCCGATCTGCGCGCCGGCTTCCCGGCGGCCGAGAAAGCCGCCCAGGGGCACGCCCGCGACGCGAAATCCGAATGGAAGGGCGCGACCGGCGGCGAAACCTGGGGGAAGGACAAGGCCGCCGCGTGGAAGGCCCCGCGCCCTGCGGAAACCTATGACCGCGACCAGGTGCGCGCGGCCGAGGATCTGGTGAACGAAACCGACGCCGAGATCGCCGCGACGAACCAGAAGATCGGCGAGCTCCGCGCAGCCGGCAAGCAGCGCGCGGACGCTGAAGCACGTGTCGCGGATCTTCGGCAGAAGGCCGCCCGGCTTTCGTCCCTGCACGAAAAGCTGGCCTGCGACGAGGCCGAGCACGCGGAATGGACGGCGAAGCTCGCGGCCCTGCCGCATAAGGGCGGGGCGCATCAAAAGCCGCTCGGATGCCCCTCCTGCGGCGTCGCCTTAATGACGGGCGTCGGTGGCGAGCTGGTGCAATACGAACTGCCGAAACATGGCGCGCTTGATCCGGAAGTCGAGACGAAGCGCGGACAGCAGCAGGATGCGGTCGACCTCTACGCCCGGTCGATCGCCAACGACCGCCGCGACATCGCCGCAGCCGAGGCCGCGGCTTCCGAACTGGTCGAGATCGACAAGACGCTGGCCAGCCTGCCGACGATCAGCCCGGCAGCCGCAGAGGCGAAGCTGACCGAGCTGAAGGCCGACCGCAAGGCGCGCGGCGACACCCTGCAGGCCATGTGCGCAGCCAACAAGGCCGCTCACGACGCCGACACCTTGACGAAGAAGGCAGCCGGGCACCACGCCGACGTGCTCGCCTGGCTGGCGATCGCCGACGCGCTGGCGCCGGACGGCATCCCGGCCGAACTGCTGGGCGCCGCCCTGGGGCCGATCAACGACCGCCTCCGCTACCACGCCGAACTGGCCCAATGGCCCGAGGTCATGATCGACAGCGACATGTCCATCGTGACGGCCTACACGCCGAGCGGTACCGCCTGGCGCCCCTATCCGCTTCTGAGCGAGTCCGAGAAATGGCGGGCTGACGCGATGATCGCGGCGGCGATCGCCGAGCTTTCGGGCGTGCGGCTGCTGCTGCTGGATCGCTTCGACATGCTCGACGCCCAGGGCCGCGAGGACTTGATTTACTGGCTCGACGGGATGGCCGCGGAGGGCGTCGTTGATTCGGCGATCGTCGCCGGCACGCTGAAGTCGCTCCCCACCGGGTTGCCAGATTCGATCCAACCGGTGTGGATCGAGAACGGCGTGGCCGGAAAGATAAGGGAGGCAGCGTGATGGAAGACCGCACGGCCAACATCCATGCGGCCCGCGTGTATTTGCGGGAGGCTCGCGCTCGCCGGGCCTCCCAACGAGGATTCAGCTTCACCCTGTTGGACTGGGCTGCCAACGCTCGTCGCCGAGCGGCCGCAAGCAGGCGCCCGGCTCAACACTCCCTGTTCGGAGACGCGCCATGACCATCGCCCTCATTCTTTCGGACGAAGAACTGAAGGGGCTCACCGGAAAGCAACGCAGACAGGCCCAGGCGCGCACGCTGTCCCTACTCGGTATCGAGTTCAAAGTTCGCGCCGACGGCTTTCCCGTTGTCCTTCGCTCCCATCTGGAACAAGTGCTCGGCGGCCAGCAGGAAAAACCAACGAGGCAGAAGAAGAAAACCACCCCGAACTGGAGCGCCCTCGATGCCGCTTAAACGCCGCCCCGAAAACAGGCCGCTGCCCGCCCGCTGGGCGCTGAAGCACGGCGCCTATTACTACATCGTCCCCCCGGGCTTAGAAAAAAAATGGGACGGCAAGCGCTGGTTCCGCCTTGGCAAGTCACTCGCAGAGGCTCACCGAACCTACGCAGACCGCGTGGAGACGAAAAAGGACGCCGCCACCATTGGTCAACTGCTCGACCGATACCTTGTGGATGTGGCGCCCCTCAAAGCCCCAAAGACCTACACCCAGAACATCCGCCAGATCGCCTCGCTACGGAAAGTCTTCGCGGATGTTGCGCTGACCGACCTGGAGCCCCAGCACGTGTATCTATACGTGGACAAACGAAAGGCAAAGACGGCCGCGAAGCGCGAGGTGGAAGTGCTCTCCCACGCTTTCACCAAGGCCGTCGAGTGGGGCCTGATGCGCGCCCACCCGTTCAAGGGTGAAGTCCGCATATCCGGCAGCAAACCCCGGGAGCGCTACGTGGAGGACTGGGAGCTTCTCGCCGCCCTGAACCTACCGGTCCGTCGCAAGAAGGGCAGCGCCGCCATGGTCCAGGCCTACCTGCGCCTGAAGCTACTCACCGGCCTCCGGCAACGCGATCTGCTGCTCATGAAGGAATCGGACTGCAAGGAGGACGGCATCCATGTCACCCCCAGCAAGACGGCCAACAGCACCGGAAAACGCCTGATCTACGAATGGACTCCTGAGCTGCGCGAAGCAGTGGCCGGCACCAAGGCCGTCCGCCCGGCGCCCTCCTCTTATCTGTTCTGCACGCTACAGGGCAACTGCTTCGTCGAGGCGGACGGCACCGCAGGTAACTGGAACAACATCTGGCAGCACTTCATGACGAGGGTGCTGGAGGAAACCAAGGTCACCGAGCGCTTCACCGAGCATGATCTGCGGGCGAAGGTCGGGTCGGATGCAGACAGCCTCGAACGCGCCAGGCAGTTGCTGGCGCACTCGGACAGCAGGCTGACTGAGAGGGTTTATCGGCGAAAGCCAGAACGCATTAAGCCTCTCAGATGATACTACTGCCCTTAAACACTACCTCATCGACCGCTTGCTCTGCTGGCTATTTTTTTCGATACGGGAAGTCTCCGCCTTAGCCTTCACAACCACATACCTGAAACAAGCAGCAGCCGCGTCCGCAAAAACAACGCAAGCTTCGACAGCAGCCTTCTCGATCCGCCGGGACCTAGTGTAGTCCCCATTGATAAAATCACTGGTCAACACGATAAACCAGCAAAGGAAAAAGAAGGCCATCGCAAGGATGACAAACTGAACCACGGTCGAAAAGCCTTTGGAGCTCCCACCGCCATCTTTATCCCGATTGTCGAACATTAGCCGCTCCTTCCGAAGCAGCTACTCGCTTGTCAGACTCCCTCTGTAACGATCTTGGTGGCCGGTAGCTGAGTCTTCATCCAAATATCGGAATAAAGACCGGCAAGAGGGCGTCTCCACCAAGACCTATGACTAATAACTATAAGAAAGCATTAGTCAGCCGGCCACGCTGGGTTAATCACCCAACGTCTTTGGGCCGACTCAAGGAACTTAGCTTTAGCGAACTCAGTCATCATGTATTGCTCCTGGTTGATTAGACAATCAACGCCCCACTTATCTTAATGGAGCATCAAGAAACACTTCCAATCTAAGAATACAAGCTACAGGTCAGTATTGCTAAGATCGCCTAGCGCATCGAAAAGTTCCGCAACAACCCCCACCTGATGAGAAAAAAGTAGACATATCTAGCACAACTAGACTGACGATCATCTTTCTGCCTTTATTATCAGCAACTTAAAATCAAAAGCAACTGGTTCGATCCCAGTACCGCCCACCAGATTTTACGTAGCGTTTTCAGTAGTTTGAACAACGATGCGGGTCAAAACAAAAAGGCGCTCTTCAGCGCCTTTTTTGCTGTCTTTGACCGCGCGTATCAAACCACCGTCTTCATGCTGCCCGGCAGTGGTGTCGCTCAATCCAGTCGCACTGCAACGTGGCCAGAAACCGATAAGGCGGAGCGGCGGTTGTCGCAGAACACTGCTACATATTTGAAGTCGGCAGCCTC
>APMI01014635.1_pt1 | contig 13977 bp, 11 predicted proteins | sample 667938 | NCBI WGS metagenome assembly APMI01 (sample SAMN01084076, study PRJNA167559) | wastewater metagenome | biome: Wastewater | place: Denmark: Ejby Moelle, Odense | collected 2011-11-28 | reverse complement strand
AACAAGAAGCGCGGCGGCGGCAATGGTGGCGATGGCAATCGACCGCCAGTCGAGTTCAATCCCAAGTTTCTCGGTGGTGGCCTCGGTCTGCTCGTTGTTCTTGTACTTGTGGTCTGGATGGCCAGTGGGTTTTATATCGTGGACGCTTCGCAGCGCGGTATCGTCCTGCAGTTCGGCAAGTACAAGCAAAGTACGGAGTCCGGTTTGAACTGGCGTTTTCCTTACCCGATCCAATCGCATGAACTGGTCAATATATCCGGTGTGCGTACGCTTGAAGTGGGCTATCGCAACGACCAGAAGAACAAGGTTCTCAGGGAAGCCCTGATGCTGACGGATGACGAGAACATCATCAACATCCAGTTTGCCGTTCAGTATATTCTCAAGGATCCTGTTGAATACATCTTCAACAACCGTTCTCCCGACGATGCTGTAATGCAGGTGGCCGAATCGGCGATTCGCGAAATCGTCGGCAAGAGCAGGATGGATTTCGTGCTTTACGAGGGGCGCGAGCAGATCGCGGTAAAAGCTTCCACCCTCATGCAGGAGATTCTCGATCGCTACAAGACCGGAATCCTGATTTCGAAAGTGACAATGCAGAATGCTCAACCGCCCGAACAGGTTCAGGCAGCGTTTGATGATGCTGTGAAGGCCGGTCAGGATCTTGAGCGGCAGAGGAATGAAGGCCAAGCGTATGCCAATGACGTCATTCCGAAATCCAGAGGCACGGCGGCTCGCCTGTTGCAGGAAGCAGACGGTTACAAGCAGCGCCTAATCGCTACGGCCGAGGGCGATGCCAGCCGTTTCAAGCAGATCAATACCGAGTATGCCAAAGCGCCTGAAGTGACGCGCAGTCGAATGTATATTGAAACCATGCAGCAGATTTACGCCAACACCAGCAAACTGCTGGTCGATGCCAAGGGCCAGGGCAATCTGCTCTACTTGCCACTCGACAAGCTGATGCAAGCGTCTGGAGCGCTTGTAGCGTCTCCAGAGAGTGTCGGCAGCAGTTCGGAGATGCCGGCGCAGGTGCGCTCCGGGCCCGGAGCTTCAAACTTTTCACCGTCACAGATGGGGGACAGGGTTGATGTCCGCTCACGCGATGCCCTGCGCTCAAGGGATCGGGAGGCACGATAATGAAATCCGGTCTAAATTTCATTGCTGCCATCGTCGCGGCGATATTGGTTGTTCTGGGTGCGACGATCTTTACAGTCGATCAGCGGAAGTTCGCCATTGTTTTCCAGTTTGGCGAGGTCCGCGAAGTCATATCCGAGCCCGGCCTGTACTTCAAGTGGCCGATGATCCAGAACGTGCGTTACTTCGATAAACGGATTCTTACGCTTGATAACACAGAACCGGAACGTTTCATTACCTCCGAAAAGAAGAACGTGCTGGTCGATTCCTTTGTCAAATGGAAGATAATCGATCCCCAACTTTACTATGTGTCGGTCGCTGGTGATGAGATTCGAGCCAAGACACGTTTGTCGCAAACTGTAAACGCCGGTTTGCGGGAGGAATTCGGCAAGCGTACTGTTCATGATGTGGTTTCAGGCGAACGCGATTTGATCATGGAGCAGATGCGCGACAAGGCGGATCAGGATGCGCGCAAGATTGGTGTTCAGATTATCGATGTTCGCGTGAAGCGAGTTGATTTTCCCCCGGAAGTTAGTGAATCGGTCTACCGCCGTATGGAAGCGGAACGCAAGCGCGTGGCTAACGCGCTGCGCTCCGAGGGTTTTGCCGAAGCCGAGAAACTCCGCGCTGACGCGGACCGGCAACGTGAAGTCATCGTCGCCGAAGCCTATCGCGATGCGCAGAAAATGAAAGGTGAGGGCGATGCCAAGGCCACGGCCACGTATGCGCAGGCCTTCGGACAGAATCCGGAGTTCTATGCTTTCTATCGCAGCCTTGAAGCCTATCGCAACAGTTTCAATGGGAAAAATGATGTCATTGTCGTGGAGCCGAATTCTGATTTCTTCAAGTACATGAAGAGTATCGGGCGAGGCGGCGAAAAGACAGGTAAATGACCCCCAGTTTGCTGGTCGCCTTCGCGCTGATGCTGGTGCTTGAGGGTTTGGTGCCGTTTCTCGCCCCCGGGATCTGGCGCGAGACGTTTCGCCGTCTGATCCAGCTCTCAGACGGGCAGATTCGTTTCGTTGGCCTGACTTCGATGCTGATTGGAATAATGTTGTTGATGGTTTTCAGATGAATTGGCTGCTACCCGAGTACATTGCCGATGTGCTTCCACATGAAGCGGCCCACATAGAACTGCTCCGTCGGGCCGTGCTCGACCTCTTCCGGGTGCGCGGCTACGAACTTGTCATGCCTCCGCTGCTCGAGCACCTGGATTCCCTGTTGACCGGATCGGGGTCCGACCTCAGGCTGCGCACCTTCAAATTGGTCGACCAGTTGTCAGGTCGGACGCTCGGCCTGCGCGCCGACATGACGCCCCAGGTTGCTCGGATCGACGCGCACTTGCTCAATCGCCAGGGTGTCACTCGCCTCTGCTATTGCGGTAGCGTGTTACATACGCTGCCAGCTTTGCAAGCATCAAGCCGGGAGCCGATCCAGCTTGGGGCGGAACTATTCGGCTATGCCGGTATTGAGGCCGATCTCGAAGCGATACGTCTTATGGCTGTGGTTCTCGGAACGGCGGGCATACCTGCCTCGCGCATTGATATCGGGCATGTCGGGGTATTTCGAGCACTTGCCGGCGCTGCGGGCCTCGCCGACGATGTCGAGGCGAAGATTCTGCAACTTCTGCAGGTCAAGGACATTCCAAGCCTGCACGATGCTTGCGAGAAAGTGGCCGAGCCCTATCGCTCCGCCTTCCTGCGCCTACCTGAACTGTATGGCGACGGCAATATTCTGGAGACCGCCTCCCGTGAATTGCCGGCGCTACCCGAAATTGCTTCGGCGCTGGAAGCGATGCGACATTTGCAGACCTCGTTGCCGGAGTTGCCGCTGTCCTTTGATCTTGCTGACTTGCGTGGCTATCACTATCACAACGGGGTTGTGTTTGCCGCCTATTACCCCGGTTTCCCCAGCGCTATTGCCTTGGGTGGGCGTTACGATGGCGTAGGTAAAGACTTTGGTCGTACCCGGCCGGCAACCGGGTTCTCAATGGATCTACGCGAAGTTGCCCGGCTGGCTGTGAGTGGCAAGGCGGGAGGGGCCATCATGGCGCCTCATTCCGCGACTGATTCCGCTTTGGCGTCTCGGATCGAGGCGTTGCGCGAACAGGGTGAAGTCGTCGTAGAACTGTTGCCGGGTGAGTCGTGTTGCGAGGGGCCTCTGTGCGATCGGCAATTGGTCGAAAACGACGGACAATGGACGGTTCGGGAAACTATCGGGGATTGACTGGGAAAATGGCTAAGAACGTTGTAGTAGTGGGCACACAGTGGGGTGATGAGGGCAAGGGCAAGATCGTCGACTGGTTGACCGACCAAGCGCAGGGGGTAGTGCGTTTTCAGGGCGGTCACAATGCCGGCCATACGCTGGTTGTAGGAAACAATGTTTATAAGCTCAATCTGGTTCCCTCTGGCATTGTTCATCCGGGAATCAAATGCTATATCGGTAACGGTGTGGTTCTGGATATCCATCACCTCGTATCCGAGATCAACGAACTGGAGGCGGGAGGGATTGAAGTCCGCTCGCGCCTCAGAATTAGCCCGGGTTGCCCGCTTATTCTCGGATATCACTCGGCGCTTGATCGTGCGCGCGAGGCGGCCAAGAGTCTGGACTCCAGGATCGGCACCACGGGCAAAGGCATTGGTCCGACCTACGAGGACAAAGTGGCGCGCCGGGCCTTGCGTGTTTACGATTTGTCCTTTCCTGAACGTTTTGCAGAGAAACTCAAGGAGAACCTCGACTATCACAATTTCGTGCTGACTCGCTATCTTGGAGCCGAAGCGGTCGATTTCAACACTGTCCTGGATCTGGCGATGGCCAATGCCGAACAGATCAAACCGATGGTTGTTGACGTTTCAGCCGAATTGAACGCGGCAAACAAGGCCGGCCAGAATCTTCTGTTTGAAGGCGCACAAGGCGCCTTGCTTGACATCGACCATGGGACTTATCCCTTTGTTACGTCGTCGAACTGCGTTGCCGGACAGGCATCGGCCGGGGCGGGCGTTGGGCCGGGCATGCTCCACTACGTTTTGGGTATCACCAAGGCCTACTGTACGCGGGTCGGAGGAGGGCCCTTTCCGAGCGAGCTTGATATCGAGACGGCGGATACTCCCGGATATCAGATGTCGCATAAAGGGTGTGAGTTTGGCACCGTTACCGGGCGCAAGCGTCGTTGCGGATGGTTCGATGTTCCCGCGCTTAAACGTTCCAGCCAGATCAATGGCGTGAGCGGTTTGTGCATTACCAAACTTGATGTGCTGGATGGTTTGCCGGAGCTGAAAATCTGCACCGGATACACGCTCAACGGAAAACTCGTCGACCTGCTGCCAATGGGGTCTGACGAAGTGGCTGGTTGCCAGCCCGTGCTCGAAAGCATGTCGGGGTGGGTCGAGTCCACTGCCGGAGCAACCTCGCTGGATGAGTTACCAGCGGCGGCGCGCGCTTATATCGCCCGTATTGAAGCATTGTGTGAAACGCGCGTCGATATCATATCGACCGGACCCGAGCGCAATGAAACGATTCTGCGCCGACATCCTTTCGCGTGATCTGACAGACGCCATCAATCTCATCGACGGTCGGTAAAGCCGGTCTGGAGCTGGCTTTTTAGTTAACACGCAAGATTTCCCCTGAACCTATCCATTGACGAACAGCTCGTAGTCAAGTCATTGCGCTCGAGTCTGATGTGCAGACATCGCGAGGAGAAGTAGGCCATGGGAATTCTCGACTGGTTCAAGAGTCGGCCATCGTTTTTTGAGCCCGATCGTCTGTCCGATGATACGACGACGCGGGCAATCGAGAAGGCCGTAACACTGACCAATCCACGAATGAAACTCATCCATTCGTATCGGGAGCGTCTGGCACCAGCGGTGGATATCAGTGTTCAATATCTGCGCGAGATGGTGCGCGCAGTTCCGCCGGCCCTATCGGTTTCGTCCGTGAACTGGTCCACCGACCCGGTGTTGAGAGCTTTCTTTGTTGCTGCACAGGATATTCCTTCCACGATGGGCCGATCAAAAAATTTGCGTACCCTGTTCAACAAGTACCCGGAGATTGACGACGCCTGTTTCATTCTCGTGATGAAGTTCAATGAGCAGCAAGTCTTCGGTACGTCGATGCAAGGAAATGTCGTACAGCGTGATGTTGCCCAAACCACCGTCGGTTTTTCCGACCACGAAGCACGCATTTGTGGGCTTGACGATGCAGAGGTTCGGCGTCTCCTAGGGGTGCAGGCGTATGAGTATTTGCTGGCACAGGCCTTGTCAGAAATCGGAGATGAGCGCTCCGAGCGCCGTGAGCTTGAAGACAACCGCGCGTTGATCCGTGCCAGACTGCGCTTGCTTCAGCAACAGGGCCCGGGCCTTGGGTCGGTTTTCGGCAGGGTGGCAGCGAGTTCAGACGACGAGTTCAGGCTGGAAACACAGCTTACGGAAAACGAGCGCCAGATTGAGGCGATTTGCAGTCAGCAGTCAGTGCTTGATGCCGAACTGGAATCGCTAGGCGCGGTACTTCGGCATCCAGAGCGCTACATACGCATCGAGCAAAAGCAGCTTCGGCTAAACTCGATGAACGTTCTGGTCGATGATGCGAGCAATGCTGTCGCTTCCGAAATTGTATTTTCGCTGGCCCAATTGACGGGCGTGCGGGAAATTCAGCGAGCGTTCGTCATGGCCCGTTTTGCACGTTCCGGATTGCCAGAGGCCAGGATGAATCTTGATGACATTGCGCGCTATCTTTGAAGTTGGTTGACGTCCTGCACAAGGGAATGTTCTCAGGAATCGGCAACCCTTTAGGCAACCGCAATGCTGATTGTCGTATTGGCTACATCGAACGATCATTCCGGCAGTGGCGGAAATCCATATCGTTATATTTCAGTAGGCTACACATTGGCACTTTCCTTGCTAAGTCAACACAGAGGAAAGTGCCATGGCCAACCCGGCTATTCGTCACCAGCGATGACATTATCCGGCACGAGCAGGGTCCGCGTTTTCGCCGAGTGATGGGGAACGGGGGGTTCGGTTGCAAACGAGCGCCACTAACAGTTCACTGATAAAATGCGGCAGCAATCAGGGCTGCTGGCGCCGGGCCGCTTGTGACTGATCGAATTGAGGTATTGCCAAAGGTAACTTTGTCCTCTGTGTAATCAGCTTTGCTGAACTGAATAATAGAAACTTGCACAAATTATTTGGGCCGATGGGCGGGATCAATTCTTGGTGGTGACAACTTGTAGATTGGGGGTTTTTGATGAAGTTCGGTATTTCCACCCATGCACCGACATGGGGCAACCTGAAGCACCGTCTGATTTCGATGGTGCTCGTTCTATTCGCGATGGCCGCGGTCCCGGCTATGGCGACCACGGGCCATGTTTCCGAAGCCGATCTTGTTTTGCCCGACCTAAGCGATCTTTCGCTGGTGACGTTCTTCAGCGGGACATCAGGCTGGACTTTGCTTTCCTACGGACTTCTGGTTTGCATCGGAGGCCTCATCTTCGGTGCGGTGATTTACGGTCAGATTTACCGTCTTCCGGTACATCGCTCGATGGCCGAGGTCAGCGAACTGATCTACGAAACCTGCAAGACCTACATGATCACCCAGGGCAAGTTCCTGCTGATCCTGCAAGCATTCACCGCAGTGATCATGATCGGCTATTTCTATTTCGTCCAGCATCTTGCCGTTTCATCCGTGGCCCTGATACTGATTTTTTCCCTGATCGGGATCGCCGGTTCCTTCATGGTCGCCTGGTTCGGCATACGCATCAACACTCTCGCAAATAGCCGTACGGCATTCGCTTCGCTGGCGGCCAAACCCTATCCCGTTTACGCCATTCCAATCAAATCGGGAATCTCCATAGGCATGTTGTTGATCTCGACCGAACTGCTGATCATGCTCTGCATCATGCTGTTCGTGCCGGCGGAGTTGTCCGGCAAGTGTTTTATCGGATTTGCCATCGGTGAATCTCTCGGCGCTGCCGCATTGCGTATTGCGGGTGGAATCTTCACCAAAATTGCCGATATCGGGTCGGATTTGATGAAGATCGAATTCGGTATCCAGGAAGATGATGCGCGCAATCCCGGAGTGATTGCAGACTGCGCGGGTGACAATGCGGGTGACTCGGTTGGCCCTACAGCGGATGGTTTTGAGACGTACGGCGTCACTGGAGTGGCGCTGATCAGCTTCATCATGCTCGCCGTTCCTGAGCCCGCCGTTCAGGTTCAATTGCTGGTCTGGCTGTTTGCGATGCGCATCATGATGGTCGTGGCTTCGGGGATTTCCTATCTCGGAAATCAGATCATGGCCAAGCGTCTCTATGGCGATAAGGCGCGCTTCAATTTCGAATCCCCGTTGACCTCGCTGGTATGGATCACTTCAGTCGTTTCTCTGATCATCACCTTTATTGTCTCGTATCTGCTCATCGGACACTTTACGGTCAACGGTCAGTCTTATACGAATCTCTGGTGGCAGCTATCGCTGATCATTACTCTCGGCACGCTGGCTGGTGCGATCATTCCCGAGATTGTAAAAGTGTTCACCTCGACTCATTCCAAACACGTCCGCGAGGTAGTTACCGCATCAGAAGCCGGCGGTGCCAGCCTCAACATATTGTCCGGTTTAGTTGCTGGCTATTTTTCCGCATTCTGGATCGGCGTAATCATCGTCGGCCTGATGTCCGGCGCTTATCTCCTTTCGCAACACGAGCTGACGACGATCATCAATCCGGATTACGCCAAGGCCGCCATGATGTCCGCGGTTTTTTCATTCGGGCTGGTCGCCTTCGGTTTTCTGGGGATGGGTCCGGTAACGATTGCCGTCGACAGCTACGGCCCGGTCACCGACAACGCTCAGTCGGTGTATGAACTTTCGATGATAGAACAGGTACCCGGCATCGAGGCAGAGGTGAAGCGTGACTATGGCTTTGATCTGAACTTCAAGACCGCAAAATTCCTGCTCGAGGAGAATGACGGGGCCGGCAACACCTTCAAGGCCACGGCCAAACCGGTATTGATTGGAACCGCTGTTGTGGGCGCGACGACGATGGTGTTCTCGATCGTCATGTTGCTGACCTCAGGGCTGACGGAAAATCTGGAAATGCTTTCGTTGCTACACCCACCATTTCTGCTTGGCCTGATCTCCGGTGGTGCGACGATCTTCTGGTTTTCCGGGGCCAGCACGCAAGCCGTATCGACCGGCGCTTACCGGGCAGTCGAGTTCATCAGCACGCACATCAGGCTTGATGAAGTCGTACAAGCCTCGCAGAAAGACAGCAAGAAAGTCGTCGAGATATGCACGATCTACGCCCAAAAGGGCATGTTCAATATCTTTATGGCCGTGTTCTTCGGCACGCTGGCTTGTGCCTTCATCGAACCCTTCTTCTTCATCGGCTACCTGATCTCGCTGGCGATCATCGGCTTGTACCAAGCAGTCTTCATGGCCAACGCCGGTGGGGCCTGGGACAATGCCAAGAAGATCGTTGAAACCGAAATGCATGCCAAGGGAACAGATCTGCACAATGCCTCGGTAGTCGGCGATACGGTCGGTGACCCGTTCAAAGATACGGCTTCGGTTGCCATGAATCCGATCATCAAGTTCACCACGTTGTTCGGTTTGCTTGCTGTCGAGATGGCAGTCGGGCTATTCGCGCAAGGACAGCAATCGGTGGTATATGCGTTGGCGGCAGTGTTCCTTGCCATCAACCTCTTTTTTGTATTCCGCAGTTTTTACGGCATGCGAATAATCGCCAAAAAAGAAGCGCTGTAGCGGTATTTGGTGCGCTGAGTTCTGGATATAATGGAGATGGCGTACTATTCCCGCATACAAATGGCCGCGGCAACGGCGGCAATTGATGAGCCTAGTCGACACTTTTAAGGGAGATACAATATGTCGGTACATCTTTACTTCTCGCTGATTCCCGAAGCATTGATCGCCTCCATGCTGCCGCCAGAGCAGTTCGGGCAGTACTACGCGACGGGGCACAAGTTCAAATCGAAGGGGCAAGCCGTATTCTTCGAGATCGATCCGTCGTTCCGTCATGAATACTTCGACATCGAAGGGGCCTTGGCCCGTTGCAAGGCTAAACCGGATGGTTCACCCAAGAACTCGGTTTACGTCTCCATGTATCGTGTGATGGAGCACCTTTCGCTGGCCGCGATCGGCAGGTTGTACCTGACCACGACCAACGGCGCAACGCTGGAGTTGAGCCGCGGCAGCAGGCTACCGGAGCCTGAAAAGGAACTGCATATGTATCAGGACCTTACCCCCATCAACAGCATGGTGGTGAGTGTATTGGATCCGGCAGCCTACTACGCCGATGTTACCGTCAAACCCTCGCATTCCTTCAGTTTTCCCGGTATGTGTTTTGTCGAGCTTGAACTGGGACCGCTCGCTCTTGATCCGGAGAACGGCCAGGAGGGAGACCTGCCGTACTCATTCCTGCAACACCTGCGGGAAGCCCTGATGGAACTGAGGCCGGAGACGAAGGAAAACAAGCTGGTACACCGTGTTCATTCGCTGGTGTTCCCATTTCGCATGGTCAAGAACGGCTTCTACCTTGGCATCGGTGGCGAACTTGTCTTCTACCCAATGCTGACACTAGATGTCCTTAGGAAGGATCACAGCAACTGGTGGCGCTCGGCCAATCTCTGACCTGATTGTCGTGCGCTTCAGCTCAGACAATCATCCCCGCGCCAACCGTATTGTTGCTTGATTCGTCGATGACGATGAAGGCACCGGTACCACGGTTTTCGGCGTAGCGATCGGCGAAGATCGGTTGTGCCAGTTTGAAGCTGACCTTGGCGATATCGTTCATGGCCAGCTTCTCTGCCGCCTGATGCGCCATGGTGTTGATATCCATGCGGAACTCGATGCCGGCAAGCATGGCCTTGCTGTCGCGCGTGGTGTGCCGGATCAGGTACTTGCGGCGCGGGTCGAGCGGGGATTCGGAAAGCCAGCAGAGCATCGCGTCGAACTGTCTGGCGACGATTGGCAGTTCGCCGGTTTTCACGATCATGTCGCCACGCGAAATGTCTATTTCGTCATCAAGCAGGAGCGTGACGGAGTGCTCGGCAAAGGCCGAAGGCAAGGAATTGCCCATGACCTGGATGTCCTTGACGCGGGTTTCCCGTCCGGCGGGGAGGACGGTCACGGCATCGCCAACGGTAATGACACCCGACTCGACACGCCCCATGAATCCACGGTAGTCGTGCAGTTCGGGATTGGCTGAATCCTGTGGACGGCAGACGAACTGCACTGGGAAGCGAAAGCATTCCTCATGCTCCACGTGCGCCGTGGTTGCTCCTTCCAGCAGGTCAATCAGTGTCGGCCCCTGATACCAGTCCAGTCGTTCGCCGCGATCAACGATCATGTCGCCATTCAGTGCGGACATCGGTATGAAGCGAACGTCCAGTATGCCCAAACCGGCCGCAAAGGCCATGTAGTCGGCTTTGATCCGGTCATAGACGTCCTGCGAATAGTCGACCAGATCCATCTTGTTGATGGCCACGACAACATGCGGGATGTTGACCAGATGGGTGAGGTAGGAGTGACGTCGTGTCTGTGTCAGCACGCCTTTGCGCGCGTCGATCAGGATGATGGCAAGATCGGCGGTCGAGGCGGCGGTGACCATATTGCGGGTGTACTGTTCGTGCCCCGGCGCGTCGGCAATGATGTACTTGCGCGTGCCGGTAGTGAAGTAACGATAGGCGACGTCGATGGTGATGCCCTGTTCGCGCTCGGCCTGAAGTCCGTCGGTCAGCAGCGAGAGGTCAATGGCTTCCATGCCTCGTTTTTTCGACGTGCGCTCTATGGCGTGCAGGGTGTCGGCCAGAATCGTTTTGGTGTCAAACAGAAGGCGGCCGATCAGCGTGCTCTTGCCGTCGTCGACACTGCCGCAGGTCAGGAAGCGCAGGAGGCCGTTGTCTTTAATTTCGACGGCCTGGATGTTCTCAATGGCGGACATCAGAAGTAACCCTCTTTTTTACGTTGTTCCATGGACGCATCCGATGTCTGGTCGTCCAGCCTCGTTGCGCCGCGCTCGGTAATCGTTGTCGTCGCCGTTTCGGCGATTATCTTGGCAACCGTGTCAGCATCGGATTCGACCGGCGCCGTACAGCTTATGTCGCCCACGGTGCGGAAGCGTACCAGCACGTTTTCTATGGTGTCGCCGGGCCGGGCCGGTGTAATGTCGGTGACCGGCAGCATGCCGCCGTTACGACGCACGATCTGTCGCTGATGCGCAAAATATATCGAAGGCAATTCGAGGTTCTCGCGCTCGATGTACTGCCACACGTCAAATTCAGTCCAGTTCGAGATCGGGAAGACGCGAATGTTTTCACCCTTGAAGCTGCGCGCGTTGTACAGGTCCCACAGTTCGGGACGCTGGTTCTTCGGATCCCACTGGCCGAACTCGTCTCGAAACGAAAAAATACGCTCTTTGGCACGAGCCTTTTCCTCGTCGCGGCGTGCGCCACCGATGCACGCGTCGAAACCGAATTCTTCAATTGCTTCGAGCAGTGTGACCGACTGGTGCTTGTTGCGCGATTCGTCTGCCGATTTCAGAACAACCGTTCCACGCGCCATCGAATCTTCAACCGAACGAACGATCAGGCGCTCGCCGAGTTCGGCCGCACGTTTGTCGCGAAAGTCGATGACTTCCTTGTAGTTGTGTCCGGTGTCGATGTGCATCAGCGGGAAAGGAAACTTGCCCGGGCGGAAAGCTTTTTCGGCAATGCGCAGCATGCAGACCGAGTCCTTGCCGCCGGAAAAGAGAAGCACAGGATTGCTGCACTGTCCGGCCACCTCGCGCATGATGTGGATGCCTTCGGATTCAAGCCAGTCGAGGTGAGAGAGGGTTTGTTTGGTGAGAGTCGTCATAAGAACCTTAAATACTTAAAAATCTCACCACCAAGACACCAACAGCACAAAGTTTCACCAAGAAATTCTTATGCTCTTCTTGGTGCGACTTGGTGTCCTTGGTGGCTTGGTGGTTCAAGCCTTTTTAACATGCAGACCGCATTCCTTGGATTCCGGCGATTCCCACCACCAGCGTCCCGAGCGGACATCCTCGCCGGGGGTGATGGCGCGGGTACAGGGCGCGCAGCCGATGCTTGGGTAGAAATTGTCGTGCAGCGCATTGTACGGAACCTTGTTGAGTTTGATATAGGCCCATACTTCCTTTTCCGACCAGTCGGACAAGGGATTGAACTTCTCCAGGCCATTTCCTTCATCAAACGCCTGTATTGGCAAGCCTTCACGCGTTGCCGACTGTTGTGCCCGCATACCGGTTATCCAGGCCTTCCTGCCGGCCAGCGCCCGTTGCAGCGGTTCGACCTTGCGCACGTGGCAGCACGCCTTGCGCAGTTCGACCGATTCGTAGAACGCGTTGATGCCGTTCTCGCGCGTGTAGGTCTCGACCAGATCGTGGCGCGGATAATACAGCCTGAGCTTCAGACCGTAATGCTTTTTCACTTCGTCGATCAGCGCATAGGTTTCCAATGGCAGACGGCCAGTATCGAGCGAGAAAATTTCAATTTTCGCCGTGTCGCCGACGATCAGGTCGGTCAGCACCATGTCTTCAGCGCCGAGACTGTTGGCAAAAACCGCAGGCGAATAGCTTGTCGCGATCTGGCGGAGCAGGTTGCGGGCTGCCGTTGTCTTGGCGGTTACAGAGTCGATCAATGCCTGGTCGTTCAGGTTGATGTTGATGGCCATGGCTATCCCTTAGGCCGCACGGCGGCGGAACAGAGGTTGTGGCTGGTCGACAGCGGCCTGGTAGGTTTCGCTGAAAACGTTGAGACCGGACAGCGCCGCTTCAATGTCCTTGTCCTCGCGCAAGGCGAAGGCGTCAAAGCCGCAACGTTTCATGTAGAACAGTTGATCCTGCAGTACATCGCCGATGGCGCGGATTTCGCCACGGTAGGCATAGCGATCGCGTAGCAGTCGGGCGGTCGAGTAGCCACGGCCGTCGGTAAACTTCGGAAAATTGACGCCAATGACGGCAAAGTGTTCAAGGTCGCCGGCAATGGCTTCTACGTCCTCGTGGCTGTCAAGCCAGACCCCCGGCGAATTGTCTCGGGAGAGGATTTCCTCCTGGCGCGCCAGCCACACCGCCAAGGGTACCATGATGTCTCCGTCAGGCAGGGTCAGGGATGCCGGTGTCTGATCACCGTCAAGTTTGAGTAGCTGCCGGTGGTCGGCGACGACCTGGCCATTCTTGATGATCTTAGGCATTGGCGACTTTCGTGAGCGTCTCGTTGGCCGAGTCGGCCTTGATATGGGCGGCAGCAGCATTTGCCGGTTTCCGCTTGTCGCGTCCGGCATAGGCGCGCAGCTTGAATGGTTCGATGCCGATCCGCTGCAGCGTGTCGATAAAGCGTTCGTTTGGCGTGCGCTGTTCGGTATAGACGTTGATCAGCGCTTCGATGACCAGCGGCACTTCATCGGCATAAAAGGACGGGCCGATCACCTTGCCGATTGTGGTCTCATTGCCTTGCTGGCCGCCGATGGTGACTTGATACCACTCCTCGCCATTCTTATCGACGCCGAGGATGCCGATGTGGGCCACATGATGATGACCGCAGGAATTCATGCAACCCGAAATGTTGAGCGAGATGTCGCCGATGTCGTAGAGATAGTCGAGATCATCAAACTTGCTTTGTACCGCCTCGGCAATCGGCACCGAGCGGGCGTTGGCCAGCGCGCAAAGATCACCGCCGGGGCAGCAGATCATGTCGGTAAGCAGTCCGATGTTGGGCGTGGCCAGTGCATTGGCGCGAGCGATTTTCCAAACCTCGTAAAGATCGCACTTCCTGACATCGGCAAGCACCACGTTTTGCTCGTGAGTGACACGCAGTTCGCCAA
>APMI01013105.1_pt1 | contig 13981 bp, 15 predicted proteins | sample 667938 | NCBI WGS metagenome assembly APMI01 (sample SAMN01084076, study PRJNA167559) | wastewater metagenome | biome: Wastewater | place: Denmark: Ejby Moelle, Odense | collected 2011-11-28 | reverse complement strand
AAATTAACGCGCTCCCCCGACTCAAGCAACACGGCGTCATTGATCCCATAAACCTCTTCCAATTCAAGTTTCGTGCGCAGCGCCCGTATGTACGCCAACTGGTTGGCCTCGTGGTTTTCTGGCGTTCCGATCTGGTGATTTGCAATCTCTGAAGAAGCAAATTCTTCAATAGCTCTGTAAAACCAGTACCCATGGCACAGCAGCATGCGTCGCCCATCTCGTTCCCATCGGGCGCGGATGCTTGGGTCCGCGATCTCGATTTCCAATCGCTCACCGCAACGGACAAACCGAACGGCGTCATCGTAACTATGCGCATCGACTGAGCGAGAGATGAATTCGTTCATCTCGACCTGTGCCGCCAACAAGGCATTAAAGGCGTTCATAAAATCGGAGCGTGGCGGCATTCCTGATCGTCCCGGAAACAGAAATGGCGCTAAATGCTCGGCCATCGACAAGCCGATTTTTTTCTCGGACAGCGAAATTTTTGTATCAGTTGAGGTCTTGAGCTTCCAAGCGATCAGATCCGTGAGGGCATACCAAGTCCCCTCATCCTCAATATTCTGTTCAGGACTTGAGAATCGACCAGGGATCAAATGCTCAAAGGCAAACAGACTTGCGTAGATCAATAGTTCGAACGGTGACAGGCCAGCTAGGGCGTGCTGCCATTTATCAATTTCCGCTTGGCGCACCGAGCAGGCATCGAGAAATATGTCGATGATCAAGCATTGCTCGAGTATTTCGGGAGAGTAAGTTGCGACTTCCCGAAGCTCGGTCAATCGCGCCACCTTCGGTTGGTAGACCATACGAGCGTACCGGATGGCTCTGCATATCGCGGAAGGCTGCGATCGAGCGATCGACGCCATTAGGTGTGTTGCACAGACTCGCTCCTGGTCAAGATAGCGGGACAGCGCAAGGATCATCACATCTGTGCTCCAGATCTCTGCAGGCAGTTCAGCTAGAAACGCTGCGCTCCAGAACTCAATGTCGCGATCAGAATGCGTGATCTTGTGTTTCCCACGGTGAGAAGGTTTTCCGTCAAGGTATTTCTCAGTAACCAGAGCGGCAGCATCGGCCACAGAAATTCCGGCAGTGGTCTGCTCACAAAATCGTTCTTGATAGGTGTTCAATTCTTTTTCCCAGCTTGGCGTATCTCATTTCAGCCCCATGATTGATGAGGTATCGATCTCGAAGTCAATGCGGAAAGCATTATCCTCAAGTGCCGAACGCGGTAAGACAAACGCTCCGAATGGCCGCTTAGAACCTATGTCCTTTGAGGAGGGGGCAAGGTGGCCACAATGGATTAAGGATGAGTGTGTGGACTCGGGCTCGTGTGATGCCGACACGAAGGACGCGCCGGCTTTTTGGATACGGTGGATCATCGCCACGCCAAATGAAAGATGAGTCAACGCCAGCGCCAGTTCGTCGGGCTTCTCGAACGATGATTACCCCGTCGAATTGCTTGCCTTTCGCCTTGTGAATATTCATGACTTGCAAGCCTGCTGGAGCTTCCACACCATCAAGGATTTGTTCCTGAGCAAGCGCTTGATCAAGAGCGACGCGCGCATTGGTGTAGGCGCCGTCCCGAAGCCACTCCGACGCTAGACCAGCGGAGATGCGGTGACCGCGGCGGAATGCCACCAAGAAATCCAGTTGGCTAGCGACGCGCATGAGCTCGGCTTGCTGGGTGGCCCGAAGGGCATGCTTCACGGTCAACCAGTCCTCCGCCGGGTCACCAGTGAAGTCGGAATGGGCAAGTTCAGCAATCAGGTTGCGCAAGGCGTTGGCGATATTGATATTGAGCGCCTTGCCTCCACGAATCTTGAGCGCCTGCGCTTGCAGTTTTGCTACCTCAGTCCGGGCCTGTCCCGTCGCTCGTCGCGCAGATGCAATCATCTCCATGCTGGTCGCCACGTCATTCTCGATATGCGCGAGATTCTTCGGTTCGAGCAGGAAGGCTGCGAACCGCGATGACAGTAGCGACTCCGCCTCGTCGAATAGCAACTTGTGGCGAACCGGCTTGCCGACATTGGTGCCTAATGCGTTGAGCGCGTTAGACATCTTCAACGCGCTACGATTGTTGGACACCAGAATCGCGACGGTCTCCGGAAAAGCTCCGGTCTGGGCTCTAACAGCCTTGTAGAGATCGAATAGAGCGCGTCGTAGCAGGTGGTTCCAGTTCGGTGGTGGCTTCTCCGGACGGTAAGCCAGAGCAGACACGCCCTTGTATCCCGCCCCGCGGACTTTTCCCGTCAGGATGTCATTGCCAAACGTCAGAATTTCCGAGTCTGGGCTGCGGTGGTTTTGCGTCCCAAGGTCTACCTCATGAGGCTGTAGGGTCTCGCGTATCGCGATGACTCGCTCAGGTCCAACGCCAGGAAGGAAGTCGAAGATTTGCTGCTCTAGGTCCGCAAGACACAGCACTTGGGTGCGCGCTGCCAGCATTTGAATGCACTGCCAAGCGAACTGTCCGGTGTCCTGCGCCTCGTCCACGATTATGAGGGGATGGCGTCGAGCGATAGACAAAAGTAGGTGCGAGCTAGTCGCCAGGAGTTGGGTCGCATTTGGAGCGAACAAGTCGAATGCGATTCGGCCATCTTCACGAAATAGCCGTTCGCGCTCGACTAGCCAGGCGTCCCACCCCTCGTCCTCGTCGTCGATGCCGCCCGAAATGGCCTTTTCGTTCTGCGGCAGCAGGATCGACAACTTGCGCGGCGCGTCCAGCAAATAGGCATGGGCTTTGATGATGTCCCAAAAGAACGAATGGAAAGTTTGGATCGCGAGTTGATCGCGCTCATCCTTCGTTGCTTCAAGCTTTGCCGCATCCAAAATCCGAGCAACAGCAGCTCGGGAAAAGCTGAGGAATAGAACTGATTGGCCAGGTTCCAGTCCTTGCTTGATACGGAGAACGGCTTTGCGAAGGGCGACAGTGGTCTTTCCACTGCCCGGACCGCCGAGAACAAGGATGTGGCCATCGCAAGCCAATACGCTGTCACGCAGCACGCAAGGCTCGTTCATAGCCCGTCGGGGTCACCTTCCGCTTCGTCTCCATCGTCCTTTATTGGCGCAGGCGGGGGGAACAAAGCGTAAACAGACGCCAGAAAGTTCGTCACGGTCACGGGCAGCTCGTGCAACTCACACTCTTCGAAAAGGCGGGCGGACCAACCGGCCCCTTTGTTGCTCCCGAGAGCTTCCTTGGCTAGGTTTCTGATCACCTCATCGGCGGGGCGATCGTCCGGTATCGAAACATTTCCGTTTTCGTCGTTGGCTTTGAGCGTGGACAAGAATGACCAAAGGCGATCCACCGGTACTTCTGCTGACACAAGCCCTTCAAATCCCTTGTAGGCGTGTTCAACGTTGATTTCGTAGTTGTCGGCGAGGGCTTGCGCCTGTTCGGGCTTGCGCGTCTTCTTGTAGTCGAGGTCATAGAAGGCAAAAGTGCGCAAGCCAAGTGTGTTGAAGAACTTGCCGAACTTCGGCATGTTGGATTCGCCATCGGCATCGAAGAATGCGACGCCCGCAATGTCCAGTGGCTGAAGAGTCGGATCATTTTCTTCCATGCGCCGAGCAACGATAGGCATTGCGTGTAGCTCAGTCACGCCTTCGACCACTATGGCAGCCCGGCCCAGCATGCATTCGGAAAGGCCTGAGCGAGAGAATCGCTTGTAGTCGTTGTCCTTAAGGCCGGTGGCGTCCGAGACCTTTCGAGCCGTGACGACGCCTGCATTGCGAGCGAGCAGCAGTGTTTTCGAGGGCTCGAACTTTTCTATTACAAAGGGTGAGTGTGAAGTCACGAATGCCTGCGTCGTCTTGGTTAGCAGGTACTCCGCAATGCGCCGCTGCGTGTGTGGGGGAACGGCGATTTCTGGTTCTTCCATGGCGAAGATCACCGTTTCTGGCTTCAAATCCGCGATGAATGACAAGAGCGCTAGAACCAACGTGTTGATCGTGCCCGTGCCCGCATGGGCGAAGGGCACATGGCCTTGATCCGCCGACAGGGCCAGAAAGAAAGTCATTGTCTTGCGCAGGTGCTCCCGCGTCAGTTCAGAGACGTGGAGCTTGGTGGCGTTGCCTGGTGATTCCAGGGCGACATAGCGCGCGAGCCGTTTTTCGACGGAGCGAAGCACCGGGGCGATCTCTGCCGCGTCGGCTTCAATATCAAGCCCGCGCAGGCACGAGATAGTCTTCTCCCATAGGCTGGTCCTGACGCCTTTGGTGCGCAAGATTATGTCGAGCAGCGATCCGCGCTCAAGGCTCAGGGCGCGTGATCCAGTCCGAAGGGTGCGAAGATAGAGAAAGCCGAAGAGTCGTTTGATGGGCTTAGGAACTGCAGTCAACTCGCCGATAGCGGCGTCTGGACTGTGTGAAAAATACGTCTTAGCGACAAATTCGTCTTCGTCGGGGTCATACTTGGCGAGGGTTTCGATGCGCAGGCACGGCGTAACATCCGGAGGATTGGCAGCCGCAATCTCGCCTGGTCCAAGTAACCGCTGTTCTTTCAAGTGCCAGAACTCGACATTGCCCCCGCACTTGTTGTCGATCTCTCCGCTGAGATCAATCAACACCGCCTCGATCCGCAACGGAACAGACTGTGGTTTTTCGCCTTCGGCTTCCGGCAGAGTCAAGTAGGTGGCGTTGTAAAAGTCGAACTCATCGACGGGAGGGAAGCGATTGAGTCGATCCGGCCCGAGGACAAGATCGAGGGCCTCGCAGATCGTGCTTTTGCCGACGTTGTTCGTCCCGACCATCAATGTGTGGCCGTTGAAGAATAGCTCTGCGGACCTGATGCCTCTGAAATTGGCAATGGTGAGTCTGACAACTTTCAAACTATCCTCCCTTTCTTGGCACACTAAGTGAATCGTCCGGGCTTCAGTAGACGCTCTTGAGCCGGCTGTAGTGTTAGTGTTGTTACTTTACCGGAGAAAGCCCGTTGGCATGTCCTCGCCGACGCTTCGGGTTGTTGAATATCCCAATGTCGCCAGCCACGTACCGCTGTGCCGCCCCGTAAGGGAAGGCTTCCGTTCAGCCTTCATCCGCGGCGACCGGCAGCAGTAGAACAGACTGCTGTCGTTTATTCGGCGAGAGCTGGACGGCAGCTCAGGCCGAACTACAGTCAGCCAGTGCCCAGAACGGTTGCCCACCCAACCTGAGCAGTTGCTTCTGGTGGGCCATGGACGAGTCAGCAAGCCCCCAGATTTCAGCGGCGACACTGTCACGACCAGCAATACCACCGACCAACGGCCTCTGCCTAGGGGACAGCAACCGGCATTTTGTCCCGTGTGAGGTATCGATCGGTATAGCGCTCTCGGCCGCTGATCGCATCCACCGTGACCTGTGCCGGCCGGTCATAGACCTCCGCACCGAGCATAGCCAGTTCAGCCGCCAGATCGACCACCCCGGCCTTGTACCAAGCCTTGATGGGTTTCTCGGCGCTACTGCCATCGCTCCAGCGGTAGCCCTTCTCCTTCTTCAGCACATCCTTCTTGTCGAAAGGCGCGTTCTCCGCCCAGACACAGAATGTCTTACGCGCGCTACTCTCGAGGATGTGGGAGAGAATGGTGCGGGCACCGAGCCCTGTCTTGGTCAGGATGAACAGAAGGACCTCTGCATCCACCAGCGCCCGATGCGCCCCGTAGAACACCCCACCTAACTGGTAGGCCAGCCATTCGAGCTTGACCGAGCCTGTCATCATTTCCTGCCAGGGTGCCTCCTTTTGAGAGCACGCCCACCACTTGCTCACGAACGAGGGAAAGCGACGTTCCAGAAAGCCGCGATCGAATGCGGCGTTATGGGCGATCACCACGCTGGCACGCGCAATGGCCGCTTCGACCCGGGCCTCATCCAAAACCTGCCCCGCAACGTCGGCATCCTGAATCCCGGTCAGCTGGGTGATGCTCGCCGGAATCGGCATGCCCGGATCCTCGAAGCCGCTGTAGCGCTCCACGATGCGATGTACCTGACCCGTCTTGGCATTGAACTCGGCCAGCACAAAGCCGAGGTCAATGATCTTGTCTGTCTCCTTATCGAGGCCGGTTGTCTCGGTGTCGATGATCATCGCGATACGCAGCTGCTGCGGATCCAAGCCATCGAGAGACGCATAGTGATCCGGCGCTTCAAAGCGCCGGATCACTTTGTAATCGCCGGTTGCCTCCAACTGCTGGACGAGGATTTCATTGTCCATCGTGGATCGATCCTTCAGGCTGGGGCAGGCATGGGATGGAGGACGGAGCAATCAATGGACGAAGTAACAGGCACATGGCGAAGCGAGAGATGGGCACCGCGCTACCCCTGCGCACAGGCAACCCGTTCGCGGAGCGCCTTCCCCGGCTTGAAGTGGGGCCGATGCTTGGCCGGCACGAGGACTTGCTGCCCCGTTTTTGGGTTGCGTCCCATGCGCGGCGCAAGGGGGTTCACACCGAAGCTCCCGAAATCCCGAATTTCAATCCTGCCGCCATTGGCGAGGGCGGCCTGCATGGCCTCCAGAATGAGGCTGACGGCCAAGACGGTAGATTTCTCCTGGAGTTCAGGGAAGCGTTTAGCCAGCCGCGCGTTCAGATCAGATTTAAGCATGACCGGATTTTACCCAAAACCTGCTGCGGCTCAGAAGTGCCGCACTTATCGCCTGCAGACCTGCCTATCACTGATAAGACGATGACTGTCGCTGCCAGTCAGCGCAGCGGCATCTCGTCCTGCTGACAATACCTAAACTAGGCGTCAACCGCGCTGGTGCCCTCCAAGACCACACCTGTCCAGTCCAACCCGAAGACCTCGGCACAGTCCTATTTCAAGTGCGCACTCTACGCTTCATACGCGACACTTCATGTCGCAATATCGACCCACACTCTCCTCTCTGATCCGCATCGCAGAAAGGGAGTCCCATGCGCCGCCCCCAACCTCAAAGCCTCACCCTCTTCACCTCGCTAGCCGGGGAGTCGGATGTGCTCCTGCAGCGCTACGGGTGGCACCTCTTGCGTCTGATGCGCAGTTCCGGCAGCCCACAAACCTTGAAGGAAGGAACATGAGAACGCAGATCAGGATCATCGGCATCGGCCACAACGGCTGCCGACTGCTCGACGGCATGATGGCGTGCCGCCTGCGCGAGGAACTTGTCACCGATGTGTTCCCAGCCGTCGCGGAAATCCGCTACATCGCCGTCGAAACCAATATCGACACGCTGGGTTGCTCCAGCGCCGATGTAGGATTTTATGTGGGGAGCGGCTTTAGCACGGACAGCGGACCAGAAGCCCTTGAAAGAATGGCCGCGCAGATCAAAGGAATCGTCGAGCACGTCATTCATGGCGCACATCTGATCCTGCTGCTGACTGGGCTGAACGACCCGCTTGAATGCGTGGCCGCCGCCGCGCTGGCTGAACTGGGGCAAGCCAAGAACATCCTGACGCTATCCCTAGTGAGCCTCCCCTCCGTCGATGCCCGGAGGTCGAACGCTGTCGCGGCAGATCTCGCCCGTATCGAAGCAAGCTCTGATGCTGTGTACGTGTTTCCGGCCGACGACTGCGCCTCCCTCGGCAACACCTGCTTCAGCCCCGAGGAGGCGATCCCGACACCTGCAGGCAACCTGATCAACTGCGCCAATGTCCTCGCCAAGTTTCTCTGCCAGCCCCACGGGAGGCGCGTCGGCTTCGACTTTCAGGACCTTCGCACGGCGCTCATCGGGTGGGACGAGGCCTTCCCCGCCTATCCGGAACAAGCCATTCAATCCAGGCATCGTTACCTGCGCTGGGTCACATCGCTGGATACGCCGCCTGCGGAACTCGCTGCCGCAGCTATTGCAAGCCTGCCGCTGAAAAGCGCGGCCACGGTGTTGATGTATATCGAAGGTGCCCTGAGATTCTCGATGCCCCACATCCGCAACTACGTGATACCGATCGTTGCAGAGGCGCCGAGCAACACTTTCATCAAGTATTTCGTCGAAGTCGATCCGGGCATGCCGGAGGATGCCTTGGCGATCAACCTCTACGTACGGACCGACCACCCAACTCCCGGCCCGGCGTCCCACGCCCCTTTCGACCATAAGGAATAATTCGATCAAATAGGCCCTGGATGCCGGACCCAGGCTATCGCCGATTTCTCCGAGCGACACACCCTGTCGTTTCCGCCCGGACAATGTCCGCCATGAGAACGAAACCAGGCATGCGACTGCTTTTCGACGACAGGATGTCGGGCAACTGTGATGTGATTGCGCGCACGTGGGACGCCGCGCAGGCATTGCTGCTAACTAGGGATTGGGATGCCCTGCACCTCGGCGTTGAGGGGGGCCAGCCCACACGGCAGGACGGATTGGCCCTTGTGGAGTGGGCCTTGGCCCACAATCGGCTTCCAGTCCGGGTCTTGCTGCTATCGAAGTCCGTTCAGGAACGACATCGGATCGGCACCGTGCTGCGTCGAAGCGGCTGGGCCTCGGCAGATGGACGCCGCTTTCTTAGACTACCCTTCGCCGACGAATCCGCACCCTATTTCCCGAGAATCCGGATCATCGGTGTGAACGGACCGGGCGGGGGTGTCACAGAACGGATGATCGCTGCACGGATCGGCGGCGCCCGGACCCTTGTCGTTCAGCAGGATTTGCCGGTCGTCGAGCAAACGTACAGCCCGGTCGCTTCGGAGGACGCAGGAACACAAGCTGGCCGGGAGATGGCTGTGGGGGATGCGTGCCATCCCCGTTTGCTCGGGGATGCGGATCTGGTGCTCATCGTGCCGGGACGTCTGGATGCCGCAAGCCTGGATCTCTCCGCCACGATCGCCGCCTTCGCGCGCGAGCAGGGAATTCTGACCCTGGCCATCGTCGATCCCCGCTCGGAGAATCCGGATGCTGCCCACTCAGGCTCGGTCAGGTGCTCAGGCCTAGCGTCCCAATGCGACGCGGTGCTCGAAATCCCGGACCACATCGCCGGAGTCACCACAAAGCGGGCCAGGACCCCTTCCCTCTTCGAAATCACGGCATACCTCGCAAGCTGCCTGGTGGACACCATGACGTTTCCGTCTTGGGTGAATCTCGATTTCATTGCATTTTGCTACGCCTTCCGGGGCACGAGCCGCATCCACACCGGTATTGGCTCGGCTGACGTTGACGATCGAGCGGTCGTGGCATCACTGGCTGCCATGCAGTCCCTTGCGCTGAACGCACCGAACCTGCGCCGGATGGATCGACTGGTTGTCGTGATTGATGCGCCGCGGGGTGGATTCGCGATGGACGAAGTTCAGGAGGTGGTGAGTACCATCGAAGCTTGCGCGTCACCTGAAGCATTCGTTACCTGTGGCAGCGTGCGAATTCATGGTGATGCGAGCCTGCACGTTATCGTAATGGCGGCGGATTTTGCCCCGCGGCCCTCCACGTGACGGTTTCAAACAAGGACCGCAGCGGTGAACAACGATCGTGGATTCGCAATTCACGAAAGCCAGAGGGCATGGAAGGCATTCCGGAGAGCGCGAAAAGGTCCGCTATAGCAATGTACTGGCGGCCGATCGCGAGCGCCTGCTGGCTTTCAACGAGCGGCTTAAAGGGCTGAAAAAGAGGTTCGCCCCCATTCTGAAAGCCAAACACTATGAACTGGCGGCACGCCAAGCCGATCCGGAAGAATGGATGCAGGCTTCATCACCTTCTATCTCCGCGAAGACGACCCGGACTACGCCGAGAACGACGACAACGTGTTGTGGCAGGTCGAGGAAATGTATTCCGACGACCAAGCGTCACAGTGGGGATTAGGGCATACGGAGATCGACCACCAGGAGTTTCATCCGTGGTTCGAAGGAGAGAACCACGCCTATCTCTACCACGAACTCTACGATCACACCCCGCTTGACTGGCTCGACTTGCTGCGTATCGGCAGCATCGGGATCGATCTGAGGATTGAGGAGAAATCCGGCGAATTTTCTTGATGAGACACAATCGAAAGCAAAGTCGGACAATCAGCACCCCTCAATCAATGCGACGCAATACGTCGTGTCTGAATCGCATGCTGGGAGCTCGACATCCATCGAACGAAGCCATGATATTGAAGCCATTCCACCAACCACGGCAAGCCCCCGCCGTCGTGCGAAACAACGCATGGAGGCGCCGCAGGGCACTTACATCCGCCCCACCATCGTTCCTACTGCGGATTCCGCGATTACTTCCCTACCAAGATCGCCATGTCCGCCCCCGCGGTCAGCATGCCTTTCTCCGATGGTTCGAGATCAACCGGATGGGCTTCGCCATCCGGCCGCTGATCGTGCATAGAACAGACCGTTGCCTCACGTTCTTATTCACAGGTAGCACACCACTCATATCGGCCTTTCTCTCGGACGAAAATATTCACGTGGTGGTTGAGATTGACGGAGCACGCCTGGAAACCCTCTTTGGCAGCGATCTGTTCCTCAGAGGCGATCGGCATGGCTATTTCTGTTCCTTGTGCGACTGGCAGTCCGGCGAGAATCATTTAAGCCGTCAAGCATTGTGGATCGAGCATGGGTTTGAATTCTTCCGGCGGTGGGTGAATGACACGCTTGCTCCTGCGCAATGGCTCCGCGTACTGAATGTTGATAATGGAGTTGCAACCAGCGCACGGCTGATTCAAATCGGCGAAGAGTGCAAGAACTCGGACCCAGATTTACATCTACTTCGCGGTTGGAAGAAGCTGGACGGCGGAGCGACTATTGACCCGAACAGGGAGCAGATCGAAGTCACCTTGCTCCCATTGCGCCTTCGGGTGCCACGTTGACCGGGTATGAGGAAAGATAAGCCCATGAATGTCCATATGAAGTATTTCGACCGCGCGGTGGCCGCCATTCTGGCGGCCGACGACCTACTGATCACCGCCATAGCCGGTATGGATGTCGAGTCCAATCCAGGCAAGCCCGATGATGATGATTCCTCAGCCGCTTCCCGCCCTACGTGGTTTGTACAATCCACGGTCTTCCCTTCTTTTTCTCCTCCTCCGACTTTCCCTCTCCTACGCGCTTTTCCGTGCATCCATGTCCGACGCAGGGACTGATTGTTTGTCCCAAGCCGCCTTCCGCAGAGAAGCACTCGCATAGTTCCCCAGCAGTCGGTCGAAGACGACCAGCTCCTCTTGCTCGTCCGTCGTCAGATCACGGCTACCGCTCAAACGACTGATCTCCAGCAACCGTTCCGTGCGGGCAAGTTTGGTGTCCAACGCGGCATCCCCGGTACTTCCACCCTTCGGTACCAGACCTGCGCTTTTCCGAGCGGCAAGAAGGCATGCATCAGACGCAGCTGCATCCCGGTCACCTCATCGATGAGCACCTGGGCATCCACACCCTGCGCTGACCAGCTCTGGTCTTCCTCGGCAACTGTGCGGCGCTGGGCAAGGCGGGGATCGCTGACATACTTTTCGGTGGGGCCGATCATGTCCGAGCGGTCTAGGTGCCGAGCGAGATCCCGCAGGTGGGTCAGCCGATTCTGCAAAGTTGACGCAGACAGCCCCCGCCCCTCCCAACTGGCCACCAGCGCCCGCACATGCTTTTCCCGGAAGTTCTTCAGCGTCCGGATGGGATAGCCTAGCTCACTGAGCTCGTTGAAGACCAGGAAGAGGTTCTGCTCTCGCCCCTCCATCGTTCGGTTGCTCACCACCTTCGTCCGCAGTGTATCCAGCTGTCCCTTCGTCATCAGGTACTGGATCAACTCCTTCTTCCACACCTTTGGTGCCTTCGCCTGCTCCATTTCTTGCCCTCTCACCTCCAGATGTGCCATCCATTGTTCTTCTTTGCCCTTCCTCTACCGCCTGACTGACGGGAGGACTGGGGCCGGGTACTACCGCATGTGCTTCGGCGCCTACCAGCGCTGGGGGAAGCACGACCCCGTATAGGAATAAACCGGTACGTGAGCATCTGCGTATTCACCTGGGTCACCGTTTCCGACGATACCAAGCGCCCTTCAGCCAAACATGGCCGAGAGGGGGGAGCCTTCATCACAAGGCTAACAACATGCGGGGGTTGAGGCGCCGCGTCGCCTAGTTAGATCACCCACACCGAGTCTCCTTGCCCCGCCGTTAGCACGGGGGATCTCGGACTGCAGCGGACGTAGTACGGACTCACGATCACATGGTCGGGAGGAGCCGCGGAGCCGTTGCGTGGGGTGCTTGGATCTGGGTAGCGCGCCACTGGTAGGTGGATCGCGCCTGGTGTGATGAATCGCAGATGATCTGCCCGTTCCGATACACCGGAACCGACTCTCACTTTCGCCGCCCGCGCCTACTCGCCTTTGCCGTGACACCACCCCTTACCGGGATGAGCATCAGGACTCGGACTTTCAAAGCGCGGCTGATTGGCTACTCGCTACGAGGTGCCCGGAATACTTCTCGGGCGGACCTGCGACCCTTTTGGGGTCTATGTCCTGTTTGGCATTAGATGCCGCAGGATATTGCGTTTCTGACTATGACAAATGGTGCCGCACGACACGGCGGGTATAAGGCTGCAAATGGGGTGGCAGCTCACCGTCGGATGACGCGGCAAATGTGCCACTAGGACACCCGCGTCGTCAAGGTTAATTGCGCGCGAAATTCTGTTTCCCGTGTCCTCCTTGGTCACGAAACAGGGCTGAATTCCGCATATGACTTAGTGTTTGGCATCACTCTCGTTTCGTCCCAATTCCAATTCGGGGTGTGGCCGCAATGGCCTCGCGGTCTAAGTGATCGGGGGTTTTTAGGGGCATTGTCCCTGTCGGCCTGATTCAAGAGAGGGGGAGGGCGCCTGGCGCGACAAGGCTCCTCCCGGGCTTATCGGCTTCGCCGCGCCGGTATAGCTAAGTGCCGGCAATTCGCACGCAACTCAGTTGCAACTAAGTCCTGACTCAGTTGTAACTGAGTTCCGGTTAATTCCCAAGCAGCTAATCCACAACTGAGTTACAACTCAGTTCTGACTCAGTTGTAACTGATTTTCAACTCAGTTCCGGTCAATTCCCAAACCGCTAATCCACAACTGAGTTGCAACTTAGTTCTGACTGAGTTGCAACTCAGTTCTTCCGTAAAGCCGCGGTATTTGGCGCTGTTGGCAAAGGGCGGCCAGCCGACTATTTCATTAGCATGGGTCTTCATTTTTTGAGGGCTCGCCATGGAAGAACCGATTGTTGGAGCAATTGATGTGGGCTTCGGAAATACCACCTTTCAGGGCCTGACCGGCGGCAAACGAGTTGCAGACGCTAGCGACTCAGCAAGCGCCTGCCTAATCATGGACATCCACGACACCCCGTCCTACCGCTCTGAACCGCCCCGCCTTTGGTGGAGGCCCAATACTCTGAGAGGATTGAGCCATGACGAAATCGAACAAGTTTTCCCCCGAGGTCCGCGAGCGTGCGGTGTGCATGGTGCAGGAGCACCGGGGCGAGTACCCCTCACAGTGGGCGGCCATTGAATCGATCGCGCCCAAGATCGGCTGCGTGCCGCAGACGCTGCATGAGTGGGTCAAGCGCCACGAGATTGATTCGGGGGCGAGGGATGGCATCACCACGTCCGAGTTGCAGCGCCTGAAGGAACTCGAACGCGAGAACAAGGAGCTGCGCAAGGCCAACGAAATCCTCAAGCTGGCCAGTGCGTTCAGGCGGAGCTCGACCGCCGCTTGAAGTCCTGAGGGGGTTTGTGGACCGGCATCAACAGGCCTACGGGATCGAGTCAATCTGCAAAGTCTTGCAGATTGCTCCGTCGGGCTACTGGCGCCACGCGGCGCGCGCGCGCGAGCCCCACAGGCGCTGCGCGCGTGCCCAGCGCGACGAGACCCTGATCCCGCACATTCAGCGGGTCTGGCACGCCAACCTGCAAGTCTATGGCGCAGACAAGGTCTGGAAATAGATGAACCGGGAGGGTTTGCCAGTGGCGCGTTGCACGGTCGAGCGACTGATGCGCCGCTTGAGCCTGCGCGGGGTGAGGCGTGGCAAGGTCGTGCGCACGACGATCGGCGACAGTAAGGCTCCTTGCCCGCTCGATCGGGTCAATCGGCGGTTCAGTGCCGAGCGCCCGAACCAGCTATGGGT
>APMI01026422.1_pt1 | contig 13984 bp, 12 predicted proteins | sample 667938 | NCBI WGS metagenome assembly APMI01 (sample SAMN01084076, study PRJNA167559) | wastewater metagenome | biome: Wastewater | place: Denmark: Ejby Moelle, Odense | collected 2011-11-28 | reverse complement strand
CCATCTTTCCCTGGTCTAAAATTTAAAGTTAAAATACCAATATTTATTAATATAAAATACTTAACAGAAAGTTCATTATTGCAGCTGGCGCAAAAACAGCTTTTAAACTCTCACTTTTCTAATATTCCTGAAAGTATGTTTACCACATAAAAAATATCTGGGTTCAAAGGGCGAGTTTGGGATCATGAAATCAGACATCTTGAGGGTTTACTTCCTATCCAATAAAAAATTTGTAACGGCTAGTTTTATCTACAAGATTAATATAAGTCTTCCATTGAAAACATCGAGTATTACAAGCACATTAAAAGAATATAGTCAAATTTTATGGAGGCTAATCTAAAGAAGTTAGGTAAATAGCAATAACAGAAAATAAAGGATAGAGTGAATCGGAAAATGAAGTAAAAGCAACATTACAGTAGTTTCTAAGATATTACTGAAACACTTGAATCTCTGTCAGGAAAATCTAGTTTTAAAGATCGAAATATGTAAAAACCTAATAAAAAGAATAAAGCCTCGAAAAAACTACCAGCTAAAAATAATTGATATATATACTTTTTGTTAATTTTTTATTTATACAACTAAAAAACTGTTGCAAAATATACATAATATTCAGTATGTAAGAATGTGGTTAAAATTAAAATAAATATCAAAGAGAGACAGAAATACGAGTGACTGGACTCTCTAGCAACAAAAATGTTGAATTATCTCTTAAAAATGGAACGTTCTATATTATGTCTAAAACTTCATTAGTACCAGCACTTTGCTGTAGATTTTTTGCAAATCCGTCGGTAGCCATTATCACTCGATTAAAACAGCTACTAAATCTTCTAATTTATGGTTATGCACAAATCCAATTTTTGTATTTTCCATCGCCAATTGCTCTTGATAAGCTAAGCTCACCATTTACTCGATAAGAGTTTTTTTGCTTAAAAATTTTACCACCCTTACTACGAACTTTTACTCTTTCCTGTTAATTTTCGAGGTTATGGATTTAGTTTAACTGCATCTTTATATTTTTCTTAAAATTGCTTGCTTTCTAAGATTAATCTTAGGTGTTGAAATTGTGAGCCTACTAAGTTTGATACCCATAACAGAGGCCGTCTCCAATACAAACCACTAAAATTTCCTATTTTGTCCATAAAACTATGAGAAGCGTGCTGCCGCAAGTCGGCTAAAATCTTTTCAAAACTTCATGCTCAATGTTCTTGATACCTACATGAGAATAGAAAGTACATTAAACAATCGATTGCTAGCAGTCTGAGTAAAATTTGGGATGTGAAACTATATTTTTGAGAAGATTCTCCTTCAGGTAAAGTGAAACGGTTGGCCCTCCATGTCCATCGTAAAGAGCAGCCAAAGTGAAATCATCAGCAAGCAGGAAGTCGAACTACACTCAAATAGAAATGTACCTGGTCGTAGTTGTGCTTGTGCGATCCTCGTGTTGAGTAGCACACAATCCCTTCCTCCTTCACGAGCACATCGTCAGGAAATTAGTCTTGTGGGTCTTCCTCGAGTGTATTTTCTTCCTTGAGGTCGATGCAGACGTTAAAATCGAACTGGTTGTCTAGTGATTATGTAGGGAACATCATTTTGGTTATATTTTTATATTCCAATGACACTTTAATCCAAAATTCCAAAAAATAACGGCAGTTCAACTTACTTCGATCGGACAACAAACGCTTCAGTTCATGAATGTTAATAAATTTTTGATCATATATAAACAGTACGTAAATATTGATAAACATTTCTTGATTGGCGTGTAACTTAAATATAATCATAACAGTTGCAAATAAATATTAAAATAAATCTAATACTTTACTAAAACAAATTCTTTTGTATAATCTGCAATAAACTTGCCTCATGTAATCCTTAAACAAAAATTGCTGTAAATTAGTAGATTAATGATATTGATCAAGAATTTTGTGTCAACAGCAAGTCTTCTTGACTGGACGTGGGTCCTCAATATTTTAAATGTTTATGTTGTTAGCTGGTTTCTGCTCCTTTTTTCGGTTAGCTCCTTCCTGTATTTCCTTTTGAGCGCAAGCCACCATGATATTTTGGAAAGCCTCATGCACTCCTTCACCAGTGAGCGCTGAGGTTTGATAATAATGAACTTTCTTTCTTTCTGCATAAAGAATGATCTCATCAGTCGCAACTTACACATCCAAGTCACTCTTGCATCCAATTAAGAACATAGTCTCAGTGGGTACTTCGAAATTAACTATTTCATCGATCCATTTGTCTAGATTTAGGAAAGATTGGCGATCTGCTAACGAGAAACACAAGAAGATGGCTTTTGCTCCTGCATAATATATAATGTACCTTTATAATAAGGTTTTTGGATTGATCTGAATCTTTCTTGACCTGCAGTATCCCAAAGTTGTGCTTTCACTTTCAGCAGACCGAGATCATATACTTTGATACGGAAATCCACTCCGATTGTGGCAATGTGCTTTTCGGTGAATGAGTTATCGTACTATCGAGAAAGTAAGCTTGTTTTCCCCACTCCAGTATCACCGACGAACACTACTTTCATGACAAGCTGGGGTTACGATGCGTTCGGTTTGTTTTGCAAGGACATAATGAGACAATTGACTGTATAATTTAATGATCAATTCCGATGTTCCTATATTATCTTAATTCATATCTGTCTATATATAATATGCAAAAGTAATAAGATAAAATCAATAGCCTTCCCTCATTGAGTTTAGTCTCCTCAAGCCTAATCCAACTCCTGATGTTCGATTAAAGTTGCTGCTAATCACTCCGTACTATCGTCCACTAATTTTAGGATGGATCGCTTCGTAATCGGAGCTCATTTTTTTCAAAGCAAGATTTGGAGCTCCAGAAAACTCGTTCTAGTCCATGTAGTTGTTCATTCTGGGTTCAGATTCTCGACCTGAAATTCTGCGACTGGTTGACATTTGATTTTTTGTATACTCCGAATACTTTTGGCGGATTGCTGCTATTTTATTATCGAGCTACTCACTCAATTCAACTGCAGATGTATGTCTGAGGCGATCGTAGTTTCCGTAAAGTCTTGAAGTTTAAGTGTTGTTTGCCTCTTTTGCACCGATAATGGAGTTTGATCGACCCCTTTATTCAGCATAGTTGACGAATCTCTTTCGCTATGGACTAATGTGTCTCATTTCATATTGATTTTAAGATCTATCGTGGTAAAAGTGAAGTTTTCGCATCTCAAATGTGGGAGCCTGACCTAGGTCATAGTTATCCTACATCCCTATTTTCTTTTTGGTAGGAGATCCGTATAACCGGTTAGCTGCTGAGTTTTTGTAATTTTCATCGACCAGTTGCTGAAAACTCTTCTTTGAAGGTGATTAGTAAGCCGGAGTATATGTTTCGATAGTTGCTCTCTTAGATGGAGAGTAAACTTAACTATATATATAAGTTTCTGGATTATTTTTCTTTTCTTCACCCTCGAAGCAGTATTCGTATCTTCTTCTTGTTGGTGAGAAAGAGACTTCATGTCTTGTAGGACTTCCACTATTTCTGACCTGATTTTAATAACTTCTTAGCTGTGCAATAAATCCTTAATTAGGATGGATCTAAATAATTCGAATATTTACTATGCTTCTTTTCATTTTGACTAAATTGTAAGCCTCATCATAGCTGAACCCTCTGCACTTGATAAAGTAAGCAAGCACGAGACAGACCGATCTTGATACGCCAGCAAGACAATGGACCATTATGCTAGTAGATTCGAGAGCATCTCTAATGAAATTAATGCTTTGCAAAAAGAACCTAGTCATGTCGAATCCATCGCGATCTTAACCAGGCACTTGCAGATAAAATGGTATTTCTGATTTTGAATGTGTAAGATCCACACCTTTGGCAGCAGTAAGAATGGCTCTAATTCCATGTTCTATATAATGGCACTTATACTTCTAAGAGTCTTCAAGTTCTGTGCAGCTTCAAGATTGCCGATGTATATTCCACCCTTTCCGTTTTGGGGTTCGATGATACAGCTGTAGTCTTATTGGTATACAATTTGACCATTTGGTAGTCTTGTTTGCATCTGCAATAATATTTACTAAATCAAATAAGTAATTTTTATTTATTATATAAGCTCATCAGTCAAGTTTTATTCAATCAACTCATTTAGTATTTATATCATTGTTTACAATTGCCCTACAAAATTTCAGATAAAAGCTTCTCATTTAGCGAATTCTCAGATAAATAAAATAAACTCAATAATATTTATCATCATTTTCTGCGAAATATTCACCTTAAGAAAGCAAATCTCTCCTTAAGTTTATCAGTGACCATTCTGACTGACTCCTTGATTACTTTGCCTTGACCGATTGCAAATAATGTCCCGATCACTAAGAGGAGTACAACAATGACATAGTGAATGATAGGACTGTCCTGCTCCGTGAACCATACATCATCGTAGACGAAGAACAAAATAAGCACGAACATCCACCAGGGCACTTGATTCATCTCTCCTTATTTCTATGTAAAATATTTTTTACCTTGCGTCGGATAGTCTTTTAGAAATCATTAATCATCTGCTTATCGATCTGCTCAGTTATGTTTGACAGCCATGTGGATTCAAACAGCGAATTCTCTTCACTGACTTCTTCCATAATCGATGATCTTCTGGACACTTAGTTATATTCATTTATCTTCTTGATCAAGTCTAAAATGCCTTAACGAGTTTTATCCTAAAATAAAATAATTTTTACGAAATGCTGACTTATTTCATCTTCAGTCTTAAGATTGAAGTTTATTTGACTACCTTGTTCATCTTTATTAAATCTGGTTTTAAATTCATCAAGTATCTTAGTTTGGAAACTCTTTTATAATTCCGATTTAATAGCTTATTTCGACTATACTCTAATTTTTTATTCCATATTGCCATATTCAAGGGGGTCTAGTTCATCAGCAGTCACCCATCTATAAGTACTTCGATAGTTCTCAATAAGATCATGACTCATTTTTTATATTTGAGTTCTTGCTTCAGACCAGAAATTTTCACCAAAATGATTTTTAATGAGCTCTGAAGTAAGAAGTCTAATTGATCTCGAAGACTAGTTTTGGAAAATATTCTAGCTTCCTTTTAAAAAGTTTTATTTCACTTATTTCATATTAGTCTTTAAATTTTTAGAAAGTTCTTCTAGTCTTTCTTTTCGATCTGAAATTTAAATGTTCAAATGCTTAATGAAAGTGATAAGGTCCTGCATTTTTGTTTCAAATATTTTTGTCATTTGGCTATCAAGATTAATTTCTCTCTGTTGTGAAAAATTAGCCGATTCTTGCTTAAACTCTGCTAAAAGTTCAGAAGACTTCTTATTAAGCTGTTAAATTGCTGTTTTCTTAAGAGATTCGTTAATTGCTACTTCAAGCTCATGAGCCTTTTGGTCAGCTATTGCCTTGCCATAGTGATAAGTGAGACCATGATACTTCTCCATATATTTGTTTTTTAAACTACTAAGATCGGTGATGAGGTTATTTTCAGAAATGTCCGATACTTATCTTAAGAATTAATTTTAGATTTCATTCATTATAGTTGAACACCTAAAGCTGGCAAGTTGATCCTTCTCATTTGGTAAGTTCAGTTTCTTGTTAGTCTTAATCGAATTCCAAGCATTTTATGTTAACTGAGGCAAGTCAGAAATTGGTAAATTAAATTATGTTTTTTGTTTTGCAAATACATATCCGTCTGCTTTGGGATTTACAAATTTTTATCTCAGTTTAGCTATGTCTTCAAGGAATTTTTCTGGCTTCTACTTTCTGTACCTTCTCAATGTGGAAACTTATATAGTGAAAAACTTTTATGGTTTTTCGTTATAGTTTTGTAGTTAAGCTGGTTTTTATATTTTTCTCCAGATATCATTTACATCCTTCACTAACTTTCGACGTGTTTCGCCTTAGTTATCGTACTCATCATTGAAATCTCGCACGCAAAACAAGATCGTCTTAGGCGAATCTTGCTTGAATTGAGTAATACAAATGTCCATTATGACTTTGAGCGTTTCGTACTGAGTTCCATTATATTGTCCCACGGTTTTAGACCAAACGTTAATGATGAGTACGTTAGCAGTGACTAAAGCGTAAGTTGCGACCATTTTTTAATAATCCTACATAGTAGAAGTCTTACTTGCTATTCAGCTCTGTCCATGGAGTCATTGCCCTCCACGTCGAACACTAGAATGTTTTACTGCTTATCCACAGATACCCATATGCCTCGAGTTGTTCTAGTTCCCGCAATATCGTGCAAGACATCGAAGTTAGTCCCGAATAGGAAATTCAATAGTGTACTTTTGCCACTGTTCTGGACTCCGATGATAGCAGCTGAATAATAACTCCTGCCGACTGGTCCGATAACCTGTGCAGCACTTTCGATTGAGCTCCGACTGATGATAATCGTAGAAGTTACTTGAATTCTCTATGTTCATCGATGAGCTGTTTATGTGTTGTGCGGTCTGCTTTCATAATGTTGGCTATTTATGATTCGATTTAATTATAGCCTTTTCTCAATCAGTATTACTAACAAATTTCACATATGAATTTTCTTCAAGTTCTTAGTAAGCAAATTAACATCAGTAATACATTGAGTGACCTTAACTTGATAGTTAAAAATATTTATTGCCTAATTTCAATATAAAATAGAGTTAAGTCTGTGACGCAAATACGTAGTTGTAGAAATATTATAAATCTGATAATAATTAAAAGCAATGGTTCAAAGATTACTAATAACAACTCTCTTGGTCAGCTTAACTCTATGTTTTCGAGTTCATGTTCGTATTAATGAGCAGCAATAAAACAGAATCCTCACTGAGAACTAAATGTAATTTTTCAATCACATAAAATTGGTTGTCGATGGATCGAATGAGTATATCTATCCAGAGTCAAACACAGTCTTCACCATGTAATTTTGTCTTAATATAAGTCCAAATCTTAGCAACGGAGTTCACATAATCGAGGCCATCTCCAATGATTACATTTTTCCAGTCCTCATCGTTGACAAAAGAGTTGAGAGCACACTCAAAATGAGATGGTTGAACCCTCTCGATAGGAAATTTATAAAAGCTGTTAACGAACCCTACTTATCTCCTTTGGAGAAAATAAAATATTTCGAACCTGAACCATCATTCCCTATTGTGGGATTCTTGATGGGCGGAAATGGACTGTTCATTCTTATGGGAGTAGTTATGATTTTCTGCTACAAGGGCATGAATAAACTTGCTTAAGCTCAAATGGCTCCAAACGCTCAGTCTGCAGAACATTCGATTTCTGGAAATGCAAACAGAAGAGCATGATTTATCTTATGGCTCCATATTATACTGCAATTCATGTGTATAAGCTTGATTATTGAATCGATCATTCTTTTTTCTCGTCCTTATGTTTGTCTCCTTTTTCTTTGTCTTTGTCCTTTTCCTCTTATTTCTTCTCTCCGTGTTCAGCTTGATTTGCTTCTTCGAGACTGAGCCTAATTGCAAGCTGCTCTAGTTCCTACTCAGTTGGTTGATTATTTGCTTGCTGGCTTTGACTTTGCGATTGACCTCCTTGATTAGCAGGCGGGTTCTGAGCAGGCTGTTGAGGCATACTTTATTGAAGACTCATTCTAATGGCTTCTGCCAGTTCAGGGTCATCAACTTCCATGCCGCCGATATTTCCACCTCCTCCACCGCTCATGAATATTTCTGTGCCGAGCAGTTTTTCGCTGAGGTACACTTCTCCAGGCTCGATAAAAATTCGGTGACTGTTATCCTATTGCGAAACAGTGGTAATAAATGTTTAAACTTTATTTCTCTGCTCAGGACTGCAGTCGCCGAAACAAATAAGATCAACTGCTACTCCGTTTTTCTTCAGTTTCTTAGCGAATATTTTAAGAGTGTCAACATCTTCGACAATAGTGGAGGCGATGAAGCAAACTATCCTTTGTTTATGACCTTAGTTAACGCGATGCTTGAGCACAAGTCCTCCTATTTGTAAGGCCTTCGTATGAGATACAATGTACTTGAGTGAAGTGCAGCTATCCATGGACCTTCACCCCGAAGAGATAGGAGTTGGCCTTTGTGGAGTCACTGGTTAAAGTGCAGAGGATATCAACTTGTTTGCCGCCCATCAGGCCTAACCCTACTGAAGATTGGATGTTAGATTATAGCTTAGCTTGGATCAGTAAGCTGGCTGAGTCCACTTGACTTTCCCAACGCGTGGGCAGGTAATCTCCGTTAACAGCATATGCTGAGTTGTCTAAAAGGATGAGAGTGGCTTCGAGGGACATTTTAAAAAATATTTAAATATTATGGTATTGATATTAATAAAGTAAAGTAAGTTTGAGTAATAATAAAGTTATATAATAAGCAATATACACATCCACCAATCTCAAACTTTTTCCTCCTTGAGACCATCGATGGTGAAGTAAAAAGTAGGAGCAGTATCTTCACCTTCGTACCTTGACAGAATGATAATGTTGTCTGTGTCGTAGTCCTTTGGTGCGTAGAATGAAAAGTCCTTAAAGTTTTCTTAATTTCTAATCCAATCGAAGAAAGCTCTTCCTCCTTTCATAAATCCATCTACTCGTTCAGGTTTCTTCGCCTTCAAATGTCCTAGAACTTTTTTCATGTAACCCTTGAAGTATTTTTCGTATGAGGGTAGATCAAAAGTGGTTTCTTGGTAAATGAATGCATCAACGAGATCGATAACTTTTTCGACATTGGCGTTGTTGCCTCCCTCCTCAGGTTCAGCTCCTCCGAAAGCATTGCCACATCCAATATCGACGTCCTCGTTGCCCTTAACGACTAGTCTGCTCTTGACTTTGCAGATAACATCGTCGTAATCCATGTTGAACTTGTACGAGTCAGTGATGATTTCAACTCCTGAGAAAGCGTCAGTGTAGAGCTTCATCTTCAACAATCACTTATTATTATAAGAAATTTAAAACTTATAAACATAAAGCACCTGTAGATGCGTTGAACTGGTTCAGCTATTCATTCAACTAGGTTAGATAAGCAACTTAATATACTAAATTAGAATTTATTACTTTTCTAATTCTGTCCTAGGAGAACCTATCGAAGCTTGTGGTCGATTAGATTGATGCCCGATGGACCGCCAAGCTATCTAATATACAAAATTTAGCATTTTGAGTGATGATTTCTTGAAAATCAGGTTAGTATTGACTAGGTCAAATGATTGTTTCTGATATATAGACATCATTATCTATATTTTAGTTCTTTAAACATCGAAGTATATCGAAGAAGACAAAACTAGGAAATAAATTAATTCTACAATTTTTATTATGAAAAAACGGACTACCAGAGCTACTATGGTGTCATGCTCAGTTTGGTATACTTTTAATTCATTAGATCAAAGTATTTGTAATTATGGAATTTATATAAGTTTGATTATATATATTTTAGTTAGATAAACCATCAGCATATATAAGCTATGATCTAGTAGAAACCAAGCATCCAGAATTCTCAAGCCGTACAGGAGAGTGGACACACCACAGCAAGTGTTGTACTCACTCCAGAGCTATTCATGTTTCGGCAATCAGTTATCGACATACTTAACCATTGTAAAAGGAACATTAAGTCTGCTCCATTCGATTAAATGCAAGTCGATAGTAAGTATTCTCTTAACGCAGAACTCGTTTAGTCTAATTCTTCCAAGTCCATCGATATATACCAGCAGTACTTTCTCATCGGCATTGGCTCATCCAAAACTAGATAGCTTGTGTGTAGCCGCTACGAAAGACTAGTTCGCGAAAATTTAATTAACAAAGACAACTTGCCACCACATATGATAACTGGAATCATCAACGCGCGTACTGTGAGCCCAAGCGGTGGAGGCTCGACTGCGAGCTCAGGAGGCAACTCTGCGATCGGATCAGCATTCAATCTCAACGTAGATAAATCTTTCGACGTCGGTAAGCTAGTTGCTACTATAATAAGCCACACGATACAGCCATCTCTATAAATTGCAGCAGGTCTAGGATTTCTGCTCGAAGGTACTAGAAACAAGAATAATGGAAACTTATTTGTGCAGCTTATGGAAGATGTCTATAGCAATCTACACAAGCACAGCAAGAAGCCAATCGATCGGTTTTTAAACCACTTTATATCGAACATTGTTAACGAAATCGATTACCATGAACAATAATACTTCTAGTACTAAAAGCGATATCTTCACGAGAAAAGAGCAAAGGCTGTCAAGGAAAGCACAAACTAGGGGTTGAGTAAGTACAGGCAGCTTCCGTCTATAATGACCTAGTCGAATCAAGAAAACTCAAGCAAGGTAAATTGCGTTTTATCTAGATACCAGATCCCCCAGTTATGCATACATTTTTAAAGCCTGGACAATTAGCACCACTTTCAAAAGAGAGACTTTGTGTCCACGCTGGTGACTAGGATGCAAAATTCGGTAAATGTTTTATTTGCGAGCGAGGAGCATCAAACTATGATAAAGGTTTATTCGTGCCTTTGTGCAGTATGGACTGCAAGAATAAACTTAAGAGGATCAATCAGTAGAGTCTAATGAACGATCACTTCTTTTTTCTCAAGTGGATCATCTAGACACTTAGTTCTAGCTCAGCCCAGTCCGGTAACGGAGATGAAGTGATGTACTCGCTATTGCTTAGAGAAGTCAGTTCGTGCTAGACGCTGTCCTAAACTGAAATCGGAAGTATCATGAACATTATTATAAATAATTTCAGTCTTCAAGCTGTTGGAATCTTCAGTGCAAGCATCTTAGCTTTGCCTCCTTCGATTGGCACTACTCCTAACAAGATCATTTAAAATTCAGCCTTAATTTTGTCGTTCATTGTGAGAAAATTTCCAATAATGATGCTGCAAGACGAGAAGTAAAAATAATCAAAAGAGATTTACCATGAAAGAAGTTAACAGATCATTTAGCCAAATTTTCATAATACTAAAATAATGTTGCTAGAAATGATTCGACTTCTCGAGTCTTTACCCATTATCAACAATAGTTTACAATTGACTTTACTAAAGTCACTAGTAGATATTTTATCAGCTAGACACATTCCGAGTCATTCAGGAGAGCCAACTCTCATTTATTTGAGATAGTTTTATTTGCGATGCGACTGCCGAGTGCTTGAAGCCAACATAGTGTAAAGAATATTCAACATTGCAAGTCAGTATGCACTATTCAACAGCGCAGCCTAAAGAAGTTCTAGCAACACTAATAACACGATTAGCTCAATGCAGACTTTGGGTACGAACACTTCCTTAGGATCTGATAATAGCTCAAACGCTATGAGCTTAGGCATACTCAATAACATCAGCATCTCAGGAGGAAACTGTAGTTAAACTGCTATTTCGGGTCTCTAGGAATTACTAAACAGTATTGTTAAAATCATTCACAACTTTGATAATTTATAAGATCAAGAAAGATCTACTGCAGATGTCATACTTTAAAAGAAAGTGAAGAACTATATTCAGTCCAAGTTTGTGGAAGATTTTAATAAGAAGCCTGTGAAAGCTGTTAACTCACTTATTAAATTATTTGGCAACAATATTAGTCCCAAAGATATCGCCATTTTGTTAAGATAGAATATGGAGTATGAAACAAAAATTAAAAAAGTTCATTAAAAAATCAACAAGCAAGAAGTCGGTGCTTATTTTGGCACAACTAAGAAAGATAAAAATTAACCAAAAGATATCAAAAGTGAAGTATACTGGGAATTTCTACAATTGCTAGACCCCGAGTTTAAAAAAAAAGAAATAGATGATTGCCTAAGAATAACACTGAACACTTTTAAGCTACCAAAAGAGGGACAACAAGTAGATGAACTTTTAGCACCATTGTCTCTTGTGTTTTAACCTCATTTGGGTTTCAAGCAGGGCAATGAAGCAACTGCGACATATCAAATAATAATGGTGACTTTAATGGTTCAAACGGCGACTAACCCTAATGTTAAATAAAGTGAAAAGTTAAAATTTGACGATTTTAAAAAATTTTGTTTGCAATTTGATGATACTCTCACTGAAGCTAGAATGACTCAAATTTATGATCGCATCAAGAAGAGACCTCTATAAATTGTAATGGACTATCGAGGTACTGAAGTTTTCACAATGAAATACCTTGCATCAAGACACTTACATACTGATTTTTGGAAACATGTCAAGGATCTTAATGCAATCTAATAGAAAAAGAATGAATCTGCATCATAGGTGAAGGTAAATAATAGTAAATAAAATAAAGATGACTCAAAAAATAATGAAAAATAAGAAGAAAAGAGTCCAAAAAAGGAAATGCAAATATCCGAAACTAAGAGTGAGTAGACAAAGCAATAGCAAGATATAAAATCTGAGTCTGTTAATTAAAAATAATCATAAAAACTTGAAACCAAGAATAGTATATAAGTGGAAGAGTCAAGAGTAGTTTAGATAAAAGGAAAAAGCTTTTCTGCTTTCGAATTTCAAAATATATGGCAGTTCATCTATATGAGTTTAGTGAACCGTAACAATTTGAGAGGCTTATAGCAATCTTGTATTATTTATGGAAAATGTTAGCTTCTAACAGAATTTTAAGCATTTTTCAACTATCTTTATAAGATTTATCAATAGCTATCGGAGCGATCATCGCATTCTCTTCAAAATTTAGGCAATCAAGCTAAACTCATAATTTTAAGATTAGCTATTGATTACAGTAATTGCGTGGTAGGTCGTCAGGCTTGGCTCATCATACTTAAAATAATATATAAACTTGACATTTAAGATGGTTCGAAAGCCAAGAATCAATCTCCAAGAAAGACGGACATGAACTATGCAACTTATGAGTATTAAGCATCTGATAAACTATTCACTAGAACTAACACTTTCAACCCCTACAGACTTAAAGAATTTTTATAGGCCATGTGCGAATTCAGCTCAAGCGAAGTTAAAACAGACAAAAATTATACGAGATAAATTTACATTTTGCGCCATATTGCTGAAATAATTGAGTACAATTTATAACGTTTCGAGGCCAGCAAAGATACAGTGGATTCGCCATCACTATGGCTAGTCTTGTGGCCAACAATCCGATCATATTTTAAGAATATCTGCATTCATCCGCGATAAGAAATTTCAATGTCGGCAATCGACAGTTACAAACAGTTAACAATGAAAATATTAAAATTGCACACATTGGACTAAAATTCTTCAATTAACCACACTGATCTAATGTCGGTTTACTTGTACGCATTCGAGCGATCTCCTGCGAAAATTAAAGATTTGATTACGAATGTGCTGCTCAATGTGATATGTAAATAAATAAAATCAGGCTGGAACTAAATATACACCATTTTGGATATCTCTGACAGTGCAGATAAGGAAGTAGTCATGAAAGTAGTAACTCGTATCATTAGTGATGTGGGGCTTCCGAATGTTGGTCAAGCTTTGAGACTTCATCAAATTATATTGAAATAATTGAGAATAGCAAATGAACAGAATTATCAGGCTATTCTAAACTGTCTTTGGGAAGTATGTTCCTACTTCAATCGTCTTAACATTTGGCTTTAGACTTTGAACAAGGTGAAGGACATATATAAATCAACTTCCCATGTTGCCATACTCTCATTTATGTACAAAATATGCAACAAGTGTCTGGACCTTATAAAAGAACCAAAAGTAATATAAAATTCATAACCTTTCTAAATAAAAAATGCATAGAAAATAGAAAATGAAATATAGTAGAATTATATGATCTAAGCCGACAGAGATGAAGATAATGTGTTGGCGTAAAAAGTTAATTTGCCTTCATCCAAAGCCTACAATTTAGTATACTTTTAAGTTTTCTCCACTCAAATGCACATTCTTTAACTGAGAAATCAGAAGCTGTTTGTAGAAAGTTTAAATGTATTCAAAGAGTTAAGTCTGGAAGTATTTTGGAGGAATTTGGGTAATGATGAATCATCTACAGGATTTTTAGCACTTTGGGAAATGTTTTTGACCTCAAACAATGCTGTCAGTTTCTGCTATTTCTTACAAGATTTTCTCAGCATAGTATTTTC
>APMI01002830.1_pt1 | contig 13986 bp, 14 predicted proteins | sample 667938 | NCBI WGS metagenome assembly APMI01 (sample SAMN01084076, study PRJNA167559) | wastewater metagenome | biome: Wastewater | place: Denmark: Ejby Moelle, Odense | collected 2011-11-28 | reverse complement strand
AATATTTTAATATTTATAGTCATTATAATTTAACATGAAGACACTTTGTTGTGCTGCCAGATTCTCAAAATCAAAACCAAACCCCTTCGAAAAGATCGTGAAGAATCTTACTGCAGGGACTAAGAGTGTGAGCCTCTACAGCTTACCTTCTTTGGGTGATGCCAGACTCAACCGATTGCCTTACAGCATTCGAGTCCTGCTTGAGAGTGCTATTCGAAACTGTGACGAGTTCGAGGTCAACTCAAAGGACGTCTAGAATATCCTTGACTGGGAAAAGAAAGCTCCCAAGCAGATTGAAATCCCCTTCAAACCAGCTCGAGTGATCCTACAAGACTTTACAGGAGTGCCAGCTGTAGTCGATCTTGCTGCCATGAGAGATGCTGTAGCAAGAATGGGAGGAGACCCAAAGAAAATTAACCCTCTCTGCCCTGTAGACTTGGTCATTGATCACAGTGTTCAAGTTGATGTTTCAGGTGTAAAAGATGCCTGGAAACAAAATTAATAAATTGAGTTCAAGCGCAATGCTGAGAGATTTGAATTCTTAAAATGGGGTTCAACTGCCTTCAACAACTTCTCTATTGTTCCGCCCGGTAGCGGTATCGTCCATCAGGTCAACTTAGAATACTTGGCAAGAATAGTTCTCGAAAGTGCTAAGAAAGTTGTATATCCAGACTCAGTGGTCGGAACAGATTCTCATACAACTATGATTAATGGTCTCGGTGTTGTTGGCTGGGGTGTCGGTGGTATTGAAGCTGAAGCAGTCATGCTTGGTCAACCAATTTCCATGGTTCTTCCTGAAGTTATCGGTTTCAGACTTACAGGTTCATTGAGAGAACATGTAACTGCGACTGATTTGGTGTTACAAGTGACGAACATGCTCAGAAAGAGAGGAGTTGTTGGAAAATTCGTCGAATTCTTTGGTCCAGGATGTGCTGCACTTTCGCTTGCTGATCGAGCAACTATTGCAAACATGGCCCCTGAATATGGTGCGACTATTGGATACTTCCCTCAAGACCAGTAAGCTATCAACTATTTGAAACTCACAAACAGAAGCCCCGAAAAGATTGTGTTGATTGAAAAGACTTTAAGAGAACTTGGATTATTCAAGGATTATAACTCAAATGAAGGAATTGTTTTCACTGATACCCTTGAACTTGACTTAACTACTGTTGAGCCCTGCATTTCAGGACCCAAGAGACCTCATGACAGAGTTCCATTAAAAGATGTGAAGGAAGATTTCCTCAAGTGCCTTCCTAACAAAGTCGGATTCAAAGGATTCGGTGTACCCGAAATCAAGTTGAAAGTAAATCAAGCCTTCAAGTATAAGGATCAATCTCATAGCTTGAAGAATGGTTCAGTAGTTTTAGCTGCCATTACCTCATGCACCAACACTTCAAACCCTGACTCAATGGTTGCTGCAGGATTAGTTGCTAAGAAAGCAGTTGAAAAGGGCATCAAAATTAACAATTACATCAAAACAAGTTTATCTCCCGGTTCAGGAGTCGTTACTGAGTATTTGAATGCTTCAGGCTTGACTAAGTATCTTGACGATATTGGATTCACTACCGCTGGATATGGCTGCATGACTTGTATTGGTAACTCCGGAGATCTTTTACCTGAAGTCACCGAAGCTATCACAGCAAGTGACTTAGTTGTTGCAGCAGTGCTCTCAGGTAACAGAAATTTCGAGGCTAGAATTCACCCTTTGATTAAAGCTAACTATTTGGCTTCACCTCCATTAGTAGTTGCTTTCGCAATTGCAGGCAGAATGGACATTGACTTTGAAAAAGAACCTCTTGCTAAAGACGCTCAAGGTAAGGACGTATTCTTGAAAGACATCTGGCCATCAAGATCAGAAGTTAAAGAGGTAGTCTCAATAAATGTGACCTCTAAAATGTTCAAAGAAGTCTATGGCAGAATATCAAAAGGTGGTGATCGTTGGAACAGCTTAAATGCTAAGCCAACTGAAAGATACGAATGGAAGGAAAGCTCGACATATATCCACAATCCACCTTTCTTCAAACACACCAATAAATAGTTGCCGAAGATTGCCAAAATCGAGAATGCTTACTGTTTGGCTTGGTTCGGAGATTCTATTACCACTGACCACATTTCGCCAGCAGGAAACATCGCTAAAAACTCACCCGCTGCCCGATATCTTAAAACGAAAGGAGTTCAACAAGCTGATTTCAACACTTACGGCGCCAGAAGAGGTAACGATGAAATTATGGCTCGAGGCACTTTCGCTAATACCAGAATCATCAACAAGCTGGCTCCTAAAGTCGGTCCTCAGACTACATACATTCCTACTGGAGAGCTGCTTGATATTTATGATGCTGCTTAGAAGTATGGTAAGGAAGGTCATCAACTTATCATCCTTGCAGGTGCTGAATACGGTTCAGGATCCTCAAGAGATTGGGCTGCCAAGGGACCTTATTTACAAGGAATCAAGGCTGTAATTGCACAGTCTTTCGAAAGAATCCACAGAAGCAATCTGGCAGGTATGGGCATTGTCCCCTTGGAATTCTTGCCTGGCCAAAATGCATAATCCCTACGTAAATTTTATGTTATTTAGAATTGAAGGGAAACTAAAAATTCAGCATCCTTCTCCCTGAAGAACTCAAGGTCGGAGATCAAATCACAGTGAAGACTGACTCTGGAAAAGAATTCAAAGTTAAGCTCAGATTAGACACCGACGTCGAAATTGAGTATTTCAAGAACGGTGGAATCTTGCACTATGTCCTTAGAAAACTTATTAGCTCTTGATTATCAAGCCAACATTATTATTAAATTATTACCTATTTCCATTGAATTAAATTACAATAAATTAGCAATAAATACCACGTCAGTATATGGCTGTCTACAATATAATTATTGAGCTACTTAAAGATACAAATTTTAACGAAAGCCTATATTTATAATATTTTGATACATCATCAATTGTAAAAACGAATATTTTACAAAAAGCCAGCTCCTATATCAAATTTAGCCTTTTTGATTGATTTTTAGACTACTTTGATGTATGTATAAATTGAGATATGCCGTACACTTTAATAATTTAAAGAAATGGAAAATCCAAATTTGGTTCATAATTTCTAGTGCGAATAGAATCATGGATCGCATATCCCAAGCCTAAAAGAAAAAGACCTATAAGGAGCAGCACATACGAAGGGTAAATTTTCAAAGATGATGACGCTCTTAGATGAGACTGAGGCCAGAATTCTAAAATTGAGGGAGATGATGAAAGGCACCCTCAGCCCTGTAGAAAATGTGGAAATATAAAACTAATAAGAGATAACAATTAAGCGCATCCAGCAACAGGAGAAAAGATGGAAAACTCGAGAGCTTAAATCTAAAGCTAGTTGCGGAAAGTAAAACATGTGATGATATCAATTTTTATTTTGTCCTACATATTAGGCTCTCGCGTAAATGCTCACCATATATGGTTTTTTGAGGGGCTTTTTTTTCTGGACAATGGTCTATCTAATGAAGCGAAGGCTATCTTACTAGTCGTCCCACTACTATTTTTGCTAATCCAGTGTCACTATTTCATGATTATATGTCTGCTCATTTATGGATTCCTCGTTGATCATTTGGTTTAATTCTTACGCAATTAACTTGTCTGCCTTCTATTTCCTGGTATTTTCTTGTGCTTACTTTTATTATGCTTCTATACATCCATAACACATCGGTTAGCTGAAACTAAAGCTTGATTGAGCATTGTTGAAGCTAACATCATTAGAGTAAGTTATCTATTTATTGCATTTAACGCACCTGTTTAGTTGGTGCTCAACTTTATCTATATTTTTCTCCTTCTCTTTTTGATGAATTTACTGGCATTTACTACAAATTCGAACAAAAGATGGTGCTTATTATTTTGAATCCATAAATTAGATTCTACACTAAGAGCATGTAATTGTCTATTTTTTCTATGACAGCTTCGATGACTACATTAGTCGTCTCATAAAAGATGAATTTACTGGTGATTTCTATGTCGGTTGAACATTCTATTAGTTATTCTATTTATGCACAGGAGAAGATGCCGGAATAGGCTTCTAAATAGATTATACTTTTTTCATTGTGAAATTATTCGCCTAACTTTTCAGTTCTGAATTTTTATTAGGGGTCATACTCTTATTTATCTTTATTGGACTACGAGATCGAGATAGAAAGCGTTAACGTTACTGCATTTTATCTCTTGTTATCCACTTTTTAATATCGTCCTTGTTAATCTTTAAGCACTCTGTCAGTACTTAAATAGGCAACTGGGTTTTGATGTACTGGGTTATTTATGGGTATATCCTTTTGAGTGGAACAATACAGTCTGGCTCTAAATAGAGGATAACTGGAAAAACTTTGAATATCTCGCATTTTGGAGTGATCTAACAAGTGACATCCACTCCTTTAAAGAAGTTATAACAAAATGTGTGCAATTAGTCAAGTCCAGATATTTTCTTACATTTTCTGTACCAAAGCAGACACTGAAACCAATTTATTTACGTTTTCAACTGAGCAATATCTCCATTTGTTTTGCTTATAGATGTGGCTTGATTCTCGATTTTTCTTAATAACTCTACGTATATCTTAATACTTTCGGCTTCGACCACATGTTTGCCGATTTCTTGCAGAATGCGATAACAATCTGATGCGATATCTCTTCTTTCGAACAAAATACTGTCCTATGCATGAATGACCTGAATGCATTTCTTCAGGTATTATTATAAATATATCCTGCACTTCATTGCTAATATTTTGAGTTAACCTGCAGTGTAAGACTTGTATGTTGGTGCCTTGGACCTGAAAACTGACTTAAGTTTGTCGACAATTGACATCCGTGTACCAAAATTGTAATAATGATATACATACTCATATTAAAGTAGGCAATTTAGCTATTTATAATGTACTATATTATAAAAATATCTTCTTGGCTTCAATTATGATAAGAGATTGATGTATCAGTTACTATTTTTGATTATCTGTAAATATTTGAAGTGCGGTGAAGTTACATAAGTGCTGAAATATCCTTCATTATATTATAGCAAGCGCATTCTAAAAATAATGAGCGATAATCGAAAAGCCTGGACGCCCGACGTACGCATTCATCTATTGTAGGAAGATCATGCCATTTCCACTCTGGTGAAAAAGCATGGAACTCATCACTGGAGCGAAATCAGTAAGCGAATGCTCGATCATTTTGGGCCTCCCGGCAGAACCGGCAAGCAGTGCAGAGAAAGGTAGACAACTTCTTATCCTAGATGGCATAACCACTTAAACCCTAAGATTAATAAGACTGCATGGTCTGAGTAAGAGGAAAGGATTCTTTTTGAATGTCATCAATCTTACGGTAATAAATGGAAGAGCATCGCTCAGCACTTTAAAGGCAGGACTGACAATGATATCAAAAATAAATTTTATTCCTCCATGAGAAAGAGACTGAGAAAAATAAACAAATTATTGGGAGTCAAAAATAGCACATCACAAGTCCGCTAAATAAAGCCTAAAGTTTTGTCAAACATAATTTCTGCAGCTTCATCGGAAGACTAGAAGATCCAGCAAGCCTGGCAATAATTATCAAGGCTAATATTCTGTCGAGACGAGCGCAAGTTAGCAAAACTAGTCAAAGGATAGTAACGCAATAAGATAATCTAGCTCATTGAAGCTCTCAGTTCAATAAAGTACAAGTCCCTTAATAAAGCGAAACATATCTAGAGAATAAAGACAGTGAGAAGATGACACAGAGAAAAAGTGATGAAATCAAGAAGGTAGAGTAAAATATAGTTGAAGAAAAGAACACTAGGATACCAAGATTAAACCGAATCTCATTAAGAAAGAGATAAACTAGTATGAAGTCTTAGAGAAATCAGAAAGAACAAGCTAAGAAGAAAGAGTAAATCCAATAAAATATTAATTTGGACCAAGACCAGAATTTCAATTTCTCATTAAGTTTTAGAGAGCATCCTTCTCCTGGATTTAGTTCCTCTTTCACTCCAGTTATGGGTCGGAGGAATTCAGCAACAACACCTAATCCAGATAGATAAAAATAGTTATGGAAGGATTTCCTGAATTCTCCAGTTGTGACCCGCAGCTTCACTCGAACTCCCAATATTCAACAAACCCCTGGCAGCAATAGCCCTGGGATGGTATTCGATTTCAAAAATAACGAATTTGGACGGACAGAGCTGTACGACTAAATCAGAGCAAATATCCAGAACACAATATATAAGAGAACCCAGGTCATCGAGTGATTTGATAATAACGGTTTTGTTTTTAAAATCACGCTAGAAATATCATTAATATATTATCTAAGCTCTCAATAGATTTGAGAACCACTTGTCTCTTCTCATCATCCTTAATTTAGTGTTGTTTAGTCTCCATAAATATGAACAGGTTGAGAATAGTCTGTGCCACATGATCGCAGTAAATTTACTTCATTCTTTCGTCAGGGATTGTTCGAAATAGCACTGTCCTAGATGTTTATGGGTAAAAGTGTAGAAATCCTTCGGCGACTAAACGAGCAATGCATTTTCTAAGCTCTGCTGCAGAAAGCATGGTCATGTTAAGAAGGTACTTTTCATCTACGAAAGCGTTACTTCTGATACAGTTGAACACCATAAGAGTCTCTACATTAAATCTTTCATTAATGTACTCCTCTATCTTAATTTGTTTAAACTTTTATATCATTTAGAGTCGCTTCTCAACTATTTTAAGATCAGCTGCCTTAACACCCAACTATTTTATCAAAATTTGATTTTCCAATTCTAAAGTGAGCTCATTTACATTCACGTTAATAATTGTTTTACTTGCTTATGGTTTTTATGCTTACTTCTTTTTAGTTGGTTGCTTTTATTTCTGTTTTGATTTGCTTGCTGTCTTCTTGAGCTCACCTATTTATTATTGTTACCTGTTTTTGTTATCATCTTTCACATCTTCTTTAGAGTCCGCATAGACATAAGGATTGTTAATTGGGACTTTATTAGATTTCTCAGAAAATGGCATTAGTTAATTTTAAACCCATTGTTCGAATAAAGGCCCTACGCCACTCGAGCGCATTAGGGATTCGAACTTATGCAGGCGATTAATACCTAACAGATGTTTGGGCGAGAGTTTTATTTACATGCTAGATGCAGAATATGTGAAGAAGTTTCTTATAAGCATCGAACTATAAAACTAAAGCTATTATTGACTAAGGTTGAAGACTGTCACTGGCTTCAATCGGCAGAATGTTTGAGTGTGCAGATCTTTCGAATTGATATGCCTTGAATACAAGTAAGTTAAGAGATTCTCCATTCTTTTATAAAATCATAAGATTTAATAACCTTAAATATTTGGTACTACTCTATTTGATTATGTGTTTACAAGCAGAAAGGCAAGAGTTTTATTAAAATTCGCATTATAGCAAAACCATCTTTCTTCTCGATCATTAGGAAAAATATTAATTGGACAAAAGTGCAAAAACAGTTTCAATTTATAAAAATCAGTCGTAAATTTTTCATGAAAGAAGTGATATTCCTCAAATGAGAATTTTTTTTTTCAAATATTTAAACTCAATCACCTTGATTCTGAGGTTCGACTGAGAAGTTACAGATACTATTCCCACTATAAATTATTTTAAACTCAATATATTCACAATTCGGGAGCGTTCTAACTTGTTTTCATCTAGATGGAAGATCCGTATAATTAACCAAGGAAGTGTTCGACCTTTTGGTATAATATTTAGTTAATCATTCTTATGAAAAATATATGCAATAAAAGAGCTCAGGGTCACAAATATGCTCAAGTGGAGATTCAACCAAAAAATAAAGGTAATAAGCCCTTAAAGAGAAAATTTCTATAGAGATGCATGACCAGATGCTTGCTAGACATGCTGGGCTAAACATGTGCGGAGAGCTGCTAACTGCAGTCATTTCATGAAGAGTCCATCAACTTTGAGTGACAGAGTTAAGTGTTTAAAGCCAAAAATTTTTCAAAGACTGCAACCGCAGTTTGATTTTCTGCTATCTTTATTAATTTCACTATTTTAATTTATGATATAGAGCCTATTTATCAGAAAATGACCTGGTGGCGCCAACTTGTTATACAAAAAATACTTCGGAGCCGCAGTATTTCATGGAATTCATAGAAGCTCGCAAATCTTATATTGTTTCCAAAATGCCAACTTTTTGTAGCAGAGGTATTTTTTATTCGCCATGATAATTGATTTTAAATATTTGAAATCATACGATCAGAAAACAATAATAAATTTGATAAATTCTGATAAATTTGTGGAGGCAGCACGTATAAATCCATTTGATCAACTTTTAATTGACAAAGAATATTGTTAATGAATCTTTAAGAAATTCAGACACTCCCCAAAGTTGTCTTCCTTAACGATGACTACAATTTCCCCAATTTTGTGAAGGCCTTCGGTGCTAAAAAACAGTTTGATAGTGGACCAGTCTCGTTGAGATGTAAGAAATCTGCAACTGCGGTCACCCTTGGTAACAAATATAAGGCTCTGGAACTATAATTCTCACCTATTGAAGGAGTTTACAAAAATTAGTGGAAGGGACATTCTTTGTACTTGCACCTTGAGAGAGATCCGCAGTGCTACTTAACAACTGAATGTAGGCAAATTGACTTCGTGAAAACTCTATCAGTCTATGGAGAGAGTATCAAAGTCGTAACTGATTACATCAACGACATGCTCATCGATGCTGAATTCGATAAGGGTACTATCACCATTTATGAAAACAACAATGGATATTGGAATGTCTCAAAAGAGAAAAAACCTAGAAAAATGGAAAGTGTCATCCTGAAACAGGAACTAATTGAATCTGTGTTAAAGGATGTTTACGAGTTCATTTAAAGTGAGAGCTGGTATGAAGAGATGGGAATCCCATATAAGCGAAGCTATCTACTTTATGGTCCTCCAGGAACCGGTAAGAGCTCATTTGCTCAAGCTTTAGCTGGTCATATCAAATATTCTATCTGTTTTGTAAATTGTTCAGATAAGGTTAACGATTTCCAATTCAACAGTTTGCTCAATAAGGCTCCCAAGCAGTCAATTATTTTGATTGAAGATGTGGATGCTATATTCAGTGAGAGAAGAAATACAGAGAAAAATAACACTCTGACATTTTCTGGATTTTTGAATGCCTTGGATGGTGTTCGAAGTCAATAAGGAAGAATTATTGTAATGACCACTAATTTCAAGGAAAGATTAGATCCTGCTTTGCTTAGACCAGGTAGAGTAGATCAAATGTTCGAGATCAGCTTTGCTTCAAAATATCAAATGGAAAAACTCTGCTATCGATTCTTCAAGAATGAATAAATAGCTAAATAGTTTGGTGAAAAATTACCAGAGTATAAATTTTCAATGTCTATGATTCAAGGCTTCCTGCTCAAATATCGAAAGAACCCTGAGGATATTCTCAAGTGTATTAACGAAATCTTGGAGAGTGATGAAAATGTTAAAATGGAGAGATATCTTGAAGAAATTAATTGCATGTAAGTTCTTCACGATTTTAAGATCGAATAATGTTTTTCATTGGCAAGTGCAAGAAATTTACCAAAAGAAACTTTAGAGAAAATGATCACAAAATTGAATCATGTGAAGAAAGGAAGACTTCTTGAAACTCTTAGACAGGATAGGTCATTATATTTAAAATCATCTGAAGTTCTCGAAGCTTTCATTGATGACAGTTACAAAGACTAAGTTGTTCAGAGAAAGTTGAAAGACTACGTTAAGGGAAATCATGATGTGAAGACCTTTTACCAGATCAGAGACAAGGCAAAGTAAATTGAAGACGAAGTTCCTATCAAGGAGGGCTAGAAAAATGTGTGATCATACTAATTAAGTATATTGATAATAATACTTTAAAATGATTGAAATAGGTTATATATAAGCAAGCAAGCGTAAAAAATATCTTCAATGATGGAAGATGAGACACAAGAGGACCAGCTTGAAAACAAGTATCACAAAGTCCGACAGAAAGTAGTGAAGAGAAAACTTATTCTCGTTAGCGCCTTAAATTTGTCTACATTCATTTGCTTCTTATTTGCCATGAGTTTCTACGAGTGGGCTTACGTGGAGCTCGATGTAAACGAAAAAACTTTAGACTCGAAAAAACATAAATATTGGGTTAACCTCTTATATGTTAAAGAGGATGTACCCAACTCTTCCTATTAAAGTTTTCGTTCTGCAGAGGAAAAAGCCTGCATCAGCAACATTTATTGTTCAGCTGTGTTTTTTTAACTTCATTTTACAGGATACCTTTGCTTTAGCATATTTTCTATAGCTGTGTTAATGCAACTGTTTGAATTCGGAAAAATGATATACTTCATTCTAACAATGGGCAAAATTGTGCAAACGACTAAGAACTTTAGACATATTGTTTCTATTAGTACGTATATTGTGGGACTCACTCTTAACGCCTTCTCCTATGCCGTTATGGATAAGATCGAATTCAGCTTAGGAGTCTGCTATTGGCTTTGCGTCAGTGTTCTCAGTCTTTTTATTCTTATAATTATCTACGGCAAAATTTCAATAGGAAAAATGGTTAAATAAGCTCTTATTCAAAATTTACTAGACCTGTAGAAAAATGCCAGGCATTAAAAAATGCGTATTGAATCAAAGATAGAAAGCAACTAGTTTGGATCTGATTAAAAAATTACCATTTGAGTATTGATTTTATAATTCCTAGAATTTTTTAAATTGCAAACAATTGACAAGTAAATTAAGTTTAATTAATTCATAAAAATATCATTTAGTTTCTTGTATTGCTGTTGGAGATATCGGTGCTATTGGAGAAAAGGGTACAGGCGAAATCGATTCTCTAGCTCTTTTTGCCCGACTTCTCATTTTCATAATTGCTAGAATTTCGATATAGTCTGGGTTGTTCTCAAGTTTATATGATTTTGTCAAAGCTCTCTGTGATAAAATCTCATCCTTATTTAATTAATTTATGCTTTCATCAGCTTTAACAAGGTTCTATTAGCTGTTGAAGCATTTCAAAATACTGTTAAGAATAATTTCTTTGAAAATCATGACGAGTAGGAAAATGACCACAAATATGGAATAGTACCATGTCAAGAAAATTCTCGAAATTACAATGAAAATGGAAGAAAACAAAGGTACGTTTAAGCTTTCGGACTAAAATAAAAAAATAATTTACCCATTTCATGAAAGTGCTCTTTTCCATTGCAAATATTCCATTGGCTCCGTACATATACAGACTGATGAGACATCTTATCAATAAAATAACTTTCAAAATCGTAATTGCTCTGCTATTTAGAGCTTCATTGTAAGTCTTGGGTACTCGACAGAATCTTACGAAGATATACTTAAAGTAGACATATCGAGTAATCAGTCCAACAAAACTGACTACGATCATGCAAGGTGACCCTCCTCCGAAAACAAAGCCTATGAGAACAATCATGAGAATGTTGGCATAACTGTCTTCAATCTAGAACTCCGCAGGTCTGATTTTTTCATACATTTTTCTGTATAATTTTTAACTCTTGCCCCTGAGGATATTGATGCACTCCATAATATGGAACACAACAGGCATGAATATGTGCGGAATGAAGCTGAGAGTAAATACATTGAACCAAATTTGATATCCAATGTCCCGATACCATGCTGATCCAAGATCTTGATACTAGGCAATCTGAGACAAGTTATCAAGAAGAGTAGGATCAGTAATGAAACCTTTAATAATGGACTTAAATGAAATTTTAAACACATTGGCCTGCATCAAAAAGGTAATCAACACTGTTGTGGATACGTATGTAATGAGCAAATTTGTCATAATGGCCACTGATTGCTCAGTGTGAGTAGAATATTTCTGGAACTTAGCGATGAAAATCATGATTATTTTAATGATCGCCTTCATAACCACAATTGCGACAGCTATACCGATTTTAAGTGCGACGCTTAAAACGTATGCCTTCCAGTAAGGATAACATACAAGGTAATATGAACTAGATGTAGAGAACTACATATTTTTAACACACCAAGCCTCCACAATAGTGGTATTTGACGATGTCTGAATGTCAGTCCAGTTGTAAGCTGAAGTATCTACATTCTGCTTATTGGGTGGCAATAGTATGTTCATGAATGATATTAGAATGAAACCGCCTGCAATCACCGCCAATATGATCACAAATTGCAATAGCATTCTCGCCCATCTTGATTTCCAAGTTACATGTACATTCTCCCAAATTATACCTGTCGGCTCAGTGTCACAGGGCTGAACTTAAGCCAGCTCTCCGTTAAGAAGTAACTCTTCAGAAGGGGGATCCGAACAGCATCGACAAAGCTTTTGATATGGCTTCAATTTATTTAAAATAGCATCTCTATCTGAAGATTTTTAGAACTGGACATAATATTTTATAACTTCTTGCTGTTTTACAGTTAAACCCTCTAGTTATTTTTCATACTGCTGAACCTAAGCAAGAATTTCATTAATTTTGTGTGTACATTGAGGATCTTCTCCAGATCTCCCATCGATTTCTAGCTCTTTCATTTCAGATCTTCGTTAGAATATTTTTTTAGACAACTAGATTTATTAAGTAAAATCTTTAACAACGGCCACTTCAGCAACTTCTCCAAACTGACTCATATACTTTAGAACATCGCTTTCAGTGATTTAAACCTTACTTTTATTTTTAACCTAGACAGTGCTATTACTTAATAATTTGATACTAGTGTTGATTTCCTTGACAACTCGTTCACTCTTGATTTCCCAGTATAGAAAGAACACAAGATAGAACACGCACATGGCAATATCGACAACTGCGTTCGCTACCTTGTAACCTATCGACTGTTAATAACTTAAAGTGTTGTCAGAATATTGGTAGTTCCCAATTGAAGCTTTCGTTACATAAAATTGAAGACTCTGTTCGCTGTTTGAGAACGCCATGCCTTTCAGGTAGTTTATTGTGATCGGTATGATAGATATGATTGTGAAGAACAAAAATAACACTGAAACTTACCACAGAAAACTGAAAAACAAATAGATGCCGCTTCCATACATCCTGAAATAAGACAGATGGACAGGTGTTTAAACTTCCTTGCCTTTGTAATAACAATTTGACTCTTTCTTCCTTTATTCGAGCGCCCTTGCCCAATCAGCCTATTAAAAGCCTGTGCATGTGACAATCCTTTATTGTCTTCGAGGCTGGGCTTCAGCCTAAACAATCCAATCTGAGTTATCCATTTTGTCTTCTTTCTTAAGACTAGTGCCGGAGTCTGGGTTACTCAAAGCAAGGCTTGTGTTTTCCATAATGCTGTGAAAATAGAATATTCAATATTAAATTCCACATTCCCATTTAATATACATCGGTTAAAAAACTAGAATTTATCGAAACTGAGCCAACAATATACAATTTAGTATTGCCAAACTAATGCTAGACATATGGTTTATTTTTAAATCATACTCTTCTGGCATAATATTAACGAAATGATAATAATATTAAATTGTATTTTAATAATCTACGATGATATTTATTGCTACAATATATAATTAAACAAATATTTTATCAGAACGAATTTAATATCAAACTTGTGATAAAGTTAGATCGGTCTGTTCATTTTTTAGTCTTAAATTCGATTAATCAGTATTATCAATATGTTTTAATATGGACATTTTAATTATTTGCACCAAATTACTTTACTCCGATATTTCATGTTTAGGTCTTATTTTATATAGTATGAAGCATTGTCTCTATTGTTAAGTTCCGTCAGCGAAAATTTATTATTTAAATAAATTATGGAAAACAATTAGAAAATTAAGTATTCTAAATACTTTTGTTTAATTATTCAATTTAGTCACTTTTCATATCATTTAACTCAATCTTAATTTGTCCTTTTATATAGCTTTTCTTGAATTTTCAATTAAAGAACCTGCATTGTTTTCTTCAAGTTTATATCCTCAAATGATTAAAGTTAACTTTGTAGAGATATTGCATAACTAATATAAAAATATCACAAAGTTTTTTCAAGAA
>APMI01008638.1_pt1 | contig 13987 bp, 9 predicted proteins | sample 667938 | NCBI WGS metagenome assembly APMI01 (sample SAMN01084076, study PRJNA167559) | wastewater metagenome | biome: Wastewater | place: Denmark: Ejby Moelle, Odense | collected 2011-11-28 | reverse complement strand
ACATCGCCCTGGCACAGGAACTGGAGGCGGCACAGGCGGCCTTGCCCATCGTCTTCGGCCATAACGATCTCCTGCCCGCAAACATCCTCGACGACGGCGAACGGCTCTGGCTGATCGATTTCGAATATGCCGGCTTCTCCACCGCGATGTTCGACCTTGCCGGCGCCACGTCCAATGCGGGGCTATCCGTGGAGGAGGGGGAGGACTTTCTTTCTATCTATTTTGGCGGAGCGCCCGACCCGGCGATCCGCCGCTCACATGCCGCCATGCAATGCGCCTCGCTGTTGCGCGAGGCCATGTGGAGCATGGTGTCGGAGTTGCATCTGGCCGCGCCGGGGGCTGACTACGCCGCTTATACGACGGAAAATCTCGAGCGGCTCGACAGGGCGCTCGATCGCTACAGAACGATATACGGGAAACATACTACATGACCCTGCCTTCCCATGCCGGGATCGTCGTCATCGGCGGCGGCATCATCGGCTGCTCGACTGCCTATCATCTCGCGCGCGACCACAAGGCGGATGTCGTGCTTCTGGAGCAGGGAACACTGACATCGGGTTCGACCTGGCATGCCGCCGGTCTCGTTGGCCAGTTGCGCTCCTCGGCGTCGATCACCCGCGTGCTGAAATATTCGGTCGATCTCTACAAGGGGCTGGAGGCCGAGACGGGGCTTGCCACTGGCTGGAAAATGACGGGGTGTCTGCGCCTTGCCACCAACCGGGACCGCTGGACGGAGTTCCGCCGCCTTGCCACGACGGCCGGGAGCTTCGGCATGGAGATGCCCCTGCTGACGCCTGAGGAGGTGAAAGCGATGTGGCCGCTGATGGAGGTCGGCGATCTCGTCGGTGCGAGCTGGCTGCCGACGGACGGTCAGGCAAGCCCTTCCGATATCACCCAGTCGCTCGCCCGGGGCGCGCGCATGCACGGGGCGAAGATTGTCGAGAATGTGCGTGTCATCGGCTTCGACATGGACAATGGCCGTATTCGCCGCGTGCGCACCACGATGGGCGACATCGCCTGCGAGAAGGTCGTCAACTGCGCCGGGCAATGGGCGCGGCAGGTGGGGGCGATGGCGGGCATCAACGTGCCGCTCCAGCCCGTCAAGCACCAGTATATCATCACAGAGAAGGTGCCGGGCCTTGCCACGGATGCGCCGACCATCCGGGATCCCGACCGCCGCACCTATTTCAAGGAGGAGGTCGGGGGGCTGGTGATGGGCGGGTACGAGCCGAACCCGCAGCCCTGGACGACCGGCGATGTGCCGGACGACTGGGCCTATCGTCTGTTCGACGACGACTTCGACCATTTCGAGCAGCATATGGTCGAGGCGATCGCCCGCGTGCCGGCGCTGGAAAAGGTCGGCGTCAAGCAGATGGTCAACGGGCCGGAGAGCTTTACGCCGGATGGTAACTTCATCCTCGGCGTCGCGCCGGAATGCGCGAACATGTTCGTGGGCGCCGGCTTCAACGCCTTCGGCATCGCGTCCGGGGGAGGGGCGGGCTGGGTGCTGGCGCAATGGGTGGTCGACGGCGAAGCGCCGCTCGATCTGTGGGCCGTCGATATCCGCCGCTTCGCCGCCATGCATCGCGACCGCCAATGGGTGCTCGACCGCACGCTGGAAGCCTACGGTAAACACTACACCATCGCCTTCCCGCATGAGGAATATGACAGCGGCCGTCCGCGCCTCGTCTCGCCGCTTTACGAACGGTTGAAGGCGCGGGGCGCCGTCTTCGGCTCCAAGCTCGGCTGGGAGCGGCCGAACTGGTTCGCGCCGGCCGGCATGGAGGCGAAGGACGTCTATTCCATGGGACGGCAGAACTGGTTCGATGCCGTGGGCAGGGAGCACCGTCATGTGCGCGAGGCCGTCGGTATCTTCGACCAGTCCTCTTTCGCCAAATACGAAATGACCGGGCCGGATGCGCTGAAGGCGCTCGGCTGGCTCTGCGCCAACGACGTCGACAAGCCGGTGGGCCGGCTCACTTATACGCAGCTTCTCAACAGCCGCGGGGGTATCGAGGCGGACCTGACGGTCGCGCGGCTTGCCGGCGACAGGTTCTACATCGTCACGGGCACCGGCTTCCGCACGCACGATCTCGGCTGGATCGCCGATCACATTCCCGCCGGCCTCGATGTTGCGCTCAGCGATGTGACGGAGAATTTCGGCACGCTTTCGTTGATGGGGCCGAAGGCGCGTGATGTGCTTGCGGCCGTGACCGACGCGGATGTCTCCAATGCCGGTTTCCCCTTCGGTCATGTTCGCGAGATCGTCATCGCCGGCCATGCTGTGCGGGCGCTGCGTGTCACCTATGTCGGCGAACTCGGCTGGGAGCTGCATATGCCGATTGGCGGGGTCGGGGCGGTCTTCGATGCCCTGATGGCGGAGGGCACGCCCTTCGGGGTCCGTCCGGTCGGCTATCGCGCGCTGGAATCCTTGCGGCTGGAAAAGGGGTATCGCGCCTGGGGGGCCGATATCACGCCGAACGACACGCCGTTTGAGGCTGGGCTGGGCTGGGCCGTGAAGTTGCGCAAGGCCACGGATTTCCTTGGTCGTCGCGCGCTGGAAGCGGCGCAGGGCGCGCCGCGCGGGAAGGCGCTCGTCGGCTTTACGGTGGACGATCCTGATATCGTGCTCCTCGGCCGAGAGACGATCCTGCGAAACGGCGAGCCGGTCGGCTATCTCACCAGCGGGGGCTATGGCTATACGCTCGGCAAGGCCATCGGCTACGGCTATGTGCGCCATGCCGAGGGGCTGGACGATGTGTATCTGCTGGATGGCGACTACGAACTCGTGGTCGCCATGGAGCGTACGCCGGCGAAAATCCATCTCGGCCCCCTTTACGATCCCTCTGCGGCACGGGTGAAAGGCTGAAAGATATTTCACGACGCAGGCTTGATTTCATCTCCTCCATATGAAATATATTTCACTGTGTGAATTATATTGACACGCAATGCGCATTGCGATTAGCTGCCCATACCGGACTTCGAGGAGGAAGTTCGGTCTTCATCGAGATCAACGGCGTCGGAATGCGACGCCCATGGGCTTTTGGGAGGGGCTTTGGCCCCGAGGAGGATACTTGCGCACTTTTTTGACGACGACCGCCATGGCGGTCCTTGCGACCACGCTTTTTGCCGCTTCGGCTTCCGCCGAGACGGAGAACCCGTTCCGCTGCAAGCCGGGCGAGAAATACGTTATGAACGTCATGGTTTCGGGCGTGGAATACTGGTTCCCGGTCTATGAAATGTTCAAGCAGGCGGGCCAGCAGCTCGGCTGCGAGACGGAATATACCGGCACGCCGGAATATGACGTCAACAAGCAGATCGCCACCTTCGATCAGGCGCTCGCGCAGAATCCGGCCGGCATTCTGGTCCATCCCATGAATTCCGACCCGTTCATCGAGCCGATCAACCGCGCCATCGACCAGGGCACGGCCGTCGTGACCTTCGCGGCCGACTCGCCGCTCTCCAAGCGCGTGTCCTTCATCACCTCGGATAATACCCGCGAAGGCACCTATGCGGCCGATGCGATTGCCGAGAAGATGGGCGGCAAAGGCGAATATGCGGTTCTGGAGAACCCCGGCCAGGACAACCACGACAAGCGCATCGCCGCCTTCATCGCCCGCATGGAGGAGAAGTGGCCGGACATGAAGCTCGTCGGCCGCGCTGCCTCCAACCAGGATCCGACCAAGGCCTATCAGGGCCTGTCGAGCCTCATCCAGGCCAATCCGAACCTCGGCGCCGTCTTCATGCCGGAAGCCAACTCGGCCATCGGCGCTGCGCAGGCCAACAAGGAAGCTGGTGGCAAGGTTCTCGTCATGTGCGCGGACGTCAACGCCAACATCCTCGACATGATCAAGGCCGGTGAAGTCTTTGGCTCGATCAACCCCAATCAGGGCATGCAGGGTTACATGGGCTTCATGCTGCTGTGGCTCGCCAAGCATCCGGAACTCATCGACCCGATGAACGATGCCAAGCGCTCGGGCTTCAACCCTATGAGCATCCCGGTCGTCGACAACGGCCTTTCCATCGTGACGGCCGAGAATGCCGACGACTTCTATTGGGACAAATACCTGAAGCGTCGCGGCACCAAGGGTATCGAGGAGTAAGCTCCGAGAAGAACGCCATCCGCGCCCCTGCGGCGCGGATGGTCTCGAAAGGAGAGGGAGGAAGACGATGGCGGAGCCGGTGCTCACCATTCATGGCGTGACCAAGCATTTCGGGGCGGTGAAAGCGTTGACGGATGTCGACTTCATGCTCGAACGCGGCGAGGTCCATGCGCTTTGCGGCGAGAACGGCGCCGGCAAGTCGACGCTGATGAACATCATCGCCGGCGTGCTGCAGCCGACCGCGGGCGAAATCCGCGTCGACGGCCAGCCTGTCCGCATCCCATCCCCGGCAGCCGCGCAGACGCTCGGCATCGGCCTCGTGCATCAGGAAATCGCCCTCTGCCCGGATGCGACCGTCGCCGAGAACATGTTCATGGCGGCCACCAATCGCCGCCGCTCGCCCTTCATGAATTACCGAGCGCTGGAGCGCGATGCGCAGGCCGTGATGAACCGCCTTGCCGCCATCGATGTGCGCCGCAAGGTCGCGGACCTGCCGATTTCCAGCCAGCAGCTCGTCGAGATCGCCAAGGCGCTGACGCTCGATTGCCGGGTGCTGATCCTCGATGAACCCACCGCCGCGCTCACCGAAACCGAGGCGCAGCAGCTCTTTGCGATTATCCGGGACCTCAAGGCGAACGGCATCTCGATCATCTATATCAGCCATCGCATGGCCGAGATTTTCTCGCTCTGCGACCGCGTGACCGTTTTTCGCGATGGCCGCTATGTCTGCACCGACCGCATTGCGGATGTGACCCCGGACGATGTGGTGCGCCGCATGGTGGGCCGCGAGATCACGCAGCTCTATCCCGAAAAGCTCCGCCCTGAAGAGGCGACGGGCGAAACGATCCTGGAGGTCGACGGAATCGGGGACGGCGGGCGCTTTCATAATGTCAGCTTCAGCTTACGCAATGGCGAAATCCTCGGCATCGGCGGCCTGATCGGCTCCGGCCGCACGGAGATCGCGGAAGGCATCTGTGGCCTGCGCCCCCGCACGGCGGGCGCGGTGCGCCTGCACGGCGCGGCGCAGAAGATCGCGGCCTATTCCGACGCGGTGAAGGCCGGCATCGTCTATCTTTCCGAGGACCGCAAGGGTTCCGGCGTCTTCCTCGACATGTCCATCGCGCAGAACATTTCCGTGCTGGACCTGAAGTCGCTGACCAATGCCGCCGGCCTGCTCGACGGTCGCGCCGAGGCGGCGCTTGCCGAGGATTTCGCACGGCGGCTCGCCGTGCGCATGGGCGGCATCGAAGCGCCCGTCAAATCGCTGTCCGGCGGTAACCAGCAGAAGGTGGCGATCGCCAAGCAGCTTGCCGTCAAGCCGAAGGTCATCCTGATGGACGAGCCGACGCGCGGCATCGATGTTGGCGCCAAGACGGAAATCCACCGCCTGCTGCGCGAGCTTGCCCGCTCGGGCATCGGCATCGTCGTCATCTCCTCGGAAATGCCGGAACTGCTCGGCCTTGCCGACCGCGTTCTGGTCGTGCGGGAGGGGCGCATCGCCGGAGAGCTCGGTGCGGAAGAAATGTCGGAAGAGGCCGTGATCCGCCTCGCATCGGGACTGGCCACGGCGCAGGCGACAGACCATGCCGCGTGAAGAGAAGAGGGGAGACAGGGAAATGGCAATCGATACGATGGCAGGCGCAGCGCTGAAGACATCGTCCTTCAAGCGTATCGGCACGATGCGCGAGGCCGGACTGATCGCGATCATTCTGGCGCTTGGGCTGATCATGAGCTTCGCCTCGCCGCATTTCCTGACGCTCGGCAATTTCCGCGCCATGCTGATGAGCTTCTCGGTGGAGGGCATCGTGGTCGTCGGCATGACGATCCTGCTCATCGTTGGTGGCATCGACCTTGCGGTCGGCTCCGTCGTCTGCTTCGCCATGGTGCTGTCGGGTTCGCTCTTCCTCGCCGGACTCGATCCCTGGACGGCCTCGCTGATCGGCATTCTCGCCAGCAGCGCCATCGGCGGCATCATGGGCTTCTTCGTGACGGTCGTCGGCCTCAATCACTTCATCACGTCGCTGGCGGCGATGGTGATCGTGCGCGGCCTCTGCCTCATCATCACCAAGGGCACGCCGCTCTCGCTCTTCACGCTGCCGGCCGGCTTCAAGGCGGTGGGGCAGGGGACCTTCTACGGCGTTCCCTACGTCATCCTGATCTTCGTCGCCGTCGTGATCCTGTTCGACTTCCTGCTGCGCCGGGCGACCGCCTTCCGCAAGGTCTTCTATACCGGCAGCAACGAGAAGGCCGCGCTCTATTCGGGCATCAAGACCAACCAGGTGAAGTTCTGGGTGACGGTGTTGTGCTCGACGCTCGCCGGCGTCGCAGGCGTCATCTACATGTCCCGCTTCGGCGCGGCGACGCCCACCTTCGGCGCCGGCATGGAGCTGAACATCATCGCCGCCGCCGTCATCGGCGGGGCCTCGCTCAACGGCGGCTCGGGCACCATCCTCGGCGCGATCCTTGGCATCGCTCTTCTCTCGCTCGTCACCTCGTCGCTGATCCTGCTCAACGTTTCCGTCTATTGGCAGGACATGATCAAGGGCTGCATTCTGCTCGCTGCCGTCTCGATCGACCATTTCATGCACAAGCGGAAGGCGGTCTGACATGCCCATCGCCAAACTGAAGCCCGCCCCGCGCGAAGAGATCGTCATCGCCCGCCAGATGCATCAGGCGCTCGTGTTGCACTTCCTGGAAGGGCTGACGCAGGCGCAGATCGCCGACCAGCTCGGCCTCTCGCACGCCACCGTCAACCGCCTCATCAAGCGCGGCCGGCAGCTCGGCCTCGTCGAGATCAAGATCAAGTCGCCGGTGGAACCGCTGGTGGACATGGAGGAGCGGCTTCTGGCGCTTGGGGGCATCGGCCGCGCCGTCGTGGTGCCGACCGTCTCCGACAATCCGCAGACGGCGCTGCTCGCGGTGGGGGAGGCGGCCGCGCGGCTGCTGCTCGAGGAGATCGCCGATGGCGACACGATCTGCATTACCGGCGGCAAGGGCGTCGGCGCTGTCGTGGCCGGTCTTCAGGCATCGCGCCGCTTCGATGTGGAGGTCATTCCCGCGACGGGCTGCGTGCAGGGCAAGCACTATACGGACGTCAACCACGTCTCGACGCTGATGGCCGAGCGGCTGGGCGGGCGTTCCTACCAGATTCACGCGCCGCTCTTTGCCGACGACGCCGCCCAGCGGGCGATGCTGATGAACATGCGCTCCGTCGCGGAGGTGTTCCAGCGGGCGCGGGAGGCCAAGGTGGCCGTGGTCGGCATCGGCTCGATCCTCAGCGCGGATTCCACCTACTACGACCTGCATCCGTCCTCCAGCACGGACCGATCCGCCATCGAGCATTCCGGCGCGAGCGCGGAACTGCTGGCCCATCTGCTGGATGGCGAGGGACAGGTCTGCGACTACAGCCTCAACCGCGCGCTGGTCTCCCTGACGCTTCAGGAATTCGCCTCGATCCCAACGAAGATCGGCGTTGCGAGCGGTCTCAACAAGGCCGGCTCCATCCTCTCCGTCCTGCGCGGCGGCCATCTCGATACGCTCGTGACGGACGAAGCGACCGGCGCGCGCATTCTCGACCTTGCATCCGAAGAAGGATTTTCCGCATGAGCGGCGAACAGTTGACCCGTGAAATCGGACGCTCCGGCGTCAGCGCTTCGGCCGTCGGCCTCGGCACCTGGGCCATCGGCGGCTGGATGTGGGGTGGCACGGATGAGGCGCAATCCATCGCCGCCATCCAGGCCTCGCTCGATGCCGGCGTGACGCTGATCGATACGGCGCCGGCCTATGGCCTCGGGCGGTCGGAGGAAATCGTCGGCAAGGCCATCGCCGGCCGCCGCGACAAGGCCGTCATCGCCACGAAATGCGGCCTCGTCTGGCACACGCAGAAGGGCAATCACTTCTTCGATCAGGACGGCAAGCCGGTTCACCGCTATCTCGGCCGGGATTCGATTGTCCACGAAGTCGAGGAGAGCCTGCGCCGGCTCGGCACGGACTACATCGACCTCTATATCACCCACTGGCAGGATGCGACGACGCCCATCGAGGAAACCGTCGCGGCGCTGGAGGCGCTAAAGCAGGCCGGCAAGATCCGCGCCATCGGCGCGAGCAACGTCAACACGGCGGAACTCGAAACCTATATCAAGACCGGATCGCTCGATGCGATCCAGGAGCGGTTCAGCATGATCGATCGCGAGATCGAGGCGGACCTGCTGCCGCTCACTGTTCAAGGCGGCGTGTCGACGCTCAGCTATTCCTCGCTGGCGCTCGGCCTGCTCTCCGGCACGATTGGCCCGGATCGCGTCTTTTCCGGCGACGACCAGCGCAAGGACAATCCGCGCTTCTCGGTTTCCAACCGGCAGAAGGCGACGGATTTTGCCGGAGCGATCCGGCCGGTCGCCGAGCGGCATGGCGCGAGTATCGCCCAGGTCGTCATTGCCTGGACGCTGGCGCAGCCGGGGGTGACGTTTGCCCTCTGCGGCGCGCGCAACCCAGCACAGGCGCTCGACAATGCGCGGGCCGGCACCTTGCGGCTCGGGGCCGATGACCTTGCGGCCATCAATGCCGCGATCGCCGCGAAACTGGCCGATATGGACGGATAACGGGCTGCCATCATGAACCGGAAAGAGACATTGCACGGGCTGCGCCACAGCCCGAAGGTGGACGTATGCGTCCTCGGCGGCGGCATCAACGGGCTCAGCGTCTTCCGCGAGCTGGCGCTGCAGGGTGTGAACGTGCTGCTGGTCGAGAAGGCGGACTACTGCTCCGGTGCCAGCGCGGCGCTGTCGCGCATGGTGCATGGCGGGCTGCGCTATCTGGAGAACGGCGAATTCAGCCTCGTCCGGGAATCTCTCGTCGAGCGCGATCGGCTGCTGCGCAACGCGCCGCACTACGTCGCCCCGCTGCCGACCACGGTGCCGATCTTCGACACCTTCTCCGGCCTTGCCAACGGCATCGTACGCTTCCTCGGCCTCACCCGCCGCCCAAGCCGCCGCGGCGCCATCGCCATCAAGGCCGGCCTCGGCATCTATGATTTTCTGACGCGCAAGCGCGCGCTGATGCCGAAGCACCAGTTCCGCAGCCGCAAGGCGACCCTCGGCAAATGGCCGGCGCTCAATCCCGCCATCCGCAACTCCGCGACCTATTACGACGCCTGGGTCAGCCATCCCGAGCGCATCGGCATCGAGCTTCTGCGCGACGGCCTCTCGGCCGGGCCGAATGCCATGGCGCTGAACTATGCGATGGTGGAGGAAAACGGGGCCGGCAGTTTCCTGCTGCGTGACGGCGTTTCCGGTGAGACGCTGCCCATCCAGCCCCGGCTGGTCATCAATGCGACGGGTGGCTGGATCGATATCGCCAATGGCACGCTGTTCCCGCAGGAGGCGCGTCCTGCGCCGTTGATGGGGGGCACCAAGGGTTCGCACCTCATCGTCGACAATCCCGCGCTCCGTGACATGCTCGACGGCCACATGATCTACTACGAGAACGAGGACGGGCGCATCTGCATCCTGTTCCCCTATCTCGGCAAGGTGCTGGTCGGCTCGACGGATATCCGTGTCGACGATCCCGGCACGGTGCGCTGCGAGGCGGATGAGCGGGACTACATCCTGCAATCCCTCTCCTTCGTGCTGCCCGGCGTGGCGATCCACCCGGAGGAGATCGTCTTCCAGTTCGCCGGCGTGCGCCCCCTGCCGGCCAGCAACGACAGCTTCACCGGCCGCATCCCGCGCGATCATTTCTGCACCGTGCTCGACGGCGAGAACGGCGGGCCGCCGGTGCTCTGCATGATCGGCGGCAAATGGACGACGTTCCGCTCCTTCGGGGAACTGGCCGCCGACATGGCGCTGGAGCGGCTGGGCCTGTCGCGCCGTGTCGATACGGCGGAGCGGACCTTTGGCGGGGGAAGGGCTTTCCCCAAGGACCGCGCAAGCTGGATTCGCAAGCTCGCCGTCTCGTCCGGTCTCTCCGAACAGCGGACGGCGATGCTGTTCGAGCGCTATGGCACGGATGCGGAGGATGTCGCGACCTTCATCGCCGCCGGACCGGACCACGCCTTGCCTCACGGCGACTACAGCGCCCGGGAACTGCTCTTCCTGATCCGCGAGGAGGCGGTCGAGCATCTCGACGACCTGTTGCTGCGCCGCACGACGCTGGCGATTTCCGGCGAGCTTTCGCTGGCCATGGCCGAGGCCGTTCTGGCCGTTCTGGCCGCCGAGAAGGGCTGGTCCGCAGCGCGCACCGCCGAGGAGTGGACCCGCTTTCTCAACCTCATGCAGGAGTGCCACGGCGTCTGCGAGCAAACCCTTTCCGCAAGGAACGAACACAGGAGTGAACTATGCGAAACAACCGCAAGGTCAGGATGAACCGGCTGTTCGGCAACGGTCGTTGCCTGGACGTGGCGATCGATCATGGCGTGTGCAACGAACCGTCCTTCCTCGACGGGTTGGAGGACATGCCGGCCGTCGTCAAGGCGCTGGTCGAGGCGAGGCCCGATGCGATCCAGATGAACTACGGTCAGGCCGATCTCCTGCAGGACATGCCCGGCAAGGACAAGCCGGCGCTCGTCATGCGCATCGACATGGGCAATCCCTATAACCGCATCCGCCACCGCGACATGTGGGCGGTTCTCCAGAACGAGGCCGAGCCGCTGGTCGGCGCGCTGGAGATGGATGCGGCCTGCGTGGTGGTGAACCTCTTCATGCTGCCGGATGAACCCGATCTCTTCCGTCAATGCGTGCAGAACATTTCCCGCGTCCGGGCGGACTGCGAGAAATACGGCATGCCGCTGATGATCGAGCCGCTGGTCATGCAGCCCGTCACCGAGCGCGGCGGCTACATGGTCGATGGCGATGCGGAAAAGATCGTCACGCTGACGCGGCTTGCCCGGGAGATGGGCGCGGATATCGTCAAGGCCGATCCGACGACCAATGCGGAGGATTTCCACCGGGTCGTCGAGGCGGCGCGCTGCCCGGTTCTGGTGCGCGGCGGCGGCAAGGAGGACCTTCGCGCCGTCTTCGACAAATCCGCCGCCTTGATGCGGCAGGGCGCAATGGGCATGGTCTATGGGCGCAACATCTACCAGCACGCCAATCCGGGCGCCGTGGTGCGCGGGCTGATGGCGATCATCCATGCGGATGCGGGCGGCGAGGAAGCCTTCGCGGTCTACCGGCAGGGTTGATGGGTGACACGGACCTTGGGAGGGGTTCATGATGGGTGAGTATCTGTTGGGGCTGGACGCCGGCAACACCGTCATCAAGGCGGTGATCTTCGACCGGGCGGGGCGGGAACTGGCGCATGCCGGCGAGGAAGGCCATAGCCGCATGCCGCAGCCCGGCCATGTCGAGCGCGACCTGAACGAACTCTGGGCCAATGCCAAGCGCGTCATCCGCGCCTGCCTTGACAAGGCGGGCATTGCGGCGGGCGATATCGCGGCCATCGGCTGCGCCGGGCACGGCAACGGCTTCTATGCGCTGGACAGGGAGGGGGCGCCGCTGATCGGCATCCAGTCGCTCGATACGCGGGCGACCGGCCTCGTCGAGGAATGGGCGGCGGCCGGTGTCGGCGAGCGGACCTATCCCATCGCCCGCCAGCGCCCCTGGCCCTCCCAGACGCCGACGCTGCTTGCCTGGCTGAAACGCCACCGGCCGGACCTCTTCAAGCGGATCGGCACGGTGTTCTTCTCCAAGGATTTCGTCGTCAACCGGCTGACGGGCGCGCGCGTCAGCGAGATGTCGGACATGTCCGGCGCCGGTCTGCTCGACCTTGCGGCGCGGCGCTACGACAGGGCACTGATGGAGGCCTACGGTCTCGGCGACTGCATGGACATGCTGCCGCCCCTTATCGAAAGCGCCGATGTCGCCGGGCGGGTGACGGAGGAGGTGGCGCGGGAAACCGGGCTTGCCGCTGGGACGCCCGTCGTCGGCGGGCTGTTCGATGTCGTCGCCTCGGCGCTCGGCTCGGGCGTCTCGCGCACGGGCAGCGCCTCGATCATCGCCGGCACCTGGAGCATCAACCAGGTGATCGTCGACAAGCCCGATCTCGACGGGCCGGTCTTCATGTCCTCGACCTTCGACCATAGCCGCTACATGGCGATGGAAAACAGCGCCACCTCGGCCGCCAATCTGGAATGGCTGGTGCGGGAATTCTTCGAGGGCGATCACCAGGCAGAGGTCTCGCCCTTCGACGCCTGCTGCGCGCTGGCGGCGGCCATCGAGCCGGCGGCGGACGATCCGCTCTACCATCCCTATCTCTACGGCGCGCAGCAGGACGGCCATGCGCGGGCCGGCTTCTACGGCATGGCCGGCTGGCACACCAGGGGCCATCTCGTCCGCGCGCTGCTGGAGGGCGTCGCCTTCGGCCATCGCCAGCATATCGAGACCATCCGCAAGGCGGGCGCGACCTTCGAGGAGGCCGTGCTTTCCGGCGGCGGCTCGCGCAGCCGGCTCTGGCCGCAGATTTTTGCCGATGTTCTGGGCGTTCCCGTCTCGGTGGCGGTTTCGCGGGAGACCGGGGCGCTCGGCGCGGCAATCGCGGCGGGCACGGGCGTCGGCCTCTTCGCCGACTTCACGGAAGGGGCGGACGCCATGGTGAAGGTCGACCGGCACTACAGGCCGAATGGCGCACTCGCCGCGCATTACAACAGGCGCTATGTGCTCTACAAGGACATGGCCGAGGCGATGGCGCCGCTCTGGCGGCGGCTCTCGGCATCGCAGAAAATGGCGACGGGAGTTGCGGCGTGAACAGGCCTGTGGATGAAAAGCCGGTGGACGAGGGCAGCTACGATTTCATCGTGGTCGGCGCGGGATCGGCGGGTTGCGTGCTGGCGAACCGGCTTTCCGCCGATCCGAAAAACCGGGTGCTGCTGCTCGAGGCGGGCGGCTCGGACCGCTACCATTGGGTCCACATCCCGATCGGCTATCTCTACTGCATGGGCAATCCGCGCACGGACTGGATGATGAAGACGGCGGCGGAGGCGGGCCTCAACGGCCGCGCGCTCAACTATCCGCGCGGCAAGGTGCTGGGCGGCTGCTCGTCGATCAACGGCATGATCTACATGCGCGGACAGGCGGCCGACTATGACGGCTGGCGGCAGGCGGGCAATGCCGGCTGGGGCTGGGACGACGTGCTGCCCTATTTCCTGAAGTCCGAGGACAACTATCGCGGAAAATCCGCCATGCACGGCGCCGGCGGCGAATGGCGCGTCGAGCGCCAGCGCCTCTCCTGGCCCATTCTCGACGCCTTCCGCGACGGGGCGGAAGAACTCGGCATCGCCAAGACCGACGACTTCAACGACGGCGACAACGAAGGCTCCGGCTATTTCGAGGTCAACCAGCGCGGCGGCCTGCGCTGGAACACGACGAAGGCGTTCCTGCGCCCGGCGATGAAGCGCGGGAACCTGCGCGTGCTGACCGGCGCGGAGACGGAGCGGCTGGAACTCGACGGCAAGGCCGTGACGGGCGTGCGCTTCCGTCTGAACGGCCGGCCCTCTGTCGCGCGGGCCTCGCGCGAGGTGGTGCTTTCGGCCGGCGCGATCAACTCGCCGAAAATCCTCGAACTGTCGGGCATCGGCCGCCCTGACCTGCTCTCCGGCCTCGGTATCCCGGTCCATCATGAATTACCCGGCGTCGGCGAGAACCTGCAGGATCACCTCCAGATCCGCACCGTGTTCCGCATCGAGGGCGCGCGTACGCTGAACCAGCTCTACCACAACCTCCTCAGCCGCGCCGGCATGGGCCTGCAATATGCGATCAGCCGCTCCGGCCCGCTCTCCATGGCGCCGAGCCAGCTCGGTATTTTCGCCAAAAGCGACCCGGCCGTCGCGACCGCCGATCTCGAATACCACGTCCAGCCGCTCAGCACCGACCGGCTCCGCGCGCCGCCGCCCCCCG
>APMI01001722.1_pt1 | contig 13999 bp, 14 predicted proteins | sample 667938 | NCBI WGS metagenome assembly APMI01 (sample SAMN01084076, study PRJNA167559) | wastewater metagenome | biome: Wastewater | place: Denmark: Ejby Moelle, Odense | collected 2011-11-28 | reverse complement strand
GCATTTCGAGGTTCATCTGCCATTCACTGCCACGCTCACCATTCATTTCCCTGGCGGAAAAGTCCAAACGATCATGAATGCGGCGTCACCCGTTTCGGCACGTAAGACGAAGCTTTTTGTGCCGATCATTCGCAATGTCAACAAGCATATTCCGGCCGAGGATATCAAGGCATTCAACTTGCGCGTCTTTGAGGAGGATCGTGCAATGGTCGAAGCTCAAAAGCCCGAACGCCTTCCACTGGATCTGACCCTGGAGGCACACATACCTGCGGATCGAAGCTCCATCGCATATCGGCGCGGGCTTAAACGGATGGGCCTTGGCGAGTTCTTTCTTGTTTGAGGCAAGCAGCTTCCACCCACTCTTTTCGAGGTCTTGCATGGCCAATGATGCTCCAACAATTCATGTAGTCGTCGAAGCCTTGAGCGCGCAAGGCCATGGCAATCTGGCCGTGCATTTAGTGCCGACCGAGACGGGTTCAAGGCTGCCGCCGTTCGAGGCCGGTGCCCACGTTGACCTGCATTTTCCTAATAACCTTGTCCGTCAGTATTCAATCGCAAGCAGCCCGCTGCAGCTTGACCACTATCTGCTGTGCATCCGCCGTGAGGCCTCCTCACGTGGCGGATCGGCCTATGTGCACGAGCAACTGCGGGTCGGGCAATCATTGACGATTAGCGCGCCGCGAAATTTGTTCGCGCTCCGGCCTCACGCCCCTGCCGTGCTGTTGGCCGGCGGCATCGGAATCACCCCGCTGTTGAGCATGGCCTTGGCGCTGGATGCCGAAGGCCAGTCCTTCGAACTTCACTACTATGTTCGCCATCGCCACGAAGTTGCTTTCAGTCGTCTCCTGAACCACGGTTTTCGCCATGGCACTGTCCACCTGCATTGCAGCGCTGAGGGTGACAGCTTACGGGCCGGCCTGCCTGTGTGCCTGCACACACCGGATCGGCAAACACACATCTATGTATGTGGCCCGCAGGGATTCATGGCCGAAGTACGGCAGCGAACCAGCGCCCAGGGCTGGAGTGCCGAGCAGATTCACCAGGAGGCGTTCGCGCCGATGGTCGCAGGCGGAGAAGCTACAGCCGGTGTCTTGATGCACGAAATGCCCTTCGAAGTTGAGATCGGCTCCTCCGGGCAGGTGTTCTGCATTCCAGTTGAACGCAGCATTGCTTCGGTGCTGCTGGATGCAGGCATTGACGTACCGCTCTCTTGCGAAATGGGCATTTGCGGCGCGTGTCTTACACCGGTGACTGCCGGGGAACCCGACCATCGCGACAGCGTGCAAAGCGACGCCGAGAAATCCGTAGCCCAACCCAAGATCGCGCTATGCTGCTCACGCAGTCACTCACCGCGACTCGTACTCGATCTTTAGAAGCTGGCAAACCCTCATTTACGCAGCGTTTCTTCCTCGTCCCCGATCTCATCATCTTGGTGGAGATCGGGCACGCTCTTATCGCGTGTTGAGCCAGGACGATAGGCTTTGCCCCCCGGTAAGCTCCTGGCCGCGTGAGCGTGGCAAGAATATCTATCAGAGCAGGACTGAGACCGCGTCATAGGGATCCAGTCCCTTGTCGCGAAGGACTTGGTGTGCGCTGGTCGGTTGACCGCTGCGTGCCGCTTTCGATGATCGAGCAGACAAAGGCTGCAAAGCCTGCCGATGGCCAGCAACAGCGAGGCCATGCAGTCGGGGGCGATCTGCATGGCGATTACGTTGCGGATGGATGCCGACGGCGGCTGCCTGCTACTTAGACGAAAGCGTAGGCCGTGACCTTGTTGCCCGCCGGATCGCGCAGATAGGCGGCATAAGCACCGGGCAGGTGGCCGCGCGGGCCGGGCTTGCCTTCGTCGGCACCGCCGGCGGCCAGGCCCGCGGCATGGAACGCATCGACCTCGGCCGGGCTGGCCGCTGCGAAGCCGATGGTTGCGCCATTGCTCGAAGGCGCCTCGCCATTGCCGGGGCGCGCGATGATGAACGCGGGCTTGTCACGACCATACAGAACCCAGCCGCTGCCGAACGGCCCGAGATTCTTGATGCCGAGCGCGCCCAGGGCGGCGTCGTAGAAAGCGGTGGATTGTGCGACGTTGGCAGCGCCGATGAACACGTGCGAGAAAACGTCGTTGCCGGAGATAACGGGATTAGCCATGAGAATCACCTTTCAGGTTTCAATTGAGAATCGGGGATGGCCGATGAGCCGGACGGTGCATCGTGCCGCCCCCACTCCTTACAGGCAGCCACGGTCATGCCAACCGGGCCGCATGATGCGCGAAATGATTCGCCAGAAAGCTGGCGATGAAGTAATAGCTGTGGTCGTAACCCGGCCGCAGATTCAGCGTGAGCGGATGGCCCACGGCCTCGCAGGCCGCTTGCAGCAATTCCGGCCGTAGCTGGCCCGCGAGGAACTCGTCGGCCTCGCCTTGATCCACAAGCAGCGGCAGACGCTCCTGCGCGGCCCCAATCAATTCCACGGCGTCCCACTCCTTCCATGCGGCCCGGCCTGCCCCCAGGTAGGTGCCCAGGGCTTTTTCGCCCCAAGGCACTTGCGAGGGCGCCACGATGGGCGAGAACGCCGAAACGCTGCGATACCGCCCAGGATGGCGCAGCGCCGTCACCAGTGCACCGTGGCCGCCCATCGAATGGCCGAAGATGCCACGCGCATCGCTGGCGGGGAACTCCTTTTCGACCAAGGCGGGCAACTCCTCGGCGATGTAATCCTGCATGCGGTAATGCGCGGCCCAGGGCTGCTCCGTGGCGTTGACGTAGAAGCCCGCACCCTGGCCCAGGTCGTAGGCGGCATCGTCCGCGACATCGGTGCCGCGCGGACTGGTGTCGGGCGAAACGACGATCAAGCCATGCCGCGCGGCATGCTCCTGCGCACCGGCCTTGGTGATGAAATTCTGCTCGGTGCAAGTCAGGCCCGAGAGCCAGTAGAGCACCGGGCGCGCCTCACCGCGCAGCGCGGCTTCGGGCAGATAGATGCCGAACTTCGCTTCGCCACCCAGCGTTGCCGAAGCGTGCTTCCACACTTCCTGCCGGCCGCCGAAGCTGGCGTGTTGTTCGATCCGTTCCATCGCCGTGCGCTCAGTAGCGAATCACCGTGCGGATCGACTTGCCCTCGTGCATCAGATCGAAAGCCTCGTTGATGCCGGTCAGCGGCATGGTGTGAGTAACGAAGGGCGCCAGCTGGATCTTGCCGGTCATCGCGTCTTCGACCATGCCGGGCAGCTGCGAGCGGCCCTTGACGCCGCCGAAGGCCGTGCCGAGCCACTTGCGGCCGGTCACCAACTGGAAGGGACGCGTGGAGATTTCCTGGCCCGCGCCAGCCACGCCGATGATCACGCTCTGGCCCCAGCCGCGGTGCGCGCACTCCAGTGCGGCGCGCATCACGTTGACGTTGCCAATGCACTCGAAGCTGTGATCCACGCCCCAGCCGGTCATCTCCACAATCACCTGCTGGATGGGCTTGTCGTAATCCTTGGGGTTGACGCAGTCGGTCGCACCGAAAGTCCGCGCCAGGTCGAACTTGGACGGGTTGGTGTCAATGGCGATGATGCGGCCGGCCTTGGCGAGCCTGGCACCTTGGATCACGGCCAGGCCGATGCCGCCCAAGCCGAACACGGCCACGCTATCGCCCTCCTGCACCTTGGCAGTGTTCTTGACCGCCCCCAGGCCGGTGGTCACGCCGCAGCCCAGCAGGCAGACCTGCTCGGGGTTGGCGTCAGGGCTGATCTTGGCCAGCGAGACCTCGGCCACCACGGTGTATTCGCTGAAGGTGGAGCAGCCCATGTAGTGGTAGATGGGCTGGCCGTTGTAGGAGAAGCGCGTGGTGCCGTCGGGCATGACGCCCTTGCCCTGGGTGGCGCGCACCGAGACACAGAGGTTGGTCTTGCCGCTCTTGCAGAACAGGCATTCGCCGCATTCGGCGGTGTAGAGCGGGATCACGTGGTCGCCGGGCTTGACGCTGGTCACGCCTTCACCGACCTCGACCACGACGCCGGCGCCTTCATGGCCCAGCACAGCGGGAAACAGGCCCTCGGGGTCATCGCCGCTCAGGGTAAAGGCATCGGTGTGGCATACGCCGGTGTGGGTGATCTTCACCAGCACTTCGCCCCTCTGGGGCGGAGCGACGTCGATCTCGACGATCTGCAGGGGTTTGCCGGCTTCAAAGGCAACAGCAGCACGGGATTTCATGGCGCGGACTCTCTAGATATGCGCACGGTCGTTACCGTGCGTTGCGGATTTACATCGAATAGGTACGGACGAGATCCTTATCTCGCAACGCCTATGGCGATTCAGGCAGCCGTTGTCTGCTCGTCCGTACCGCGATGCGAATAGGTTTCGGAAAAACGCCAGAGCATGTAGTCGATGCACGTCGTGGTTTCGTACTTGAGCGGATTGCTCTCGTCAAAACAGCCAGGCAGGCAATCAATGACAGTGTTCGGGTTGGGCTCGGCGAAGAACGGAATGGAATAGCGATCCTTGCCCTCCGGGCTGACAACCCGATGAGGAGTGGATTTGTAGCGATCGTTGCTCCAACGGGCCATCATGTCGCCGATGTTGACGACGAATGTCCCAGGAATGAACGGCGCATCCAGCCACTCACCTTCCAGATTGCGCACTTGCAGACCGCCGACCGGATCCTGGTAGAGCAATGTGACGCACCCATAGTCGGTATGCTCGCCCGCACCTTTGCTTGCGTTGGCAGCGCCTTCTCGTGGCGGATAGTGAATCATGCGCAAGGCGCTGATGGGCTCGGCAAACCGCTTCGCAAAAAAATCCTCGTCCGTGCCAAGCGCAATCGCAATGGCTTTCAAGAGCGTGAGGCCCAGATCGTGCATATCCTGATAGTGCTGCTCCCATAATTCCTGCCAGCCCGGTAGGTCGGGATGGCGGTTGGGGCCACGCAACGGCTTACCGGCCACAACGTCCGGATGATCAGCCGGCAGGTGGAAACTCATGTCAAAGGTTTCCTTGTGATCGCCCGGCTGGCTCGGATCCAACTGCTCGGCAGCAATAGCGCCGTACCCTGTATGGCTGACGCTCTTGGTGATATCGATCTTGAGCTTCTCCTCCAAGGGCAGCTTGAAGAAACTCTGGCCGGCGGCCAACAATTCCTCGATGCGCGATTCAGCGATGGGGTGGCCCTTGATGTAGAAAAATCCCCAAGTGCAGCACGCTTCGTCGATCTGATCTGCAACCCTTTTCCAGGCTGCCCGGTCATTCTGATAGAGCGGGCTGATATCAATGATTGGCAATGTTTCCATGATGAAGTCTCACTGTTTTAGGCGATATTGCGAAAAGTGTCCGTAGCTGGCCGGGGGGCCAATATCACGCGTATGTTTTTTCCATCATGGCGGCCATGTGCTCGCCCACGGTACGAGAGGCTGCGGGCAAGGATTCGTCAGCAGGCAACCCGTCTGGAGGTGTGATGCGGTAGAAAAAATTGGGATCGAAGAACGTTGGAACCGAATAACGGTGCCGTTCGGGATTGAGGTTGAGGACGCGGTGCATGTTGGAGCGATAGATCCCGCGGGTGAGCACCGGCACCATGTCGCCCAAGTTGATGATGAAGGTGTTGGGGATATGGGGCGCACGAATCCATTCGCCGTCCGCATTGCGCACCTCTAGGCCACCGACATCATCCTGCAGGAGCATGGTGATCATGCCCCAGTCGGTATGGGCTCCTGCACCGATCTGGTTGCCATCGCCAACGCGGGGCTGCGGCGGATAGTGCAGCAACCGGTTAGTGATCATTGGCCGTTCAACTCCTTCAGCGAAGTAGTTTTCAGGCAGCTCCAGCGAAAGAGCCAACATGCCCAGCAGATGCTTGCCCAAGCCGGTCATCGCCTGAATATAGGCCTCTACTTGCACCCGCATCTCCGGATAGCTTTTTGGCCATTGATTGAGGCTGTCGTACGCACCATTGGTTACATAGGACTGGCTGCCATCGATGCTGGCATAGAAGCCTTCCTTGATGTCTGGCTTCGATCCTTCGTCCAGAGTCTGCAAAGCCATGGGCTCATATCCGCGCATTGTTGGCGAGTGGCTCAACGCAATTTCATCCTTCTCGCTCTGGGGAAGGCTGAAGAAACGACGTGCACATTCAAGCTGTGCTTGAAGCATGCCTTCAGGGATGCCGTGGTTCTTGATATAGAAGAAACCTATGTCTCGACAGGCCTTGTGAATTTCCCACGCAACAGCACGCTTGGCTTCAGCATTATTGGAAAAGGTGTCGGCCAGGTCGATAACGGGAACAAACTTGGCTGCAGCGGGGGGGCTATAGATGATCATTTCAAACACCGGTCAAAGGAATTTCACACTTGCCCGAACCTCGCCTTGGCAAGCAGGGATGGGCCCTTGTTGCATAACATGATGTAAATATAGGCGTGGGAGGCCGGTTTGAGGAGCGTCCGGCGGGAACATCATGTTCCAGATTTGGAACGGAAGGCGGTTCCGTGTGTGATCCTGTTCATCGCTGGCGCGGTGTCGTTTTATGGCAGAGTTCCCTTTGCCGCCGTAGTTCTAGCTTGTCGCTGTAACCGCCGTTCTCGCGCCTGTCCGCCTCCCCCGAACGCCCGCAACCTTGCCTGAACTTCGTTCCAACAAGATCAACGGTTAGAGCGGCGTATGTCGTGCACGCGCCTTCTCCCGGCAGTCTAGTGGGCATGGGCCACACCCATCAGCGATGCCACTGCAGCAAGCATCTGCTCACGCCTGAAGTTCAAGCGTTCATTGATGCTTGTGCACCAAAAACCAGCAAACTCGCTTGCTCCCGCACCACAACAGGGAAGGGTGAAAGAAATGGCACGCCAGTGGTGCGTTCCATATTTTCACCGGAGGTTTGAGGCTACTTATCTATCCACTTCGAGGAGGTGAGAAATACAGTCCTTCCAGGGCGCGCTCCAAATCAACTCTCTACCAAAGCTTGGGCTCTGCGAGGAGTTCAATCAAGAATCACCCACCCTGGAGGTCAAATGAAGTTCAATTCGCTAGTAGGAACTTTTGGAATGGCGGTTGCCATGTCGGCCACGTCAGCAATGTCTGCCGACTGGAGCACAAGTAATTTTGAGTATCGCCGAGGCAGCAGCTATAACGACAACGGATCTACAGGTGGCCCGAAGTTTTCAAAAGATATATTGCAATTCGAGAACGTAAGTGGGTTTGGCTGGGGTCGCTCCTACTACTTTCTTTCGATGGCAAAATCAGACAGCAAAGACGCCGGGTATAGCGATTTGTATAGCGAGGGGAATGTATATCTCAGTCTTTCCAAGACCTTGAAAAGAGACTTTTCATTTGGCTTCATCAAGGATGCCAATCTTAACGCGGGCTACAACTTCGGTAGCAAAAACAGCGCTTTTGGTTCGAATCCGAAAGTGCTTACGTATGGACTTGGAGTTGAACTCGACGTGCCGAAGTTCTCCTACTTCAACGTCGACATTGCTGCCTTTAGAGATGTCGGAACATACAGTGGCTTCGGCGGAGGCAAGTTGTGCGGCAGGAACTCAACCACATATCAGATCACGCCGTATTGGAGCGCCCCCATTCGCATGGGGAATTTTCGATTCATTTTTGATGGCTACATGGATATCATTGGGGCTCATGGAAGCTGTAGCCAGCAAGTTCTGACGCAGATTCAGCTGAAATTGGACGTTGGAAACTTCTGGGGAAAGCCCGACAGTGTATACATGGGAGTCGAATATCAATACTGGAAGAATAAATTTGGTAATAGCGCCAATACCGAAAGAGTTCCTCAGTTTGTGATTAACTGGACACTGTAACCAGAGATCACTTATGGGGTTCCAATTGGATTTATAGATTGACGGCGAGGTTCCAAGCATCTCACGATGCTTGATATCTGCTACAGGAATTTGGATTCATGGTGAGTCTTCGCTGCAGGTTCAGTGCGACTTGAGGAACGCCTGCCAATTGGTCTTGCCGTTGAACAAGAACCGATAGCTTTCCCTGCATCTCGGCCCAACTGCTACAGGCATTGGGGATGCTCTCGATAATAGGCTTGCCTACTAAACGCTCGGCCAGCAGTGCTGCCCGCCCCTCCAATCTTTCGTTCAATTCACGCTCCTTTAAGCCCCCAGGGGAAAAAGCGGCGCTGAAGAAAGGCCACGAGCCCGTACAGCGTCAACGATGTCAGGACCAGAATCGCCAGCGCTGCAAACGCAACAGGAACCTTGAACGAAGAAGTCGAAAACAGAATTAGATAACCGAGCCCCAGTTCGGCCGCAACGAACTCCGCGACAACTGCACCAATAATGCTCAAGGTGATTCCGACCTTCAATGCACTGAACAAATAGGGCATGGCATATGGGATGCGAATCTGCAAATACTCACGACGCACGGGTGCCCGAAGAGATCGTGAAAGCTCCACCAGCTCCGATGGTGCCGACGCAAGACCAGTTGCAGCAGAGATCACCAACGGGAAAAAAGTAATGAGCATCGTGATCACCACTTTTGGCAAGTGCCCGGTTCCAAGGGTCACCACGATGATCGGGGCTACCGCGATGATCGGTGTTGACTGAACGACGACCAGCCAGGGAAGAATCAAGCGAGACAGAAACTCGGAGTTGACGATCCCGATGGCCAGCGGCAAGGCGACCAAGATGGCGCAGCCGTAGCCAGCCAAGGCCACGGACAAGGTGGCGAATGCGTGGTCGAACCACCGTTGAGCGCCCACTTCTATCAGCGCACCAGCAATTGAGCTTGGTGCGGGCAGCACAAATTGGGGAATCTGCAGGCCCCGGCAGGCCAGTTCCCACAGCAGCAGCACCGCAAAGAACGCGATCATGGAGATATGGGTATTCACAACCGCCAGCAGCGGATTAACCTTGCGCTCGGATTCGCTCATGATTTGTTCCGACTGAAAAGCTTCAGTCGCATCTCGTTGGCCATCTGGTGGAACGTCGGGTCGGTCAGCGTCTCGAGGGCTCGCGGACGCTCGAACGGCACATCAATGATTTCCGTAACGCGGCCTGGGCGGGCACCCATCACCACGATCCGATCAGACAGGAGCAACGCTTCTTGAATGGAATGCGTCACGAACACCACGGTTTTTGGTCGCTCGGTCCATATGCGAAGGAGTTCTAGGCTCATTTCGTCACGGGTTAAAGAGTCAAGCGCCGAGAACGGCTCATCCATTAGCAAGATGTCCGGATCGTGCAGGAGCGAGCGCGCGATGGCGACGCGTTGTTGCATGCCGCCGGAGAGTTCGCCCGGACTGCGCTGCGCAAAGTCGGATAGGCCTATCATCGCTAGCAGTTCGTGCGCACGCTGTGTGTCCCGCGCGTCAACGCGTCCATACTTGTGCTTCATGGGAAACGTGATGTTGTCCAGCACGTTGGCCCAAGGAAGCAGTGTCGGCCGCTGAAACACGATGCCGATTTCATCGCGTGGTTCGACCACGGGTATGCCATAGATCTTCACTGCGCCTTGGCTCGGCGCGAGCAATCCCGCGATCAAGCGCAGGATCGTCGATTTGCCGCAGCCCGACGGCCCGATCAACGAGACGAACTCATGTCGGCGCAGCTTCAACTCGACGCCCTGAAGCGCGGCGACCTTCGATCCGTCCCTGCCAACGAACGTCTGGCCCACATTTTCCAAGCTGATGACGTCGTTCATCGCCCCGGCTTCGTGAGGAATGATCGATTGACCAGCGACTCGGGGTTCACCTTGTCCATGGGGTAGTTCATCGATTTGGCAACCCAGCTCCAAGTCGCGGCCAGCAGTTGGGGGTTGAAGGCACCGAATCCGTCCCGCTTGGCGATCGGGTTGTCGATGAGGGGGATAGAGGCGCGGAACATAGCGGCTGCCACCACAGCATCGGTTTCAGGGACGGCAGCCTTCAAGTCGGCCGCGGCCTGCTCCGGGTTGGCCACCGAGAACCGGATGGCCTTTTCCGTTGCCCTGAGAAAGCGCGCCAGCACCTGTGGACGCTCCTTGATGAGCTTGTCGGAGGCATAGAGGCTCATTCCGTAGCCATCCAAGCCGTACTTGGACCATGGAATAACCGTGAGCTTCTTGTTGCTCTGCTTGAGTGCGTCCTCGAACTGAGGCACCACCGTTGTCCAGTTGATACTTGCATCGACGCGGCCTTGGGCGAGCAATGGCGCCTGTGCACTCGGATCGACTTTCACGGTTTTGACCTTGGATGGGTCGATGCCGTTCGTCTGAAGGATGACGGGCCACAATACGTTGGAAGACGAGAAGGTGGGCATCGCGACTGTCTTCCCAACCAAATCCTTCAACTCGTTGATACCGCTGCCGCTCAGCGTAAAGACCGAGTCGGGCTGCATGGAGTAGATCGACATCACAGCCTTCACCGGAATTTGCGATTCAGCGGCGGCCATCATCAAAGAAGCGAGACCACCGTTGCTAACGTCGGCAGCACCGGTAGCAACCTTAGTGATGGCATCCGACGATCCGCGGCCGGGAATGATGGAAACCTCCAGGCCCTCAGCCGCATAGAACCCTTGCTTGAGCGCGACGTAAGCGAAGGCCTTGTCCCCATTGGGTAGCCAATCGAGCTGGAAAGTCAGCTTGTCGGCTGCGCTTACCCCCACCGACAGCAGGGTGCACGATAGGGTGGAAATAACTGCTTTAATTTTCATCGAAGTTCCTTGTTAAGCCGTCGCCGGTCTTGTTGTCGAAAACCCTGCCAGCATCTTGGCGAGTTGTTTGGTGAGTTCCCCAGGTTGGGCAAGTTGCGGAACGTGGCCGCAATCCAGGCTGATGCAGTGGGCACCCGGAACAAGTTCTTGCATGCGTCGCTGCAAAACCAACGGCACCGAGAGATCTTGGCGCGCCTCTACGTAGATGCGTGGCACCCTGCCGGCGCGTGCAGTTGTCCATTCGATGATGATCGCGCGACCGGCTTCATCCTGTGGGCGGAGCTTTGCCGCAGCTTGTCGCGCAGCCACCTCGTCGCAATCTTGAAGAAAAACCGCCAGGGCAGCATCCTCGGGGACGATGCTGAATCGGCGATCTGGTGTCCAGACCAGCCGAGCGCCGATCCCCGTAAGATCGACTCCGGGCATTTCAGAAGCCACCTGCCGAATAAGTTCCGCGTAACTCATACCGGAAGGCAGCATCATCCCCGCCAAATAGACCAAGCAGACAATCCTCTCAGGCATGCGTTCTGCAACGGCAGTGGCAATCAACCCGCCACCGCTGTGACCCACCAGGACGACAGGCTCACCGATGTCGTTCAGCACCGCACAAACGTGGTCCACGTATGCCGCCAGACTCGCGGGTCCCGGATTACCCCAACCATTTCCGGGTAGATCAATGCCATGCGGTTTCCAGCCCTGAGCTCGGAGGTAGGGTGTCCACGCATCGAACGCCCAGCTTCCCTGCCAGGCGCCATGAATCAGAACGATGTGGTGATTCATTTCTTAACCGTATGTGCGCTTATAGCAATCCATCAGATGCTGCTCGACCGTTATCGGCGCGTGCTTGGGCTCCTCGCCTTCCTTCAAACATGTCGGGATGCATTCGACGACCGTGTCGTAGTTACCCGTGAAGAAGAACGGAACTGAGTGCCGCTCGTGGCCAGAGCGGTTGATCACACGGTGGAGCGTCGACTTGTACCGACCATTGGTCCAGCGTTCGATCAAGTCACCGATGTTGACGACGTAGGTGCCCGCAATCGGAGGTGCATCCGACCACTTGCCGGTGTTCGCCGGCTGAACCTGAAGTCCACCTGAATCGTCCTGCAGAAGGAATGTCAGTGCGCCAAAATCCGTGTGCGCACCACAACCCTTCTCATCCGGCTGCGCGATGACAGGCTGCGGAGGGTAATGAAGAAGGCGAAGATTGGCCGTAGCGTCATCGAGAAAGTCGTCGAAGTGGTTTTCAGGCAAATCGAGGGACAACGCAAGGCCTCGCATCATGATGCCGCCAAGCTCGTAGAGTGCGCCGAAGTAGGCTGTGGTGACCCGGCGAAAGTCGGGCAAATCTTCTGGCCACTGGTTCGGACCATGATTGAATTTCCCGGCTTTGACGGAAGGATGATCTTCGGGTAGATCGATACCCAGATAGAAGCTTTCTTTCAGATCGGGGGGCGCTCCTGCCTCGAGCGTTTGCGCCCGCAGGGGCTCATAGCCTCGATTGCATTTGGATTTCGATTTGGAGACCGCCAGCTTCTTTTCTTCGGGTTGATCGAAGAAGGAGGCGGTTTCTGCCAACACCTGCTCGATCAGCACGGGGGCGATCCCATGGTTCTTGATGTAGAAGAAGCCACTGTTCTCGCACGCCTTGCGGAGTTCCCGAGCAACAGCCTGACGCTGGGATAGCTCGCCAGATCGGAGCCCGGAAATGTCGATGAGTGGAACGGTGGTGTGGTCGATCGGTTGGGTCACGGGAGTTCCAGTGAAAGTGAGTAGAGGAGAAGTGCTGGCATCGTAGAAAGGATTGCCTGATGCCGATAGCGTCAAATTTCGTGCATGGCGTTGCGGAAAACTCAGCATCCCTAAGTAGGTATGCCGCATGCACCATCCAGATGCGGAAGCAAGCGCAGTTCAGCCCCCAACAGACAATGCATGCGCCGAAATGGGGAAATCTGCTTCAGAGACCGCACCATCCCAAGGCGTCGTCAGTGGAACGAACCGTACGACCCAAACAGCACGGGAAACTAGCGTTCTTCCTCGGCCTCACGCCTGGCGAGCTCCTCGGATAAAACCCGCAGCAACGCATCCACGGCAGGTGGTAGCCATCGCCCGAGCCTTGCGTACACGCCCAACTCCGAGACAATGGGCTTCGGGCCTGAAAGGGGCAAGTGCACCATCGAGCCCTCACGCATCTCTTTCTCAATGCCGATCCTCGTCTGAAAAGCGAGGCCCACTCCTCGAATGGCCATTGTGCGGGCCAGTTCGATGGATGCACTTTCCATCACAACGGTCAGGGGACGCTTGTAATTCAAAAGGATCTGTCGTATCTGTTCGTGTATCGACAGGCCTGGTCCGGGCAGGATCAAGGGGTAGCGTGCACAGTCAGCAAAGGAAACGCTCTTGCGCTTTGCCAGTGGATGGTTCGTTCTCATGATCACACCGAGATAAAAGCGCCCTACGGCATGCTGGTGCAAGAGTTCGGACCGCTGCACGTTGTAGCCGATGGCCACGTCTACTTCACCGCTCGCCGCAGCTTGAGCGACCTGGCTAGAGCCGCCGGTTGAAATGGCGATCTTCACTAGAGGGTGCCGGGTAGCCATCGTTTCCAGCACGTTGGGCAACACGTCTGCGTTGACACCTTCAACAGCTGCGATGCTGAGTTCGCCTCGCCGGATGCCGCGCAAGGCGTCCAACTCGCTGATAAAACGGTTCTGGTCCTGCAGGACGGTGGTGACGTGGCGGGCAAACAGTTCTCCAACCGCAGTAAGTCGCATCCCCCCCACTACACGGTCAAACAATGGTGAACCGATTTCCTCTTCGAGTTGCAGTAGCTGGCGGTTAACGGCAGATGCCGAGACGTGAAGGTGTCGTGCGGCCTCTCGTATCGAGTGGCAACGGCGAATCATGTCGAAATACTTGAGTGTTCTTGCGTGGATGTGCATGGTGCTTTCCCTCGCTCTGGTGTGCCGATCTTGATGACAGGCAACGCGAGAAGCGTGCCCGCTGCCGAAACCGCAACGGGATGTCAAGAATTTGCTTGTATCGACGGAGCTTGAAAATTCCTAGCATGACGGCTAGTTCAACACCAATAGCGCCGTCACATGAATCAAGTCCTTTACGCTGGCGGGTCACTGCCACTGTGTCGCAATCGTCTCGTCAGGGCCTCCACACTGGCAATCTGCATCATGGTCGGCGTGTGCGTCGCTCCATCCGCTCTTGCCCAGTCCTCCATATCGTTTAATGGACTACTCGACCTGAGCTTGGGCAGCATCAAGTCTCCCGGCGACGAGCGCTCGCAAACGAACGTTTCCAGTGGCAGCATGACAACCAGTTGGTTCGGGCTCAGGGGAGCCGAAGACCTTGGCGGCGGTCTATCGGTGATCT
>APMI01045761.1_pt1 | contig 14002 bp, 10 predicted proteins | sample 667938 | NCBI WGS metagenome assembly APMI01 (sample SAMN01084076, study PRJNA167559) | wastewater metagenome | biome: Wastewater | place: Denmark: Ejby Moelle, Odense | collected 2011-11-28 | reverse complement strand
CGGATGGCTGGCCGGTTACCCGTATTCTTCCATAATCATTTAAAAACGGATCTACCGGCAGGCCAATATTCCTGTAACTGTAATCGGTGAATAGGGGTTCCGGGTGGCAACCGGTACAACTGGTTTTGAATAACTGGTAGCCATTTTCTTCCTGTGCTGAAAAACTCACTTCACCCCGTTTGTATTTATCATACTTAGAATTGGCAACAGTGATACACCCGGTGAACTGTGCTAATGCTTTTTGAATATGAACGGGCAATATTTCATCCGTATTGAACACTTTCTTAAATAGTACCCGGTAATAATTATCGTCTTTGATCTTACGGATCACCCGGTTGAAAGTTTCACCCATTTCCAGACTACCGGTAATGGGATGAACGGATTCTTCAACCAAAGAACTGAACTCTCCATCCCAGTGAAAACTTTTGTTCCAGGCCAGGTTGAGTAAGGGCGGCGCATTACGTAATGTATGCGATTCAAAAACACCGTGACTCCGGTCATGCTCATAAGTGCCAAAAGAACCCACCTGCTGGTGGCAGGAGGCGCAGGGATGCAGGTCATCAGCCGAGAGACGCACATCATAAAATAGTTTGCGGCCCAGTTCGAAACCTTCCTGGGTCAAAGGGTTGTCGGCATATTGATAAACCGGTACAGGAAATCCGGTCGGGATAATTTGTTGTATAGGGGTTGGGCTATTAAGACCGGGCTTATTACAGGAGCCTGCGATATAAGCCATAAAAAAAATGACGGGCAAAAGAAGGGATATCGTCAGCAGGCTTTTTCGCACAGGGTGAAATTGAACAGCTAATTTACAAATTGTTTCCCATGAACCTGCCTGCCTCCGGCAGGTAAACCGGTAGGCAGGGACACGAAGGACACAAAGTGGTTTACCTGGCTTTTTCCCTGTGGTTTAAGCGGGAACTAATAACTATCCCTGCTGAAGTTTTGACGACCGGCTTTGATCTCGCTTTTTCGTTTCTTGGATTCAAGCCTTCTTTCTTTGGAAGCCTTGCTGGCCTTTGTGGCGATCCGGGCTTTTTTCTTTTCCAATGCTTTTTGCACCAGCTCATTTATTTTTTGTACTGCTTCTTCTTTATTGGCTAACTGGGTGCGGTGAGTTTGTGCTTTTACCTGCAAATACCCTTCGGTATTGATGCGGTTCGATAATTTTTCTTTGATGGTTTGTTTTTGTTCTGCAGAGAGGATAGCAGAGGAATCAATATGAACGGCAGCAATAACAGCCGTTTCTACTTTATTAACGTTCTGCCCGCCTTTGCCGCCGCTGCGGGTGGTCTGGAAATGTATTTCAGGAAGAAGATTGATCATTTAGATGCAGGGGTTCATTTACATTTGTGCAATAATCAAAGGTACAAATTATGAGGGCGGTTATCCAGCGGGTATCGAAAGCCGGTGTAACAATTGATGGGACCATATACGGACAGATCGGAACCGGGTTATTAATATTGCTCGGTATTGAAGACGCCGATACAACAGAAGATATCGAATGGCTGAGTAGTAAGATCGTCAATCTCCGCATTTTTGAAGATGCAGCCGGGGTGATGAATGAATCCGTAAAAGATAAAAACGGTGACCTGTTGCTGGTAAGCCAGTTCACCTTACATGCTTCCACCAAAAAAGGTAACCGGCCTTCCTATATTAAAGCCAGCAAGCCGGAAACAGCAATTCCTTTATACGAGAAGATGATACAGCAATTAACAACTGACCTGGGTAAAGAAATCCAAACAGGTTCTTTCGGGGCTGATATGAAAGTGGAATTATTGAATGATGGACCTGTGACGATAATGATCGATACAAAAAATAAAGAATAACTAAGAGGTGAAGGAGTGCAGGAGTTAAAGGGAGAACTTAGTTCCTGGAAACTTTTTTGCCCTTTTTCTCTTTTGAGCTCTTAGCTTACTGGATACCGACTTTCTCCGTAAACGGTTTCATGCCATCATACTGTATCATGATGAAACAGATCTTCTCTTTGGCAGGAGTAGTAAAGTTAAACGTGCCGGCGTTCACCTCCCGTTGCTCCACGATCCGGTGACCGCTGGCGGTCCACACCATAATGTTCTTGATGAGTTTAGTGCTTTTCACGGTTACCTGTTTGCCGGATGTCAGGATGCGGTAGGGTTTGGCCGTTGGTTTAAACGAATCATTAGCCGGCTGGGCCAGGGAGGCTAACGTAAATAATAAAGAGGTGACGATCACCATGAATCGCCGGGTAGCTGGACGCATCATAGAATAGAAATTTGATTTTATCGCTTTCAGAGGGCAGGAGGGTTCGGATCGGGAGGTTCTAAACGGCAAGAATCATGCTATATTGCAGCAGCACTTTAAAAATTTTGTTATGACTATTCAGGAAGCGCAGCAACAGGTGGATGGCTGGATCAAAACCGTGGGTGTCCGTTATTTCAGTGAACTCACGAATATGACTATTCTGACAGAAGAAGTAGGAGAATTAGCTAGACATATGGCGAGGATGTATGGAGATCAGTCCTACAAACCGGGTGAGAAGCCCACTGCTGCGGAGGGGGTCGGGGGAGGCCCTCTGGCCGATGAAATGGCGGATGTGCTCTGGGTCTTGATCTGCCTGGCCAACCAGACAGGTGTTAATTTGACGGAGGCGCTGGAAAAGAATTTTGAAAAGAAGAATATACGGGATGCGGAGCGGCATAAGAGTAACGAGAAATTGCTGTGACGATGTAACCATTAAGAAGTTAAGGGACATGAACCCTAACTAATCTTAAATCCTTAATGGTAAATGAATTTTCAGGGCATTCAATCACCTGCTACAATACTAAACAGAGTTGTTCGGTAAAGTGAATTAAATCCCCAATCTGGCTTATTTTTGCCGCCTTATGGCAAACGATACGAATAAATTCCAGGCGATCATTTCGCATTGCAAAGAATACGGCTTCATTTTCCCGAGCAGCGAGATTTATGACGGGCTGCAGGCGGTCTACGATTATGGCCAGATGGGCAGTGAACTGAAAAAGAATATCAAAGATTACTGGTGGAAGAGCATGACGCAGCTCCAGGATAATATTGTGGGTATTGACGCGGCTATTTTTATGCACCCCACCACCTGGAAAGCCAGCGGCCACGTTGATAATTTCAACGACCCGATGATCGACAATAAGGATAGTAAGAAAAGATACAGGGTGGATCATTTGATCGAAGGATACGTGGAAGATTTAAAGAGAAATGCAGTAGAAAAAATAATGGATAATGCCTTATCTCTTGAGACAATAAAGAAAGGGGATGATTTATTAGCACAAATGGATACTTTATTGGCAACGGATGATTTTGCCGGTTTAAAAAAAATGATCGAGGATAATAAGATCAAATGTGCCATCAGTGGCACCTGCAACTGGACCGATATCCGCCAGTTCAACCTCATGTTCTCTACGGAATTTGGTTCTACTGTCTCCAGTGATGATGAGGATAACAAAGTGTACCTCCGTCCGGAAACGGCCCAGGGTATTTTTGTGAACTTCCTGAATCTACAGAAGACCGGACGCATGAAAATACCTTTTGGTATTGCGCAGATCGGTAAGGCTTTCCGGAATGAAATTGTAGCCAGGCAGTTCATTTTCCGCATGCGGGAGTTTGAACAGATGGAAATGCAGTTCTTTATCCGTCCCGGCACACAGAAAGAATGGTATGAAAAATGGAAAGCCACCAGACTAGAATGGCATAAATCCTTAGGTATCCCGGCTGAGAAATACCGTTACCATGATCATGTGAAGCTGGCTCACTACGCCGATGCAGCCTGTGATATTGAATTTGAATTCCCGATTGGTTTTAAAGAACTGGAAGGTATTCACAGCCGTACCGACTTCGATCTGAAACAGCACCAGGAATACAGCAAGAAAAAGCAGCAGTATTTCGATAATGATATTGACCCGGCTACCGGCAAACCTTATGGTAATTATATACCGTATGTGATCGAAACATCGATCGGGCTCGACCGTATGTTCCTCGCCGTGGTCAGTCATGCTTACGAAGAGCAGGACCTCAGTACCCCGGACAAGCCGGACAGCCGGGTGGTCCTGAAATTCCCCGCCAAACTGGCCCCGATCAAGCTGGCAGTATTGCCCCTGACCAAGAAAGATGGCCTGCCGGAAATTGCCGAACAGATCATGACAGACCTGAAACCGCATTTCCGTTGTTTCTATGAGGAGAAGGATTCCATTGGTAAGCGGTACCGCCGGATGGATGCACTCGGAACCCCGTTTTGTGTAACGGTGGATCACCAGACCAAAGAAGATAATACCGTAACAATACGTCACCGGGATTCGATGGAGCAGGAAAGAGTTCCCATTGAAAAGCTAAAAGAGATAGTCTTGTCCGCAATTGAATAAAAGCAATATAACTTGTTAAATAATAAGCTCTGAGAATACAATCTTGGGGCTTATTTATTTTCCATCCCATTCAAAATCAAGTTTCCGCCTGATGAAGGTCAGTCTGTGCCGGGCCGGGTATTTCTACTTTGCCCTATCATTTAAGACTTAAAACTTCATATATGGAAACGATCACCAAGGCAACTCCCCCTGCCGGTAAATCAAAAAATAAGGAAGTGGTTACAGCCATCATGGATGGTAATGAAGCGGCTTCTTATATTGCTTACAAGACCAGCGAGGTCTGTGCTATTTACCCGATTACTCCTTCTTCCGCCATGGGCGAATGGGCTGATGAATGGAGCAGCAACGAGGTAAAAAATATTTACGACGAGGTTCCCAAGATCATCGAAATGCAGAGTGAGGCTGGTGCAGCCGGCGCCATTCACGGCGCCTTACAGGGCGGTGCACTCGCTTCCACGTTTACCTGTTCACAGGGCCTGCTGCTGATGATCCCCAATATGTACAAGATTGCCGGTGAGTTAACACCCACCGTTTTTCATATCGCCGCCAGGACATTGGCCACCCACGCTTTATCTATTTTTGGCGATCACAGTGATGTGATGGCAGTCCGTTCCACCGGTTTTGCCATGTTATTTGGCAACAACCCGCAGGAAGCACATGATATGGCGATGATTGCCACTTCTGCCACACTCCGTTCCAGGATTCCTTTCCTGAATATATTTGATGGCTTCCGCACTTCCCATGAACTGAACCAGGTGGAAGTATTGCCGGATAATATCATCAAAGCAATGATCAATGAAGACGATGTGAACAAACACCGTCAGCGTTCATTAAACCCTGAGCATCCTTTTGTAAGAGGTACTGCCCAAAACCCGGATGTGTTCTTCCAGAGCCGTGAAGCCTGTAACAAATTCCACTGGGCTGTTCCTGATATCGTGGAAGAAACCATGAAGGATTTCGGCAAACTTACCGGCCGTTATTACAAACCTTTTGAATACCATGGTCACCCGCATCCTGATCGTGTTATTATCATGATGGGGTCCGGCGCAGAGACCGTGAAAGAAACTGTGGATTATGTAAACAAGATGGGTAAAACTGTGGGTGTGCTCATTGTTCACCTGTATCGTCCCTTCTCCATCAAACATTTCATTGATACACTGCCCAAATCAGTAACAAGTATTGCCGTGCTGGATCGTTGCAAAGAACCCAATGCCATCGGTGAGCCTTTATATATGGATGTGGTGAATGCCCTGAATGAATCACAGGAAAATCATCATGCCCACGTTATCGGTGGCCGTTATGGTCTTTCTTCCAAAGAATTCACACCGGGCATGGTAAGAGCCATCTATGCCGAAATGAAAAAGAAACACCCGAAACAACACTTCACTATCGGTATTGAAGATGATGTGACCCATACAAGTTTGCATTATGACAAAGATTTCTCGCTGGAATCACAACACCTGTTCCGTGGCTTATTCTATGGTCTCGGTGCTGATGGTACAGTAAGCGCCAATAAGAACTCGATCAAAATCGTGGGTGATGTAACAGACTATCATGTACAGGGTTATTTTGTATATGATTCCAAGAAATCAGGTTCACTCACCGTATCCCACCTGCGTTTCAGCAAACACCCGATCCGTTCCACTTACCTCGTGGATTCAGCCAATTTCGTGGCCTGTCATCATTTTAATTACCTGAAAAAATATGATGTATTAAAATATGCAGAAGATGGCGCTACTTTCTTATTGAATGCTCCTTATACGGCTGATGAAGTATGGGCACAGTTGCCCCGGAAGATCCAGGAAGAGATCGTGCATAATAAACTGAAATTCTATGTGATCAATGCATCGAAAGTGGCGAAAGAAACCGGTATGGGATCCAAGATCAACTCGATCCTGCAAACCTGCTTCTTTGCTATTTCCAATGTCATGACAAGAGACCTGGCAATACAATATATTAAGAGTGCTATTAAGAAATCATACAGCCGCAAGGGTGAGGAAGTGGTTCAGAAAAACTACCAGGCGGTTGACCAAACCCTTGAAAATTTACACAGGATCGATTATTCAGGTTTCGAGATCGGAACAAAAGAAATCGAAGCACCTGTTTCCCTTTCTGCTCCTGATTTTGTACAGGAAGTACTGGGTAAGATCATTGCCGGTGAAGTTGACAGCCTGCCGGTAAGCGCTTTCCCGATCGACGGGACTTATCCTTCCGGAACCACGAAATGGGAAAAGAGGAATATCGCTGACCAGGTTCCTGTATGGGATCCTTCACTCTGTTCTCAATGCGGTAAATGTTACTTTGTTTGTCCTCACGCAGCAATCCGTGTAAAAGTATATGACCGTGACTGGCTGCCGGATGCTCCTTCATTCTTTAAACATACAGACCCGATAGGTAAAGAATTTATTAAAGACAAAGAAGCCTACACGTTACAGGTGGCCGTGGAAGATTGTACCGGTTGCAAACTCTGTACTGAAGTTTGCCCGATTGAAAGTAAAACAGAGCCCGGTCACAAGGCTATTGATATGAAAGATGTGCAGCCGATCAAAGAAGCAGAAAAAAATAACTGGGACTTCTTCTTATCACTGCCGGATATTGACAGGACAAGAGTAAATAAAGCCACTGTGAAAGGTTCACAGTTACTGGAACCCTTATTTGAATTTTCCGGTGCCTGCAGCGGTTGCGGTGAAACACCTTACCTGAAATTACTCACCCAGTTGTTCGGGGACAGGATGATTGTGGCCAATGCAACAGGTTGTTCTTCCATCTTTGGTGCTAACCTTCCGACCACTCCGTGGACAAAAGATGCACTGGGACACGGACCTGCCTGGGCAAACTCACTGTTTGAAGACAATGCAGAATTTGGTCTGGGTATCAAACTTGCTACTGATAAGAAAAGAGATATGGCCATTCACCTGCTGAAAAAACTGCGGGAAGAAGTGGGCAGCGAACTGGTGGATACAATTTTACAAAATGCGGAAAACTCCGAAGCAGAACTGGCACAACAGAGAGTAAGTGTCAATGAACTGAAGAAGAGATTGCGCCAGTTGCAAACCGAAGAATCCTTCCGCCTGTACCAGGTGGCTGAGTTCTTAGAGAAAAAATCCATGTGGATCGTGGGTGGTGATGGCTGGGCTTATGATATTGGTTTCAGCGGTCTTGACCATGTGCTCAGTACCGGTGAGAATGTGAATATACTGGTGATGGATACTGAAGTGTATTCCAATACCGGCGGTCAAAAATCCAAAGCATCACCCATCGGGGCAAGTGCCAAATTTGCGATCAAAGGAAAAACAAACAGTAAAAAAGACCTTGCTATGCAGGCCATTGCACATGGCAGTGCTTATGTGGCACAAATTGCAATGGGTGCCAACGACGTACATGCACTCAAGACAATCCTTGAAGCAGAAGCCTACCCTGGTCCTTCCTTAGTAATTGCATACAGCCATTGCATAGCCCATGGTTTTGATATGTGTCACGGTTTGGATCAGCAGCACCTGGCAGTTAATTCAGGTTACTGGCCACTGTTCCGTTACAATCCAATGAAAGGAAAAGGACAAAGGTTCACATTGGATTGTAAAGAACCATCTGTTCCGCTGGATGAATTCCTGTATCATGAAAACAGGTTTGCAACCATCAAGAATACAGATCCTGAAAAAGGAGCCGAATTCCTGAACATGGCTAACGATGGTATCCGTCAGCACTGGGAAAGAATCGAAGCAATGAAAGCACTATAAGGGTATATAGATGTTTACAAAAGCAAAGGGATCCTGAACAGGATCCCTTTGCTTTAACAATAAATTCTGGTAAGCGGGCAATGATATTAATCATATTCAGGATGATATTATCCGCATACCTTCCGGCTTCGCTTCAGTATTACAAAACACAAATAATTATTACAGTGTTGGGATGTTCGAACCCGTGAATACTCATATCAGCCTGTTTTTAGAAAAGCAAACCTGTGCCAGTGTTTGTTGTGCTGATGAACAGGGTAATCCTTATTGCTTTAGTTGTTTTTATGTCTTTAACAGCAGGGATGTGGTATTGTATTTTAAATCCTCTGCATCGGCTCATCATTCTTCTATTCTGGAAAAAAATCCTCAGGTGGCGGGTACCGTTTTGCCCGACAAACTAAATATACTCCAGGTAAAAGGGATACAGTTTGAAGGCGAGCTATTGCCAGCCGGTCATCAATTATCGAAAAAAGCTGCTGCCGGCTACTATAAAAAATATCCTGCTGCATTAGCCATGTCCGGTGATATCCGGACCATCCGGATCAATCATATCAAATTCACGGATAATACACTTGGCTTTGGAACAAAGATTCCCTGGTACAGGGAAGAACAGGAGCTGAATCATCAAAAGAAGCCGCAGTTGGGTTAATTACCCGGGTACAGGCATTCTGACTAAAAATATAACTGGTATAACTTATGAATTATCCTTCCCCGCATACATTTCATATCCCGGTAATGGGTTTGGCGTATACGATTGACAGCCCCATTAAAGTGGCACGGTTTGGGATTTCGTCTGTGATTTCTATTGTTGAGGACCGGTTAGTGGAAATGATGCGGAGTTATTATTATCCGACAATTAACCAGGAGTATAAACCGATCGGTACAAATGAGGAAGATTACAGGGCCAAAAGGATTACCGATTACCTGGACCTGGTGCATACGATTGTAACAGCACAGGTGGAGAAAATCAGGAAGGAAAAATTTGCGCCCGGCTCTGAAATAGTAAAATACTTTGAATTGTTGCCGGATGACAGCGAATTAAAAAGGAAATACCGTCAGCTGTCCCTGCTGGCAGAGCAGCCGGCAAAAGAGAAACTGGAAGCATATTTACGACAGCAAATAAGGCCGGGACGAATTGATGTAAATATTATGACCAAAACAGACAGGGATAATTATGATGAAAAAGGAGAGTTAATACAGAACGGATCGGATGCAGTGGCTGCGCTGAGAGGGTACGCTAACAGTAAGCTTACAGATTCAACGATCGTTTTTTCTGCCGGCATGAACCCCCGTTTATACAACTATCTTGAAAACTGCAAAGAGTTTGATGTGAATGAAGATGGCGGGTTCGGCAAAAAAGTGGCGATTAAAGTGAGTGACTACCGTTCAGCATTGATACAGGGAAAATACCTGGCAAAAAAAGGGATATGGGTAAGCGAATTCAGGATTGAATCCGGTTTGAATTGCGGCGGTCATGCTTTTGCGACAGAAGGGTATCTGCTGGGCCCGATACTGGATGAATTTAAATTAAACAGGCAGGAACTGATTGACACCCTCTTTGAGATATATAATTCTGCTTTGTATAAAAAGACAGGCCGGAAATTTATTTATCCGCCCCGGATGGTATTTTCTGCGCAGGGCGGCATTGGTACACATGAGGAAGATTTTTTCCTGCGCCGTCATTATGATATTGAAAGTACCGGCTGGGGAACACCTTTTCTGCTGGTACCCGAAGCAACTACAGTTGATGACGCTACATTAGAACTATTGAGTGAGGCAAAAGAAAAAGATATTACACTCAGCCGTAACTCACCGATGGGTGTCCGTTTTCATTACCTGAAAGGGACCAGTGCAGCGGCAGAAAAAGCAGCCCGTATCAACAATGGTCAGCCGGGAAGCCCCTGCACGGAGAAACACCTTGCTTTCAATACAGAATTTACAAAGGAATCAATCTGCACAGCCTCCCGTAAATACCAGGCGTTAAAAATAGCTGAGCTACAATCTCTGCATCTGCCCGAACCTGAATACAAACGGCAGCTTTCAGAAGTACTGGATAAAGAGTGCCTGTGTGTGGGCCTGAGTAATGCTGCAGCTATCAGTTATAAACAGACTTTTGTAAAAAAACTAAATGCGGTCACGATTTGCCCGGGTCCCAATATTGTCAATTTCTCCAAAGTAGTGTCACTAAAAAAAATGGTGGCTCATATTTATGGGAGAACCAATATCCTTGCCACTACAAACAGGCCGCATATGTTCATAACAGAACTGAACCTGTATATCGACTATCTTAAAGAACAATTGAAAGCCGATGCCGGTAGCGGTGAACTTCCAAAACGAAAAAAATACTACCACAATTATTACCAGAATCTCCGGAATGGAATAAAATACTACCGGAGCCTGCCTTCCATAGCGGTTGCCCGCAGGAATGAATTCTTTAAGGCTTTGTATTATGCAGAGATAGAACTTGATTCCCTGAATTACCAATATACGCTCAGCGAGAAAGGCTGATCATTGTTTCAGTAATTGCTCAAATCTCGCCTGGAAGAACCGCAGGTATTTCGGTTCATATACCATTTTCAATCCATTGATCTTATGCCGGCGTTCATACACCCTGGCGGTTGATTCAGCGATTACATCCATATGTGCCTGTGTGTACACACGACGGGGGATCGTGAAACGAACCCGCTCAAGTTTTGGAAAATAATTCTCCCCATTCGCTTTCCTGCCGGCCGATACAACACCTCTTTCCATGGTGCGGACACCTGAATCCAGGTACACCTCTGCTGCTAAGGTTTGTGCGGGGAACTGGTCCTGCGGAATATGCGGTAAGAACTTTTTAGCATCCACGAATATGCCATGCCCTCCGATCGGCTTTACAACCGGTACGCCATATTCGATCATTTTTTCCCCGAGATAAACGACTTGTCCCACTCTTGCATGAATATGATCATCATTGATACTTTCCATAATACCGATAGCCATTGCTTCCATATCACGGCCGGCCAGTCCGCCGTAGGTATGAAGGCCTTCATACACCACCACCATATTCCTGGCTTCCTCGAATACATTCCAATCATTTACAGCTAAGAAACCACCGATATTAACCAATGCATCTTTCTTGGCACTCATGGTGGCTCCATCGGTATACGAGTTGATCTCTTTGACAATATCCCGGATGGATGTATGCTGGTAGCCTTTTTCCCGTTGCTGGATAAAATGGGCATTCTCTGCCACTCTTGTCATATCATGGATGATACGGATGCCGTGTTTTTTGGTAAGAGCCCTCAGTTCTTTCAGGTTCTGCATACTGATGGGCTGACCACCCGCCATGTTCACACTGGTGGCAATGCTGATATAAGGGATTTTGGCAGCGCCGTGTTTTTTGATCAGCTTTTCTAATTTATTAAGATCAACATTCCCTTTGAAAGGAAATTCATTTTCCGGGTCATGGGCTTCATCAATAATGATGTCTTCGAATTTTCCCCCGGCCAGTTCCTGGTGCAATCTCGTGGTGGTGAAATACATATTACCCGGAATGATATCTCCCTTTTTGATCAGGATCTTTGACAGGATATTTTCTGCTCCCCGGCCCTGGTGAGTGGGAACTAAATATTTATAACCATAGATATTCCTCACCACTTCTTCCAGGTGGTAAAAATTCCGGCTGCCGGCATAGGCTTCATCACCGAGCATCATACCGGCCCACTGGCGATCACTCATGGCAGAAGTACCGCTGTCTGTAAGCAGGTCGATGTACACATCTTCTGATTTTAACAGGAACGTATTATACCCGGCTTCGAGCAAAGCTTTTTTGCGTTGAGCCTTTGTGGTCATCTTTAAAAGCTCTACCATTTTTATTTTGTAGGGTTCAGCCCAGCTTTTTTTGATAGAAGTATGCATGATCAGGAATTTATATTATTGAACAGGTTTTAGTTTGGCAGTAAAATGTCTCAGTAAGGGAGCTTCTTCCGTTATAGTTAATCCTTTTATGGCATGACGGTTATTGAATACTTCAATGATTACTTCAGCCACATAGTCAATATGGCTTTGTGTGTAAACTCTTCTTGGAATGGCCAGCCGGACTAATTCCATAGGCGCCGGTATAAGATTTTTATCTTCATCATATTTACCAAACATCAGCGAACCGATCTCCACGCCCCGGATACCGCCTTCAATATATAAGGCCCCTACTAAGGCCTGGCCGGGGTATTGATCAACGGGTATATGCGAAAGAAATTCTTTAGCATCCAAATAAACAGCATGACCCCCGGCCGGCTGCATCACCGGCACATTTGCATCAATCAGTTTATTCGTGAGATATTCAATACTGCGGATGCGGTATTGCAGGTAATGTTCCTCCATCACTTCATGCAGGCCAATGGCAATGGCTTCAAGGTCGCGGCCGGCCAGTCCGCCATAAGTAGGGAATCCCTCTGTGATCACCAGGAGGTTCCGGCATTTCATAGCCAGTTTTTCATCATGCATGGCAAGAAAACCTCCGATATTGGCAAAAGCATCTTTCTTGGCACTCATCATACAGCCACCGGCATGAGAAAAAATTTCCTGTGCGATTTCTTTAACCGGCTTGCCGGCATAACCTTCTTCCCGCAGCTTTATGAAATAAGCATTCTCTGCAAAACGGCAGGCATCAATGAACAACGGGATATTGTTTTCCCGGCAAATCTTTTTTACGGCTCTGATATTCTGCATGCTCACCGGTTGCCCGCCACCGGAATTATTAGTAATGGTGATAATCACCAGCGGGATATTTGCTGCTCCTTTTTGAGCGATTGTTTTTTCAAGCAATGCGATATCCATATTTCCTTTGAAAGGAGCAGGGATGGAAGGATGTTTTCCCTCTTCGCATAAACAATCAATTCCTTCAGCACCGGAGAATTCAATATTGGCCCTGGTGGTATCAAATAAGGTATTGCTGATAAAATATTTTCCTTTACCTCCGAGGATGCTGAAGAGAATCTTTTCCGCGGCTCTTCCCTGGTGGGTGGGAATTACGACAGGCATCCCGGTAATATCCTGTACCACTTTTTCAAAACGGAAAAAACTCGGGCTGCCGGCATAAGACTCATCACCTTTCATGATGCCGGCCCACTGGTCGCTGCTCATGGCGCTGGTGCCGCTGTCAGTGAGCAGGTCAATTAATACATCATCGGAATGAATAAGAAATGGATTATAGCTGGCTTTGTCAAGAATTGTTATCCGTTCTTCTTTGGTAGTGAAATAAATCGGTTCCACCGATTTTATCCTGAAAGGTTCAATAATCGTTTTCATGCAAACAGGTTTACAGTATCGCTACTGGTGAAAAAATATAACAGGGGAGGGAGAAAGCGGAATGCGATCTGTAATCAGGAAGGTCTGCGTATGATGTTTTTCCAGATGGACATAAAAAAACCTGTCCAAAACTAAACCGGGTAGGGCTGCGATACTATGATTATGATCAGTACCGGCAGGTGATTATACCCCGAACTGCTGTAAGTGATGGTCAAGATGTTTCCAGGAACCTTTGCTCCATTGTTCAGGGGAGAGCCTTCCAAAGAAAGGATGCGGGTGACCAGAAAGAGTCTCTTCAGAAAATTCGTGGATCATGGACAGGAGTTTCTCCCGTTCTTCTTCAAAATTCCGCTGGTCAGCTATTTTAAATGATTTGTCGGTTGGCAGGTTTTGCCGGAATGGTTTGTCATTATACAATTGCTCTTTGAAGAAAGGCCCGATCAGTTTGATAAGAAAATTTCCTTTCAATTGGTGTTTTCCAATAGCAACTCCCAATGGCATCTGGCAATGCGTCAGCATTTGTGCCACGTCCATCTTTCCCCATTTCCGTTGTGTGGCGGGTTTTAAGCGATTGATGCGCTCAATGATCTCTTGTTTGGCAGCTGGATC
>APMI01000143.1_pt1 | contig 14005 bp, 14 predicted proteins | sample 667938 | NCBI WGS metagenome assembly APMI01 (sample SAMN01084076, study PRJNA167559) | wastewater metagenome | biome: Wastewater | place: Denmark: Ejby Moelle, Odense | collected 2011-11-28 | reverse complement strand
CCATCCGCACCTATCTGACTAATCCACTTTACAGGCTACCGGCAACTGCGTAACTCCTAAAAACAATAAATTCCTTATCAAATAAAATCTTATTGATTAAATTTTCTTTAAATCAGCTCGTTTCATCAGCCGATATGGGACAATATCGGCATTCTCGTAAACTGAGTTGATTGTTCTATCCATGGCCGTTTCTCTCGAAAACACCACCCTGCCGAATCTTTTACACCCTGTTTTGCCGCCCGATAGCCGACAAACCCTCCGTTGGGGTTGCTTGCACGGTGCCAGCCCGGCTCTGCTGATTGCCGCCGCTGCGAACCGTTATCGAGGTTTGGTGCTGGCGGTCGCGCCAGATAGCCAGACTGCGCTGCGTTTGGAAACGGAACTGCGGGTATTCGGAGGTTCCGATCTGGACATTCTGGCGTTCCCGGATTGGGAAACCTTGCCTTACGACGTATTTTCACCGCACCAAGACATCGTGTCGCAGCGTTTGGCGGCGCTGTACCGCTTGCCGCAGCGACGGCGCGGCGTGCTGGTGGTGCCGGTAGCGACCTTGATGCAACGCCTCTCACCGCGCGGTTATCTGGATCGCTATGCCCTGTTGCTGAAGGTGGGCGAACGGCTGAATCTGGAGAATTTCCGCCATCGGTTGGAAGCAGCAGGCTATGTCTGTGTGTCGCAGGTGGTCGAGCATGGCGAATTCGCGGTGCGGGGCGCGATTCTTGATCTGTTTCCGATGGGTGCGGAACGACCTTACCGCATCGAATTGTTCGATGATGAGGTGGAAAGCATCCGCGATTTCGATCCCGATACCCAGTTATCGGTGGAAAAAACCAAACAGATCGAACTGTTACCGGCGCGGGAATTTGCGCTAGATCAAGACACCATCGCCCGCTTTCGCCAATCCTGGCGACGCCAGTTCGAGGGTGATCCGCAACGCAGCCCGATTTACCGCGAAGTCAGTGCCGGCAACGCGCCGGGTGGTATCGAATATTATCTGCCGCTGTTTTTCGAGCAGACCGCCACCCTGTTCGACTATCTGCCGGAAGCGACGCTGGCAATTCGTCTGGAAGGCGTCGATACGGCGATAACGGCATTTCAGGATCAGTTGATGGATCGCTACGAACAGCGCCGCTACGATGCGGAACGGCCCTTATTATCGCCCTCGTTGCTGTTTCTCGAATCAGCACAAGTCGAGCGGGCGCTGGCGCGTTATCTGCGCGTCGAATTGCAGGAAGCCCAGGATGGCGGCATCAACTTCCCGACGGCACCACCGCCCGTGTTCCCTTTGCAGCCGCGCGCTGAAAAGCCCGCCGCCGCACTGGAAGATTTTCTGGCGCAGTTTCCAGGGCGGGTGTTGTTCGCCGCTGAATCGGCCGGTCGGCGCGAAGTTTTGTTGGAGACCTTGCGTAGCCACGGGTTGCGGCCGACGGTCTGCGAAAACTGGTCAGAGTTTGTAGCGCGCGAACCATTGCGTCTGGCGCTAACGGTCGCGCCGCTGGAGCAGGGTCTGCTGCTAACCGAGCCGCCGCTGGCGATCATCGCAGAAGCCCAGTTGTACGGCGAACGGGTACGACAAACCCGGCGACGGGTTTCCAACCGCGATCCCGATGCCATCATCCGCAATCTGACCGACCTCAACCTCGGTGCGCCGGTAGTGCATGAGGAGCACGGCATCGGCCGTTATGCCGGACTGGAGCGGTTGGAAGTGGCCGGTATCGATGGCGAGTTCGTGGTGGTGGAATACGCCGATCACGACCGACTTTATGTCCCGGTCGCATCGCTGCACCTGCTCAGCCGCTACACCGGGGCCTCGCCGGAAAGCGCGCCGCTGCACAAGCTTGGCAGTGGGCAATGGGAAAAAGTCCGCCGCAAAGCCGCCGAACAAGTCAGCGACGCGGCGGCGGAACTGCTGGACATCTACGCCCGGCGCGAGGCCCGGCCCGGCCACGCCTTCAGCTTGAGCGAAACCGAGTACGCCGTGTTTGCCGCTGCATTTCCGTTCGAGGAAACTCCCGATCAACAGATGGCCATTGACGCAGTGATCGCCGATTTGCGTGCCGGCAAGCCCATGGATCGCGTCGTCTGCGGCGATGTCGGTTTCGGCAAGACTGAGGTGGCAATGCGCGCTGCCTTTGTCGCGGCGCAGGACGGGCGACAAGTGGCGGTGCTGACCCCGACCACCTTGCTGGCCCAGCAGCATTATCAAAATTTTCTCGACCGCTTTGCCGACTGGCCCATTCGGGTCGATCTGCTCTCCCGCTTTCGTTCCGCCAAGCAGCAAACCGAGACGCTGAAAGCCTTGGCCGAGGGCAAGGTCGATATTCTGATCGGCACCCACAAGCTGTTGCAGAACGATGTCCGCTTCAAGCATCTGGGGCTGACCATCATCGACGAGGAGCATCGCTTCGGGGTGAAACACAAGGAGCGGATGAAAGCCTTGCGCACCGAAGTCGACGTGCTCACTTTGACGGCGACGCCGATCCCGCGCACCCTGAACATGGCAATGGCCGGTTTGCGTGAACTGTCGATCATCGCCACGCCACCGGCGGGTCGGCTGGCGGTCAAAACCTTCGTCAGCCAATGGAATCCGGCGACGATTCGGGAAGCCTGCCAACGGGAATTGAAGCGCGGTGGCCAGATTTATTTCCTGCACAATGAGGTGGACACCATCCAGCGGATGGCGGTGCAACTGGCCGAGCTTGCGCCGGGAGCGCGGATTGCCGTCGCGCACGGCCAGATGCGTGAGCGAGACCTGGAGCAGGTGATGCTGGATTTTTATCATCGCCGCTGCAATCTGCTGCTGTGTACCACCATCATCGAATCGGGCATCGACGTACCCAGCGCCAACACCATTCTCATCAATCGCGCCGACAAGCTGGGGCTGGCGCAGTTGCACCAGTTGCGCGGTCGGGTCGGGCGCTCACACCATCGTGCCTACGCTTACTTGATCGTGCCGCCGCGTTCGATCATGACGGCGGACGCGATCAAGCGGATTGAGGCCATCGAGTCATTGGAGGATCTGGGTGCGGGTTTCATGCTGGCCAATCATGATCTGGAAATCCGTGGTGCCGGCGAGTTGCTGGGCGAGCAGCAAAGTGGCCAGATTCACGAAGTCGGCTTTAGTCTGTACATGGATTTATTGGAACGCGCAGTGCAAGCGCTCAAGGCCGGGCGGGTGCCGGAACTGGATCGGCCGCTGGATCACGGCCCGGAAATCGACCTGCAAAGCCCGGCGCTGATTCCCGACGATTATTTACCCGATATTCACAGCCGCCTGATTTTATACAAGCGGATCGCCAGTGCCCGCGATGAGGGTGAATTGCGCGAATTGCAGGTGGAAATGATCGACCGTTTCGGGCTGCTGCCGGAGCCAGTCAAAAACCTATTTCGGGTCACTGGCTTGAAGCTGCGCGCCACGCCGGTTGGCATCAAAAAAATCGAAGCCGGCCCCAAAGGCGGGCGGATTGTGTTCGGGCCACAGCCGAAGGTGGACCCGGTGCGACTGGTAAAATTGATCCAGCAACAACATCAGGTCTACAAACTGGACGGCAAGGACAAGCTGCGCTTTATCAAGGAGCTATCCGATGCCGAGGCTAGATCGCTGGAGGTAGAGCACTTATTGGACAAGATCGGACCATAAACGCCCGCTGATAGACCGGTGATGTTGACCGGCCCGCCGCGCGAACTCTTACCGGGTAGGGGTGCTGCGCACAACTTTTTTGATGCCGGTTTGAGGGTTTGCCTATACTGTGGGTTCTGTCTGCTATGGTCCCTCTGCCCGCTCATGCCCTCATCTGCCGATGCCTCTGGCCAGTTCGCCCCATTACGCTTGCGCAAGGATGAAGACCGCCGTCTTCGCGCCGGTCATCTTTGGGTCTACAGCAACGAAATCGATACCGATGCGACGCCGTTGCGCAATTTTGCGGCCGGGGAGCCGGTGGCTATTCAAGCCAGCAATGGGAAAGTGCTCGGCACGGGCTACATCAACCCTCATGCTTTGCTCTGTGCCCGTCTGGTCAGCCGCGATCCCGATCACTCGCTCAGTTCTTCTTTGCTAGTCCACCGCCTCAACATCGCGCTCAGTCTGCGGGAGCGCCTCTACAGCCGGCCATTCTATCGACTGGTCTATGGCGAAGGCGATGGGCTACCGGGCTTGATCATCGACCGCTACGGGGATTTGTGCGTAACGCAGATCACCACGGCCGGGATGGACCGGGTGCAGGACGCGATCCTCGCCGCTTTGCAAAAAGTGCTCAAGCCCGCTGCCGTTCTCTGGCGCAATGACAGCCCGGCGCGGGAAATGGAGGGGTTGGAGCGCTATGTCACTGTCGCCGCTGGCGAGGTTCCAGAAACGGTGACTGTTGAAGAAGGCGATTTGCGCTTTCAGGTATCACCGCGTACCGGGCAAAAAACCGGTTGGTTTTATGACCAGCGCGGCAATCGGGTCCGATTGGATGCCTATGTCGCCGGTCGGCGGGTGCTGGATGTGTTTAGCTACGTGGGCGCCTGGGGAGTGCGCGCGGCGATGCGCGGGGCCAAGGAGGTGCTATGTTTGGATTCCTCCGCCCCGGCGCTGGCCTTGTTGGCTGCCAACGCCACGTTAAACGGTGTCGATGACCGGGTACGAACCCTACACGGCGATGCGTTCCAGTTGCTGAAAGAGTTGCGTGAAGCCCGCGAGCACTTCGATGTGGTGATCGTCGATCCGCCAGCTTTCATCAAACGCCGGAAGGATTTCAAGGAAGGCGCGCTGGCTTATCGGCGACTCAATGAAATGGCGATGCAGGTTCTCGAACGCGACGGCTTGCTGATCTCCTGCTCGTGCTCGCAGTTGCTCTCCCGCGATCTGCTGGTGCAAACACTGCTGCAAGGCTCTCGCCACCTAGACCGTAACCTGGTGATTTTGGAACACGGTCGGCAAGGGCCGGACCATCCGGTTCCTCCGGCGATTCCCGAAACCGACTACCTTAAGGTGGTCATCGCGCGTGTGTTGCCGACGTGAACGCGCCGACACGGTTTTTCAGCGGGCTGGTAATCGTTGTGCATTCAATCGAACCGGGGCCTTGTTTCCGCTAAGAGGTCGTGTGATGGGCCAATCCGAACGCGAAAAGATGCTGACTGACCAGCCTTATCGGGGTTCTGACCCGGAACTGGTCCAGGCCAGAGCGCGGGCGCGGGCGCTGCTGGCGCGTTTCAACGCCTCATCCGCACTGGCGCTCGCCGAGCGGCGGGCGCTGCTACTGGATCTGATCGGCGATTTGGGGCCGGATGTCTGGATCGAACCCCCTTTCTTCTGCGATTATGGGCGTCATATCCGGCTGGGACCGGGTGTGTATTGCAATTTCGGCTGTGTGATCCTGGATTGCAACTGGGTCGAGATCGGCGGACAGTGTAAATTCGGCCCCAACGTGCAAATTTATACGGCTTACCACCCCATTGATCCGATCCAGCGTCGCAGTGGTTTGGAGATGGCAGCACCGATTCGTATCGGCGAAAACGTCTGGGTCGGCGGTGGCTCAATGATCTGTCCCGGTGTCGAGATCGGTGCCGATACGGTGATTGGTGCCGGTAGCGTGGTCACTAAAAACGTGCCGGAGCGAGTGGTTGCAGCCGGTAACCCCTGTCGAGTGATCCGTAGCTTGTAACGCTTGGCGTTGCGTTGTTGTCCCGCCAATCGCAGATTGATCCGTCCCTCACATCAGGAAAATTAACTGGTTCCAGGCCGCTGCTCTCGTCTTGCCTGTAGCGAAAGCTGACCTATTTGGTAAATAATTGCTTTATCATCCGCCGATTTTTCACCCCAAGGGGGATTTTTCCATGCTGCAATTGAAAGAAATTTTGAAGAACAAAGGTGGCCAACCGGTGACCGTGCCGGAAGCCAGCACGGTGGGTTCGGCGATTCGGACCATGAATGAGCATCGGGTCGGCTCCGTGATGGTGCAAGGTCCCGACGGTGAACCTATCGGTATTCTGACCGAACGCGATGTGGTGCGGTTATATGCCCAGGGCGAAGGCGACTTCGAAACCATGCTGGTCAAGGATTGGATGACGACCGATATGACGACGGGCCAGCCAGACGATTCGGTCAGCGAAATACTGGCCATCATGACCGTCAAGCGTTTCCGGCATCTGCCAGTGATCGAGGAAACGCGCATGGTTGGCGTGATATCGCTGGGTGATTTGGTCAAGGCGCAATTGGAAGAAATTGCCTTCGAGGCCAAGGTGCTGCGGGAATATATTTCCTCTTAAGTCACCGGATCACTGGGATGTCACCCGTGGTTCTGGAGCCACCTGCCTCCGCTGTGGAACGTGCGGCCGACTTTTGGGAAACCAAAGCGCTCGCACAACTGACTTTGGCCGAGTGGGAAGCGCTGTGTGATGGTTGCGGCAAGTGCTGCCTGCACAAGCTGGAGGATGAGGAGACCGGCAAGCTATTCCAGACCAATGTCGCTTGTAAGCTCTTAAATCTCGATACCGGCCGCTGTTCCCGTTATGGGGAACGCTTGCGCTGGGTGCCCGACTGCATACAACTGACACCCAGTCTCGTCCGCGAATTGACCTGGTTACCACCGACCTGCGCTTACCGGCTGTGTGCGGAAAACAAGCCACTGCCGAGTTGGCACCCGCTGCGTTCTGGTGTCGCCGGATCGGCGCGCGAGGCAGGCATGAGCGTGTGTGGCTGGGCCGTGCCCGAACGGCGGGCGCGGCGGCTGGAAGACCATATCATCGGATCGCCATGATCAACGTGCGCTGCATTACCTTAGGCTCGTTTCAAGTCAATGCCTATCTTTTGGAAGACCCGGCCACTGGCATTTGTGCCGTGGTGGATACCGGCGAAGGTGCGGAATTGGCTGATACGCTCGCTACGATGCAACCCCGGCCCGATGTACGGGCGATTTTATTGACCCACGCGCATTTCGATCATGCTGGTGGTTTGGCTGACGTCCAGCAGCAATTTCCTGAAGCGACCACCTACCTGCCGACGCTGGAGCGAGAACTTTTCGAGATGTTGCCGAAACAGGGTTCGCTGCTATTTGGTATGCCCCAATTCGACCGGCCGTGTGGGCGGGTTGATCGCTATGTCGAAGATGGGGATACGATTGAGCTAGGCGAGCAGACCTTTCGCTTCCTATCGACGCCTGGTCATACGCCAGGCCAGGGTTGTTTTTATGATGATAAGTACATTTTTTCGGGCGACACTCTGTTCGCCGGTAGTATCGGACGCACCGATTTTCCGCTGAGTGATCCGGCGTTGATGACACAAAGCTTGCGGCGGTTACTGGAATTGCCGGGGCATCTGCTGGTGTGCAGCGGGCATGGCCCGGTTACCACCCTTGAAGAAGAATTGCGCAGCAACCCGTTTCTGGATTATCTGCGCCGCGAGCGGGGTTTGCCGAGCTTCGGTTTCGACATGGCGCCCGGACCCCGCTGGGGCTAAAACGCCTGGAGATCAGTGCGGATGTGCGAACTGTTGGGGATGAGCGCCAATGTCCCCACCGATATTTGCTTCAGCTTCACTGGGCTAATGCAGCGCGGCGGCAACACCGGACCTCACCGGGACGGTTGGGGGATCGCCTTTTACGAAGGGCGTGGCTGTCGAACCTTCCATGATCCCAATCCTAGCGCCCAATCGGAAATCGCGCTGTTGGTGCAGCGCTATGCCATCAAAAGCCCCCTGGTCATCAGCCATATTCGCCGCGCCAACCGAGGTCGTGTTTGCCTGGAGAACACCCATCCGTTTAGCCGTGAACTCTGGGGACGGAACTGGGTCTTCGCGCACAATGGCCAACTTCGTGGCGTCAAACAGTTGCCTTTGGGCCATTATCGTCCAATCGGCACCACCGATAGTGAACATGCGTTCTGCTGGCTATTGGACCGTATCCGCCATCGATTTCCCAAACGGCCGCGCCAGGCCGGTGGGTTGTGGAGTTGGGTCTGGGCACTGGCTATCGAGTTGAACCGGCTTGGAATCTGCAATTTTCTGCTGAGTGATTCGACCTATCTTTATGCTCATTGCAGCACGCAATTATCTTGGCTGACGCGCCAGGCGCCCTTTGGTGAAGCGCGCTTGATGGATGCCGAGCTGACGGTCGATTTTCGTGCGGAAACTACGCCGGACGATATCGTGACGGTGATCGCAACCCGGCCACTGACCGACAACGAATCATGGACCGTTATGTCGCCGGGCAGTTTGGCGATTTTCGGCGCTGGCGTGCGGCTGGCCGAATTCTGCTAGCCGGAAAACCCATCGCTGTTAAACCGAGAGCCTGCCATCGGTGCGCTGGGTCTTTCGAGAAAAGTAGCACCGCCCAGCAGATGGCGTTGCCAATAGCGCTGATTCAAACGGGTTTTCAGGACACGGCCGGCACCGGAAGAGGCGTGGATCATTTCTCCCCTGCCAGCGTAAATCCCGACGTGCGAAACAGTACCGTTGCCACCGTGAAAAAACAGCAAATCCCCCGGTAAAACCTGGCGCCGAGCCTGCCCGGCCCTGAGCTGCTCGCCTGTGGTGCGCGGTAGCCGGATGCCGGCCTGCCGGTAGGTGTATTGCACCAGGCCACTGCAATCCATACCGCCGGGAGATTCTCCACCCAATCGATAAGGCGTGCCGATGAGGCGTTCGGCGACTGCCAGAACGCGCTGGCGTGCTCCGGATTGATCGCTGGTCAGATGTGAAGAAGACGTAGCGCAACCGGTCAACCATAACGATCCGGCTAATCCAATGGCCAAACCGAATGTGCGCTGAAGGCGCGATAAAATGGGCATAATGGCGATCTCCCACGGGTCAGGTGCGGTGTGGGTGAAAGGTTCAATGCGTTAAGCATAGCCGGTTGGCCGCCGAAACGCAGGCGCCAACATCGCTGGCGTGGGTCGCTAAATTTGGCCATGTGGTTTTTGCGGCGAACGCACGCACGATGGTCTATAGTAAAATCCTGATTTCAACGATAGGTATTGCCATGAAAGCCACTCGCGGCAAGGTCGTGTCACTCCACTACACGCTCACCGACGACAACGGCGCACTGCTCGATTCCAGTCGGCAGGGCGGGCCGTTTACTTACCTGCACGGTTACGACAATATCATTCGCGGTCTGGAGGCGGCCTTGGAGGGAAAGGAGGCCAATTTTGTCTCGACCGTCAAGGTATTACCTGCTGATGGTTATGGGGAGCATAACCCGCAAGCGGTTTTAGAAGTGTCGCGCGAGCAATTTCCGCCGAGCGAGGATATTCAGGTTGGAATGCAGGTTCAAGGTGAAGGTGAGGGTGGCCTGCATACCTTCACAGTGGTGGCGGTCGATCAGAAGAAGGTCGTGTTAGACGCCAACCATCCAATGGCTGGGAAAAATCTCAACTTCGATGTCGAACTACTTGAGGTGCGGGATGCAACGGCGCAGGAATTGTCCCACGGTCACGTTCACGCCCATGGCCACGATCATTGACGGTTGCCTAAAACCCTCACCACCCTAAGCATGTTCCTCAACACGGATTGCCGTGTAGAATAATCCCACCATTTAGCCAGCCGGAGGTATTCCAGGCCGCTATGCTGCTGCGATCTCCTCATGCTCCAAAGGAAGAGCTGCCGCCTTTCGAGCTTAAAGGCAGCTTATTTACTTTGACCGTTTTGCATCTTTTTCAATTAGATCGAACGGCCATCGAACGGCACCTGGCGGAAAAAATCAAGCAAGCCCCCAGCTTTTTCAGTAATACACCGGTCGTAATTGATCTGGAAAACATGACAGAGGCCAAAGATACGCTTGATTTCAAGGGCTTCTACGAACTGTTGCGGGGCTATGGCATGATCCCGGTGGGTGTGCGGAACGGTGCCCAAAAAGTGCAGGCGGCGGCTCGGCTGGCCGGAGTGCCGGTGTTGCCGGAAAGCCGAGCCGGTGGGGTATCTAAAAAGCCGGAACGGGTAGAACCGACCCCAAACCGAAACCTTGTGATCAATCATCCGATCCGATCCGGCCAGGAGGCTTATGCAGCGGATGGTGATCTGATCATTTTAGGCTCGGTTAGCGCAGGTGCTGATGTGGCCGCAGCAGGCAATATTCATGTTTATGGAGCCTTGCGCGGTCGTGCTCTGGCGGGGGTCAAGGGGGATACCGAAGCGTGGATTTTTTGCCATAGCCTCGAAGCCGAACTGATTTCAATTGCCGGACACTATCAGATTTCCGAGCAGATTGAGTCGGCTGACCGGGCCAAAGCGGTACAAATTCATTTGAACCAAGAGCGGCTGATTATCGAACATCTCATACGATGATCCGCATCCGTCGCCCGGCCGGTGAGTCTGCCGGATCAATTTTAGTGGGATTTTTGCTTAGAATCGTTATATATATGAGCGCGTTTTAGGGATGGGTAGCAAAAAGTCTACGTCTTTTTGTAGGATGTAAGCCCAAACCAAGGCTCTGTTAACTTAACTGGATGGGATAGCAGCTTGGCAACCGTCATCGTCGTGACCTCCGGCAAGGGAGGCGTGGGCAAAACCACGACCAGCGCCAGTTTCGCCACCGGCTTAGCCCAACGCGGCTATCGAACCGCGGTGATTGATTTTGATGTGGGCTTACGCAACCTTGATTTGATCATGGGCTGCGAACGGCGGGTGGTCTATGACTTTGTTAATGTCATTAACAATGAGGCCAACCTGAATCAAGCGCTGATTCGGGATAAGCGCGTCGAAAATCTTTATATCTTGCCGGCCTCGCAAACCCGCGATAAGGAAGCCCTCACCAAGGAAGGGGTGGAAAGAGTGCTGAACGAATTAAAGCAAACCTTTGAGTACGTGGTGTGCGATTCGCCGGCCGGTATTGAGCGGGGGGCCTTGATGGCGCTCTATTTTGCTGACGAAGCTTTGGTAGTCACCAATCCAGAAGTGTCCTCGGTACGGGATTCCGACCGGATTCTCGGTATTCTCGCCAGCCGGTCGCGCCGCGCCGAGCAGGGCGAAAGCCCCGTCAAGGAACATTTGGTGCTGACTCGTTACGCACCGGAGCGCGCCAATCGTGGCGACATGCTCACGGTGCAGGATGTGCTGGAAATTCTCGGCATTCCACTGCTCGGCGTGATTCCCGAATCACCGGCCGTGCTGCAATCGTCCAATGCCGGTGTTCCGGTCATCTTGGAAGGAGGTAGCGATGCCGGTGCTGCTTATGGCGATTTAGTTGACCGTTTTCTGGGAAAGGATTTGCCACATCGGTTTATGGAAGGCCAGAAAAAGGGATTTTTGCAGCGTCTGTTTGGCGGGAGTTAAGCGATGGGCCTGTTCGATTATTTTCGCGCACCGCCGAGCAAATCAGCCGCGCTGGCCAAGGAGAGGCTGCAAATTATCGTGGCGCACGAGCGCGGTGGGCGTCGCAGCAGCCCTGATTATTTACCGGCCCTGAAGAAAGAATTGCTGGAAGTGGTTCGCAAGTACGTGCCCATTGATCAGAGCCAGGTCAAGGTCCATCTGGATCGTGAAGGGGGCTATGAGATTCTAGAACTTAACATCACCTTGCCGGACGAAGAGCAACGCTCAGGCCAGCCGCGCTAGCAAGGTGCCCGCCGCTCCTTATTCATGGCTCATAAACCCCTTATCGCCATCAGTCTGGGCGATCCTGCCGGGATCGGCCCGGAAATTCTGGTTCGCACCGTCGCTGACGAATCGGTCAATCAAGTCGCCCGTTGCATCGTGTATGGTGATGCGCGCGTCATCGAAAAAGCAGCGTGGGAAGCGAAACTGGATTGGACGGTTCGCGCCATCCGCAAGCCCGCTGAAGCGCTGTTCGCGCCGCGTTCCATTGAAGTGATTGATTTAGCCAATGCCGATCCCACCACCTTCGAGCCGGGCAAGGTACAGGCGTTGTGCGGCAAAGCGGCCTGGGAATACATCGAAGCGATGGTGCAAGCGGCCTTGCGCGGCGAAGTCGACGTCATCAACACCGCACCGATCAACAAGGAAGCAATTCAAGCGGCGAATGTGCCGCATATCGGTCATACCGAAATGCTGGCCGCGCTGACCGGTACGCACGATCCGTTAACCATGTTCGAAACGCTGGGCTTGCGGGTATTTTTCTTAAGCCGTCATGTGTCTCTGCGGCAATCCTGCAATCTAGTCACCAAGGCACGGTTGCTCGATTATATCGAACGCTGCCACCAGGCAATGGAGCAGCTTGGGCTTGGCGGCGGCGAGCTGGCAGTCGCCGGTTTGAACCCTCACAGCGGCGAACACGGCTTGTTTGGCGATGAGGAAGTCCGAGAGGTGGAACCCGCTGTTCTCGAAGCCCGAAAACGCGGCTTCCGGGTGGTCGGCCCCATCGGCGCGGATTCAGTGTTCCATCAGGCCAAGATCGGCCGTTACGCTGCCGTGCTGTCGCTGTATCACGACCAGGGCCACATTGCCACCAAAACCCTGGATTTCGAGCGCACGATCTCGCTCACCCTGGGCTTGCCGTTCTTGCGCACCAGCGTCGATCACGGCACCGCCTTCGACATCGCCTGGCAGAGCAAGGCCAGCGCCATCAGTATGATTGAATCGATCTTAGTCGCGGCCCGCTACGCGCCTGCCTACCGGCGGTCGGCGGCGCGCTAGCACGCTCTCTAAAGCTGGTTCATCGGCGTACCGATGACGAACAGTTCGATGTTGTCGATCAGTTGATCGGCTAAAGTTTGAATCGCCCCGGGAATCTCGAAGGCTGATTATTGTGAGTCACGCGGTCATAGCGGACTCGTTGAGATGTCGATAGTAAACGGCTTCTGCCTCGGCGGGTGGCCGGTAGCCAATCGGCTCCAGCAGCCGACGATGATTGAACCAGTGAACCCAAGCCAGGGTGGCCTATTCCACTGCCTCCAGATTCTTCCAAGATTGTCGGTGGATAACCTCCGTCTTGTACAGTCCGTTCAGCCGACAATGTAGCGTGCGAAAACGTCGATGATGAAGGCGACGTAGGCAAACCCTTGTCCGGTTAAGACAGACGTGAAATCAGCGACCCACAGCGCATTGGGACGAGTGGCCGTAAACTGGCGGTGAACCCGATCCAGCGGGGAGGGGGTGCGGCGGGTGCTGACGGTGGTTTTGATGGGAGTCTATCAATTTTTTTGTGTAAATGCGGTTTTGGTTAGTGGAGTGAGAGCGGCAAGCGGCCCTCGAACTGGATGGCGAAGCGATTGAGGGCTTGTTTCCAGTCTTTGTGGGCATCGTCGATTTTTTGGCAGCTTGTTCAATAGCCAAGTCGATCACCTTGAAGGCGGAACGATCACTGGGGAAAATTCGTCGGTTGTTAATGGCCTTGCGGATAACGCTGTTGAGGGACTCAATGGCGTTGGTGGTGTAGATCGCGCGGCGGATGTCGTCGGGTAGTCGAAGATGGGGATGACCTGCTCCCAGTGCCGTCACCCTAGGGCGCTCAAGGACGGTGACCGCCGAGCGTGATTGGCCCGAAGGACGACGGCTTCAGATCGACGCCACCCGGTTTCGCTTGGACGATGGCGTCGCTTGGGTGTATCGGGTCGAGGATGTTAAAACCCGTCACTGTGTGGCGGCCAGTGCGGCCCCTGCGTTGAGTCAGGAACGCGCCGCTGCGACCTTGTTGGAGGGGCATCAGCGATTGACAGTCCTCGGACTGGCTGGCCCCCGCCTCATCCAAAGCGACGCCGGTTCGGATTTTACCTCTGGCCATTTTCAGCACGTCTGTCAAAACATCGGCCGATGGGTCCGCTGTCGCGTCGCCCAAGTCGGTGGCATGGGTAGCCTGGAGCGCTTGAACCGCACCTTCAAGCACGAGTTTATCTTTCGCCACGAGGTCAATACCTTGGCAGATTTACAAGCCTTATTACCCGCCTTCCAGCGTTGGTATAACGAGCAGCGATTACACAGTCATTTAGCGTATCGCACCCCCGCCGCCGTCTTGGCCCAGGAGGTCGCTATACTCTCTTAACCAGCGGAAGTCTTTTTTGGGGCACTACACCTAAGAGGACATCCGGCACAAAAGGTGCTTAACCTCAACAAGGTGGTAGGCTGTAGGCAAGGCAA
>APMI01017002.1_pt1 | contig 14006 bp, 9 predicted proteins | sample 667938 | NCBI WGS metagenome assembly APMI01 (sample SAMN01084076, study PRJNA167559) | wastewater metagenome | biome: Wastewater | place: Denmark: Ejby Moelle, Odense | collected 2011-11-28 | reverse complement strand
TCAATCCGCAGCAGGTTGACCACCGGCGCCGTCGTGGCGGTGCCGAACGACTGCCCCTCGACACGGCCGCCAAAGGCATGGTGCTGGAGGTAGAAGAAGCGCGCCGCGCGCTGGACGTCGGTCAGGGTCTCGGCCGGCGTGTCCTGCAGCCACTTGAAAACCTCGCGGCTGGAGAGCGCCCATTTGAACTGGCGCACGAACTCCTCGAGGTGGCGCTGCACGACCCGATAGAGGCTGACCAGGTCGCCGTTGACGTCGTTGATGACCTCGACCTCCGCCGGCGGCCGTAGAAAGTACAGCGCCGCACCGCCGGCGAAGACCTCGACATAGCACTTGTGAGCGGGGAAACGCGGAATCAGCATGTCGGCCAGGCGCCGTTTGCCGCCGATCCAGGGAACGATAGGGGATGCCATTTCTGCAAATATCTTTCTCAGCACGAAAGCTCTGATAGGCTCGCCCGCGCCTGGTACCGGGTGGCGGGTCTTGCCTGACTTGCAGGTCTACTCTGCGGTCGGGGGCTTGGGCAGGTGTTAGCGCACCTGGCCAGGTCGCCCGTCTTTTTTGATCAGATCGTGATGGCCACGAAGGTCATGTCGGGCGCTGGGCCTTCGATCACCCCATCCCTGCAAAACACGTTCTGACCCACGGTCGCATCGCCACGCACTCGGATGCGGCCACCACCTGGCAGCTCGACGGTGGCCACGCCGCCATCGACGGCGATGACCTTGCCGAGTTGCTCGGGTTGGGCCGGCAGCAGGCGGCGGAACTCAGCGTAGAGGTTAGGCACGGGTCTCGACTCCTAGGGTCTGCCAGACATTGGGGAAGACGCAGTCGACGCTCACGGAACGCGTCGGGCCGCGCACGTGGCCAAGGTCGTCGGCGTAGTCCACGAACGTGCCCGGCAACACGATGCCGGTCTCGGCCAGAACAGGCACGACCAGGTCAAGGTCAATCCGCCGCCCCCCCTGGCCAAGTTCGGCCCGTGCGCGTTGGCGCACCGCAGCGACATCCGTCATCAGCGGGTCCACGATCAGCGGCGCGGCGAGATCGCCGGCGGTGCCCTCTCGCGTCACTTGATAGCCAGTCAGTCCAGTGTTCTGAGGCGCGATGAAAACGCGGTTGTAGGCAGGCCGCGAAGCCCAGCTCTTGCTGTCTCGCCGAGCGACGTCGGCAGGCAACACCAGGTCCGGCGTGACGCCAGCCCAGTCCCATGGCGCCACCGGGTAGCGATGCCGCACCTTCACGGTCTTGGCGCTGCTGTGCGGCAAGAGGTAGCCGCCAGCGGCCTTCGCGATGGCGTTCAAGGCGCTGATATAGCTGCCTTGGTGGCTCCATACGCCGGCGGGAACCAGCCAATCCTCTAGCTCCCATTCGACCGCCCAGCCCAGCGACACGCCGTTCAGGGTCAGCACGTCAGCCATGAGTTGCTGCGCGGTCTTCACCGTGGCGTTACCGAAGGTCAGCTGGGGCGCATAGTCGTCATGCAGCTCAGCAATGCGGCTGCGCCCCCGGATGAGGACAGAGTTGGCTCGGAACTCGCGGGTGCGCCCGACCTGCTCTGCGATTAGGTGGAACGATGTGCCGTTGATCGTGGCCAGCAGCTCAACCGGACCGTTGTCGGTGGGCTCAACCAAGCCGAGCATGTGAGCAGGAACCGAGGCGCTGAAGCCCCAGGCCCAGCTCTCGTCATCGAGCGTGATACGGAAGGTATCAGCGAGAACGGGCTGGCCGTCGCTGACACGCACCAGGCTGAAGTTGTTGTGGACCACGTAGATCCTCCGCACCGGCACGATGATCGGTTCCTGCGTCGCCGGGCCGGGATGCCGGTCGCAGGTGAAAACGAGATTGCCGTCGACGGCCGCGACGGCGTCAAAGACCAGGTGGGAGTTCGGCAGGTAGCACGGGTCGCCCGGCGGCGTCACGGGCGGCTGCCAGCCCCACCCAGACGGCGGCACCATGGCCTCTTGCCAGCGGACGACGCGCAGCACGCGCACGGGGATCGCTCTGGCATGTCGGTGCTCGGTGGCACGCCGCACTGGCAGCGCGGGCTGCATGGAGTCGATCACCGAGCTCCGCAGGCGCGGCCGATCCGTGAAGTCAGACGTCCACCCGGCGCGCCGTGGCTCAGCCTGCCGCTGGGAGGCCTGTAGCCCCCGGCGCAGGCGGACCATTTCTGTGTGGCTGGAGAGCGCTCGCACGCGGGCCGGCCTGAAGGTGGGCCGGCGCAGCGCTTCGACCTGCACGCGCATCGGCCGCAGGGAGCGCGGCTTGATGTTCTCGACGTTGGCAGACACCGGGAGCGCAGGCGACCATCGCGCCTCGAGCGCGGGGCGCAGCTTCACCGGCGGCTGCTGTCGGTCCTCGACCAGGGCCACCGCGCGACGGGCCGACCGCCAGGCGCTGGCCGCCTCGCAAACAGTCGGGCGGCTGACGTTGGAATCCCACTGACCCCGGGCCTCGAACGTCGGCGACCTGAGCGAGGCTCCGAACACCGCGAGCGACGAATGCCTGCCCTCGGCTTCGAAGGTCGGCGGCGGCAGCACGACGGCCAGTTCCGCCGTGGCGAGCAGGTCCGCGTTGACGGCCTGCGCGGTGAATGCCGGCCTGGGCAGCGCGACGTCGGCCCAGGCCTTGACGAAGGTCGCCGCGTCGACGGCAAGGGCGCTGAACGCGGGCCCGGGCAGCGCGGCGTAGAGGTGAGCCTCGGAGACGGTGGAGAGTTGCGCCTCCAGGCGCGGCAGCGGGAGACTGGCGTCTAGCGACGCGAGCGTCTCGTCAGGCTCATCATGGCCGAACAGCAGCAGCGCCGGCTGGGATTCCGGCGGTGCGCTGAAGAGCAGCAGTTCGGCCAACGGGCTACCGGACGATGGCCATCACAAGCTGGACGGAGCCGCCTGCCAGCAGTTCGATCTTGTCGAGCCAGACATGCCCTGGGCCGTCAACCAAGGACACGGTGACGTCCATGTTCAGCGCGCCGTTGGCGGTCTTTACGCGGCCCCAGGTTGCAGTGCCCGTCCGCATGACGAGCGGGACAGCCTCGGCCTCCAGCGAGAGTTTGTGGCTCACCAGTACGCCGGCCGGCTTGGTGAACGTGAAAGTCACAAGGGGGCTGGGCGCCGCGCCGCCGCCCTCGGGCTGGTCGCCGTCGTAGATTTCAAGGGTCGCCTTGCCGGGCCCCGTGTCGAGGTGGGCCAGCGTTCCCATGAGCCGGAAGTCGTTGTGCTCTTGAGGGATGTAGACGTCGGTCATGGCATCAGGTCCGGGATCTGGTTATCGGCGATCACTGCGCGCTTGTCGTGCGTGTGGTCGAAGGCGATGGTCGAGTACCGCTGGGTCTCGTCTATGTAGGGGAACGCGTAGGCCGCAGTCGTAGCGTCGGACCAGGTCTCGCGGATCACCACCGCGTCGCGGTCACGCATCAGCCAGACCTTGCGGCGCAGCGGCAGGTTCAGGGGGTTCCCCTTGAGCTTGACCATGCCGCTGATGAGGCCACGGCCGCCGTAGTAGACGTCGCGCAGGGACATCGGAGGGCTGAAGCGCTTCGGGTGAACGGCATCGAACAGAGCGGACTGGCGAGCCTGTGGGCTGGGCAGAAGCCGGCCTTCCGAGACCGCGGGGCAGTCCGGGTAAGCAGAGGTCTCCGGTGTGAAAGACCCCGTCGTGATCGGATAGCCAGCCACGTAGCGAGCTTCTTGGATCAGGGTGTCGGCCGGGTAGGAACCGCTGTTGCCGAAAGAGCCAAGCACAAAGTCCCCGTTGCCGCTGACTTGCGGGACGACGGTCGACGAGGCCGCGACCGGAACCCCCTCAACGCACAACGTGCGAGCGCCGGCTTCATCAACAACCCCCTTGAGGTGCACCCACCCGCCCGTCGGGAGACTGTCCGGGCCGTCGAGGTTCGTGACGCTGTTGGTGTTTCTATTTCGGAAGAAGAACCTCGGCCTGCCAGCATCAGTGTGCGAGAGCCCGAAGAAGGTGTCGGTGCCAAGCGTAGTCCCGCTCACGCCAGCAAAGTGACGTTGGCCCTGCGAGGACGTGCGGATGGCCCTGAGATAGACCAAGCACTCAATCTCGATGCGCGCCCCGGCGAAGTACAGGCCGCCTCCGACCCACTTTCGGCCTCCGTAGTTGGCCGTGAATACGTCTATGGAGTGGGAGCCGAACTTGGCGGTGCTGCTGAAGGATACGGGCTCAGGGGCGAAGGTATCCACCCCCACAACGCGACGAGGGGATCGGTCGAGCCAATCTCCATCACCGTGGACGAGGCACACCGTGCTGGCTTCAAGAGGGGTCACGGATCACCTCCAGGGGCCGGTGACGTCGATGAAGAACACCCCGGAGTTCGAGTTGACCGCGCGGAGTTTCCGACCTGCGAGTCCGGCGATGCTTGAGATCGAATCACGGTTGCCGAAGGTCGCAGCGCCAATGACTTGCTGCGAGCAATAGAGGCCCGGGGACATCCCGCGGTAGACGCCGGCAGCCTCACACAGATAGTGCTGCGCCACATACAGGCCGCCATCGGCGTAGTTCGGGTACGGCAAGCCGGCGGCGCCAGAGCGGGCACCAGAGCTGCCGAGCAGCACCGGGAAGGCCTTGCGCGCGGCCACTGCGACGCCCAGGCCGGTGTAGGCCCTCGCGAGGTACAGGCACGCCGCTGTCGCGTTCGTGTCGCCGTAGTCGTAGTCGCCCGTGTTGTTGGAGCCGGCGGTCGAGAAAGAAGTCGAGGGGAACGCGTTGAGCACACAGGCGTAGGGGTCAGGGCTCTTGACCGGCAGCAAGTCGCCGAACACGCAGTTCATCCCGAAAGCCCCCGGCGAGGCCGCCGTGTAGGCGACCGGCAAGCAGAAGAAGCGACTGTCGCCGGCCAAGATCCAAGGGCGCGCGGTGGCGTCGGCCGCGTTCGACTTGGGCCAGAAGCCACCGCCGCTCACCTGAGCCGAGGTCGGGAAGAGCCCGCTCCCGGTGTTCACGTCGGTCATCGACTCGTAACCGACGACGCGAGCGTTGACGGTCCCCGTGTCGTCAACGCGAAGCACGCAGCCCGTGGCAGCCGGGTCGGTGGGCTTGTAAACCGCGAGGTTCGTACCGGCAAACACCTTCGACCACCCCAGCGGCGCGACCTTGTGCGTGATGCTGCCGGTCGCGGTCTGGTTGGGGATGCCAGTCGCGTCGAAGCAGTAGGTCGTCGCTGTGGGGGCCGGGGACGCCAGCACCTTCCGCTCGCCGTTGATCGTCCCGCCGCTGACGGTAGCTCCCGCGATCAGCGTCACGCTTTCGGCGTCGAACGGATGACCGGCGCTGCGCGTGACCGTGGCCACCCCGCCAGCGATGACGATGCCGTCCACGCCGCCAGTGCCGAAGCCGTTGACCAGGCAGGCGTCGAGCAGCGCGATCAGCGACCCGGCCTGCCCGGTGAGCACCGGGGCGCCGACCATGGCACTGTGAAGGAACTTGACGGAGGTATCGGTAGGCATTCAGGTGTCCTCTCAGGTGTCAGGGGCGGTCTACGTCGCCGCGAGCCAGCAGCGCATGCGAGTCGTTGGCGGCGGTCTCCGGGCCTTGCAAGATGGTCTGGATGACCCAGGCGCTGCCCATGGCACCGACGGTGTTGATGCGCAGCACGTTGCCCTGCGCCCAGCCGAGGCCCCAGCCCAGCGCAGGGATCGTGAGGTAGGGCTGACCCGTCAGCGGGTTGGTCGGCGAGAAGTCGGCGCTGGTGTTGCCCACGCCCACGATGCCGAGGTGCTCCCCGATCAGCCGGAAGGCGGTGTTGCTGGTGAACTGGATCGCCCAGCGCTCGGTGAGCGCGCCCAGGTTGTTGACGGTGATGGGGTACTGCTGGTCGTTGTAGGTCGCCGTGGCCGTCGCACCGATGGGGACGTCGGACCAAACATCCGTCCACGTGACCTGGTCGAAGAGCAGCGACGTGCGCGCGCGCAGATCGCCGAACACCAGGGCGCTCGACACGTAGGTGCCCTCAACCGGGTACTCGTGGGTCAGCGGCCGCGTGAACGTGAGTCGGCCGCTGAGCTGCACGTCGGAGACCATGACCATGTCCTCGACCCGGTGCTCGACCTTGACCGGCTGAGACCAGCCGTCAATGTTCGTCACCTCGATCAGGCCGAGGTCGAGGTCCGCGTCGTAGCCGCCGTTGATGACGTTGCCGTCAGCGCCGATCAGGCGCACCCGGGAAAGCCGCGTGCGCTCGCAGTCGATGGTGTTGCCGACGGCATAGGTATCCGGCAGGAGCGTCTGCAAGTTGCCCACCACCGCGAACGAGGCCTTGCGGAATATGGGCACGCGGCCGTCTGGCGGCAGCCGCACGGGGTTGAGCCCGAGGATGACCGGGTCGAGCGGGAGGTAGCTGTAGCCCGAGGCGCTGTAGCGCAGCGTGTCGGCCTGAACCGGGAACACCTCCAGGTATGTCAGGCCCGGCACGCCCAACTCGGTAAGGTCGAAGACGTAGGGATCGGCTGCCCTGCTGGCCGGCACGCGGCGGCCGAAGTGCAGGTCCGCGATGCCCATCTCGTAGTCGACGAGACCGAAGACGCCGAGGCTGCCGGGCGTCTCTCCGACGACGGCGCTGCCCGTCGAGATCACGCCCGCGCTGTTCGCCGTGGCCGAGAACGAAGCGCCAGAGGACGACCAGTTGCCGGCCACGTTGAAGGCGCCGGGAAGCAGCGGCGAGATCGCCGTGCGGAACGTGACTTGCTCGACCGAGAGCAGCGTGCCCACACCACTGGAAGTCGGCGCGCTGGCGCCTGCGACGTTGGTGGGGCTGGACGACGCGCCCACGGGCCATGAGGTCAGCAGCGCACCGCTCATGCCGCCCACCACGGCCTTCATGCCGGCCGCGGCGCCGTTACCCGTGGTGGGCGACGGGTCGCGTACCCACACGCCGTCGGATGCGCGGAGCACGTAGAACTCGCCGCCCAGCGTGAACGACGTGAAGTTGAGTGCGCTGCCGGTGGTCGAGCCGAAGCCGTTGGGGTTGGCGGGCAAGAACAGGTCATCGAGCGTGAAGGGGTAGCTGCTGCCGCTACCGTCGTTGCCGGCGTAGCGAGCCTCGACGGCATTGCTCTGCGCCCCGCTCCACCAGTTCCAGACCGGGCTCGGCGGCGGCGTCAAGCCTGGGCCGTTGAGGATGGTCAGATCCAGCGACTGGACGACGTATCCGTCATGTGACACCCAGCCTGCGGAGTAGAAGCCGGGGCTGAACGTGCTGGGGTGCGCCGTGTAGCTGGGGGCGTCGACCTTGAACCCGGCGATCAGCTTGGGGATGCTGATCGCGCCGGTTGTGTAGTCGATGGTGCCGACGCTGACGTTGCTGTCGATGTTGGCGTACAGCAGGTGGCCCGCACCGTCGTCAAACAGGCGCAGACTGATCGGCACTGGCGCACTGCGGTCGACACCGGGGTTGAACTGACCCGGGGTGTCGAGCGTGTAGGTCGCGCAAACGGCCAGCTCGACCGTCCCGGCCTTGAGCGGCCCGGCGAGTGAACCCGACCAGTTCGAACCTGCGTCAACCAACGTCGCCAGGTAGGCCTTGACCTGGGCCGCCTCAGTGAGCGTGGCCGTCACCGCCGTACCCGGCGCTGGCAGCACGTTCGGCCTGAAGTCGACGACGCCCTCGGCGTAGTTGACAGCGCCGGTAGCGTCGCCAGTCAGCTTGCCACCCGCGTCGGTCGCTGCGCGCGCGACGCCGTCGTTCCAGGCCAGCGAGAGTGTGCCTGGCTTGATGGCCACGTTCAGGTTGACGGGCTTTCCGAAGGCGCGCGGCAACGACGGGCCGGCGGCCGGGATGGCGCTGAGTGGCCGCGAAACGGACGCGGCCACGAAGGTCAGGATGAGGCTGCTGCCGACGTCGGGTAGCGCGCCCAGGGTGGCCGTCAAGGTGCCAGTGGTGGGGTTGAGCGAGCCGGCGCCGGCGCTGGAATCGGCACCGCGCATCGCGCCGCTGCCGTCGTCCTGTAGCGTGTACCAGTTGCCCATCACCCGGTAGCTGAGTTGCAGCGTGCCACGCGCGGGCGGCGGGTCGATGGTGAGCGCGTAGGTCAGGCGCTGGCCCTGCGCAGTAACAGGGAGGCGCAGGGACTGGCTGACCAGCGTGGGAGCGCTGGCCGGCGTGTAGCTGACGACATGGGCGCCCGCCGTCGCGCCAAAGACGTTGGTCGCCAGCGCGAGGATGCCGTTCGAGTAGTCGACGGTTCCGACCTGGGAACCGGCCGCGTCGTACAGGAGGCCGCCCTTGTCCTTCACCACGACGCCGCCACGCGCGACGGTCAAAGACCCTGGCAGGATGCCGCCGCCGACGTACATCGACTGCGCCGTGGTGAACGCCAGGTTGAGCGTGCGCGAGAAGGTCTCGCCAGCCTTCACCAGCGTGGCCGACTGCTGGTTCATACGTGCATCTGCAATCGGCGTCTCCACGCGTGTCGAGGGCACGAGCTGCGTGTAGGGGCTCGTCACCTGGATGGTGAAGTCCCCGATGTGTGCGGCCTCGACCGGCGGCACGACCCCGTAATACCGCGAGGCGTCGGCCACGATGGTGGTGCTGACCTTGGTCTTGCCGGTGTAGTTGATGGTTGCGTCGTTGCGCAGCGCATCGAAGCCGGGGAAGTCGGCGAGCAGCACGTCGCTCAGTTCGCACACAACCTGCTGCCGGGTGAAGTCCCCCGAGGTGTCGGTGAAGGTCCGCGCGGACGCCGTCGCCTTGGTGATGCGAACGTACTGGTCGAATTGGCCCGGCTGCCCGTCCAGCTTGCGCAGCATCAGCGTCTCGCCGGTGGTTGGCAGCGGAACCTCGGGCCTTTGGAGCAGCGTGATGCTGCCCTGGCCAGCGATGTGGTCCCCGAAAAGGTAGCCGGAGTACATGGTCCCGCGCGCCAGGTAGGCCTCAAGGCGACTGGCCGCCGTGGCGCGCGTATCAAACGTCTCGCCGACCATCAAGGTGATGCTGACGCGAGGATCGGTCGGCGGCCTGGCCACGATGAGGTTCGCGTCGAAGAACGCCTCGGCGTCTCCAGTACGCACTGCCACGCTGACCTTGCGCATCTTGACGGCGCCGCCTGCGCGATCGACCTCGGAAATGTCCGGGAAGACGCTGTTCTCGCCAGCGTCCGGGATCGGGTCCGCCGTGGGCGCACCGCCGCCTTCGGGCACGTCGTCCCAGACTCGGCTGCGCAGCAGCCTGATATCGCCAGAGGTGATGCCCATCAGAGCTCCATTAGTTTCAAAGTTGCGGTGTAAACATCGCTGGGGTCGATGCCCTCCAGGGGCATGACACGCCGAGCCACGATGACCTCGGCAGCCTCGTGGTGGCGCCAGATCACCTGACGGTCGACGCCGCGAAGGCGTAGGGTCATGACCTGGCCCCGCGTGTCGGCCCAGGCCTTCAGCTGCTCCATCTCGGCGCGCCTGATCCACGACGCCATCTCGACGGGCGGCTCCAGCGTGATTGGCCGACTTCCGATGGCGTCCTGGACCTGAACAATTCCCTTGCCGTTCACCGAGCGCGTGAAGGACTGCCCGACCGGGTGCCACGCCAGCTCGTCAGACCAAAGCAAATCTACGGGTAGCTGCACGCTGACAGCACCCACGCTGAGCGTGATGTTCTCGGTTGTCATGAGACTCTCCGGGCTGCGCTGGCCAGCTCCTGCACCATCTGCTGAAGCCGCTGCGCGTCGGCAGGAGTGGCCACGTTGATGGCCGTCGACGTGCTGCCGAGTTCGACCTTGACCGTGTAGACGGAGGGAGCCGGGGCCGGAGCAGCTGCTGGAGCAGGTGACGACGCTGTGCTGCCGCCGCGAGTCGAGAACAGACCCGTGCCGGACGACGTCTGGGAGGACTGAGCCTCGATGGCGCTGACGATCTGGCTCAACCGAGTGATCCACATCTGATCGTCGGCCAGCCCTTCAAAGGACGTGTTTCCCAGACCGCTGATCGACGCATTGGACTTGGCCGCCGCGAGCGCGGCCTGGGCGCCGGCGAGGTCACTCGCCGTCAATGTGCCGGCCTGGAACTTGGCCCAAAGCGTGAACGGCAACGAGTTGTCTACCGCGCCGCCTCCCTGGCCAGCCATCATGGCGTTGCTCTGCGTCACGCCTGCGCGGAAGGACTCGTTTCCGGTGCCGTCGATCTTGCCCGCGGTCTGATTGACCCTGTTGAGGCTGTTGCCGTAGGCGTCGACGGCGGCGGTCAGGTTCCTGAAGTCTCCAGTAAGCGTGCGGGTGGCCTGGCTGCCGGCGTTCATGCCCGAGACAAGCGTGCTGCTGGCGCGGCCGGCCGAGATCTCCACCCCCTCAATCGCCGCCCGAACCTTGATGGCCTCGTCAACGACGCCGCCATTCGCCGCGATCATGCGGTTGATCATCTCGACGGCCGCCGCCTGCTTGCGTGCCTGCCAAGCCACGTAGGACTCGCCCTCCTGTTGACCGGCACGCTTGATGACGTCGTAGGCTTCGACCGCATCGGTGGCGGCCTGCTTGAGCGCCGTCGACGTGGACAGGCCCAGCTTGCGCATGGCCTCGTCCAAGCTGTTGATGCCCGGCTTGAGATCGTCCAGCTTGTTCCGCAGCTCCACGGCCTTCTCTGCGGCCTGGTCGAGCAAGCTGGCGGTCAGCGGCGCGCTCAGATCCTTCTTGAGGGCTTCGATGCGGCCGCGGATGGCTTCGATCTCGGCCTGGCTCTTCGCGCTGTCGATCATCTTGGACAACGCAGCGGCCACGACGCTCGCCGTGTCCACACCTTCCGCCTTGAGCTGCGGCAGCGCGCGGACCAGGACCGACAGATCGTCAAGCGACTGGCGGAACGACTCGCTGACACGGTTCATGGCCAGGGGCACGTCGACGCCGAGGCTCGTGGCCGCCTGTTCAGCGATCAGGCGCAGGCCGGTCGCCAGGGCAGTGCCCTTGATGCCGGCCTCGTCGAGCGCGCGGATGAACTCAGCCCGGAACTTGGCCAGCTCGGGGCCGCTGAGCTTGTCGATGGCCTCCGGCAGCCTTGCGCGCAGCAATGTGTCGAGATCGACCCCGCGGAGATGGGCTGCAGTCAGCTGCCTGACGATTTCGGTCAGCCCGTTGTCGGTGGGCTTCTTCTGGTTGAGCACCTGGGCCAGGCTGGTGAGCGTGTCCCGCGCAGTTGCAGCAGCCCCACTGAGCTGACCCATGCCCGCTGCACCCGCCGCGCCCGCTGCAGCTGCTGCAGCACCGGCACCATTCGCCGCAGCGCCGAGTTCACCCGCCTTGGCAGTGGCAGCCTCTGTGGCCGCAGCCACCTCGGCTGGAGAGCGCTTGGCGGCGTCCCACATCTCACCCGTGATGTCGGCGATCTGGCGCTGCCGTGCCGCGAAGCGGTCGTAGGAAGCACTGATCGTGTCGTCGGTGAGGACGGCCGCGGCGGAATCCTTCAGCAGCCGCAGACCGGAGATGGTCGTCTCGAAGAATGCGACGATGCCAACCCCCAGCTTGCGCGCCCACTCGAAGTTGGACTGCAGCATGTCGCCGATCTGGTAGCCGATCTCGAAGCCGGTGACAGCAATCGCGATCTGCACAGGCCGGCTGAGCTTGTCCAGGTTGGTCTGCAGCAACGCGGCCACGCCACCGGTCGCGGCCATCTCGACCTGGAAGCGACGCAGGGCCTGCACACCCTGGATGGCGAAGCTCGCCGTCATTGCCGCACCCGTCACCGTGGCGATGCGCGCAATGTCATCAAGGTGCTTGGCGAGCGAGTCGATGCCGGCCGCGACCAACCCAGTGGCGCCGCTGGTGTCGTTCAGCGTGCCGATGAACTTCATCCACTCGGTCTTGAGGTTCTCCAGCGCGCGGCCGATGGTGACGGGCAGCGCCCCGAACTCCTTCTCGATGACCGAGGACTGGTTCTGCAGCGCGCGGATGACGGTGTCGGTCGTCAGCTTGCCTTCATTGGCCATCGCACGCAGCTGACCAATCGTGACGCCCAGGCCGTCTGCCATCGCCCGCGCCAGGCGTGGCGACTGCTCCATGACCGAGTTGAACTCGTCGCCTCGCAACACACCGGACTGCAAGCCCTGCAGGAGCTGGTTGACGGCGGCTTTGCTTGCGTCGGCCGAGGCGCCCGAGAGCTGGATCGCCTGGTTGATCGTGCGCGTGGTGGACAGCGCCTGCTGCTGCCCAACGCCGAACTCACGGCCGGCGGTGGCGATCTTGCCGTACAGCTCGGCCGTGCCCTCAAAGCTGCTGTACGTCGCCTGGGCCAGCTCGACCGTTGTGCCCATCGCCTTGGCAATGTCGGTCTGCGCGCCCAGCGCCAGCTGCAGCCGGGAGCGCACGTTGCTCCACTGGTCGGCCAGCTCGGCGGCGCTCTTGATCTCATTGCCCAGCGTTGCGACCCCGGCGAAGGCCAGCAGCTGGTTCTTGGCTGACGAGATCGCATCGCCGGCGCCGCGCATGGACTTCTCGACCTGGTCGGCTCCCGCCTTACCGGCAGTGCCTGCACGCTCCATCGCCGGCGCCAGCTCGACGACCTCGGCCTTGACCTTGTCGATCTCGGCCGCCAGGCGCTGCTCGGCGGCCTTGGTGTTGTCGGCTGCGATGCCGTACTGCTGCAGCGTGCCCTTCGAGGCTTGTAGCACCTCGTTCTTCTGCTGGAACTTCAACCGGGCGGCATCGGCCGCCTGCTGCAGCTTCTGGAGGTTGGCGGCCTCTTGCGCGGTGGGCGCGCCGATGGCGGTGATCTGCCGGCCGTAGTTGGCGACCTCGCCCTCGGCGCGCTTGAGCGCCGCACTCGCATCGGTGGCCTCACGCTTGACGGCCTCGAAGGTCTTGACGGCCGCGTCCTGCGCGCCGAGTTCCTTCAGCTTGGCCGAGGCCTGTTGCAGCGCCTGGCCGAGATCGCCGCCGGCGACGTGGGCCATGTCGTCGAGGCGCGCGGTGAAGTCGCGCAGCGACTCCTCGCCGGTGACGTTGGCGTTGATCTGGACGTTGACGGCGCTGCCGGCGGTGGCCATGGCTTGAAAGTGCTTTGCAGACGTGAAAAGGGCTGGCCTCAGCGATCAGACCGAGGCCAGCCCCTGGTGCGGCTTGGGGTGGCTGTTCGTCAGACCATCGTGATGCGGTAGTAGCGGCTGATGCCGGCGCCGGTCTTGGTGGGATCGGCGAGCAGCGTGCCGGTGACCTTCAGCTCGCCGAACTTGCCGGTCAGCAGGGCCAGGGTCTTGGTGACGCCCTGGGAAGCGCGCCAGATGTCCGCAATGACAGGCTTGCCGTCATCGGCTTCGTTCAGCCCACCGAAGCGCAACCGCAGCTCGGACGACTTCGTCGTGATGGCTTCGAGCACGGCCTGGCCGGCGTAGCTGTAGCTGAGCACGCCTGCATCCTCGTCCTCGATGTCGGGCGAGCTGTCGTAGATGAAGATGCCCTCCGGCCGGACTTCGTAGTTGCCCGCCGGCGAAATGGTGTCAGTGCCAACCTTGAGCACCACATTGGTGGTCATGACGTGGGGCAACGGGATGAGGCCACCACGCCGCAGCACGATGGGTTGATCAGCCACGGTGCCGGCATCGTCTTCGGTGACCGTGGACAGGGTCGCCCGCGCCAGGTTGACGACGTTCAGGTCGGCAAGCGTGGTGTCCATGGTCACTTCGCTGACGCGGCGGACTTCGGCATAGGTGCCGCCGCCGAGGCGCGTCATGTCAGGCTGCTTCTGGACGTCCTCGGCGTGCGCCAGTTCGAGGCCCAACGTGTTGCCGATGGGCAGGAGGATGCCGCTGGCGCCGTAGGCCTCAGCGTACAGCTGCCCCACGTTCAGAGAGGGCTTGTAGACCTTGCGGGTGATCACTTGCGGGGGCGTGGTTGCCATGGTTGCTCCAGGTGAAAGTCAGTTGCTGAAGAGGGTCTCGACGGTGAAGGCCAGCGGCACGTAGACGTAGCCCTTGCTGGCCCATCCACGCGGCCCCGGGGCCAAGCGCAGCGGCGTGACAGCGCCATCGGGCTTGAAGCCCATCAGCGCTGCGCCGGCTCGGGCCAGCA
>APMI01019307.1_pt1 | contig 14009 bp, 15 predicted proteins | sample 667938 | NCBI WGS metagenome assembly APMI01 (sample SAMN01084076, study PRJNA167559) | wastewater metagenome | biome: Wastewater | place: Denmark: Ejby Moelle, Odense | collected 2011-11-28 | reverse complement strand
ATTATCTTTATGGCATGCAAAACCTCTTGTTACTTCATGGTGCTATAGGTGCTGCCGATCAAATGCAGCCGCTGGCAAATGCTTTAAGTGATAGCTATAAAATTCATACCCTTAACTTTTCGGGGCACGGTGGCAAGCCTTTTCCTCCAGCCGGTTTTTCGATCTCCTCGTTTGCTGAAGAAGTACTGCAGTATATAGAGCAAGGGGCTTTGGAAGATGTATCCATCTTTGGGTATAGCATGGGGGGCTATGTGGCCATGTACCTTGCAAAGACACATCCGGCGCGCTTGCAGAAGGTGGTAACACTCGCCACTAAGTTTCACTGGAATGAAGAGATCGCAGCAAAAGAAGCGCAAATGCTGAACGCTGAAAAGATCGAAACCAAAGTGCCGGCTTTCGCATCGGCACTCAGGGTACGCCATGCAGCTAACGACTGGAAAAAGGTATTGGCAGACACTGCAGATATGCTGCATGCGCTAGGTAAAGACAATACACTGAAGATAGAGGACTATGCGGGCATATCAACACCCGCACTCCTGCTCCTTGGCGACCGTGATAAGATGATAACGCTTGAAGAAACCCTGGCAGTATATAAAGCACTCCCTGGTGCGCAGATGGGCATGCTGCCCAATACTCAGCACCCCATGGAACAAGTAGATGCAGAAATGTTGAGCTACTTTATAAAGCGCTTTGTGTAATGCCTATTTGTTTGCCCTTGTGAGGTCATTGTGCAGGTGAGCTTTCACAATCTCCAGCGGGTAGTAGCTCATTTGTAAGTATTGCTTGTGAAAGGCCCTCAGGTCAAAATTGGGGTCATGTTCTATGGCATCCTTTTTCATCATCTCTATTTCGTAGGCGCCTACTTTATAACTTATGGCCTGCGCCGGCCAGTTGGTAACACGGCTTATCTCGCGTTCCATAATGTCGTCCTGGCCGCGGATGGTCTCTTTCCAGAATTGCACGGCCCTGGCGTGGTTCCAGCCATAGTAATGTATGCCGGCATCAAGTGCCAGCCTTGCGGAGCGCACCAGGTCCCATTCCCACTTGCCCAGTTCTTTATAAGGGTCATCGTAGAGGTCCAGTGTCTTGCCAAGGTATTCTACGTAGCAGCCCCATCCCTCAAAATTGCCGGGGTAGTAGAATAGCTTTTGAAACTCAGGCACATTCTTCAGCTTCCTGCGAAATGAGGACTGCAAATGATGCCCTGGTATAGCCTCGTGCATATAGAGCCACTCCATAGCCCTTTTGTTATGCCTGTGCCCGTAGAAATTGTATTGGAAAACATCTGCACCATAGGGATTATCTTCTTTGCTCCTGTACATACCGGGTGGGGTATTGGGGCCCGCATCGGGCCATTCAATAACTTCCACGCGCGGCACCTTACTGATGTCAATGATGTTATATAATGTGCTTCTTACTTTCTTATCTATTTCGCTGTAAGCTTTAATGATATCCTCCTTGTTACTTAGAAAGAAAGAATCATTCTGCAGGTGCTTGTAGAACGATGTTGCATCGTTATAACCCAGTGCTTTCTGAATGGCGGTCATCCTGCCCTGCACACGTTTGGTTTCACTCAGGCCAAACTGGTATACCTGCTCGGGGGTGAAGCCTGAGCTGGTATATTTTTTAATAAAGTATTGGTACCATTCCTGCCTGTTCAATAAACCGTACAGGCCATTTTTAGGCATAATGCTCCCTCCTTTTACCCACTGCATTTCCAGCTTTACCCTTTGAAGATTAAAGTCCAGTTCATACATTACATGATCATAGTACAGCTGCTGCGCGCTATCAAGTTCATCTTTTGAAAATGCCAGGAGTTCTTTTTTCTCGTTCCTGAAGAATTCTTTTTGTTCCTCCAGCTTCTCCTTCGAAGGAATGTTGTTGAAATATGCATGATAATCAAAAGTGAGTTCGGGGATATGCAGCGCTATATAACCTGTATTGAAGCTGTCGAGAAATTGCATAAAGGTTTTTGCAGTTCCCTCAACCTGTATAGCCAGGCACAATATGGTGGTGATAAGCAAACGGCGCATTCGATACTAATTTAACTATTCTTCAGCCAGTGCAGTATTATTTTTACAAGATTCTGTATTATATACGCTCCCCGGGGCACGCGCTACAAAGGTAGCAGAACCTTCGTGATAAATGATTAGTGATACTAAGTTACCGGCTATAACAAAGCAGCAGGCTATTGTGCGGGGTGATTTATAGTGTTATTTTTAAACACAAATCAATGTTATGGCCACAGCAGGTTATTCGGGAACGCCGCTCGCTAAAAAACTGGGCATCAAAGAGGGCTTTACCATCAGCCTCATCAACACACGCCTGAATACTATCATCAACTGTTTATAGGCTTCCCGGAGCATGTTACGGAGACAACAGATAAGAAGAAGCCCAAAGACCTCATTCACTTTTTTACAAAGGACGCTAAGGAATTGATAAAGCTATTGCCGGAATTGAAAAAGCAAATTGTGTCCAATGGTATGATATGGGTATCGTGGCCCAAAAAAGCGGCAAAGATAACTACAGACGTTACGGAAGACATCATAAGGAACTATGCATTGAGTATAGGCCTTGTAGATATTAAAGTATGTGCTGTGGATGAAGTATGGTCGGGGTTGAAACTGGTGATACCTGCGAAGGAGCGGAAGGGATAGTGTGTAAAAAAGCAAAACCCTCCGATATGATCGAAGGGCTTTGAACCATGATATTGTTATACTTATTTTTTTGCTGCGGGTGCTGCTGCTTTAGCTCCGGGAGCTGCTGCGGCTGCGGCGTCAGTATCGGCCTGGCGAAGGGCACGTGTAGTAACAACCGATGCGATAGGAACGCGGGGAGAGTTCATGATCTCCATGTTATCTACCTTTACATCTTCCACACGGATGTTACCGCCTATTTGCAGGCTATCTGTATTCACTTCGATGTTTTCTGCAAGGTACTTAGGTAAAGTACGCACTTTCAGCGTTTTTGCCTTTATTACAAGGCGTCCGCCGGCTTTTACACCTTCTGGCTGGCCCACGAATTTCAATGGCAGGTCAGCTATTACTTTGCGGTCTTCAACCAGTTCCATGAAGTCGATATGGTTCAGCTCGTCTGTAACCACATCAAACTGCAGGTCTTTCATAATGGTGCGGTATTCTTTACCGTCCACTGTGATCTCAGCAATCTGGAAATCGGGAGTGTACACCAAATAGCGGAAAGCCATAGTAGGTGCTGTGAAATGGATGGTTTCTGCACCGCCGTAGATAACGCCGGGAACCAGTCCTTCAGAACGAAAATGGCGTGCTGCTTTTTTGCCGGTTTCGCTTCTTTTTGTGCCTTCAATTTTTACACTTTTCATTTTTGTGTTTTTTCTTTTCAGCGCCGATCGCATATCCGTCTAACATCCGGACGTTGAAAACGTTCTTTTTAAATAAAGGTTATCCCATTGCGGGGACGGATTTTGTTGTATAAACAGTAGTTACTAATTCAAGAGTCAAAATTCAAAAGTAAAAAGCCGATGTTATTTTGGCCTGTTACTATGAATAAATAAAGAGCTTATCGATTTGTTCTCAAAAGTATTGCGGATGGCTACTGCGAAGAGCTCGGCCGTAGGTAACACTTTTAATTTAGAACATTCCCCCTTCAGCGGTATGGTATCACAAACCACCAGTTCTTCCAGCTCAGAGTTTTCAATATTCTCATAAGCCTTTCCACTCAATACCGGGTGTGTACAAAATGCGCGAACAGATAAAGCACCACGTTCCTTGATTATACCTGCCGACTTGCTCAGTGTGCCTGCCGTATCGCAAATATCATCTATCAAAATGACGTTCTTGCCTGCTACATCACCTATCACTGTCATGGCTGCTATCTCATTTGCACGTTTGCGTTGTTTGTCGCAAATAACCATATCCACCTCAAAGTACTTAGCCACTTCACGCACCCTATTGGTACTACCCACATCGGGGGCCGCAAAGATAAGGTTTTCTACCTTAAGATTTTCAATATATGGGATAAAAATTGCCGAACTATCGAGATGATCCACCGGTATATCAAAAAAACCTTGAATCTGTGGTGCGTGCAGGTCCATTGTCATAACCCTGTTAGCGCCGGCAGTGGTGAGCAAGTTAGCTACCAGCTTGGATGCGATTGATACACGGGGTTTATCTTTACGGTCCTGGCGGGCATAACCGAAATAGGGGATAACAGCAGTGATATAGCCTGCTGAGGCCCTGCGTGCACCGTCTATCATCATGAGCAGCTCCATCAGGTTATCGGAAGGGGCAAAAGTAGACTGAACCAGGAAAACATAATCGCCGCGAATAGACTCTTTGAATACCGGCTGAAACTCGCCGTCACTGAACTTCTGGATGTCGATATGGCCTAATGTTTTACCAAAATTTTTGGCAATTTGCTCGGCAAGGTAGTGTGAACCTGTACCTGAGAATATCTTAACTGATGGCTGCATGATCTTTGGAAATGGAATGCAAAGTTATGCAAACCCAACGTTTGTCAAAGCTGTTTTTTAATATAATGATAATATAGGCAAATTTGGTTTTGGTGCATTACATTTGTGCCTAATTTATCAAAAAAACAAAGCTCATGAAACGTAATGCTACAGCCGTATGGAATGGCTCAGGAAAAGAAGGTAACGGAAATCTATCTACACAAAGCACTGTGCTTAATGGTGCGCAATATTCATATAAAAGCCGTTTTGAAGAAGGTGTGGGTACAAATCCCGAAGAATTGATGGCTGCCGCGCACGCAGGCTGCTTTAGCATGAAGCTATCTTTTGTACTTGGAGCTGCCGGCTTTACTCCCGATGAGATCAAAACGGATTGCGCCATCACCCTGGATAATGGTGCAATAACCAAAAGTGAGCTTACCACCCGCGCGAAGGTGCCCGGTATAGACGCCGTAAAATTTGCTGAGTGTGCTGAAGAGGCCAAGGCAAATTGCCCGGTATCCAAAGCATATAATTGCGAAATAACACTGGATGCGGCACTGGTGTAATCTTTTTATCAATTAACAAATGTAATAGTCCCGCCTTAGCGGGACTATTTTTTTATCCACAATTGATATAAAATAATTTGAGTTAATATATTCGATATGTATAATAAATGCATCTTCATTTTCTTAAGTAAAAAGGCCCAAAATCGATTTGTTAAGCGCTCGTTAACGAGCGAATTTATGACGCAAGTCATTAGTTTTTATGTGAAATGCGTTTGATATTTGGTGTAATCACATCCCTCATTACCTCGAAACAATTGGATAATAACGCGCTTTTTCGGGCCGTTATTTTTCGATCAATTATTTAAAGTGAATTATTTATTTAGTAAACCATTTGATGTATGGGGTATAAGCATTTTGTAAGTATGAATATCGCTATCATAGGAGCGGGTAGTGTAAGTGAGAAACTGGCAGAGCGACTTGCAATTGCCGGCCATGAAATTTTTATTGGACTGAAGGACGAGCAGCCGGTATCGGAAAGCCTATTGACGCATTTTGAAAATGTGCAGGCTTGCACAATAGGGAATGCAGCATGTGAAGCAGACATCATAATCATGGCTGTGCCGGTAGCTGAGATACGCGAAGCAGCCTACCTTCTGGGCGATGTGCGGAAGAAAATAATTATTGGTGCAAGTGGCAATGTGCGACCCAGGACCGATGATTTCGTACATACTGTAAATGCAATAAAGGCAATAACAGGCGCACAACATGTGGTGAAGAGCTTTACCTGTGCCGGCTATGACGACCTGTTGGACCCCGGATTTAAAGAAAAGGCCAGGGACATGTTTGTAGCGGGCGACAGCAAGAAGGCGAAAGAGATAGTAAAATTACTTGCCACTGATATGGGCTTTGCCAATTGTTATGACTTTGGTGACAATGACACCATTCCTTTGCTGGAGGACATGGCTAAATTTTGGTACAACCTGGCCATTACACAAAAACTAGGGCAAAAGATATCTTTCAAACTAATAAGGGGATGATCATCCTGCTGCTAATACATCTGCTATATGCACGGTTTGCAAAGGCAAGCCCTGTTTATCTATATAAGCCTGCAAGTGCAGCAGACAGGAAGCGTCGGTTGAGATAATATATTGAGCACCGGCATCTAAAGCACTTTGTGTTTTTACCTGTGCCATACCGATGGATATAGGTTCAAACTTTACTGCAAATGTTCCACCGAAACCGCAACAGGTTTCGGCTTCCTTCATTTCTGTGAGCTCCAGGCCTTTTACATTTTTCAGCAACTTGCGGGGCGCTTGTTTTATGCCACATTCTCTCAGGGCACCGCAGGCATCATGATAGGTAGCCTTGCCCTTAAAGGTTGCGCCGAGCTCGTCGGTTTTCAAGACATCAACAATAAACTCCGTAAACTCATACATCCGGCCTTTTATTTCGTTGCAAAGATTGTGTTCGGAACTGTTCTCAAAAAGTTTATTGTAATGATTGCGTACATAGCCTGCACATGAACCGCCAGGTGTAACAATGTAACTATCACTGTCGAAATCGTGGAGAAATTTATGACCCACCGCTTTCGCTTCATTGCGGTACCCGGCATTGAAGGCGGGCTGCCCGCAGCAGGTTTGTCCCGTGTTGTAGTATAATTCGCAGCCCAGCTTTTCCAATACCTTCAACATGTTCATACCCGTTTGCGGGTACAACTGGTCGATAAAACAAGGTATGAATAACTGTACTTTCATGAAAAACACCCAACCCCTAAAGGGGCTTTATCTAAAATTAATTACATCATAAGTCAACCGCGCCGTTTAGCCTTCTTGCATTGTGTATCATCTTAAGTGCTGTAAGGGCAGCTTCTTCCCCTTTGTGGCCATGCTGGCCGCCAAGCCTTTCCCATGCCTGTGCTTCGTTGTCAAGCGTCAGTACGCCGAAGATGACCGGGATGGGCATCGTGAGGTTGAGTTGCGTAATTCCTTCAGTCACGGCCTTGCATACGTAGTCAAAATGCGGTGTGCCGCCACGTATAACTGCACCGAACACTATTATAGCCTCAGGCATTTCGGCCTTTTTCTGGCAGTGCTCCAGCAGTTGCCGGCAGCCGAACATTAATTCAAAACAGCCGGGTACTACCAGTTTCCGGATGATATCTCCACCAAAACGGTGTACCATGCTCTCGCAGCCGTTCAGCAGTTCATGTACAATTTTATCATTCCATTCTGTGTACACTATTGCTACTTTGGCAAGCTTCAGGTTATTGAGCCTTTCGGTATCGTGCAGCGAGGTGCTATTTTGTGATTGTGCCATAAAAAGAAAAAATCCCTTTGCACCAAAGGTATAAAGGGATTTTGTAAAAAAGAGTTGGTATTATTTAGTTCAATACACCCAGGCGTGCCAGGTATTTATCAACATCGCGTGCCTGGTCGCTGGTAGGGTATTCGTCGCGTATGCGTGTATACAGTTTCTTAGCTTCTTCAGGCTGATTGAGGCTTTCGCTGGCTATCCCTGCGCGCAGCAGGTAAATAGGGGTAAGCAACACATCGTCTTTATTGCCTGCGGCCTTGTTATAGTATTCAATACCTTTCTTTGCATTGCCGGTTTCCATGTAAGCATCGCCTATGGCACCATATGCAGCATAAGTTGTCAGGCTGTTGCCACCATCGTAATCTTCCAGTTCCTTAATGGCCTGTTTAAAATCGCCTTTGCGCAGGTAGCACATACCTATATAATAATGACAAAGGTTGGCTTCTTTAGTGCCGCTGAATTTCTTCGCTATTTTCAGGAAGCCGATATGCTGGCCATCGCCATTTAATGCTTTGTCAACAGAATCGGCAGCAAAATAGGTTTGGGGGAAGTGCATTGCTGTTGCAGCTTTCTCCTCGAGGGGTGCCTTATATAATTTAAAGTATGCAAAAAGGCCGACTACCAATACCAGTACGATGGTAGTGATGCTGCTGATGCGTTTTTTGTTCTTTTCGTAAAAAACCTGCAGGTTGTCAAGGGCCTTGCTTTCTTCTACTGTATTAGCCGCTGTGGTACCGGGTTTGTTTCTAGCTGTATTTGCCATTTAATATGTGTGATTTGTAATTTTTTGATTTAGTTTATCTTAAGGTTTAGTCCACAATATACGGATAGTCTTGCTGAACATAGATATCCTTATAAAGTTCGTCGTCATTTGGCCAAGGGCTTTCTTCGGCAAATTTTACAGATTCTTCTACTTCGTTCCGCACTTTTTCGTTTATCTGCTCCACCTGCTCTTCCGTAGCCCACTTATTGTCCATAATGGTCTTAAGCACCTGGTTTATGGGGTCTTTCTCTTTATACTCTTCCAGTTCTTCCTTAGTACGGTATTTAGCCGGGTCGCTCATGGAGTGGCCGCGGTAACGGTAGGTCTTTATCTCAAGGAAGGTAGGGCCACCGCCTTCGCGTGCGCGGCGTACTGCGCGCTCTATAGCCTTGTGTACCTCTTCGCAGCTCATGCCGTCAACGCTGTCGCCGGGCATATCGTAAGCATCTGCAAGGCGGTAAATGTCCAGCACTTTTGATGTACGCTCTACCGATGTACCCATCGCGTAATGATTATTTTCGCAGATGAATACTATGGGTAGCTGCCACAAAACGGCCATGTTAAAGGTCTCATGCAGCATGCCCTGGCGTGCTGCGCCGTCGCCAAAGAAGCACAGGGTAGCATTATCTGTTTCCTGGTACTGCTCGGCAAAGGCAATGCCTGCGCCAAGGCCTATCTGGCCGCCCACAATGCCGTGGCCGCCGAAGAAGCGCTTTTCTTTCGAGAAAAAGTGCATACTGCCGCCTTTGCCTTTGGTACAGCCGGTAGCCTTGCCATACAGCTCGGCCATACACTCTTTTGCAGGTATGCCCTTTGCTATTGCCAGTCCATGGTCGCGATAGGCGGTAATGATGTTGTCATTATCGCGCAGCGCGGTCATGGCCCCTGCGGCAAGGGCTTCCTGCCCTATATACAGGTGGCAGAAGCCACGTATCTTCTGCATACCGTACAGTTGCCCCGCTTTTTCTTCGAAACGGCGAAGAAGCAGCATCATCTCGTACCAGTATAAATATGTTTCTTTACCGAATGGAGTCTGCACTGATTGTCTAAATTTGTGCGAAAATATAAAAACTTTCGTTCCCATTTCCCGGCTTGAATACTTTAAATAAAATAACATTACTGCAGTTCCGCAATTATGGGGCTGCCACATATGCCTTCAATGCGCCTGTGACCTGTATTACAGGCCTTAACGGGAGCGGGAAAACCAACCTTTTGGACGCGGTTTATTACCTTTGTTATACAAAAAGTTATTTCTCGGCATACCAGCAAAACAGCGTTCAGAATGGTACGGATGGCTTCAGGCTGGAGGGGATATTTAATGACAGGGGCAGGGCAGAGACCATAAGCTGCAAGTGGAAACAGGGCAAAAAGGAGATCATGGCCGACGGGCAGGAATATGAGCGCCTGACGGACCATATAGGTAAATATGCCGCTGTAATGATAGCCCCGGACGATATGGAGCTGATAAACGACGGCAGCGAGCTGCGCCGCAAGTGGGTGGATAGCATACTGGGACAGGTGGACAGGGAATACCTGGAGCGGCTGATGCAGTACCAAAGAGTGCTGCTGCAACGTAATGCCTGGCTGAAACTACAGGCCCAGAAACCGACGGGTGACAGCGCAGAATTGGAGTTTTATGATGAAAAGCTGGCAGATGACGGCGCCTATATCTACGAAAAGCGCAGGGTCTTCATAAGGCGGTTTCTGCCTATCCTGCAAGATTTTTATCATCGGTTATCGGGTGGTAGGGAGCAGGTTACGGCCGTGTACGAGAGCGATCTTGAGAAAAATACCCTTGCAATACTCTTAAAACAGGGCCTGGAGCATGATATGCGGTTACAGCGCACTTTGAGGGGCATACATAAGGACGATTGGGACTTTGTGCTCAACGAGTTGTCTTTGAAGCAATTTGGCTCACAGGGGCAGAAAAAGAGCTTTTTATTTGCCCTGAAGCTGGCACAATATGCCTACCTGAGTGCAGAACAAGGACATCTACCCATCTTGTTGCTGGATGATATTTTCGAAAAGCTGGACCAAAACCGTATGGAAGCCTTGCTGGCTATCATCAAAGGGCCGGAATTCGGGCAGGTTATCCTTACTGATACACACCCGGAGCGTATAAGGCAGGCATTTGGGGCGGATGCGGAGATAGAATTCATTCATCTTTGATGGATCTGCAACAGCTTTTCAAATAGCTTTGTTTTGCATGTTTGCAGATTTACGACCTTTATTTATTTGCTCTATTTGCCTATAATATTTTTTTGTTTTCTGCCTTTCACCCTTTTCAGTTTTGCCTTACCTTTGTGGGCGTTAAAAAAATTACCCTTCCCAAATTCCTTAAATTATATGGGTTACATAAAAGACAGGTTTAAGATAAATGCTGATGCACAGCAAAAAGTGATCAAAGCGCTTATTGATGAGCATGGCAATAAAGAACTGGACAAGGTAACGGTGGCACAGGCATACCAGGGTATGCGTGGCATTCCCGGCCTTATTACCGAGACCTCATTGCTTGACTCAAACGAGGGCATACGCTTCCGTGGTTTTTCTATTCCTGAACTGAGAGAGAAACTACCTAAAATACAGGGTGGTGATGAACCATTGCCTGAAGGTTTGTTTTACCTGATGCTGGTGGGCGAGATACCCAGCCAGGAAGATGTAGAGCACGTATCGGCTACATGGGCGCGCCGCTCGCATGTGCCTAACCACGTGTTCGATTCTATCGAGGCACTGCCTGCAAATGCGCATCCTATGACGCAGTTCTGTATTGCAGTACTTGCATTGCAGACAGAATCTAAGTTTGCAAAAGCATACGAAGAAGGCATCAGCAAAAAAGAATACTGGTCATACATCTACGAAGATACTATGACGCTTATAGCACGCCTGCCACGCGTTGCAGCTTATATATACCGCCGCAAGTATAAAAACGGTGAGCACATACAGCCCGATGGCATGCTCGACTGGTCGGCAAACTTTGCACATATGCTGGGCTTTGACGATCCAGGTTTCGCTGAACTGATGCGCTTGTATCTTACCATACATGCTGACCATGAAGGTGGTAACGTATCGGCACATGCCACGCATCTTGTAGGCTCTGCGTTGAGCGATCCATATCTTTCTTTTACGGCAGGTATGACCGGCCTCGCAGGCCCGCTACACGGCCTTGCAAACCAGGAAGTGATACGCTGGATAGAAGAACTGCAAAGGGAGATAGGCAGCGAGCGCCCAAGCAAAGAACAAATAGCAGAGTACATAAAGAAGACATTGCTGGATGGCAAAGTAGTGCCCGGTTACGGACATGCTGTGCTGCGCAAAACAGATCCGCGCTTTACTGCGCAGATGGAATTTGCGAAGAAGCATTGCCCCGACGATGCTGTAGTACAAACCGTTTGGAATGTATACGAAGTAGCACCACCAATACTGGAAGGCACAGGCAAGATAAAGAACCCATGGCCTAACGTGGATGCACACTCAGGTGCGCTGCTGAAACACTACGGACTGGTGGAAGAAGATTTCTACACGGTACTGTTCGGTGTATCCCGTTCATTGGGTGTACTGGCCAGCCTTTGCTGGGACCGTGCACTGAACTTCCCGCTGGAGCGTCCTAAATCTATGACCACAGAGTGGATACAGAAGTTTGTAGCCAAAGGAGAAGCAGTAACAGGATAGTTTTAACGATAAGATAATTTCAACGAAATAATAAAAAGCACGCAGTACTCCTGCTGCTTTTTAGTTTTAAAATAATTCAATCTAAAATCTTCAATAAAAATGAACAAGGGTCCTGTTTCACAATTTATAGAACATCATTATCGCCACTTTAACGCAGCAGCTTTGGTTGATGCAGCAAAAGGCTATGAGACGCATTTGCTTGAAAATGGTAAAATGCTGGTGTCGCTTGCAGGTGCCATGAGTACTGCTGAGCTTGGTATATCGCTCGCCGAGATGATTCGCCAGGACAAGATACAGATCATCAGTTGCACAGGTGCCAACCTGGAAGAGGATATCATGAATCTTGTAGCGCACAGTCACTATAAGCGTGTACCCAATTACCGCGACCTTAGCCCCCAGGAAGAGTGGGAGTTGTTGGAACAAGGCTTTAACCGTGTTACCGATACTTGCATACCTGAAGAAGAAGCGTTCCGCCGTATACAGCGCCACATCTTTAAATTGTGGAAGGATGCTGAAGACAAAGGTGAGCGTTACTTCCCGCACGAGTATATGTACAAGCTGCTGTTGAGCGAAGTGATGAAGGCTGATTATGAAATAGATCCTAAACATAGCTGGATGATAGCAGCGGCCGAAAAGAACCTGCCGATCATTGTTCCGGGATGGGAGGACAGCACCATGGGCAATATCTTCGCATCGTACATCATCAAGGGCGAGCTGAAAGCAAGCACCATGAAGAGCGGTATCGAGTACATGGTATGGCTTAGCGAATGGTATCGCGCTAATTCAGGTGGTAAAGGGGTAGGCTTCTTTCAGATAGGTGGCGGTATAGCGGGCGATTTCCCGATATGCGTAGTGCCTATGATGTACCAGGACCTTGAATGGCATGATGTTCCTTTCTGGAGTTATTTCTGCCAGATAAGCGACTCTACCACGTCATATGGTTCGTATAGTGGGGCTGTGCCTAATGAGAAAATTACCTGGGGTAAGCTGGATATAAATACACCTAAATTTATTGTGGAGAGTGATGCTACGATCGTGGCGCCCTTGATATTTGCTTACTTGCTGGGTTGGTAAACAAAGTATGAATTATGTTTGTTAAGGCGATGATAACTCATCGCCTTAATTGTGTAAATTGCCAGTGGATGCGTCAGTTTTTATATACATTTCTCTTAATTTGCCTTTACCCATATTATTCCCCAGCACATGACACATCAATATATTGTCTAAAAAAATTCGCTTGGGTTTCTACTTGCTATCATTTTTATAAGCAAAATTCAACAGTAAAAAGTGGAACGTTTGAAAAAATCATGGAGTCTGACGATGGTCAACGTTGGCACGGGACTGGAAAGTACGTCGAATCGAAAAAGAAACTAACTTTATATTCTTATGTTATTGTTAGGACTAAGTATGATATCAGTGGTGACAGTTTAGTTATCAATCCATTTATACATGATAGTTCGAAAATAAAAAATCAAAAAATTTATAAGACAGGGGATGAATTGTATGAATGGACAAAAAGAAAAGATGGCAGTAGGGTGAGGGTTTTTTACACCAAACAATGATCACCAGGCGGCTTTCTTTTTTGCATGATATTTTGTAATTGTACAACATGTTAGGGCGCCAATCAATTTGCCCCAGAGGGGCTACCGCTTTGTAGCTAAAAGAAACCTGGGCAAAATACAATGCCCCAGAGGGGCTGCCCAACACAACTCGGATGTTACATTTAGCCGGGCAATTTGAAAATATATTGTTCATCGTATTCCACCCCAAAATCTTGCAACATCTTACGATACTCGTCGAGAAATGTAGTTTTCTTATGATGCTCTTCCTGGTTCCTGATATACTTCACCACACTATCTACTTGCGACTTTGAATGGCTAAACGCGCCATAACCATCCTGCCATTGGAATTTACTACTAGTCAATTTCTCTTTGTTGATCCATTCCGACGAATCCCCCTTTACCAATCGCATCATGTCGGAAATAGATTGCTTTGGATTTAAACCAACTAAGAAATGAATATGGTCCGCAATATTGTTGATCGATAACATTTTATGACCTTCGTTCTGAACCGTGGCTGTGATGTATAAACGTAATCGGTCATCCCAATCATTATGTAGCATAGCTGCCCTGTATTTTACAGCAAATACACAGTGAATGTAGAGTTGGGTGTATGTGTTGCTTGTAGCCATTTTTTCAAAGATTAGGGCTAATGTATTAATTTATATGTTGCCGTAAAAGGGTTGCCCCTCTGGGGCAACAATGCTCTATTCAATTTATTGCTACAAAGCGGTAGCCCCTCTGGGGCATGCAGGGCGTGAAATGTTACC
>APMI01026080.1_pt1 | contig 14017 bp, 14 predicted proteins | sample 667938 | NCBI WGS metagenome assembly APMI01 (sample SAMN01084076, study PRJNA167559) | wastewater metagenome | biome: Wastewater | place: Denmark: Ejby Moelle, Odense | collected 2011-11-28 | reverse complement strand
ACGTGCCCACACTTCCGCTCATACTGAAAATTTCTACGGCGCTCAAGATAAGCGCGGCTGAGCTGATGACGGCGACCGAGCGCAATCTGCGCGCCGAAACCGATCCTCAGGGGGCCCCGGGAAGTCCTCGTCAGCCGCAGGAAGAGTCACGTAGGCGAGTGATAAACCGCTCCAGCGAAGCCGATGAATTGCTGTTGTCAGGCCGAAGCAGATAGGTGGTGATCACGGCGGAATCCATCGCCAAGGGACGGATCACCACATCCGGCCGTTGGGCTGGAATCTTGGTCGCCGTCATGAAGCCGACGCCGTAGCCTGCACCGACTAAGGTGAGCATCATGTCCAACGAGGAAACTTCCTCCACGACGTTCAGCTTGTGCTCCACCGCCTGCAGGAGGCGCCCCAACTCGCGGCAATACCCCTCACATGCGTGCGGGTCGCACAAGACGAGTGGATGGCCTCCAAGTTCGTGGAGTGGAATCTCCTTATGAGCGAGCAGTGCGTGTCGGGCTGGCACCGCGATCACCAACGGGTCTTGCCAGATGGGCTCGGTAACAATGTCCTCACCAACATCGGCCGTGTGCGCGAACCCGATCGTGAAGTCACCTGATCGCAGACCGCGCACTTGCTCAGCCAAGGGCACTTCAGATAAGCGTATTCCGATCTCGGGTTCTTCGGCACGACAACGGGCCAGAAACGCCGAGAGTCGAGGATCGATCGCCCCGTCGGATACTGCGATGCGCAAACTGCCGCGCAAGCCCATTGCGACAGCCTTGGCGTTCGCTTGCGCCAGCTCAAGGACAGTAAACACTCTCCGAACATCTTGTAAGAAAGAGGTTCCTGCCGGGGTCAGCGAGGTTCCGCGGCGGTTCCGATCGAACAGTGTTACTCCCAGTTCATATTCAAGTTCTTTGATAGTTCGAGAAAGCGGTGGTTGCTCAATATGCAGCCGCTCGGCGGCTCGCGTGAAATGCAGTTCCTCGGCTAGGGCGGCAAAGTAGCGAAGGTGTCGCAACTCCATGGGGCAGTCTCCTTGAGGTCTAATCCCTGGGAGCATGCCGTGCGAGCATCTAAGACATGACGAAAGCGAGAGCGTGCCTCGTGTTCGGGCATCTCCAAATTCGGAAATTTGGTTATAAGAATCTGCACGGCAGGCCGAGCCCCGAATAGACCGAAATAGTGAAAGGAGCAATGAGCAGTCTTCATTAACCTTACAAAACCATCTTCGCTGCTAATGACTCTCAACTACCGCGCTGCCTGCGATACCGAAGCGGCTCGGCGATTAATGACAGCGCGGGCCAGGGGCTGCCGCTTGCTGACATAGAAGATGTGCAGGCCCGGAAAGGTGGGGCGCCAGTTCTTTAGGACGGGTGGTAGACGCCCGCTTTCAACAGCCATATCAATGTAGGTCGCTATTGTGCGTTCGCGGACGCTTCGATCGCAAGAGAAGCTGGAAGTGCGCGATCAGTCGTTCATCCGATCGAACAAGGCCTCACCCATCTTGCGCGCGCCTGCAGCCAAGCCGATCAACACTTCGTCCGGATCGTTCTCCAACTGGACAAGCACTGCGGCAGCGAAGTCTTCCGTTGACATCATGGGCTGCTGACTCGTACCGGCGATACGGCCCTCGCCACCCAGGCCGGTATCAACGATCGGCGGTGCGATCTCGACGACCCGGATTCCCGTCGTTTTGAGCTGGTGGCGCAGACTGAGCGTATAGGAATGTATGGCGGCCTTGGTCGCACAATAGATGGGCACGCCCGCCAGAGGCGCGAAAGCAAGCGCCGAGCTGACGTTGACGATCACGGCCTGCGGTTGCCGCTTCAACTGAGGTAGCAGCTCGCCAATCAGCCGGACGGGCGCGGTGAAATTGATCGCCACTTCCTGCTCGAGGTTTTCCAGCGCATGGTCTTCACCAAGCGCCCGGCGGTACTGGACGCCGGCATTGTTGATGACCATGCTGAGTTCGGGGTATGCGGTGTTCAGCCAGCTCGCCATGGCCTGACGGCTCGTATCGTCCGAGATATCGCAAACTCGGGTTATCAAGCCCGGCACGGCCGCTTGCGCCTTCAGCAGCGCGTCTGCGCTTCGTCCGCAGATGATGACGCGATTGCCACGTCCGGAAAGTTGCCTTGCCAGCGCAAAGCCGATGCCGGCAGCTCCGCCGGTGATGAGGATGGTGTTTGCCGTCAGATGCATGTCGGTAGTCCTTCATGGTTTGAAACGAGAAGGCATGCCGACAAATGACCCAGGGTTCCAGCGGCACACCCGTACAACCGGCAAGCCGGCACAGGTGTCGCGGATACCCAGCAGGGAGAACTACCGCCTAGTATGGGCGATGGCCGGGCTACCATCCGACCTGCGTTCTTTCGACGACGTATTTATAGCGCAGATTGTGGTGGCCAGCAACCTGATTTTTGGACAGGTTCTGGCCCGTTACGTCAGATATTGGAGCGGCACGAACTTCTATCCGGGGCGTGCCCAGATGAAATAAGATCAGCCTGCGGATGCATGCAACATCTCTTCTGTTTAAGCAGGTGCGACTGCCAGGCGATGTGTCATTTTCTAATACTTGCCGGTCACGGCCTTCCTCTGCGCAGGTAAGCGTTCAGTCAGGTAAGTGTTTAGTAAGGGAACACCCTGGACAATGGCAATCCTGATGCAGACTTATCTCAGTTTGGCCAATGACCAATGCGGGCTTCCGAGGTGAGTTACACCCAATCTCTCACGAAGAAGGAAAATTGCGGTGAATCAATCGCGGCTTTTATTAGATTTCTCAAGCCAGACTTGTGCGTTTTTCAGTTGTTCTCATGGTGTGCGATGAGCCGAATTCTTTTAGTTGAAGATCATGAGCGACTTGCCCACCTGGTGTGCAAAGGCCTCGCGGCAGCTGGAATCGCCGTCGACGTGATTGATCGTATCGATAGTGCCTGGACCGCTATCCGGGAAGTGCCTTACCAGGCATTGGTGATCGATCGTGGGCTCCCGGACGGGGACGGGCTCGTCTTGGTACATCATATGCGTCGCGCCGGCATTGGCGTGCCCTGCCTCGTCCTGACGGCGCGAGATGCGTTGCATGATCGCGTGGAAGGCCTAGCAGGTTGCTGAAATACTGTCGGAGGGCTTGAGAAATGACAACTTTGGGGGTGCCTCACCCCTCACCAGGCTCGAAAAAATCGCTTGTAGCCCGTTTTGAGCGGTCGATTTTCTTGGCTGCATATGGGCAAACCAGTATTTCAGCAACCTGCTAGAGGCTGGCGCCGATGATTATCTCCCCAAGCCGTTTGAGATGAATGAGCTGGTGGCACGCGTGCGGGCATTGCTGCGCCGCCCGGTGGAGTGCCGCCCTCTTGACCCCAGCCATGGTGATCTGACGCTGCGACCAGATGCAGGCATCCTGTGTTGCGGGGACGAGAGCGTGACGCTAGCCCCGGCGGAGATGCAGGTCCTATTGCAGCTTCTGCGAAAACACGGGGAGGTCGTGCGCCGTAGCACGCTGGAGGCGGTCGGGTGGGGGATGGGCGAGGCAGTTACTCCGAGCGCGCTGGATGTCGCCCTTCATCGTATCCGCCGCAAGCTGCTTGCCATTGGCTCGCGCCAGCAGATTATCAATGTGAGAGGTTATGGCTATGTCCTTCGTGAAGCTGGCACGGCTCAATAGCCTTGGCCTGAAAGTGCTGCTGGCCTACGTTGTCGGGGTGATACTGAGTATCATCCTTATGGTACTGATCGCCTTTCTGCTGACGACCTTCCGCAGCGATTTTCTGCTGAAAATGGATCTGATCGAACACACGCGGGATCTGGCCGACTCTGTCCAATTCGACAACAATGGAGTCCCGATCGGCCTAGCTGCCGGCCAGGATAACGACCAATGGGTATATCTGAGTCTGAAACAGGAAACGGCCTACCGCGTACTGGACGAATCCGGACGTTCGGTTTTGGTTTCCGCTGCCGGAGAGGAATTCTGGTCCCGTGGCGAGGCTTGGCAGCCTGGACAAAATAGCTTCACCTTTGAGGGCGATGGAATACAGATGCACAGTTTCATCGAGCCTATCGAGCACAATGGAAGAACTTGGTATTTCCAGTTCGCCACCAGCACACGGCTGATGAATTTCATGTATCAGGTGTTCACCTTGCCGTTCATGGGGGCTGGGGTGGTTCTATTCAGCCTGGTTCTGCTCTTCGTTTTCGGGTTATGTGCCTATGTCACGCTGGGATACACGCTCAGACCACTCCGGGAACTGTCGGAGTCCGCAGCTACGATCTCGCCACGCGCGCTCCACGCTCGGCTGCAGACCGAAGCAGTACCGCGAGAGATCGCCCCCTTGGTCGACAGTTTCAATCGTGCGCTCGACAGGCTAGAGCACGGATACCACGTCCAGCAGGAATTTCTTGCAACAGCGGCGCATGAGTTGAAGACGCCGCTGGCCTTGATCCGTGCACAGGTGGAGCTGAGAGAAGATGGTGATGACCGCGACACCTTGCTTGGCGATGTCGAGCATATGACGCGCCAGGTGCAGCAGCTCTTGCTACTGGCGGAGACCAGCGAAGTGCAGAACTACAACTTCGCACAGGTCGATGTGCAAGAAGTGGCCGAGGAGGTCGTTGCCTATCTACAGCGCATGGCCGCGACTGCAGACGTGCGTGTGACCCTTGCCAGCGAGGCCTTCAGGGCGCAATGGCAGGCTGACCGAGGAGCGTTGTTCACTTTGTTGAAGAACCTGCTGGAGAACGCCATCCAGCATGCCCCACAAGGCACAGAGGTGCGGGTGGATGTAGGCGCTACAGTCGTGACGGTGCGCGATTGGGGGCCTGGCGCGAGCCCGGAACAACTGCCGAAAATGTTCTTACGCTTCTGGCGTGGCGCCCATCGGCGCGATCATGGTGCAGGTCTTGGCCTGACAATATGCCAAGAAATCGCGCTGGCCCATGGGTGGATGTTGTCCGCACATAGCGCAAACCCAGGGCTGCTGCTCAGGCTAACTTCTAAGACTTGACGGAAGGTAAGCACCAGGACGCTGAACGCGCTGCATCCCTGGCATGTTGCGCTCTGCGCCGCAGGGTCTAGCGTTCCGCGCAGCAGTGCTGTGTTTCGCCAAGCGCCCGACCCGGGCCCGCTGAACCGAGTTTGACGCTGAGGTGGTGAATCCACGCCCTGTTAGCTTTCTAAGACCAAAAAAGCGCGCTGGCGATCTTGAACATGATCGCCAGCAGGCATGTGCTGGCTTCGCTCGACCTTGCCCACTTGGGAGCGTTTACATCGGCAAAATTCACCAATGACTCCTGCGCGCTGCCGCGCCTAAGGCATAGCGCGCCCACCCCACACCGAAGGCCTGAGCCAGTTCGGAGTCGAAGATAGTGGCACCGGCCAGTCGACCACGCTGGACCGATCGTTTCTGTATATAAGGGGCGTCGATTGGCGGCATCAGTAAAACCAGGTTCTGCCCGACCATAGCGGGCGGCCCTCACCACCTGCGCTGTCGAGGACGAGGGTGAAGAAGTCGAACGCGGGTGTACGCCGCCACCAAGAGCTCGTCCCCCTATTTAGTGATTCCCCCGCCCGGACGGTAATCATAGCCTACGCGATAGTAGTAATTGGCGATGAATTTTTTGTTTGCCCCGGGCCCGTCTTGGATTAATGGGATTCGATGAATGTTTGGCTCGACTTCACTGAAATACTTCGCCAACGCACTGAACTGCAGCTCCTCTTTTTTACGTGCCACCATGATGAAAGTCCGTCCGGAGAACTGGTCGGATTTATCCCAATACTCAAACATCAACCCATTTCCGCCGAAGACTACACCACTCGCTGTCACCTGCATGGGCGCCTGAGCTTCGTCCGGACGAAGCTTGGCTGCATAGTAGGAAAGTTTTGACGCGTTATAGTATTTGTCCATACCCACAATGACTGGAGCCTGGCCCGTCGTTTGGATCAATCCATCGTTCACATCCTGGATATGCCGCGTTGCCGTATCCCAACCGATGCTGCGCGCCAGCGACTGGGAATATGGCAGTCCCGGCAGACCCAGCACGACGTAGTAGGATGCCGCTGCAGTCAGCACGAGCAAAGCCAACAGTAAAGACCTCATCTTGCGCCAGAGGAAGGCGGCTCCCCAGGCTTGCTCTCTCAAACTGTCCGCATGAAGAATGGCCCATCCGGCAAGCGGAAGCATCGCGAGCCAGATGGGGGCCGTCCAGTTCAGACGAGGCTCATGTCTCAACGCATTCAAAACAAAGACCAGCATCGGTACGAAAACCATGCAGGCAATGAACAGCCTGTTCTGGCGTTTGGCCAGTTCCGGCTCGTCAATGGGCCGAGATTGCTGCAGCCATCGATTCATGAACAGCAACGGCACCGCCAAAAGCGGAATCGGCGTGGCGACCAACAGCATGTTCATCAACAAAACATGCAGGCCGAACGATGGCTCGTTGTACCTGTCCCGCGTCTGAAACAGGAATGACGCCCAATCATGCTGATAATTCCAGATAATCACCGGCATGAAGACGGCTATCGCCAGCACGACACCGGCATAGGGTTCCCAGCGCAAGAACCAGCGCCATGAGCGCCGGTCTAGGAGCACAAAAACAAACACCGCCAGCCCCAGCAAAGCCATGGTGTATTTTGAAAGAAGGCCGATGCCTATCGCCGCGCCAACGCCCAACCAAGCGGCGCGATTGCCCATGACCAGCGCCCCATGGGAGAAATAAAGTGCTGCGGACCACGCGGCGATCAAGGAGGCGTCCGGCGTCGCCAATACTCCCGCTCCGAAGAAGAAGGGCAGCGCTGCCACAAGGGCGGCAGCCATCAGAGCAGAGGCCTTACCCACCAAGCGCAACGCGAACCGATAAATGAATGCAATCGTGATCAGTCCACACGCAAAAGATCCCAGCCGGATACCCGCCTCCGTCTGCCCTAGGAAGAACTGCCCCATTGCGATGAGCCAGGCGACAAGCGGTGGATGATCGAAGTATCCAATGTCGAGGTGTGCCGCGTAGTTCCAGTAGTACGCTTCCTGCGCCAGCAATGGAAACGTAGATATGTAAACGACACGAAGAAGTACGGCAACCGCCAGGATCGCTAACGCTGAACGCGACATGAATGTGATCGATGCCGAGGTTGGATCAGTTCTCGACTTGTCCATGAATCGCCGGCTTGCAGCAATAAAGCACCATCCAGCAACAACGCCGCCAAGGTCTGCAAGCCCTCCCGGGACACCCATCCCAATGGCAGTGCTGACGATGCCGCCGCGAATCAGTAGGGCGAAAATAGCAATCGTCAACAGCGGTGGCCACAAACGTTCTGAGCCGTGAGCCGCCCACACACTTCGGATAGCGAGCAATACATAGCCGATGAAGGCTCCCACAAGATGGGCGGTCCCATGACTTGCCCCTACCTCCATGACAAGAAGTGTACTAGCGAGATCGAGACCGGCGGCAAGAGAAAACCACCCCATCGAGTGCCATGTACGTCTCGGCATCCTTGTGCCGAGCGTTTTCTCAGAAGACATGCCGAAGATGGAGTCATTTCCCGACGGCAGAGAGTCGGCCTTTTCGGCCACGTGGCTTTCGCCCCAATGTGGCTGCTTCATTGGGTCTTCCTCCGCCAGGTGTAAGTCGACGTGAGGGCGTAGTTCCACAAGGCACCCGCAGCTGTACCTGCAAGAGTCGCAGCAATCCAGGTCGTGCTGGCATCGAACAGGTACGAGGCGATGCCAACATTCGCAAGCCCGCCGATACTGCAGGCGAGCACAAACGATCCCCAGCCACGCAGCCAGCTCCAACCACGCAGGCGCATGTCGCGGTACGTCAGGATGTTGTTCAACGCAAAGTTGCTGGTCATCGCCACCAACATGGCAATGGACTGGGACCAGATAAATGGGCTGCTTCCGACCTCGAACAGCAGGAACATCATGGCCAGATGGACGCCCACACCGAGCACGCCCACGAGCGCGAAGTTGAGGAAGCGAACGGGCACGATCCCGCCGAGTCTCTTGTCGAGCACAAGCATGAGAAAGTCCCAGACAGCCCGGCTATCCATCTTGCTTTCACCCACGCTTCTGCCGCGGAACTCATATGAGAGTTCCATAAACCGCAGCGGTCGCGGTCCCGAGGCGAACAAGTCGAGAAGAATCTTGAAGCCGATGCCAGACAATGACCGCGCTCGCTCCAGAAAGGCTTCCCGCGTGATCATGAAGAACCCGCTCATGGGGTCGCTGAGCTTCGTGTTCAATGCCGTCCGGGTAACCCACGTTGCGACCCGGCTCATTCGAGCGCGTCCCTCATCCCAGTCCCCAATACCTCCATCGGCGACATAGCGACTTCCAATGACCACATCGATGTCCATGCACAGCAGGTTGTCCAACATTTCCGGAAGCAGGTTCTCGTCATGTTGAAGGTCGCCATCCATCACGGCGAAATACTTCGCCGTGCTCGCAAGCATGCCCTCGACACATGCCGATGAGAGCCCTCGTCTGCCGATGCGCTGCACGCAGCGCACGCGCTGGTCAAGACCCCCTAGGCGACGCACAAGGTCCGCGGTTCCGTCGGGTGAATCATCATCGACGAAGATGACTTCCCAGGAATAATTTACGAGCGTGGCCTTTAGCCTCCGGACTATCTCCTCCACATTGTCACGCTCATTGAACACTGGGACGATGACGGCCAATACGGGGCCGGGAGCCATTTCTATGCCGCGTAAAGCAGGCCATTCGGTAGTCGTTTGAAGTATCAGTTCCTCTCGAAACATACTAGTCCTCGTCTGTATTTGTGACATGACGACACTATTCAACGACTGGTCTTTCCGAATACTTAGTCGTCCCTGATTTATTCGTAAGTCATTGATTTAAATGGATATTGTTGGGGTTTTCGGCTATAATTTCTCCCGGTTTGATTTACTCTGCGCGTTGATTTCTGGGAGTTTTTCGATGTTTGCCTGCCCCGCCACGGACGATTTCTTCCGCTCACGCATCGACCAGATGATTGAGCTGCGCCATCCATTGGCCGTGTTGGCTTCACGCATGCCATGGCAGGAAATCGAAGCGCGGGTGGCGCATCGCTTCGTACGCAAGGCTCACGAAGGCGTGGCCATGCCCGATCTGGATTTGTTTGGCGAACAAGTCGCCCGCTCTGCGCGTCGCAGCAACGCCGGTCGCCCCCGTGTGCCGCTGCGCATCATGATTGCGCTGCTGTACCTCAAGCATGCATTCAACGAGTCCGATGAGGGCGTGGTTGAGCGTTGGGGTGAAACACCCACCTGGCAATTCTTCTCAGGACAGTCGTATTTTGAGCATCGTCGCCCCTGCGATGCCACCACTTTGATCAAATTCCGCCAGTTGCTGGGCGAAGAAGGCGTGGAGGAGTTGCTGGCGCAAACCATCAACGTGGCCCTTGAGCTCAAGCTGATCAAGCCGCAAGAGCTCACCCGCGTCATTGTCGATAGCACGGTGCAGCAAAAAGCCATCGCCCACCCCACCGACAGCCGCCTGCTGGAGGTGGCGCGCACCCAACTGGTCGAGGCCGCCAAGGACGCGGGCATTGCGCTGAAGCAGACATTTGCCAAGGAGGGCCAGGAGCTCAGCCGCAAGGCAGGGCGCTATGCGCATGCCCGCCACTTCAAACGCATGCACCGGGCCATCAGGCGTCAGAGGACCATTGTGGCTCGGCTGCAGCGCGAGATGGAGCGCAAGGCCAGCGCCATGGGAGCGGCTGTGCGAGAGGCGCTTCAGGGAGTTTTGAACAAGGCCCAGCGCATCGCCCTCCAGAGCGGTCAGCGCAAGGCCAAAGACGGTCAGTCGAAGCTCTACGCGTGGCACGCGCCTGAGGTGAGCTGCATCAGCAAGGGTAAAGCCAAACAGCCCTACGAGTTTGGCGTCAAGGTGGGCATTGCCAGCACGTTCAAGGGCAATCTGATCGTGGGTGCCAGAGCATTCCATGGCAACCCGTATGACGGGCACACCTTGAATGAGCAACTGGAGCAGGCCACCATCTTGATGCAGGACAGTCACCTCAAACCGGTGAACGCATTTGTCGATCTGGGCTACCGGGGAGTGGATGCAGACAACCCGGATGTGCGTATCGTGCACCGGGGCAAGTCCAAACGGATCACAGCGCAGGAAAGAAAGCAGCTCAAACGACGCCAGGCCATTGAGCCCATCATCGGTCACCTCAAGAGTGATCACCGTATGCAGCGCTGCCACCTCAAGGGAGAAATCGGCGACCGCCTGCATGCGGTCCTGTGTGCCGCTGGCTACAACATCAAGTGGCTGCTGCGCATGATCGTCAAAAAAGGCGTCACCTTCCTTGAGGAGGTTTTTTTGCGCCTGCATCCGGCACGCTCACAGCAGCCGTCTTGGCTGGCATCGCTCAGGGCTCAGCCTCTGGCCACCGCAAACTTGCGGATAACTTCCTTTCGAACAGCCATCATGCATCGATGGACGAATGGTGAGCTACTCTTGGCTGCCTGAATTTGAATAAATCAGGGCCGACTACTTACTGAAAGGAAATTCCTGATTAGCACGGCGTTTCGGGGGGAGTGTGGATGCAGCGCAAGGCGTCCTCGGACGAAGGTCGCGTCCTGGCAGCCGCGCCGAGCAGGCGCGGCACCAAGGCAGTCAGCCGAAGCGTCGGCTGAAGCGCCACATGGCTTCGGAGAGATAGCGATGGGCGTACTTGGCGAACTTGAGGGCGTGATAGGCCCCGTCGAGGAGCACTTGGCAAAGCGAGCGTTGGCTTCTTCGCAGCGGGATCGGCCGTGGCCCTCGATTACGTTGCGCGTGCTGGATTTCCAGCGCCCGGAAGGCCAACAGGGAGTCGCTCTAGACCTCGGCCACCGGATGCAGGAGCCGGCACACTCCAGTCCACCATCGTCGCCTTGGTGAAGCCCGGCATCCTCGGGCCCCGTCGCGCATCCCAGTTCCCAATGCCCCTATCGGCGACGCAGCGGCCGCTTTCTGCCGAAGAAAGCGGGCCATTCGGTAGCGGTGTGTGTAGCTGTCGCTCTCGATACATACGAGCCTCGTCTGTACTTATGAAATGACGGGACTATCGGACGACTGGTCTTTCCAAAGACTTACTGAGATGAACTTTCATCCTCCGGCATTCAGTAAGTAGCAGGAGGATAGCGAACAGTGGGGCGCTTGACGGAGCACCGCTTCTTGGGGCTACAGGCCATGCCGAGAGAAGGCCGCATCTGGTGGTATGCGTTAGGCGTCCTTTCCCCATGCGCAACCTAAGCAGCTCGCCTCATTGATTTCGTAGCCGCTTTTCCAAGCCTATTGCTTCTTTATGATATTGCAGATCGTAATACTTTCCGGCGTTAGTCAGAGATTTGCGCGGCTCCGCATACTCGCTACGCAGTTCCAGTACCGTCTCTATTCCCTCGATGTCGAGGCCTGCACGAGGATCAAGTCCATTCTCCGAATTTAAGAGGACTTCATATGCCAGTGTGGCCATCTGCTCCGTCATGCTCGGCATGTTCTTGCTCAAGATCGCCACGGCTTCCATCTTGTTGGCAGGATTACGGAGCCATTCAATGGCGTCCATATATGCGCGAATATAGCCGGCCAGCGCGGCCTCATTGTGTTTTGCCCAGTCTCGGCGCGCCGCGCCGACTGAAGCCTGATAATGACCGAGTACATCTTCTGCATTGGCCAAGATGTTGAATCCGCTTTGCTGAGCCACCGCATGCAATGGTGAGATGAGAAGCGTACCGGCCTGCTTCTGTTCCATCAGCGCCTCGTAACGCTGTCGCAGTCCACCGACGCTGACAAACTGGACATCGGAGGATTTCAGGCCGCCTTCCTCCAGCACCTTGCGCAGCACAAATGCGTAGCCGGTTGTCAGAGCATCGACTGAGAGTTGCTTACCTTTGAGGTCGGTGAAGCTCTTTACCTCCGGCAAGGTCACCAGGCGCAGAAAGCCTGGATTGCTGGCACCCATGAAGGCGAATATATCCGGCGTCGCCTGGGTCTTCGCTTCGCCTTGCCCTTCCATGTAGGCGACGACATTGTCGATACCGGTCATCGCGATGTCGTATTTCCCATCAATCAATCCGGCCAGCTGAGACTCCGAATCAGCCGTTGGGTTCAGTGACACCGCTATTCCGTGGCGATCAAAATAGCCCTGCTCCTGCGCTACCCAGATGGGCCAATCATGGGGTGATGGAAACGAGATGACCGAGATGGATGTCATTTTCTTAGAGTTTATGGATGGAGTGCTCTCGGCCGCATTAGAAAGCTGGGGGCACCCTTTCGTCTGTTGTTCCTGCCGCAGTTGGGCTTCTCTTTTTTCAGCTTCATTTCCCACGTACCGTGCATTGAAGTATCGAACACCAATGGCGATGGGGATAATGACTATCCAGGATCTACGCTGCACCTGTGCGGCATGCGTCCGCGTTGTTTGCGCTTGATCCAACTGCGCGGCGATAGCCGAGCAATCCAGCGAGGAGAACCGGGCTTCCGGTATGTCGCTTCGTGGGATGTTCGCACAACCTGTGATCGTTAGAGCAAGCGAGAGTGACAGCAGTAGTGTGGACACTTTTGACATGAATTTTCCTTTATTTAGGGGTTGAATCACAGGCCCGGAAGCTGTCGAACATTACGTGGGCGATGAGCGCTTTGTCGGAATCACTAACGGGTGGCCCCTCAATAAAGGCGAATGCCTCGTCAGCAATCTGATGGGCATGGCCGATGACGTACGGAGTTCGCTCCACTCCCATCATGGACGTGCCGCGGAGAATCCTGTTTCCGGCGTACGAGGCAGTGATGCAGTGCCGCCATCATGGAGTGGGGCAGTTGCGGTGATGTTGATCGGGTAAATGGACATAAGCGATGCATCCATCCGTCGGGACATCACTGTATAGCGGAGAGTCTTTCCAGATACTTACGGGTAGTGCTTTTTTAGCCGCTTCGCCCCTTTCGCGCTTCTACGGAAATCCGCATGTGTGGATGTCCCCAAATCCGAGCCGGCACATCCGCTTATTTCCTGACTTCAGCACCACCGCTTCTGGACTTCTATTCGTCTTCGGGTTCGTGTGTCTTCGCCTTCGTGCATCCGCGCGGTACGCAGCCGCTGGGCGAGCGAGCAGTAACCCGGCGGGAGGGGGGCCTCCACGCCGGTGCTGAATCCATGCTGCGGGCGATGGGCGAGTACGGCGACATCATGCAACGCTATCGTCGGCCGCGTGCCCGGCAGGGGCTGGCTGACGACTTTTAGGACAGGGGCTATCTGATCGTCGATAGTACGGACGGCGAGGTGCGCTTCGCCGCGATGCCGCCGCGCTCGGAAATGGAGCAGTACCCGACCGGCTCCGTGGTGAAAGTCAACGACTGACGGGCGTACCGCCAACGGTGCAACATGCAGCAGCTCGGCACCGTGGCGGTGGAATTGAAGTCGAACCTGCCTATCGAGCGGACTTGTAGTTGACCGAAGCGGCCAGCACGTCGCCGCGGACCTTGTACTTGCCAACCAGCGAGTTGCCCTGGTTGTTGGTGGTCGGGCCGATGCGCACCGGGCCCGTGTGATCGGCGCTACCTGGCTCGACCAGCAGTTGATCGATGGGGCAGGGTTGCAGGGGCAGGGGCAGCCGCTGGCCGCGACGATGCACCGAGCCGGCGTGTCTTAGGAGGTTGCCCGGCTGCACGTGCCATTCGTCAGCTAACTTAGCAAGTTATGCCGGCTTTCCCGTTCATCGTGACGTCCCCCAACACTGCCGGTACCGTCAAAGTGGTGGTGGCTGGGTAGCGGATGGAAGTTTTCGGACGCGGGCCATTCAGCCCAGTCAATCCAATGGAAGGCAAGGCAAAAGTGGGAATCGATGCGCACTCAGCACCACAGCAACATCAACATTGACGAGGGATGTATTTGGATTCCGTCACCTCGTCAGCAAATACCGCCGTCCTCGCTGTTGCACGGCAGCACCTCCTGGGCGCGCCATTCCTTGACGAGTTGACGTCGGTTGCGAGGGTAGCGCTCGGCAAGAACTTCCGCGCTCACGATTCCATCCATGCCGATTACTCGGAAC
>APMI01004411.1_pt1 | contig 14026 bp, 10 predicted proteins | sample 667938 | NCBI WGS metagenome assembly APMI01 (sample SAMN01084076, study PRJNA167559) | wastewater metagenome | biome: Wastewater | place: Denmark: Ejby Moelle, Odense | collected 2011-11-28 | reverse complement strand
GAGCCTGGGAGTTAATGACTGGCGAAAAGCAGGCTACAACGGCAAAGGACTGCGTATTGCCATACTGGATGTGGGTTTCGACCGAGCCGACCAGGTACCGGCTTTCGATCATATCCGTAATGAGAAACGCCTTATCGCCACCCGCGATTTTACCAGCCGTAAATACAGCGAAAACGTTTATTATGGCAATGGACATGGTACCGAGGTATGGTCGTGCATAGCCGGTAAAATTGGAGATTTACAGATAGGGCTGGCTACAGGGGCTGAATTTTTACTGGCCAAAACCGAGAAAAATTCGGAGAAATATTCCGAAGAGCTTTACTGGCTTGCTGCTGCCGAATGGGCTGATAAGAACGGGGCTGATATCATTAACAGCTCCCTGGGATATACCTCGAAGCGATATTTTAGCTGGCAGATGGACGGCAAAACTACTTTTGTGACCCGTGCTGCCAACATAGCTGCCCGCAAAGGCATGCTGGTAGTGAATGCTGCCGGCAACGAAGGTACAGATAAGTGGCATTTCATCGGGGCACCGGCTGATGCCGATAGCGTACTCTCGGTAGGCGGCATTGATCCTGCTACAGGGTACCACACCAGTTTCAGCTCTTATGGCCCAACTGCCGATAAGCGGATGAAGCCTAATGTTTCGGCCTATGGCCATGTAATTGCAGCAGCACCCGCCGGACTTACGCCCACGCAGGGAACTTCGTTTGCCTCGCCCCTGGTTGCCGGTTTTGCAGCCTGTGCATGGCAAAGCAACCGCTCACTCACCAACATGCAGTTGTTTCGCGAAATTGAAAAGTCGGGATCGTTATATCCTTACTTCGACTATGCCCATGGCTATGGTGTTCCGCAAGCCGGTTATTTTGTCGATGCCAAACCTGCCGCCACAGAGCCTTCTTTTAAAGTTGTCGAAAGCGGGGACAGTATATCCATCATCATTGAAAAACAATTGGTTGCTGCATGCAAAGTTAATCCTGGTTTCGGAAAAAGTTTTGCCGAGCCTGCTGGTTCTGGTCCCGTTGCAAATCCTGAATACCTGTACTACAACATTATGGATGCCGGAGGAGTGCTCCGCAGTTACTATGTGGTTGCGGTTACCCAACCCAACGCACTTACATTAAATAAAAGCGATTACCAGCCTGGAGACACACTAAATGTTCACTATGCAGGTTACAGTATTTCAATAAAATTATAAAACGCACAGATGAATCGTTTCCTCACCTTTTTTTTATGCCTGTTCTCTTTGGTTGCTTTTTCACAGGATGTACTTCTAGAGCAAAATGTTGATAATATGGAAAGTAAACCTCTGTATGGACCAAACCTCCGGCATTTTGTTCATGGATATATCGGGTTGGGCTTTCCGGTAGCTACCAGCAGTGAGCAGAATTTTATAAAACCTGTGGCTTCGAGCGATTTTAATGTCGGATTGAGATACAAACGCAGGTTTACCAATTACCTGGCAATGGGTTTCGACCTGGGTATATCTGCTGTAGCGTATAAAATAAAACAGGACGATACTAAAACAGTGCCCGATACGCACATCAACGACAAGGAGAAAATACAGCTCAATACCTTGCAAGGCGATACCTGGGTACGCATCAATGTAGGCCGGCGGGGAAATTATATAGGCAATTACCTGGATATCGGCGCTTATGGTGGATGGAATTTTATGAAAAAGCATAAAACCATCAACACAAATGCCGATGATGAAAAAGTAAAAATGTCTACAACCCGGCTCAGTTATGTTGAAAATTTATCGTATGGCTTAATGGCCCGGCTGGGCACCAATCGTTATGCCCTTACAGCGCGGTATCGCAGCAGCGATATTTTTGTATCTGGTTACGACCTTCCCGAATTGCCCAGGCTGGTGTTGGGAGTTGAGCTGGGGTTGTTTAAATAGTTCTTAATGAAAAAATTAATGTAGTTGAATTTTTTGATGTCTGGAGCCCTGCAATAAGTCTTCTACTTAAATTTTACCTTATAATTTGTAAATTCAGATCATATTTAAAAATCTAAAGATATTGATTATCAATGCACTCGGTTGTTTTATAAGATAATATCAGGGATATCAAAGTGTCTCAGTTCACTTTGCAATAAATCATTCAGGCCGATTTCAGTTATATTTAAAGCTTTCAGTATAACACAGGAATTATTTCTGGTAAGATTCTTTTTGATCAAATTTGTTAACAATCTTTTAATTCTCATTAAAATATAGTAATCTTGTCGGTTATTTCAGCGGATAAATCGTAAAAAATTAAACTACAATTTATGAGGAAAACTTTTACTCTTGTTTTACTTACTTTGTTATTATCACTCGCTACATATGCCCAGAGAGGTGTAATTTCAGGCATTGTAACCGATTCAATTTCTGGAGAATCATTAATTGGTGTAAATATCGTGTATGGCAGAGGTGTTGGTACCGTTACAGATATAAACGGTAAATACACCATACAATTACCTTATGGTGATTATACCCTGAGTGTTTCTTATGTCGGATACATATCACAGGATAAAAAAATAAAAATTGGTGCTACACCGGTAGTCCAGAATTTTACTTTATCCAATGTTACACTTTCCGAAGTTATTATTGTTGCCGACATTGCCAAACAGCGTGAAACACCCGTTGCTTTTAGTAATGTGACACCACATAAAATTCAGGAACAACTTGCTGGCAGGGATATTCCAATGCTGCTAAACTCAACACCAGGGATTTATTCAACTCAAATGGGTGGCGGAGATGGTGATGCGCGCGTTACAATTCGTGGATTTAGTGCCCGGAATGTGGGTGTTCTACTCGATGGGGTGCCCGTTAACGATATGGAAAATGGTACTGTATACTGGTCTAACTGGTTTGGACTTGATGCAGTTACCCGGAGTATGCAGGTTCAACGTGGATTAGGTGCTTCAAAACTGGCCTTGCCTTCAGTTGGCGGAACTATAAATATTCTTACCAAGGGTATTGACGAAAGGCAGGGAGGAAGCCTGAAACAGGAATTCGGGAGTGATGGATACCTCAGTACCTCATTTGGTTATAATTCAGGTAAACTTGCCAAGGGAATTGGTTTTACTGTTGCCGGTACTTACAAGCAAGGTGATGGATGGGTTGATCATACATGGTCCAAAGCATATTTTCTTTATGGAAAAGTAGATAAGTATATCGGGAAACATATTGTTTCTCTGGCAGCGTATGGTGCTCCTCAAAGTCATGGGCAGCGCTCCTACAACCTGCCGGCTGCTGTTTACAACCAGCAATGGGCCATGGATCATGGAGTTGATTCAGTTGCGTTAACAAAGTATAAGCCAAATTCATGGAAAAACGGTGCTTATACATACGATCATGGACGGCGCTTCAACCAGCATTTCGGCACAATCGAAAATTATACCATCAACAACTACAATAAGTACGATTCTGATGGCAATCCGCTTGCAGATACCACTAACAGGGGCTCGTATACTGATAAAAATGAACGTATCAACGAATACCTGAAACCACAGTTTACCCTCAAAGATTTCTGGACAATTAACAGCAAGTTTTCAGTGAGCAATATACTTTATGTTTCGCTGGGCCGGGGAGGTGGAATACGTTCCAAAAACAGTATTACTGTGATGCCTGATGGAGAAATGGATTTTCAGAGCATGTACGATTATAATTCGTTCCACCCCATTTCAAAAAGTGATGCTTTTTACAGCAAAACCTTAAGGTCAGCAGGTAATTTCCTGGTTGAACGTAAAAACAATCACCGTTGGGTGGGTTTGCTTTCAACCTTCAATTATTCTTTCTCAAAAACAATTACCATGGCAGGTGGTATTGATCTTCGCGACTATAAAGGCATACATTATGAAGAAATTTATGACCTGGTTGGTGCTGATTATGTTAAAGATGCCTCCGATCAATCAATGGATTACCGGAATCCGGATGGTACATTTAACTTTCAGAAAGCGATGCGTTATAAGGGAGATAAGCTAAACTATTATAATGATGGTCTTGTACGTTGGGGAGGCGCATTTTACCAGGCTGAGTATAAAAAGGATCGCGTGAGCGCATTCATCAACATAACCGGCGCCATTACGGGTTATAAACGTGTCGATCACTTTAAACCTGACTCCATACAGGAAACTCCCTGGGAGAAAATACCGGGATTTACTGTAAAATCCGGGGCAAATTACAATGTAACTGAACACCTTTCAGCTTTTGTAAATGTAGGATATTTGGATAAAGCACCCCGCTTCAGCAATGTGTACGACAATAATAACCAGCTTTACCGCGATATCGAAAATGAAAAAGTACGCGCGGTAGAACTTGGTCTTGCCTATGGAAGCCCTAAATTCTCAGTAAATGTAAATACGTATTACACCAACTGGCTCAACCGCCCGGTTGATTATGCTCCAGTAGTTCCAATCACAGATACCCTGGGTGGGCAAACGACATTTCTTAATGCCAATATCAATGGACTTGCTGCCGTGCATAAAGGAATTGAATTGGATTTCGCATGGAAACTCAGTGATAAAATCAGGATTCAGGGACTGTTTTCCTTCGGCGACTGGAAATGGAATTCATCTGACTCAGTGCGTGTTCGCGATGATTATGGACAAACAGTCTTAACCCAGTACATCAATGCAAAGGGCCTTCATGTTGGTGATGCCGCTCAGTTTCAGGTTGGTGGTGAACTCAGGTATGAACCTATCCGCGATCTTTATGTGAGTGGCAACATTACATACTTTGATAAGTATTATTCCAATTTTGACCCCATGTCGTACGATGCATCTAATCCGGCATATAAAGCAAATTTTGATGAAAATGGCGACCCGATTGATCCCTGGAAAATACCTTCTTATGCGCTGGTTGATCTTCATGCAGGATATGCTTACAAATTTTCTAAAAAGTATCGTTTGCAATTCAGAGCTAACGTTCTTAACCTGTTCGACAGCGTTTATGTATCTGATGCCGATGATAATTCAAGAAATATAGGGCAAAGTTTTAATTCACACGATGCAAAGTCGGCTGCAGTATTTTTTGGATTGGGACGGCGCTATACTGTTTCTGTAGCCTTTCAGTTTTAAATGTATCTGAACATTAACTTTGGCAGATTAATGGCTTGAATAGGATACAGCGGAACAACCCAGGCATTATTTTACCTGTCGAAAAAATAATCGAAAACCTCAAATTGAAAATAATCAAATAATTAAATACTCAAACCATGAAAAATTTTACCCTCTTTTTTGCGGCCCTGATGCTATGTATAGCCAGCGTTAGTGGGCAGACGATTATCCCTATAGTTCAGGCCAGGGCTCAACCTGTCGGAAGTACTGTTACTATACGTGGAATAATCCTGAATGATGCTTCTAAAATGGGTTGGACCTATTATATCCAGGACGAATCTGGAGGAATAGCAGGATATAGCACCGTATTTAGCGATAAAGGTGCCAAGCCCGGCGATATCGTAACAGTGACCGGTACAATTAAAAATTATAACTCATTGTGTGAGATCAGCCCTGTACAGAGTGTAACCGTTGTATCAAGCAATAATACGCTCCCGGAGCCTGCAGCTCTCAGCATTAGTGAGATTATAACTGGCACAGGTGGAGAAGATAATGAATCTACTTTGGTAAAAATTACTAATGTACAGTTTGCTTTAGCTGACCAGGGAAAACCTTTTTCCGGCGGATCTTCGGGATTCAATTATAATGTAACTGATGGGGCAGGTAAAACCATGCAGGTCCGGATATTGCCCCTAACTGATATTAATAATACACTTATTCCAATTGGGAAAGTTAATATTACCGGATGTCTGGGACAATATAGCTCAACTCCTAATACCGGGTATCAGCTTATTCCCCGTAGTTTGGATGATATAGTTGTTAACTCGTCTATTAAACTAACAACGCCTGTTACTGTTACTGATGCTACAAATGCTTCTGTAACTCTTAACTGGACAACAGATAATGCAGGATCAACTTTTGTAAAGTACGGTCATTCCAGGAACCTTGAAATGGGTATGCTTACTGGCACCGGAGGTGGTACTGATCATTCAGTCACAATACCGGGTACAGCTTCCGAATTATTTTATGCCAGGGCATACTCGGTGAGTGGCACTGTTAGTACCGATACTGCAAAATCAACTATTGCTGCGTACATAACGGCATCAAACTCAACTGGTGCAATGAAAGTGTACTTCAATACGCCTGTTGATAATTCTGTATCAACTGGTACCAATGCAATATACGTGAACCAGGGTATTGATGATACACTTATCAACTATATCAATCGCGCCAAGCAAACTATCGATATTGCTATTTATAATATTAATAATGATGGCATTACTAACATTTCAACAGCCATCAATAATGCCGCAATGCGTGGGGTAAATGTGAGGTTAATTTATTGCGGGACTACTGCAAACCTTGGTATCCCACAGTTAAATTCAAGCGTTCATCTGCTTAAAGGCCCTGATAAAACCGGTCGAAATGGTATTATGCACAATAAGTTTATGATTATTGATGCCAATTCGAGCAATGCAAACGAACCTATACTTTGGACAGGTTCAGTAAATTGGACCAAAGATAATATGAACACTGATGCCAATAATGTTATTATAATTCAGGATCAAAGTCTGGCTAAAACTTATCAGGTTGAGTTTGAAGAAATGTGGGGCTCCTCTACATTAACCGCCAATGCAACCAATGCAAAATTTGGAAGCCAAAAAACGGATAATACGCCACACCAGTTGAAGGTAGCTAATAAGTGGGTTGAATGTTATTTCAGCCCTTCCGATAATGTTAACGTCGAGATTATTGACAGGATAAAATCCGCAAATTCGGATATGGAAGCTGCAGTAATGCTTATTACCCGAAAAGAAATGGCTTATGCCATCTCTGATATTACCAAAACTGGTGCTACTGTCAGGTTTCTGGTTGATAATTTCAGTGATGAGGTAGTACCAGCCAACCCTCCAACTTATCCAAATCCTGATTCAACTGTATTCAATACTTTGAAAAAATCATGTATCCAGTTTGGCGACTACAAGGGAGGCGGTGTTATGCACAACAAGTATATGGTTGTAGATCAAAGTAATACAGCATCCGATCCTTTGGTCTGGACTGGTTCGCACAACTGGAGCGCCAGCGGGAACAATGACAATGATGAGAACTCAATCTGCATCCACGATGCTACAATTGCAAACTTGTATCATCAGAATTTTGTTAAGCTCATTAAATCGGCCGATGTGTTTGTTAGCATGGACGAACCAATAGGCTTCACCAAAAATGATCTGCTTGTGTTCCCAAATCCTGCAAACAATTTTGTAAATATTGATGTGAAGACATCAGCGTCAGTCTCTTACAAGGTACAGTTGTTTGATCTTTCAGGTCAGAAATTGGATGAAAGGACACAGGAATCAGCTTTTGGAGTTACCCGCACATCTCTTGATTTATCAGGGATTAAGCCGGGTATGTACTTAATTAAAGTTTCAAACCAAAACGGTTTCTACTCACAAAAGCTTATTGTAAAATAGGTAACTGTTGTTGTTACTGCAAGCCACTTCCCAACCGGGGGTGGCTTGCTTTATTCTATGGATTTGGTTTTGATCAATATTTTTGCATTTTATTAAGCAAGAATTTTCAAAACATCAAGTGATATAATGGAGTAAGAATCATAACAGTTCTTAAATAAATCACTCCGTTCAATATTTTTTATAATTTCGCTGCTCCAAATATTTTTTGCCCTGTGTCCGATAGCCTAGTTATTATACCCACTTACAACGAGAAAGAAAACATCGAAAAGATGATCCGCAAGGTGTTCTCGTTAACCAAAGATTTTCACCTGCTTATCGTTGAAGATAATTCTCCTGATGGTACAGGTAAGATTGTAAAACAGATGATGTCCGAATACGAGGGCAAACTCTTTATCCTTGAGCGAAAAGGTAAACTCGGGCTGGGCACAGCCTATATCGATGGTTTCAGGTGGGCCCTGGCAAAAGGGTATGAATACATTTTTGAAATGGACTGCGATTTCTCGCACAATCCCGACGACCTGGTTCGCCTGTATGCTGCCTGCCTAAATGGCGCTGATGTTGCCATCGGCTCACGTTATATCAAGGGAGTTAACGTGGTAAACTGGCCCATGGGCCGTGTGCTGATGTCGTACGGAGCCTCCATGTATGTTCGCTTTGTTTTGGGCGTTCCAATTCAGGATACTACAGCCGGTTTCAAGTGCTACCGGGCCAATGTATTACGGACCATTAACCTCAGCGATATAAAATTTATGGGCTATGCCTTCCAGATTGAAATGAAATATACTGCCTGGAAACTCGGTTTTAAGATCGTGGAAGTACCCATTATTTTTACCGACCGTACTGAGGGCACATCGAAAATGAGCTCGCGCATATTCAAAGAAGCCTTCCTGGGCGTACTCAGCCTGCGGTTCAAAACCATTAAACCACTCAAAGCCTGACCAGGCTTACTGCTAATAAACATGCCCTTCGGTATTCAGCCTGAAGGGCTTTTTTATGAATAAATATTTGCATACTGCAGCTCGCGCTGCAAAGCTATGCCGAAGTGAATTACTTTTGTACTGTTTTTACAGGCACCCGAAATCCTATGCAAAATTCAGATGTTTTAATCCGGAATGCAACAATTGTTAACGAAGGAAGACAGTTTGCCGGTTATGTGCTCATCAGCGGTCAGAAAATTATGGAGGTGGGTGAAGGCGAACCGCCGACGGCAATTGATTGCCGGTTGATTGATGCTACCGGTTTGCTCTTATTACCGGGTATCATTGATTGTCATGTGCATTTTCGCGAACCCGGTGTTACGCATAAAGCGGATATTTCTTCGGAAAGCCGTGCTGCCGTAGCCGGTGGCGTTACTTCCTTTTTCGAAATGCCCAACACGCAGCCCCAAACAGTTACCCTGGAATTACTGGAACAGAAGATGGAGCTGGCAGCCGAAAAATCGCTGGCCAATTATTCGTTCTTCCTGGGGGCAAGTAACGACAATATTGAGGAGATTGTAAATGCCGATCCGCATATGGTTTGTGGCGTAAAGGTATTCTTCGGCGCTTCAACAGGCAATATGCTGGTTGATAAATTCAGCACACTTGAGGAAATTTTTAAAAGATCGCCCATCCCTGTAGCTGCTCATTGCGAAGACGAGGCAACTATACGAGCCAATACTGGCCTAATGAAGGATAAATATGGTGAAGATGTTCCTGTTGTAATGCATCCTTTTATCCGCAGTGCCGAGGCTTGTTATCGCTCCAGCGAACTTGCAGTTTCATTGGCGCGCATGTACAATACCAGGCTGCATATCACCCACCTTTCCACAGCGGTTGAATTGGGATTGCTCAGCAACAGCCTGCCATTGGAACAAAAAAGGATAACTGCCGAAGTTTGCACCCACTATCTCTGGTTTTGCGACGAAGATTATGCCCGGCTTGGTACGCGGCTTAAGGTAAATCCTGCTGTTAAATCTGCTTCCGATCGTGCTGCTTTGCTGCAAGGATTAATTGATAACACGGTTGATATTATTGCGACCGACCACGCGCCACACCTGGCGGGCGAAAAGGATGCCACGTATTTTAAGGCGCCTTCAGGCACTCCGCTGGTGCAGCATTCGCTACCTGCAATGATGCAAATGGTTAAACAAGGTAAAATGGAACTGGTAACGCTGGTTGAAAAAATGTGCCATGCGCCGGCTACCTGTTATTCCATTGAAAAACGCGGATATATTCGCCCCGGTTACTTTGCCGACCTGGTGCTGGTAAACCCTGATGCAAAAGCCACGGTTGCAAAGGAAAATATTCTTTATAAATGTGGATGGTCGGTATTTGAAGGTACAACCTTCGATAACAGGGTAGAAAAAACGTTTGTAAATGGTCATCTTGCTTATAATGATGGCGTTATAAACGATACAATTAAAGGATTACGAATTACTTTCGACAGATAGGGAATACTGATGAATAGACTACTGCTTATCACTTTGCTTGCTATACTTACATTCGGTTGCTCACATAAAAAGGTTGTAGGGTAGGCGCCTGGAAATTTTACGATACCACCGGGGTGTTGATACGCGAAGTTAATTTCGACCTGGTGCCCCAAATGCCCGAAAAGGAGCCAGGCCACTAAGTATTGAGCAAGTTTTTCAGACTTTTGCCCGGTTACTTTGAGGCTTGGCTTTTAAATAAATTGTGCGGTTTGATTTCGAAAACACCCTGAAGATACCTGGCCATCTATTACAGGGAAAATTTTACATAAACCGGTAAATGATCGCTGTAGCCGCCAAAATATTTGTCTCCCATGGTTCGGTTTGGTCTTGCTTCCCCGTTTTTGTTTTTAAATAGCAGGTAATCGGCACTGAAAATGGCCGCGTTCGTGATCGATGTCCGTAATCCTTTTTTTCGCGAAAGCATATTGCCCGAAACTATAATCTGGTCGAAAAGATCCCAATCTTTATAAAACAAACTGCCTTCCCCTTTTTTAAATTGTGGGTACAACAGGCTGTAGAGGGCATTGTTGCTTATTGACTTTGTGGGTTCCAGTGCCCCGATTCCTTTGGCAATGCTGTTGTTGGAAGGCTCATCGTTAAAATCACCCATCATAAGGATGTTGGCTTGTTTGTCGGCTTTTTGAATAACATCGGTCCTGGCACGCAGAACTGATGCTGCCGCCATCCGTTTTGCTTCCGAAATTTCGCTGCCTTCGCGTCGCGATGGCCAGTGGTTGATAAATACATGCAGTATTTCGCCCGAAGTAAGCTGGCCTTTTACATATAAAATATCACGCGTCCGATCGTTGTCGGGAAGTGTTACGCTGAGGGTTTCTGATGTAATTACCTTGAAAGTTGCCGGGTTGTAAAGCAATGCAACATCGATGCCACGCTCGTCGGGACTATCGTAATGTACAATGCTGTACTTGGTTTTGCTTAAGGCAGTTGATGTCGTCAGCATTTCAAGAACCTGTTGGTTCTCAACTTCTGCAAAACCTATTATATCGGGCATGCCAGGTTTGTTAATATCCGAAATAACCTGGCCAAGGTGATTAATTTTAGTGTTCAGGCGCTCTTCTGTCCAGGGTACTTTGCCGGCAGGAGTAAACTCGTCGTCGTTGGTTTTGGGATCATTGCTTGTATCGTACAGGTTTTCAACATTATAAAACATAGCTACAAAAGCCTGCTTTGTCTTTTTTTTGCCGGTATTTGCCTGTTGAGCCACGGCGGCCTGCATCATAAATAGCGCTGCAGTAAGTAATAGGAGTGGAGTTTTCATGCGCAAATGTAATGTTTATTCTGTTTTAAGCCTATGTTCTGTTCAGATGGAAATGCAGGGCGGGATTATAAAATCAAAAAACCGGCCCTGTCAGGAACCGGTTTTTCGATTATAAAAATGCTGAATATTATTAGTCAGCTGCAACTACAAGATATTTACTTCTGCTCCAGAATTCATTGTAATTCAGGATCACAAGTTTTTCGATAATTTTCTTGTCGTTAGCCTGGAGTTTGTATGAACCTGCTGGGTGATTGCTCAGCAGAACAGCTTTCTTTTTGTTGATCGGGAGTTCAGTAAGCGTAGTGATATCAACCTTTGTGAAGTTCGATTTGTCGAATTCAGGGCTAACAGTTTTTGTACGTCCGATACCGATAAATCCACCTGTTTTGTCGATCACTTTTTTATCTTTCAGGTCTTTGGTTGTGCCAACTACGTAATAAGCGGTGTTGAGGGCAGCTGTTTTTTCTTCAATTGCCTGTTGTTTAGCTTTGTTTTCGGCACTCAGGTTTTCAACATTGGTATTCAGCGCTGTTACCTGGTTACCCAAATCAGTTACCTTAATGTTGAGTTTTGCCAACTGGTCTTTTAACTGAGCAATTTCAGCATCTTTTTCAGCAATTGATTTTTCGAGATTTGCGATCATAGCTTCCAACTCTGTATTTTTTGTGTTCGAAGCTTTGAGTTTCTTTTGCAATGAAGCAACAGTAGCGCGGTTCTTCTGCAACATCTGGTAGATTGCATTGATGTCGCCGGTAATTTGTTCGCGGGCACTGGCCTGAACTTCGGTTCCACCTTTGGTGCTCTGACCAATGATGTTTTCTTTCATTTTGATAGAGTCGAGGTTCGACTGTATCTCGTTGAAGGCCCTGACAAACTCCATAACAGTAGTATCCTTCTGGTAGCCTAGCGCTAGGAGACTGTCGTTTTTGGCTTTCAGCCTTGCATTTTCTTCTTTCATTTTATTGCAACTCACGGTCATCAACATGGCCGGAATCAGCATAAACAGCAATAATTTTTTCATAATTGTTTTTGGTTAATGGTTAATAGAACGTGCAAAGTTACAATCAATTGTATGGATTCGGTTTTTATTTATTCAGGATTGAGCCTTATTTACACTGAAAGTCAGGAATACAAACGTTTCCGGAAGGATAAATATTTTAAACAAAGATATAATAATTTATATTCCCAGTTGGTTTTTCGAAAAATAAATGAAATTGAATTTATAGAATCCGTTGCCAAATACAAATGATTCTTCTTTTTCATTGCTTTTCATTGCTTGCTTTTTTTATTTTATTTTGAATGGATGACCGAATGCCTAACACAGGAAAAGCATAATCGCTCATCGCCCCATCACCCATTGCCCCTCTGAAAGTTATAAATAGTAATCTTAAACTGATGATGAACATGCCTAAGTGATTTTCTGATTAGCAGATCAATCTGTTGACCAGGTTAAATTATCAGGCAATTCTTCAAATAATGGATTGTAATGCCCCCTTGTTTTTTTTCACGTACCTTTGCCTGTTCAGTAAAGAAATATGACAACATACCCGCAAATTATCCTGAAACCAGGTAAAGAAGGCCCGGTAGTACGTTTTCATCCCTGGATTTTTTCGGGGGCGATTGCAAAAACAGTCGGGAATCCTTCGGAAGGCGATATCGTGGAATGCTTCAGCGCTTCGGGCAAATACCTGGCGACCGGTCACTGTATGCCTGGTTCATTGGCCGTGAAGCTTTTTACCTTTGAACGCCAGGAAATAAACCAGCATTTCTGGCAGAAAAAAATTGAAATGGCCTGGCGGGTGAGGCAAGCTGTCGGGCTAACCCAACATCCGCTGACTAACGCTTTTCGGCTGGTGCACAACGAAGGCGATAATTTGCCGGGACTTATTATTGATGTTTATGGTGAAATGGCGGTGCTTCAGGCGCATACTACCGGTATGCACGACACCAGGCAGCAACTGGCCGAAGCAGTTTTGAAAGCGGGTAATGGCAGAATAACCACTGTATACGATAAAAGTGCCGAAGCCATTCGCAAAATGACCGGCCGAAAGGTGGAAGATGGTTTCCTTGCCGGAAATACAGGCGCTTGTGAAGTGCTCGAAAACGGGCATCGGTTTTTTGTGGATGCCGTTTGTGGTCAGAAAACCGGTTTCTTCGTCGATCAGCGTGAAAACCGCGAATGCCTGGCCCGGTTTGCTGCAGGCAGAAATGTTCTGAATATGTTCGGGTATACAGGAGGTTTCTCGGTTTATGCTGCCAAAGCCGGAGCCAGGCAGGTACATACGGTCGACAGTTCAGCACCTGCCATTGCAATGGCTGCCAGAAATATGCAACTCAACGGTTTTGGTGGTCCCGAATACGAATGCATTGTTGCCGATGCCCGGAAATATATTGAGAACATGCAACAGGATCAGTACGACCTCGTAATTCTCGATCCACCGGCGTATGCCAAAAATGTGGCATCGCGCAACCAGGCGCTTAAAGGATACCGTACTTTGAATGCACTGGCATTGGCGAAAATTAAAAGCGGGGGTATTTTATTTACCTTTTCCTGTTCGCAGGTGGTCGACCGGCAGATGTTTACTTCGGCCGTAACAGCCGCAGCCATTGATGCGGGGCGCCAGGTACGGATCATTCAGCACCTTTCGCAGCCAGCCGATCATCCTATCAATATTTTTCACCAGGAAGGGGAGTATCTTAAAGGACTGGTGCTGATGGTGGAATGATATGAAAGGATAAAGGATAAAGGATAAAGGATAAAGG
>APMI01030234.1_pt1 | contig 14031 bp, 9 predicted proteins | sample 667938 | NCBI WGS metagenome assembly APMI01 (sample SAMN01084076, study PRJNA167559) | wastewater metagenome | biome: Wastewater | place: Denmark: Ejby Moelle, Odense | collected 2011-11-28 | reverse complement strand
ATGGTCCCGCTGAGCCAGGGATCGCGGGACAGGGGCAGGGGAACAGATGGAGTTTCTGATATTCATTGGGCTGCTATCGCTCATCGGGGCCATATTCGGAAATAAGACGCCCAAGACTCAGGCTCCGCCACGGCCGCCCGTCGATCCTGCGCTGGAAGCCGAACGACTGGCCAACCAGAAGCGGGATGAAGATCAATTCCAAGACTCCTTCGGACAGTGGGTCGCCCATATGTCCGAATTCATTAGCGGTGGCCGATGGATCCCCAAAGGAACCGTTTCTCGCTACCTGGCCAAGTACCCGGCACCCAAACACCGTAGCAAGACCTGGAAGCAGGCGGTAGGAGAGTCATCGCCCGAAGATACGTTGAGGGTTCAATTCGACAAATTGAACACCAAGCACCTGGCGCGCCAGACGATCGTGCGAAAAGAATTCTTCGACAAGGTGGAGAAGAACCCGCTGACCGACGAACAGATCCATGCCTGCATCTGCATGGATGACGCTGTCATGGTCGTGGCCGCCGCCGGGTCGGGTAAGACTTCCACCATGGTTGCCAAAACCGGCTATGCCCTCCACGAGGGGCTGGCCACGCCCGACCAGGTCCTGCTGTTGGCGTTCAACCGGGCCACCGCCAACGAGGTCGGAGAGCGGATTGCCGAGCAACTGCGGGGCGTGCCCGATGTGGACAAGGTGCGATCCAACACGTTCCACGCCTTCGGTATCGAAGTGATCGGCAAAGCAACAGGCAAGAGGCCGTCGCTAGCGCCCTGGGTAAGCCCGGACAACCCGGGTGCAGACATTCGGGAAGTTGGCAACATCATTGAAACCCTGATTGCTCAGGACTCGAAGTTCAAGCGAGACTGGGATTTGTTCCGGACGGTCTACGGGCGCGATGTCGGCAAGTGGGGGCAGCGCCAGGAGCCGGACGCCTATGCAGCGGGCAAGCGCGGGTTCCTCACAGCCAAGGGCGACATCGTCAAGAGCAAGGAAGAGCGTGTCATCTCTGACTGGCTCTTCTACTGCGGGGTGAACTACGAGTACGAGCGCGCCTATGAGCACGAAACCGCTACCGAACACCACCGTCAATACTTCCCCGATTTCTACTACCCCGACGCGCAGCTCTACCACGAGCACTTCGCGCTGAACGAGAAGGGCGAGGCGCCCAAGGACTTCAAGGATTACCTGTCAGGCGTTGCGTGGAAACGTGAGATCCACACTGAGAAGGAAACGGCGCTGGTTGAGACTACCTCGCACTCCCTGGGCACGGGCGAGTGGATGGAGGTTCTGGAAAAGGCCTTGATCGAGCGAGGCGTCGAACCCGCTTTTGACCCGACGCGAACTTCGCTAGGCCTGCCACCTGTCTCAGGCCAAGACCTGGCGAGGTCGTTCCGAGTGTTCCAGCAGCACGTCAAGAACAACGGGCTCACGCATGATCAGTTGCACGCAGCGCTTAGGGAGCAGTCTGAGGACGGCTTCGGCGCTCGCTTGCGAATGTACCTGGCCATCTATGAGCGGATCGCAGCCGAATGGGAGCGGCGGTTGCAGGAAGGTAAGTTCATCGACTTCGAGGACATGCTGATCCTGGCGGCTGAACATGTGGAGTCGGGGGCTTACACCAGCCCGTACACCATCATCCTCGCTGACGAGTTCCAGGACAGCTCGCGTGCCCGCATTCGGTTGTTGAAGGCACTGGCCGCCAACCCACCCGTCCAAACCCATCTATGCGTAGTGGGCGACGACTGGCAGGGTATCAATCGGTTTGCTGGTTCCGATATCTCCGTCATGACGGAGTTCGAGAAGACGTTCGATCACGCCACGCGCCTCACGCTCAACACAACCTTCCGTTGCCCGCAGGACTTGTGCGATGTGTCCAGCGAGTTCATCCAAGCCAATCCGGCACAAATCAAGAAATCAGTTGAGACGACCAATCCGTTGACCAAGACCCCCATGCTGGCGTTCGGGTTCCAGCAGCGTGAGAGCATTCCAGAGCATGTGGAGCATCAATTGGCGGGCATGCACCGCTATACCGCCGAAGGCAAGCTGGCACCAGCCAAGGGGTCGCACATTACTATCATGCTGTTGGGCCGCTACAAAGACGATGCGCCCCTCGCTCTGGAAAGTTGGCAACGCAGATTTGGCGATCTATTGAAGATCGAGTTTCGCACCGCACACGGCTCCAAAGGCTTGGAAGCCGAATACGTTTTCGTGCTCAACGTGTTGCAGGGCACGCGTGGCTTCCCCAGCCAGATACAGGACGATCCGGCACTGCAGTTGGCCATGCCGGCACCGGATCCTTATCCATATGCCGAGGAGCGCCGGCTGTTCTACGTGGCAATGACTCGGGCCCGCAAGCAGGTGCGCTTCTACACGACGTTGGGTCAGCCCTCGCAGTTCTTGGTTGAACTAGTCAAGGCCGAATACCTCAAGATCGAACCCGTCGATGGCGAACCTATGGAAGCCTGCCCAAAGTGTGGGAACGGTGTCCTCCAGCTACGGGGCGGGCAACATGGCGCATTCAATGGATGCAGCCGCTTTCCAGGATGCGACTACACGCGCAAGACGACGCCAGAGGAACGACAGCCACAACAGCCCGCGGGTGGTTCGCAGAGGATCCGTGTAGCGGTCGAAGTGGGCGATCAATGCCCTGTGTGTCGACGCGGCACGATCCAGGAAAAGAGCGGTCGCAATGGTTCGTTCCTGGGGTGTTCTCGCTACCGCGAAGGCTGTAAGGCCACGGCTAACCTTCCAAGAGCGACGGGGACATGAGGCGTCAACACAACCTCACTTCACTTCACTCCGCAAGCCTGCCCGGATTCTGGAAAACGCCCTGGTCAGCAGCGATACGCTCAACGAAATCGCCTGTCTGCTACCTCTCACGATCCCTGGCGCCGTGGGGAAGCAGTAGGATGTACTCGGGGAGTAGTACACGGGGGCACCATGGCGAGACGTAAGCGCCGGCGGGGATATCGGAACAGCTGGTCCACCACGCACGTGTCGCAGCGCAATGCGCTCTCGTCCACGTTCGGCGGAAGGATATCCACCTAGCGGAACAAGAACTCGATTGCCGGAATATCATGGTTCGATATCGAGGGCATAAACTACATATCAGCAAAAGAAGAGAAGATGAACTCTAAGCAAAGTCAAGAGGAAAAAAATATAGGAGCAACCTTCTTTCGGCGCGAAGCAATCGACGCTGCAAGTCAACGCTACGGTGCTCCAGTAAGCGCGCCAGGTGTAGGAATGTGGTTGGCGACAGGATTTATCGTCCTGTTACTATTGCTCACACTCATATTTTTATTTTCTACCTCTTTTCCTCGTAAAGAAACTGTGGAGGGATCTATTATTCCTGCCGCTGGTTTATTGTCGATATTGAGCCAACGCCCTGGAGTCGTCAGTAAGGTATTCGTAGAAGAAGGTGCAAATGTTAGAAAAGGCGATCGAATTATACGAGTCTCTGTTGATTCGATCCTCAGTGGCGGTAAAGGAATGGGGTTGGAACTGACTAGTATGGCTGAGCAGCAGGCTTCGGCTCTTATTGAGCGCGGACATGCAGCTGACTCCTCATTAATGAGTCAAGAGGCCGGTGCTCGCGCTCGCATGAAAGGGTTAGAGCAGCAACTTATTGCTCTTCGCCGCAATGTGGGCCTTTATGAGGCACAAGCTAAGCTCGCAGAACAAACTGTGCATGATTTAGAGCGTCTAGTTGCAGAGCAATTGGTTTCTAAACTCCAATTCCGTGAAGCTGAAGCGCGGGCACTTACAACGCGGCAAAATGTCTTTGAAGCACAGGTTCGCATTGCAGAAGTAGAGCAACAGAAGATCAGTGTGTTTCACGAAATTAACCGGTTGGTCGCGGAGCGGGAGGGTAATCGGGCGAATAATTTATCTGAAGGTTTGAGTGCGAAAGAAAGAGCGATCAATTACAAGGTAGGTACTGAGTTTGATCTCGTATCACCCCAAGCTGGTCGAATAACATCTTTGCAAGCTAAACCTGGGGGTGTTGTGGCTGCAGGAAAAACACTTGGTGTTTTACTGCCAGAGGGATCACCCTTGGTGGCAGAAGTTTGGGTGCCTTCCTCGGCGATAGCCTTTGTTGAAATTGGATCTGATGTTCGGATTATGTACGATGCCTTTCCTTACCAAAAGTTTGGAGCAGCTAAGGCCAAAGTTATCAAGATTGCAAGATCTCCAACAGTGCCCGACGAGCTGCCTTTTGACTTGCAAGCCAAAGACAGTCGATATCGTGTGTTAGCAACCCTTGACCAACAAAGCATGGATGCCTACGAAAGTTCTATACCGCTTACCCCTGGCATGAGACTCAAGGCAGATTTGATATTAGAAAACCGCTCTATGCTAGATTGGGTCTTGGACCCTATTTTGGCAGCAAAACACCGATATTAAAGAATAAGTTCCAATTTTCAAATTAAAAGAACCGCCCCTAAAATTTAAGGGGCGGTTCAAACACAAATAAGAATATGGAGTTTTAGTTACAGTCAGGCAGACCCTGACTTATCTCAAGGGCACCGACTGACTCAGCTAGCAATTTAATGGACTTCCCATCCTTAGTCTTAATTGCACAAGAGTCATATCCTGCTGAGAGCAAAGTTTGGGTCACATCAAAATGGTGCGATACGAGTGAAACCATTACAGCATCTAAGCCTTCTTCATTCGTTGCATTCGGTCGCGCACCACTTGCAACTAACGACTTTACAGCGAGAATATTGCCGCATTGAGCTGAGGTAAGAAGCCCGGCATTCAAATTAGCCTCTTGCAAATGAGTCTTGCTGTCCAGCAAAACTTTGAGAGCGGCGACAGAGTTAGCCATGGCTGCAGCTTCAATTGATTTGGTAAAAACTAAATTTGTTGGGCTACTTTCTAGCTCCTCTTTAACTCCTGTTGAATTATCAACCCATGCGTAAGATTCTAGAGCACTGAGCTCAGATCTAACACTCTTTTCCTGTTCAGACAAATTATTAGAATTTATCAAATTCCGAAAATATTTAGTGCTACTTTGACATGCCGAATTCATAGATTCGGTGTGAGCAAAGTTGCCGGTAACCTCACTTGCTTTATCGGAACTGCTCGTTTGGGCTATGCTGCAGGCCGAAGCAAGAATTAATACACCGTATAACGGAATAATACTCTTTTTGAAGAAAATGGACATGGTCTAGCCTCAGATTGTTAGCTTATTTTAGTGAGTTAAGAAAGTTTGCCATAACATCTTCAGCCGTTCCACCCTGATCATATTGAGACCAATCTACTGGCCCGTTCTGCCACCCTATAAGCGACCCTTGGGCGCTAGGAACATGCATGCCGCCAGTTGCCCTAAAAAATTCGATGTCATTAAGACCCCATTGCATGGTAAGGCCTGCAGAACTTGCTGAGAGTTGTGCGTAATTCAAGGATGCAAAAATCGTTCCTGAGATGCCAGTTCCATTTTTATACAACTCGGCAATTTCGACGAAAGATTGGGCCAGGCCTAATAGCACCTCATTTTGAGTATCATCACCACCACCACCACCACCACCACCACCATTGTCCCAATCTGGTTGATCCCACGGGTCGGGCTCATTAGATGGCCAGTAAGGATCGTCGTCAGGTGCATCGCCATAAACAGTGATCCCACCGTCTTCGAAAGTATTCATACTCGAGCCGCCACACACTAATGCCAGTTCATGGGCTGAAAGTGTCCTGATTGTATCCTTAATCATAGGGCTTCCTTTATGCTTGGTAGATTATACGTAGGCGATATTTTAAATCGAGAGAATCTAGCTATAACTCAATATTATATTCTGGGTCGGACTCTCCTAAGTTGATTAAACGTTTCTCTGTTTCTAGTTTTTCAGAAGGCACTGTTAAAGTATCGGAAACAATACGGCCCCGTTCCATTCGAATTAAGCGGTTGGCTAGACGTAGAGTATCGGGGCGATGAGTGATAAGTATTCGTGTAGCATTAAGTGCGTTCAAAGAGAAGAAAATGGTTTGTTCTCTTGCTAAGTCTAAATTAGCTGTTGCTTCATCTAGGACTAACACGGCTGGCTGACGATATAATGCTCTTGCCAATAATAAACGCTGCTTCTGTCCGCCTGAAAGTGTAGATCCCATGTCTCCTACCAGCGTTTCTAATTGCATGGGCATACGCTGAACATCTTCTCTAATAGCGGCTATTTCCAAGCAGTGCCAGGCATAGTCGACATCAGGACAGTCCGCAAAGAATGATATGTTTTCTAGAATAGAGCCAGTAAGAAGTTCGTCGTCTTGCATAACAACGCCTATACGCTGCCTAACCACGCGGGCTCCCCAAGCTGAAATACTTGTCCCGTCAAAAAGTACTTCTCCAGCACTCGGCGGATACAATCCAGTGAGAACCTTAACTAAGGTGCTTTTACCGCAACCGGAAGGTCCTGTGATAGCGACAAATTCACCTACGTTAATTTTGAGTGAAATGTCCTTGAGTACAGGAGGTTCTTGGGCAGCATACTGGAAGTAGACGGAACGTAATTCAATCTGACCCTCAATTAATTCTGCTCGGGTAGGATCTTTATCAAAGCCGTCCTCACTGGGATGAAGTGCAATATCCGCAATACGATCCGAATGTAACTCGGTGAGGCGCCAAGAGATGCATTGATCGACAAGTGTAGCTAAGCGTGTAGACAGTTGTTGGCGGTAAGCCACTACTGCGTATAGCGCCCCAATTGTAAATTCTCCTTTGAGCACAGCGTTCGTCCCTAAGTAGATAATTATTACCATACTTAGACCATCTAACAAGGTGCGAGAGGCTCCAATGCCAATTTGCAAATAAGCAGTTTGCAATGACGCCCGCACCAAATTGGCATACTTGTTAGCCCACAGCGATTCACGGGTAAACTCCCCACCCATCGTCTTAATTGACTGCATGGCGCGTAAAGTTTCTATACGTGTGCCACGCTCAGCGATCCCGGCCTGCAAACTTGCCATGCCTACTTTCATAGATATGGGGAGGCTAGCTAGTTTCACCAGTACGTATATAAAGCTGGAACAAAGTGCGACTAATGCTATTACTGGCGAATAAATAAACATGAAGATGATAATGCCAAGTGCTAATACGCCATCTAGGATTGCTCCAATCAAACCGTTTGATACTAACTGGCGAATGGGGTCGATTGATTCCATTCGAGATAAGGCATCAGCAAGGCGCCGGCGATGAAACCAAGTTAGAGGCAAGCTAACCATATGATGAAACAGGCGTCGGCTCATGTCCCATCCCATAAGGGCTGAAGCTCTTTGTAAAGTCACTCCGCGCATTGCCTCCGCGACGCTATTAAATATAGCAACAAATGCAAATCCGACTGAAAGCGTTATCAAGAAATTTGAGTCGTTGCGTAGTATCCCCTCATCTACCGCAAGCTGCATGAAGAAGGGAGATAATAGTACAAAGCACTGTAAAATTACCGAATATACAAGAGTATGAATCAGTGCAGTGCCGATGCCACCCCTAAACCGTAACATTGACCATATATTCAGTGGTGATCTTTGCTTTCTGGGTCGAAAGCTTGGTGTTGTATTGACTTCAACTGCTACACCTGTAAATGCATCCGATAGTTCGGTCCGATCCAAGGTCATAGATCCATGAGCAGGATCTATTATATGGAAACGAGTTCGACTTACTCGTTCTAGAACTACAAAATGATTCAGCTTCCAATGAAGAATAGCTGGAAGTGTTAGATGGCGAAGATCTTCTGGTTCGCAACGTACTGGTCGACACTGCATATCCAAAGTGCTAGCCAAGGCAATTAGCTGATTCAGATCAACACCACGTTGTGAATTATGATATTTACGCCTTAGGGTGCTCATATCGAGTTCTGCGCCAAGGATTGAAGAGCAGATTGATAGACATGCCAAGCCACATTCACTAACTTCGGATTGAACTCTCCAATATCTCTTATTAAACATCTTTAAGCCTATCCATCGTCACTTGATTCGCTGTGTTGTCTGATGAATTTGGAAAAGAGAGAACAAATTGAACGAGATTTGTATAGTACTCGAAAATATTATCCCAGCAGCCAAAAAGTATTGCTTCACGGAGTCGGATCTCATACCCACCCATAGAGAGTAGAGCTATGGTCTTCAGAGGCAAGTAGGTTGTTTCAGGCATGCCGCTCCTATGCAGACAAAAATTGAAAAAAAATCTTCCTAGCCGACCATTACCATCGCGAAACGCGTGTGCATTATTTATCAGTACTAGGATTCGAGAAGCTGCTAGCAGTCCGTATCCCAATTCACCTCTTTCAAAAAGGTCAGGTATTTCTTCAATTCTTTTATGTGCATCCCACGAGCTGATCATTGGTATACTCTTAGTTCTGTCGCGAGACACTAAATATGCGGGTTTTTTTCTGAGCGAACTTCTGCCCTGAGTGGAAAGGAAATTTAAACCAACTAAGTCTTCGAATGTTATCTTTCCCTGAAGACTTGTGCGCCATTTGTAATATGTATTAGCTTCCAGTCGCTCTGATTCGAGTATTTTTTGAAAATCAAAAGGAGGTAGTTCGATAAATTCGGATAGATAGTGACGTAAGAGGGGCAGCGATGAGGAAGTGGAGTTCGACGAATAATATTGCAACTCATCAAACATAGATTTCTTGCTAGAGAATACGGTTAGATCGCGTGTGCACTGGTCAAGACGTTCTACTATGTATTTGCTAGGCAAGTTTAATGGAAGAGGAATTAATTGCCACGGGGGTAAAATCTCATTTGAAAATAAGGTTTGTCTGCCGGAATTATCATCTTTGAGCTGATTAGCCATGCTCATCATGGTCACTCACTTCATGCAAATTTGGAATATTTATGTTGGTGACCACCGATTAGGTTTCCAAATTCGGTGTAATTAGAACTAATCCTCGGCGATTCTCTGATTTGGTGCGGTTTGAATGAAAAAGAGAAGTGTAGAAAGATGCCATTTTAACCGGCAGCCATCGTTCTGCGTCACAAGGTATAAAATGAGCATCTATTCCACGCAATAGAAATTTACGGGATAATCGAAGTAAAGCGAGTCCAGGTTCGACTACTGATTGTTCGTTAATTCGATAAAAAATTACTATATCAATATCGTTTGGATTTTCTTTATCCAGATTGATAAAGCTTCCACCTACCAAGCAACAGTCGACGTCTATAATTTGTTTTAAATCTGAAAAAACATTATCCAATTCATTTAGAAGTTGGTTGCGCGTTGCAGATCTATCGAAGGCATTTCGAAATTCATAAATATCAGTTACATATGGGCTTGATATTGCCGGTGGACTCTCATTTACAAGGCCCATGAATAAAGGAAGCTCAGATTTAGATGCTTTCTGGAATATGGATATGCCCATTTTCTCTGAAAGTTTTGGCGATTCATTTTGCGTACATTCGCCACGCAAACCTAAATAGGTCTTAATTTTGGCAGATTCTGAAATCACCAATGTTTCCAGGTCTGGATACACTGCAAAAGAAACATAAGCAAATCTTTCCAATACTTTTCGTGAAATCCCATCTGTTGCTCGACGAAAAGCGGCGCATTCATTTGCGGGTAATTCCAATTCTGGGAACCGAGGGCCCTTAGATATTTGACCTACTGCAACTTCGCAACGATTAAAAAGTTCCTGGTCTATTATGGCTACATCTAGGTCAGAGAATCTCGGGTTGAATTGTGTTCCGTCTCGAAGAGAGAATCCATAGCGAGCAGACCCGACAATCTTGAAATTTTCAATCCTAATATTTAGCGCTTTTGCAGAAATCTCTAATATCGGCAACATACTTTTCAATCCACCTGATACCGCCAGTGGTTGGTATAAAGCCGAATAAGCTATTGCTTCCGGTGTAGCGCCCAGTGCAAGCTTCGCCTCCATCCATGATGCGTAGTCCATTTCTGCATGTCTCATCTAGGGGTAAAGTTCGGCAGACCATCGCTGCGTAAATTAGGAAGAAATGCTGACGAGCTTGTAACGTAGAATGATGTGCCAATACGAAGACGCCAAAGGCCTGTTAGACGCACTCAAGCAATGGCTACACGTCGCTTCTCACAAAGTTTATTACGTGGGTGTGCTCCTTTCGCAGCGAACCCGATCTTGGATCTCGATTCCCGTGTGCATGGTTTTGCGCTTCTGATCGAAAGGGGACCCAGACGTCGCAGTCTACATTCAGACCCGGTTCCGCACTCTACTTAACGCGCAGCCCGAGCGTCAACTAGGTAGGACGGCTACCGGATCAATCAACGCGTACCTTGGCGTTCAACACGTTGACTGGAACATGGAGATCTAGAATGTCTAATGCTCCACGAACCTGTCCAACTTTGTTGCAGTGGCATTCAACAGCCACATAAGCGTTGACCAAGTGCATAAAGCCATCGAGTCGATGATCTCTTGGCGTTCGGTCATCACGTTAAGCAGTTTGCGCTTCTTCCCTTACACTGCCAGACAGCTCCTGTCCTACCCCTCGATGATCGGTGGGCATAATGGGTGACTAGGGGCGATATCCGGAGTGGGGATTGAAGTCAGAGACATGGACGATCCAACAGGTGTTCCAGGATCGTAAGCAGTACAAGGTGCCGTTCTATCAACGGGCCTACGTGTGGTCGCTGGATAAGCAGTGGTCGTTGCTCTGGGCCGATATCAAGGATAAGGCGGACGAACGCTTGGCCGGCACGACGCCCGCGCCACACTTCCTGGGCGCTATCGTGGTCGAGCCGCAGGACAAGGTGGGTCTAAAAGGCGTCGATACCCTCCACATCATTGATGGCCAGCAGCGATTGACCACACTGCAATACGTCCTGGCCGGCATTCGTCTTGCTGCCCGTGAGTTGAAGATCCCAGATTTCGACTCATATCTGGCCGCTGTATTGGACAATCCCGGCACCAGTACCATGGCTAATCCCGCGATTGAAATCTTCAAGGTCTGGCCGACATTTTCTGACCAAAAGTCGTTCGTTGGCGTCATGACGGCCGACAAGCTGGAAACCTTGCAAACACGCTATCCGGAGCATTTCACTCAGTCTGGAAGTTTCCGCAGGATCGGCATCATCCATCCACTTGCCGTGAATGCGATCTGGAACTTCGCAGAATGGGCCAAGATGTGGATTGAGGCGAATGGTGGTGCAGACGCCATCGAAGCCCTGGTCTTAGCGGTACTGACTGACCTGAAAGTGGTGTTGATCCAGTTGGAAAAGGGCGACGACGCCCAAGTGATCTTCGAGACATTGAATGGCCGGGGCGCCGAACTACATGCCACCGACTTGATCCGCAACCACCTCTTCATGAGCGTGGACAGCGGAAAAGAAGATCCCGCAGCGCTGTACGACGAGAAATGGAAGCAGTTCGAGCAGGATATCTGGAAGGTTGGCGAGCGAAGAGGGCGCATCAACAAGCCACGCTTGGAATGGCTGATCTTTTCCTCCATACGTGCGCATACGGGATAGGAGGGCGACCTGGCCCGGCTATACATCGACTTCAAGAACTACGCTCAGGATCTGACAACGACCGAGCAGTTGGACATGCTGGACAACTACGGCAAGCACTACCTGCAACTGATCGAAGGGAAAGGTGATTTGCCAATAGCGCGGTTCGGCCGGCGACTGATGCCATTCGATACCACCACGACCCACCCGCTTGCGCTTCGCATTTCCACAGCGAATGTGACCGATCGTGAAAAGACCGCGATGTTCAACGACATCGTCTCTTACATCGTTCGTCGCGCCGTATGCGGGCTTACCCCCAAGAACTACAACAACTGGTTCATGTCGGTATTGCGCCAGTGGATCAAGGGCGAACCCACCCGCCAAGCATTGAGAGAACTATTGGCTTCTTCGCCCAACAGCCCGGCCGCGCGGTGGCCTGATGACGCCGAATTCGCACATAACTTCCAGACAGCACCCACCTATTACGGCAACCTGGATGCTGGGCGTTGCAGGATGTTGCTGACTGAATTGGAAGGCTGGCTGCGGCTAACCAGTCGGACGGAAGAACCCACCATTCCGGATCTATCCAATCTCGACATAGACCACATTTTGCCTCAAACCTGGTACGAGCACTGGACGTTACCGGATGGGTCCAAGGCGACATCCGCGGAGAACCAGGCCGCTCAACAACAAGAGATGGTGGGCGGTACTTTGTCGGATCACTACCAAGCCAACCTTCGGCGAGCGAAGGCGATCCCCACCCTAGGCAACCTGACCTTGCTCAATCTCTCGGTCAATCGCCAAGCTCAGAACAAGGCGTTTCCTATCAAGAAACAATTGCTGATCCCCAACACTGTATTGAGCCTCAATGGAGACTTCATGGCTCGGGAGTCATGGGATGAGGATGCTATTAGCGTTCGTGCAAAACGTTTGTCTGATGCGGCAGCGCAGTTGTATCCGCGCTGAAAAAAAGAACCCCGGATTGCTCCGGGGCGCCAGGTTGTGAAGCCTTTCGAGTTCCTCTCCACCTCGTAAAAGGGGTGGAGTGAGTAAGGCTATTTGTACCAGCCCTCGCACTATTTGCATTCCAGTTCCACCGTCTCGTCAAAAGTGGGCAACGGGGTTGGAACACTCGCTGAGCACACACCCCTATCGTGCGTGATCGTGATCACCTCACCAGCTTTCGGTGTCTCCAAGTAGATCCCGCCGTCGTAGCCAACGATGGCTGTTTCACTGTCCGTTGTAAGAGCAGCGCCAAGGCTGGGATACGAGCCGTCAGTGAGCTTCACAGTGAAGGTGCGGGCATCCATGGACTTCAACTTGTACTCAACCAGTGCCACATGATTGCGGTTAGGCACGGCTTCCATCGTGGTGGAGGCGACTTCCATGCCCAACGGGAGAGCGCGCTCATCAATCCTCAGATGGTTGATCACTAGCTGATGAACTGGTCCGACCACCAACACACCTGATGCGTTGGTCTTGCCAACCAGCTTGTTCTCCAGATAGACGGGAACGCCTTCCACTCCCGCAACCTTTACCACCGCCAAACTCGAACCCTGCGACTTGCTCTGTTGCCTCACGCCCTCGCCAATCCATATAGCAGAGCGGTAGCCGGCACTTATCGTCCGATCACTGCCATACGCATCAATCCGAGCATTGGCGTCGAATTTGGGGTTGTCCCACCTAGCCGCAGCACTGCCATAGCGGGTGCCCATGGAAGAGCCCACACGCGTTGTCCAACGCATATCACCCATCTTCGTGTCGCGATCTCCTGAGAGACGAACCTCAGCGCGGTTGCCACGATCGCTGTGCGACAGATCGATGGAGCTAGCAACAGAACCAATCGGACGTGTGTACGTAAGCCGTACCTGATTGTCCTTCCCATCGCGAGCAATGGACGCCGAGAGGAATGAGGGATTTCTGGACCAATCCATCCGGATCTCCGAACGATTGCGTTGAAAGCCACCCTCTTGGACGCGGGACATGCTGCCTGCCATGGTGATGTGGTCTCCCATCCGCACGGAGCCCCAGATCGTCTTGGCATCCAGCGCCCCACGGCTTGAGCCTGTTTCCCTACTCAGCTCCCACCAGTTGTCCGTCTGCTTCAAGTAGCTCAACCCTGCTGACCAGTTCCGGCTGTTGAATGAGTAGTCCACGCCCATCGCCGTCCCCGAACCCTTGTCGCTGGAAGACTTGCCGTAGGTAAGTCCAAGTGCGCCGTAATTCCCCAAGACCAACTTCGAGCCCAAAGACGCGTTGTGAGCATCCTTCGTGCCTTCCACATGGCCTTCCATCGTCCACTTGTCCGTCATACCTCGAGCAATCGAAGCTGAGAACGCAGGGGTGGTGTAGGTATTGGTCAATCCTTGGCGAACGAGACCTGCATTCACCTCCCATCGGCTCAGCCCCTTCCGCAGCTGATCGGTTGAGACATAGAAGCGTGATGACACAGAAGTTTGACGACCATAGGCATCGGTAAGCACCACGTCGCCAACGTTCAAGCCACCCGACAAGCCAACGTTGCCATACGCAAAACCTCCAGCTTCCACGTCATAGGGCTGCAGCGGTGAGCCATTGATGTAGGCCTGAGCCTTCGAGGGCGAGGCGGCAACACCACCGAGCAGGG
>APMI01051392.1_pt1 | contig 14032 bp, 11 predicted proteins | sample 667938 | NCBI WGS metagenome assembly APMI01 (sample SAMN01084076, study PRJNA167559) | wastewater metagenome | biome: Wastewater | place: Denmark: Ejby Moelle, Odense | collected 2011-11-28 | reverse complement strand
CCCCCGGTAGCGTTCACCGCGGCGGCAAACAGTCGCTGAGCGACCGGCCCGATCAGGTCAGCGTTGACCAGGTGCACTCGCAGTTCGTCGAGAACGCCGTAACGCTCACGGCGCCAAGCACAGGCGTACGGCAGCGCTTCAAGCCCGCTGCGGCGAGGCGTGGCCCATGGCACTGCTTTGCGACGATTTCGCAGGATGCGGCGGTGAAGTTTGTAGGTTTCGGTGAGATGTGCGCGCAGTTCGTTGAGGGCTGTGACAAAGACCTGATCGTCCTCGTCGGGCAGCGCTTGGACGACGGGCCGCAGCGTCGCGACTCGCCGGATCAACGTCGGGTCGTCGTGGAAAGTCTCCTCCAGGCGGTCGAGGTCGTTCTCCATCGACAGTACGTTCTCAGGGACCAGCGACGCCGCCATCTCCGCTACCAACTGGCGAGATTGCAGGCGGCGTTCGAAGCCGGCCAGGTCGTCGAGAGGGAACACCACCGGATCGAGCAAATGCAGGATGCGCAGGAAGCCGGCGGTGTCCGACAACACCGGCGTGGCGGACAGCAGCAACAGTCGTGGCACCTCTGCCGCATAGTGGCGCAGCAGCGCATACAGGGGATTGCCGCCCTTCCGGGTCGCGCGGGAGAGGTGATGTGCTTCGTCGACCACCAGCATTCCGGTGGACGGCAAGCGGCGTTCGATCGTCGCCAGGTCTTCGGACGAAACGACGAACACGAAGTCGTCGAGCCAATCCGCCAAGCCAAAGCGCTGCGTCAGTTCCTGGCGCCACTGGCCGACAAGCGGCGCCGGCACAACAAGCAGCACGCGGGCGTCATGCGAGTCGAGCACATACTGGCGCACCAGTAGCCCCGCTTCTACGGTCTTTCCCAAGCCGACTTCGTCGGCCAGCAGATAGCGCTGCACCGGATCCTGCAGCACTCGCTGCACAACGTTGAACTGGTAGTCCGCCAGTTGAACGGATGACGACAGCAGTGCGCTCATGCCGCGGCAGGCTGCACGTTGCGCAGTGACTGCTCGCATGAATCGCGAACGCGCCTCGGCGAAGCGCGGTGTCTCCGTCACATGGCGAGCAAGGAATTCCGTGGGATGGGAAATGGGCTTGCGCCAGCGCACCTGCAATTCGGTACGCGGAACATTGCCAGCTTGCTGGTTCGGGAACGCGACCAGGCAGATCGAACCCTCGCCGTCGACGACACGCCCGACCTGCCAGCGTCCGGTCGCTTCGTCCTGTCGGAAGACGCGGGTCTGCTCGGGTAAAGCGACCGGGCGCAGCGCCGAGACCTGTGTTTCGATGCGAAAAGGCGTGATCTCCCCGGGCACGTCGAAGTAGGTGACCGTGGCACGGTTGCCCCCGAGTTCCGTCACCTTTCCGATCCCGAGGACGCCGCCCAACTCGGACGCCACCTTGACAAAAGAACCAATCGCGATCTGCTCACCGCGTGTCGTTGTCAACCCCTCCCTCCCCGTTGCTCTTTGGCCCCCCTAAATGTAGCTGAGCGTAACCCGGCAAAGAGGCACCCAACCAGGGTGCGGAGACCCTAGGAGAGCAAAACCTGCCGAAGTGCGCCGCCGAGAGTGGGCTGAGCCCCGAGCGACGCTTGTGTGGACCGATCCCCCGCGTGGCGGAAGCTCCGCGCCCACGGCAGGCAGCACGCGTTTGGATCGCGGCCTGGAGCCAGCGAAGTTTTCACGAGGGGCTGGAAGTGCACGTCGGACTGGGCCGCGCCGATCCGTGCCGGGCGCGCCTGGGGTGCTCGATCCGCGGCAGTTGCCGTACCGCCATGACTGCAGCCAGGTAGCAGTGTCTGCCGACTACGAAGGATAAGAAGTCATCGATGAAGTGGGCTCTGGGCTGTCGAGCCAGCGCCTATTCGTCGGTGACCGCTTCAGCACCGGGTTTCGCAACCAGAGCGATACGGCGCTCATGGAACTCCGCGCCCGCGCCGTCCGGGGCTTCAAGTCAAAGACGTTGTGCGCAAATTCACATCGGTAAGCCTGCGATGGCGCGGCGGTCAGCACCGAGCCGGCCGGCGACGCCTCGATCCCCGTCAAGCAAGCACGCAATGCAAATTGCCCGATGAGATCAGCTGATGACATCCGCTGCGGTTTGCTCGAGCGTCGCCTGCCCTTGCCTAGATGGTTCAAGGTCGATCAGCGGAATTGATGCCCGAGATCCCTCGACCTGCGTGTCGTCTTCGGCAGTTTCAGGCCTTGCAGTACCAGTCTTGGCCCTCTTGGCATCCGCCTCGTCCTTCTTGCTATCTGCCTCATTCATGCGCCTGCGACAACCCATCGCGAAGTTTCGCATCATCGAGGACAGCGCGAGGACGATCCGCTTGAACCTCGAGCGCTGCTGCTCGACCTGCTTCTCGGTGATCACCTCCTCGATCTCGAGGGTCTGCAGCAGCGGCATCAACTGGTCCAGCTTGTGGATCAGTTCGAAGTAGCGACGTCCGAGGGCCGACGTGATGCCCACCTCGACTTCCAGCGGCACCGTGTCGTAGGTCGCCACCGTCTCGATGCTGTGGTTCTTGAAGAGCAATTCGGCGCCATCGATGGCTTGGTTGAGTTCCTTGGTGCCCTCGTCCATCTTGTTGCGGACGGCCTGCTCGATCTGCTCGACGTACTCGTGCGGCACCTTGGTGCGGCCGAGCGCTGACACGAAGTACAGGCTCGCCTGGAAGCTGTAGAAGCAGCGGGCGAAGATGCGCTTGCCCTCGGCACTGGCGAGCCGCGTCTTGCGCTTCAGCGACGCTGCCTCGACACGCCTGAAGTCCGCCCGGTACTCGTCCTTGTTCAGGATGCGGCGGTTCGCCTCACCTGTGTCCATCACCGCGAGTTGGATCTTGCTCATGCCGGGTCTCCCTGCGCGTGTGGGTGGTGACATGGTTTCGATCTTCCACACCAGCACCAACCCGCGCCAGCAGAAATCCCGTCGTTTCAGGCCCGGAAACCGGGGGACAGCGCGCGTCCAGGCGTTGCGCTGCCATTTCCTATTGACAGCCCGCAAAGCCGGAATTACTGTTTCGTCCGTGCGATAGCTGGCCTCGCACTCAAACCCGGCAAGCCCTTCCAAACGCGCGGCCCCGCCTGCGCTGCCTCTCGGGGCACATCCTCCCTGCCGATCGACCTTTCGAGGCGTGACCACGTGCTGGTTCGCGCCGAAAGGTTTCCCTGATCGGTAGCTGGCACACCGATCCAGCGGCTCACGCCGCCATCAAGCCAGTCCAGGCGGCCGGTTCACGACCGGCACTTCACATCACCCCGCGGGGCATTGCGCCCCGCATGGGCCGCGCATTGCCGCCGCTTCCGCACCGGAGGCTGCCATGCTCGCAACGAGCGCCACCCATCCCCATCCGATTCACCATCCCCCGCGCGATCCGCTGTTGCAGGCGTTCTTCGCGAATCCCGAGGCATCTGCGGTCACGTCCGACCCGGTACGGCTGCAGGACATGCCGCCGCAAGCGCAGCGCGCGATAAGCGCCTACCTGGACGACCCGGGCGACGCAGATGCCGCGCCCGAGTGGACCGAGGAGGACGTCGTGCACCTGCACTGGCGTCTGCTCCTCGAACTGCGCAGGCTCCCCGACCCGGAGACGCCGCTGGAGGAGAAGCTCGACACCCTGGCCTGGGCCCTCACGGACCCTAGCCTCGACGGTCGGCCGTTCTCCTTCGCGAACTGCCTGCGCGTCGTCGGCACCAGCCCGATGTCGCCCACGCCCTACTTCGGCCTGATCCAGGTCGACGAGATCCGGGCCTGGCTGCGAACCAACTCGCGCAGGTGGATCGACGCCACCATCGCCCGCTATCCCGACTGGGTCCAGTCGCTGATCAAGGCGCAGCCCGACTGGGTCGCCAAGCAGCTCGCCAGGAACCCGCAGTGGGTCAACGAGCAGATCAAGGCGCGCCAGGCGACGCAGCAGGACGACCTGTTCGCCGCTTGTGATGCCGGCCTGCCGAGCCAGCTGCCGTCATGAACCCGGCCCCCATCAGTCTGGGTTGGGCGCTTGTCGCCATCGCCCTTCTGTGGGGGCTGGCCGGCGCGCTGGATCAGCCGTTGGACGACGGCGAGCCCTTCGAGGGCCCTGCCATCGAACAGCCGGCACCCGCCGAACCACTGCTGCACCTGCGATGTCACCCCGAACCCGAGGGGCCGGGAACGCCGCGGCCGGGAGATCGGCGCGGCGAGCCGCTCATCCGCCTGGTGTCCTTTCGTGAATCGCAGGGAGATCGACACCGGCAAACCGAATGGCCCTCCCGTTCCCTGCGCTGCTTCGTCATCGACAAATGAGGAGATCACCATGGATCGACAGACAGACAGCCGCAGCGCTCCCCTCCGGGACCTGCTGCCCGTCCGCTCGCTGAACGACCTCGACTGGTTCGTGAAGGAGAGCGAAATCATCACCGGCAACCCCGGCCGCGAGTTCGTCGTCGCCGGTGCCGACCAGCCGACTTTCCGCATCCATCTCGACCACGTCGGCTACCAGATCGCCCGCGTTGACCGCGGCGACCAAGCGGCGGCGCCAGTCTGCGCGACCGCACCTGAGCTGGTCCAGCACGCCCTGGGCGATGCCCTGACACGCGGCCAGCTCTTCACCACGGCGCTGCAGTGAGCGCCACATCTGCAACCCGGGTTGTCCGGTCCAGCGTCGACCGCGGAAGTGCACTCGAGCACACGCGGCAGAGGCAGGTTGGACAGCCCTTTTCAGGAGAGTCGCCCATGAGCGCACCCCAGCATTGCATCGGTCACATCTCGACCCCCTACGGCGACGCCGCCATCCTGGTCGGGCGCTACCCATCGGGTGGCGCGATCGCGATCCAGCTCGTCGACGACGAGGACCCGTCCGAGCCCATGGCCACGTTCTCGACCAACCTCGTGCCCTACGGTGCGGCGGTCGCCGAGGACGAGTTCTGCGTCAAGACCTGGAGCGAGAACGAGGTCCTCGTCGCATCAATGCTCGCCACCGGCCTGTTCGAGGACACCGGCAGGCGCGTGCCGTCCGGCTACGTCGCCGCGCCGGTCTGGCGGATCAAGGATCCCGCCAACGTGCCGTCCGCCCCTGGTCGGCACGTCGGTTCGGATCGCACAACGGCAGTGGCATCGGCCTGCTGATCACCTCGGCATCCGGCAACCGCATCGCAGGTCCCGACCATGTGCACGCAGCCGGACGCCCTTCATCACCCCGAGCGGGGTTCACCCCGCGGGGTGCCCTCCCGCTTGCACAAGGAGAGATTCATGAAAGTGCAAGTCAGAGTCAACGAGCGCGGCGCCCTGCGCAACGGGCGCTTCGCCTTCACGAACAAGCTCACGCTGGTCTCGGAGCTGCTGCAGAACGCACGCCGCGCCGGCGCGACGCAGGTGACCATCAACCATGACGCGACGGCCAGGCGCCTGACCGTCGTCGACGACGGTTGCGGCATCGAGGACTTCCAGCGGCTGCTGACCTTCAACGAGAGTGGCTGGGACGAAGACACGATCCGGACGGAGCACGCCTTCGGGCTCGGCTTCTCGAAGTGCCTGTACGCCGCCAGTCGGGTCACGGTGGCCTCGCGCGGGCAGCGCCTGGCTTTCCAGTGTGACGACGCCCTGGACCAGGCCGAACTCGACGTCGAGCCGGCGCCCGATGCCGACCCGGGCCTCACCACGGTGGAGCTCGAAGGCGCGGACCTGCCGCAACTGGATCAGCTGATCGACCGCATCACGCGCGGGTTTCCGCTTCCCGTGGTCTACAACGGGGTGCCGCAGGCCCGGCAGCACAGCCTGGCAGCGATGGCATTCACGGCCACCGACATCGGGCAGGTGCATCTCTGGGGCACCGACGGCAGCGAGCCGGCAACGGCAAGCGCGCTGTACCTCCAGGGCCTGCTGATCGGCAGTCCGGATCGGCATCTCCACTGGGAGCATCAGAAGGTCGACGTGATCCACCTGGATTCCGCGCTCTTCATGGCCCGCATGCCGGACCGCACCGAACTGATCGATGCGGAGGAACAGGGCAAGCGCATCGACGGCGCGGTCAGGCAGCTGTGGCGGACGGTCCTCGAGGACAGGAAGCAGAAGCTGCCGCCGGCCGAGTTCGTCGAGCGCTACTACGCGGTCGCCCGGAGGCAGAACCTGCTGGAAGTCTTCGACGACGTCCCGGTGGTGCCGCGGCAGGCCTGTTCCGTGGTGATCGACTACCCGACCACGGCAGACGAGCAGGAGCGATACCTGCAGAGTCCGGACAGCCATCCGACGCGCGAGGAAGTCGAGAACGGAACGATCCGGCTGGCCGCATTCAGCCCGTACCAGAAGGACGAATCGCACGCGACGCTGATGTACGCGCGTGCGGCCGGGCTGACCCTGGTGCACACCTACCTGCTCGGCTTCGAGCACTGGGTGACACGCGAGCTGCGTGATCTCGATGTCGAGGACATCGAAGTCGTCGCAGTCGAGCCCGGCGCCGAGGAGCGTTTCGACGGCATCTTCATCTGCGAGAAGGTCCGGCTGTGCGACCGCTTCGAGATCCGGCACGGCACCGAAGCCGTGACGATCAGCGATGACGCGCTGTTCCACGACGAAGTGATCCTCTGCCCTGCTGGTTGTCGAGGCGGCGCCGTCGTCAAGCAGGTCTCGGCCTACACCGGCGAGTACGACCACTTCGACGACACGGCCTGCGACGAGGACATGCGGCGGCTGGATCGGCTGGTGCGCACCCTGCGCTGCCCGGATCCCGCGAGCATGCTGCGCTGCCTGCTGCAGGACCTGCCGCTCATGCTGCAGGACCTGCCGCTCAAAGACTATGCGGCCCTGGTCGGACGGACCTTCCGCGTCGAGCTCGGAACGTCAGCCGATGAAGCCTCGGTCGACCTGGTTTCATGACCTGACCGACCTCACGAAAGAACTGCCCCCGGGTGGTTCTTTCCAGAGCGGACCCCCAGGCCCGCTCCGGAAAGAACGATTTCCCCACAGGTAGCTGACGCACCTGGCGCCCTCGGCGCGAAGTCAGCCCAAGCATCCCCGCTGCCACCCCTTCCGGGTGCGGCAGCACGAAGCCTCCCGGTCCACGAGCGCCCTTCGAGAAAGCTCGCGCGCAAGTGACCCCATCGGGCGATCACCCCGTCTTCCATGCACCAGGCAGATCAACGTCGCGACCTCTGCGTCGCGCCGGCATCCGCACCTGGCGCACTTCCCGCCCACACAGCGCATCCGAGCCTGTCGTGTCGCGCCGCCAAGTGCGACGCAGCCCCGGACAGGCCTTGCCTCGTGGGTATCCATCCGACCCGTTCCTCAGGAGTTCGTCATGAAACTCAATGACCTTCCCAAGATCGATGCGGCGCTCGCGCCGCAAGCCATCTCGACCGATGTACTGCTCGAGAAGTACGCCAAGGGCACCGAGTCCTCGGCCGAAGACATCCGCCACCGCGTCAGCACCGCGCTCGCCGCGGTCGAATCGCCGGCCGACCAGGACCAGTGGCAGGCCCGGTTCCTTGCCGCACTGAGCCGAGGCTTTATCCCCGCTGGTCGCATCAATTCGGCCGGTGGCACCGACATCCGGGCCACGCTGATCAACTGCTTCGTGCAGCCGGTCGGCGACAGTGTCTCCGAGGACGTGGCCGGCAAGCCCAGCATCTACAAGGCGCTGGCGCAGGCGGCAGAGACCATGCGTCGCGGTGGCGGCGTCGGCTACGACTTCAGTCGCATCCGCCCACGGGGTGCGATGGTCAAGGGCACGCACTCGAACGCCTCCGGGCCGGTGAGCTACATGCGTGTCTTCGACCGCTCCTGCGAGACGGTCGAGTCGGCCGGTGCGCGCCGCGGTGCCCAGATGGGCATCCTGCGCTGTGACCACCCCGACCTCGACGAGTTCATCCACGCCAAGGACGACAACGGTCTCGCCAACTTCAACATCTCGGTCGGCGTCACGGATGCGTTCATGCAGGCTGTCGAAGACGACGCCGAGTTCGAACTGGTGCACCCGGCGCAGCCGGGTGCGACCCTGATCGAGCAAGGCGCCCACCAGCGCCCGTCCGACGGCCTGTGGGTCTACCGCACGGTCCGCGCCCGCGCGCTGATGGACGACATCGTGCACGCGACCTACGACCATGCCGACCCGGGCGTGGTCTTCCTGGATCGCATGAACCAGGAGAACAACCTCTGGTACGTCGAGGTGATCGAAGCGACGAACCCGTGCAGCGAGCAATCGCTGCCCGACTACGGCTGCTGCTGCCTCGGCTCCATCGACCTCACGCGGTTCGTCGAGCGGGCCTTCGAGACCGATGCCGGCTTCGACTGGGCGGGATTCAGGGACGTGGTCCGCATCGCCGTGCGCATGCTGGATAACGTGCTCGACGTGACCTGGTGGCCGCTGCCTGAGCAGCGCCGCGAAGCCATGGCCAAGCGCCGCATCGGCCTGGGCTTCCTGGGACTGGGCAGCGCGCTGGTGATGCTCGGCATCCGCTACGACTCCGAACAGGGGTTGGCCTTCGGTGCCCGGATCGCACAGGCGATGCGCGACGAGGCGTACCGGGCTTCGGTCGATCTGGCCGTCGAGAAGGGGGCGTTTCCGGCGCTCGATGCGGAGCGCTACCTGCAGAGCGGGTTCGCCAGGCGCCTGCCTGACGACATCCGCAGCGCAGTGGCCGAACGCGGCATCCGCAACAGCCATCTGCTGTCGATCGCGCCGACGGGCACGATCGCACTGGCCTTCGCAGACAACGCGTCGAACGGCATCGAGCCGGCGTTCGCCTGGAGCTACACCCGCAGGAAGCGCATGGCCGACGGTTCGACCCAGGAATACGCGGTCGAGGATCACGCCTACCGGCTGTTCCGGGAGCGCGGCGGCGACGCGCAGTGCCTGCCCGCCGCATTCGTGTCCGCGCTGGACATGACGGCCGAACAGCACCTGCAGATGCTGGTGGCGGTGCAGCCGTTCATCGACTCGTCGATCTCCAAGACCGTGAACGTGCCCGCCGACTATCCGTTCGAGTCGTTCAGGGGCCTGTACATGCAGGCCTGGAAGGCCGGGCTCAAGGGCCTGGCAACCTACCGGCCGAACGCGGTCACGGGTGCGGTGCTTTCGGTCGACTCAGCGGCGGCAGTCGATGCCGCGCCCGAGGACGATCCGCTGTGCAGGCAGTTCGCCAGCCGTCCGGCGGGAGAACTCGAAGGTCTGACTTCCAAGGTCGAGTTCTGGACCGTGGAAGGCAAGAAGTCGGTCTACCTGACCGTCAACTTCGTGCGGGTGTCCGGCATCGCGGGCGGCCAAGCGGTCGTGATCGAGCGGCCGGTCGAGTTCTTCGTGCCGGCGGGCCAGCGTGACGAGGGCCAGCAATGGATCTCGTCGAACATGCGATTGCTTTCGATGGTCGCGCGCTCCGGTGCGTCGATCTCCAAGGCGCTGGCCAACATGTGCGAGGTGGTCTGGGACAAGGGCCCGGTGCGCTGCGGCTTCGTGACCAGGGAGGACGGCGCTCAGGCGCCGCGCTTCCATGACTCCGAAGTCGCAGCCATTGGACATGCGCTGCAGCAGATCCTCGCACGGCGTGGTTTCCTGGACAGCCTGGGCAACCAGGTGCCGGTGGCCGCGCTGGCGCGTCGGTTGGCGGCGCGGGATCAAGCATCGACGGAAGCAACAGTTCCGGGCGGGTTGGCAGCCGCTACTGCGCAAGCCGGGGTCGAGAACTCAAACCTGGCGAACGTCGCGAATCTGAGCAGCGGCAAGAAGTGCCCCGAGTGCTGCGCGCACGCGCAGCACAGGGTCGACGGCTGCCTGCGATGCGCGAACTGCCACCACATCGGCAGCTGCGGCTGACACCCATGCGGCATCCATGCGGGCTGCAACAGCACGGGCACGGCGACGACACCGTCGCCGGGCCTGTGGCAGCACCGCAGCGGTGTGACATCAACATCGAAGCGAGGACATCATGAACGATGATTTCGAATCGCGCGTCAGGGACCTCAAGGCCCGCGCGCATGGTCACTGGACCCCATTGCTCGGGGCGCTGGGCGTCGACGAGCGCATCCTCAACGGCAAGAACCAGCCCTGCCCGCTGTGTGGCGGCACCGACCGCTTCCAGTACACCGACAAGTTCGGCGAAGGCAACTACCACTGCCGCTCTTGCGGTGCCGGTGGCGGCCTGAAGCTGGCTCAAGGCGCGCTGGGGCTGAAGTTCGGCGAACTGCTCGCCCGCCTGGAAAGGCAGCTGGGCGCCGTGCGCGCCACGACGGCGCAGTTGCCCGGCGGCCCGTCGCCGGAGAAGATGAAGCATCTGTGCCAGCACATCTGGCACGAAGCCAGGCCCGTCACACAGGGCGACGAGGTGGACCGCTACCTGCGCAACCGCGGACTGCAGTTTTCTGCCTACCCGCGCACGCTGCGCTTCCATCCGGCACTGGGCTATTTCGAGAAGCCGGCCGGGCAGCAGCGGTCGAAGAAGATCGCCGAGTACCCGGCGATGCTGGCCGTTGTGCAGGGCAGCGACGGACATGCCGTCACTCTGCACCGCACCTACCTGCGGGACGGTCGCAAGGCGCTGGGCACGCAGTCCCGCAAGGTGCTGTCTTCCGGCATCAACGGCGCGGCCGTCAGGCTGTTCGAGGCAGGCGACGAACTTGCCGTGGCCGAAGGCATCGAGACAGCGCTGGCAGTGCACCTGAGCACCGGCAAGCCGGTCTGGGCCGCACTGAGCTGCGGGAACCTGGAGAAGCTCTGGATCCCGGACCCGGTCGCCCGCGTCTGCATCTACGCGGACAACGACGCCAACGCCGAATTCGACGGCCAGGCCTCGGCCTATGCCCTGGCGCACCGCCTGAAACGCGACGCCAGGAAGCTAGGGGGCGCCAATCCGGATCAACCGGATCGCCCGAGCCGCGAGGTCCAGGTGTTCGTCCCCAGACAGGACGGCACCGACTGGGCCGACATCTGGCTCGCCCGCCTCGCCACCTCGAGGCGAGCGGCATAGCCATTTCCAGGGCGGCGTGGGGTTACTGTCGTAGCAGACAGCCCACGCCGCCCCTCTTCAGTGGGCCCGCCCCGGTGGACCCAGCGACGCGGGTTCCCGATTTCCCGACTGGCAGCTGCCGCACCAGGCCGCACACGCGGCGCAAGCAGCACACGAATCCCGACGGCGACCCTGGCGTCACCGTACATCCCGGCCCGGCCTGCCCTTGCGGACATCCCGGACCACCACCCCGCGGGGACGCAGCCCCCGCAGGGGCGATGGCGTCACCGCTTTTCATCTGGAGCATTTCCATGAAGAACGGACGTTCCCTGGTTGCCCTGGCAACCGAACTCGAGCGCCAACTGGCCAGTAAGCGTGACATGATCGTGCCCACCGGCCTGATGCACCACGAGACCGCCGCCGACGGCAGCACCCGCATCCGCGTCGAGACGCCGGACGGCATGAAGACGTATCCCACGACGGAGCTCTTCCGCCGCCAGGTGGCCGAAAAGCTGAAGATCCCGTTCGCCTACTTCGAGCGCATGCGCAACGAACAGGCGCCGCTGCTCGACCGCAATGTCGACACCTGGCTGCACCACGAGCCGGAACTGCGCATGGTGCGTACCCTGGACGGCCAGGCGCGCGCCTTCCTGTCGGACCGCTACCGCCGGCTCGACAACTACGACCTGTGCGAGCACGTGCTGCCGATGCTGCAGCGCCTGCCCGACGCCAGGTTCGAATCCACCGAGCTCACGCCGACGCGCCTGTACCTGAAGGTGGTCACGCCACGCGTGCAGATCGAGATCCAGCCTGGCGACATCGTCCAGGCCGGCGTGGTGATCAGCAACTCCGAGGTGGGCCAAGGCACGCTCTCGGTCCAGCCGCTGGTCTACCGCCTGATCTGCCGCAACGGCCTGATCGCGGCCGACCGCGCGATGCGCAAGACGCACGTGGGCCGCATGAGCGATGCGTCCTCCGACGAAGTCACGGTGTTCAGGGACGACACGCTGCAGGCCGAGGACAAGGCCTTCTTCCTGAAGGTCCGCGACGTGGTCGAGGCCGCCGTCTCGGAAGCGACCTTCCAGCAGATCGCCGAGAAGATGCGCCGCACGATGGGCATCCGCCTGAAGGGCGACCCGGTGCGGACCATCGAAGCCGTCGGGACCCGCTACCTGCTCAACGAGGGCGAGCGGTCCGGCCTGCTGCGCCACCTGATCGAAGGCGGCGACCTCTCGGCCTACGGCCTAGTCAACGCCGTGACGCATTTCGCCCAGGACGTGGACGACTACGACCGCGCCACCGAGTTCGAGGCGCTGGGCGGCAGGCTGCTCGAGCAATCGAAGGCCGAATGGGACACGCTCGCGGAAGCGGCGTGAATCCCGGATGCGCCGGTCCTGCGTGACCGGCGCACCGAAGTCAGAACCTCGCGGGACACCAGCCCATCAAAGGGTTGGTGTCCCGTATTTTTACATTATTCGTTAACAAGTGATCATGCGACGCCTCAAGTATTTGGACGCTTCTTGTCGTTACATTGCTGATACAAGACACTCGCCGGCAGTCGGTTTCGGGTTCGGGCAGCCATGCTCGCCGTACACTCGCCGACGGTTTCCCGACCTCCAGGACCAGCAGAAGAGTCCAACACATGGATCAAGATTCCGGTTCCAGCGAGCCCAGACTGCCCATCTCGAAGGCGATCCTCGCCGTCCTCGACAGGCATGCGGTTCCCGAGAGGCAGCGACTGGCGACGCTCCAGGCCGCCGTTGAAATGTCCTACCAGCAGGTACGCCGACGGATGACGGGTGAAAGCCCGTGGAACGTCGACGAGATCAAGCGACTCGCCTCGCACTTCGGCGAACCGCTGTTCGGGCTGCTTGCAACGCTCGTCGACGACGTGGGCCATCAGGCGACGCTGCATCTCGGTGGCGTCGCGCTCCCGTGTTCGATCTGGCTCGGCCCGCAGGCGCCACCCAAGACACGCATCGGCCCCCTCGTCGCCGTCGCTGGGGAGTCGGCCGACCAGTGGAACGTCGTGCCGCTCGCGGAGGCCGGCGAGCGCCAGGCCCACGAGATCAAGCGCCTCATCTTCGAGGCGGCGCCCCCCAGGCGCGTGGCCATCGTTGACGACGACGACGACCTGGCCGCCAGCATCGTCCAGTTCCTGCGCGAGAAAGGGCTCGACGCCATCTCGTACAGGACGGGTGAGAACCTCCTGGCCGCCCTGGAGACCTCGCGTTTCGACGGCTTCATCCTCGACTGGATGCTGGGTGAGGGCAACATCAGGGACCTGCTGCCCGCGGTGCGGACCAGAAGTCCGGGTGCGCCCATCATCATCCTGACCGGCCAGATCAAGGCGGGAGGCGCCCAGGAAGACGAGCTGGAATCGACGCTCGCCGCCTACCGTGCGCAGCTCTACGAGAAGCCGACCCGCATGCTGAGCCTCTTCACCGCGCTCGACCTCGGTTTCGAACCCGCCCCGCGCGCTGGCTGAGGCGGTCCGCGCAACCCGACCTCGCCCGACCACGCCGGGCAGCTCTGTCGTGCCCGGCCGCCTGCTCGCTTCCAATGCCGCGAAGGCTTCGTTCCTTGATCTAGTTTTTGACAGTGTGTAAGCTAATCATTGACATTTTACGGTCCACATGATTACGCTATTCGTCAAGTCGGCAACGTACAGCGAACGTCGGCCTGACGCGGTGGCCATCCCGCTCCCGCGTCGACCCGCCAGTCGGCAGACCGGGAGTGAGCACCATGGCCTCATCACCTCTCAATGACGTCCAGCACGCCAACTTCATCATCCTCAGCCTGATCCGCGATGCCGCGCGGGCGGACCCCGGCACGGCCTGCTGCCGCTTCGGGATGACGCTCGCGCAGTTGAAGGCAATCAGCGACTTGCCGCCGGACGGGGTCATGGCCATCGTCAACGGAATGGGCAACGAGGCCCTGTTCTTTCCGCGCGAGGATCTCGACCGCCTGCTCCAGTTGCCGCCCGCGGTGTCGGCGGTGCTCGTGTCGGCGACCACGCGCCTGCCGGCCGCCCGTGGAGCGAAGAGCGCGGCGCAACGATCGGCGTCGGCGTGAAGCGCCTGGCCGCGGGGCACGCTCGTGGTGGC
>APMI01006208.1_pt1 | contig 14033 bp, 12 predicted proteins | sample 667938 | NCBI WGS metagenome assembly APMI01 (sample SAMN01084076, study PRJNA167559) | wastewater metagenome | biome: Wastewater | place: Denmark: Ejby Moelle, Odense | collected 2011-11-28 | reverse complement strand
TTTTATTTTTCTCAAGGAAACAGCTTTGTTTATGAAGTGAGATATAAGCCCAATCCTGCCAAAGATTCTATAAAAACGCTGAAGGCAGTTCTTGATATTAAAGATAATAAATCTTTTTTTAGAACAGAAAATCAAAAAAAAGATGATTCTATTTTTGCGACAACAGGCAGCAGAAAAATGCTGAATTTTGGATTTGAGGAGCATTTTTTTGTAGAAAAAAATAGCAAAACCAAAGAAATGAATAAAATCATCATCAGTGGTTTTGATTATTATTCTCTTAAAATCACAGAGAATTTTTCTTGGAAAGTTATGCCCGAAAATAGAAAAATTGGAGATTTTGATTGCCAAAGAGCAGAACTAGACTACGGTGGCAGAAAATGGATTGCTTGGTTTACCACAGATATCCCGTTTCAAGATGGACCTTATGTTTTCCAAGGTTTGCCTGGATTAATCGTAGAGATTAAAGATGAGAAAAATAATTTTCTTTTTTCTCTAAATCAAGTTAAAAAAGGAAGTGAGTTTTATGATACAAAGGCTAATAAAATTACAATCAATTGGAAAACAATGGATCAATTAAGACTCAATTTTTATAATGATCCTTACAAAGATTTTAAACCTAACTCTGCCGGAAATAATTTTTCAAAAATTAAATACACAGACGAACATGGAAACGAAATATTGCCTGATTTTAAAGAATGGACTGCCAACGAACAAAAGAAAATAAAAGAAAATAACAATCCAATAGAACTTAATCACATTATGGATTACAAATAACCCCGAGAAATTTCTCGGGGCTTTTTTTATTTTGTAATGTCAAAAGAAACACCTGCGTTTACTGCAAACTGATTGTTCAGATTTCTGAAAAGTTTGTCTTTGTCATTGTATTTCGCAATTGGAAATTGCATTTCTGTAAATAAACCAAAGCCTTTTCCGAAGAAATATCTTGCACCAAGATGCCCTCCAAAATTCTTTAAACCTAAATTAAGACCAGGATATACATCAATATTAGATGGTAAATCTAAAACTTTTCCTAAATTAGCATTAAATCTTACTTTAGCATCAAATCTATCTCCGAAATCTGGTTTAATGCCAGCAATTTCTTTTACACCAAGAAGATAGCCAGCTTGTACACCTAGCGAAAAACTTTCGCCTAAGCCATAATCTACACTGCTTACAATTCCTGTTCCGCCATCCTGCATATTAGCGCCAATTTGGAATTTTACATCATCTTTACCTTTGAATGCCGCGGTCTGTGCACTTGCAAATCCTACAGTTAAAACAAATAAACTTGCAATTAATTTTTTCATAAATTGTTTTTTAAAATTTTTATATTGGCTACAAAAATTGTTCCATTGTAAAATTTTAAGACATTTTCGTTTAGAAATCTTTCTTTAAATTTGTAATATGAATTTCAAACTACAATCAGAATTTGCACCAACTGGTGACCAACCAACGGCAATAGAAAAACTCTCTAAAGGTCTAGAAAATGGAGAGAAATATCAAACTTTGCTCGGGGTTACGGGTTCTGGTAAGACTTTTACGGTAGCAAATGTGGTAGAAAAAGTACAAAAACCAACCTTAGTTTTAGCTCACAACAAAACTTTGGCTGCGCAACTTTTTATGGAGTTCAAAGAGTTTTTTCCTGAAAATGCAGTAGAATATTTCGTCTCTTATTACGATTATTATCAACCAGAAGCATACATTGCTACCACAGGAACTTACATAGAGAAAGATTTATCCATCAACGAAGAGGTTGAAAAACTAAGACTTTCTGCTACCGCAAGTTTACTTTCGGGGAGAAGAGATGTATTGATAGTTGCTTCTGTTTCTTGTATTTATGGTATTGGAAATCCTACAGAATTTAATAAATCTCTAATTGAGATAGAAAAAAATTCTAGAATTTCTAGAACTGCCTTCCTTCATAAATTAGTTAATGCGCTGTATTCTAGAAGCATTAATGAGTTTGTAAGAGGTACGTTTCGGGTAAAAGGTGATGTGATAGATGTATATCCTGCCTATGCTGATAACGCGATTAGAATTCAATTTTTTGGAGATGAAATTGAGAAAATTCAAAGTTTTGACCCTGTTTCAGGAAATGTGACTTCAGATTTTGATCAAATTAATATTTATCCTGCCAATTTATTTGTGACTTCTAAAGAAACAATGAATGAAGCCATCAGAGAAATTCAAGATGATATGGTGAAACAAGTAGATTTTTTTAATTCTATTGGTAAGCCTTTGGAAGCTAAGCGTTTGCAAGAGCGCACAGAACTGGATTTAGAAATGATAAAAGAACTCGGATATTGCTCTGGTATCGAAAATTATTCTAGGTATATGGATGGAAGATTGCCTGGTTCAAGACCTTTTTGTTTGTTAGACTACTTTCCGAAGGATTATTTGATGGTAATTGATGAATCTCACGCTACTTTACCGCAAGTTCACGCCATGTACGGTGGTGATAGAAGTAGAAAAGAAGCGTTGGTAGAATATGGTTTCAGGCTTCCTGCTGCAATGGACAATCGTCCGTTGAAATTTCCAGAATTTGAAGAAATGCAAAATCAAGTGATTTATGTTTCGGCAACTCCTGCTGATTATGAGTTGGAAAAATGTGGTGGAATTTACACGGAACAAATTATTCGTCCTACAGGGCTGCTTGATCCAATTATTGAAGTTCGTCCTTCTTTAAACCAAATTGATGATTTAATTGAAGAAATCCAGAAAAGAGTAGAAGAAGATGAGCGTGTTTTGGTGACGACTTTAACCAAGAAAATGGCGGAAGAACTCACTAAATATTTCACAAGATTTGGAATTAGGACTCGTTACATTCATTCTGATGTAGAAACACTAGAGCGAATTCAAATTATGCAAGATTTAAGAACAGGTTTGTTTGATGTTTTGGTTGGGGTTAATCTTTTGAGAGAAGGTCTTGATTTGCCAGAAGTTTCTTTGGTGGCAATTCTAGATGCTGATAAAGAAGGCATGTTGAGGTCGAGACGTTCTTTAATACAAACGGTTGGTAGAGCGGCAAGAAATGTAAACGGAAAGGCAATTATGTATGCGGATAAAATCACCAATTCTATGCAAAAATGTATTGATGAAACCAACTATCGCCGAGAAAAACAAATGCAATACAATACAGAACACCATAAAGTTCCGACTCCGCTGAACAAGAAAATCTCTGAAAATTTGGTAGGACGAAGTAAGGATTTCCCAGATTCTGCTTACACTCAAAAGGAAATTATTCGTCAAGTAGCAGAAGAACGCGAAGCTCTAGGAAGTGCGGATATAGAAAAACTCATCGCCGAGAAACAAAAAGCGATGGAAGCTGCGGCAAAAAATCTAGATTTTATTACTGCTGCGAAATTACGAGATGAGATTGTGGCGTTGAAAAGTTAATTATTATAAAAAACGATTGTCAAATAAAAAATTATAGAGTTTATAAAAGAGAATCATTAGTTTTTCTTAAGGATAATAGAAACTTTTTCTCCTTGGCGTAATCCTGTCATTATAGGGAAATTCTCATTAGTATCTTTTAATAGAATTTGAGCGGTATTAGAAGGCATTCCTCCTTCATTTTCTGCTATAATGGTAATTGTCATATCTTTTTCGGTGAATGGGAAGGAAAATGTTTGTTTATTATTTTTTACAATTACATTTTTTTTGAAGGGAACATCATTTATAAAAATTGAGATCTTATCACCATCTTCTTTTTGGGTATCCCATACATCAAATACTACTGTATCACTACTCCAATTAATTTTTAGTTTATCATCTGATTTCAATATATTATTGTTGGCCTCATTCGCAAGAATTTTAGCGTCCAGACCTTCTTTTATTTTTTCATCATTTGGTTTTACTATGCTTATTTTTTTAGAAACTTCTTCTAATTTTTTATAAAGTTGTTCAGAGCCAATTAAAAAAATGCTTCCGTCTGCACATTTTTTTCCATTAGGATATTTTCCTGTGAATGTTCCCTGGATAATACTTTTATTATTTTTCAATTTTAATAGAGCATTATTTACATTTACAAAACAGAAATTTGCATTGTCATAATTAGATTTGGTAGAAATGTTTTTGGATTCAGAAAAAGAAATTGTTTTCTTTTTTTTATTTAAAATCCCAGTAACCTTACTTACAGTACGATGTTCACCCGAAAAATCGGTGATTGTTTCTCCCGTAAAATTTCCTTTCTCATTTAATTCGAATTTTAATTTATAGGATATAAAATTTTTGTCAGATAGCTGTAGAGTTCCTAAAAATTCATAGTTGGTATTTTGAGCATTTAAATAAATCGTGAAGATTGTTAAAAAAATCTTAAAAAAATGTTTCATATGTTATTATTTTTTTTAATCTTTGCAAAGATAACCTTTAAAAAACAAAATCAAATGAAAAATTTTATTCTTGGTCTTGCTCTTGTAATGAGCTCTATGGTATTTGCTTCTTTTCCAGTTTATACTTCACAGGAAGGTAAAGTGACAACAGAAAAAAGCCAGGTTAGTGCAAAGGCAGACTCTTCTATTACCAATGTTAGAACTAACGCATCTGCATCTGTTCAGAAAAGTGATGTTTCAAGAACAAATGAGTCCACTTCTATTACTCCTGCTGCTAAAGGAGGGTATGATAAATGGATAGCGGTTGCATTATGGTTTTTCCTAGGATTTGTGGCAGCTCACAGATGGTATGCAGGAAAACCTACTGGATATAATATCCTATATATTATTACCTTAGGCGGTTTAGGTATTTGGGCTATTATAGACCTAATTAATATTTTGACAGATAAATTTTAATAATTTATAAAAATTTTTATTAAAAAAGGTCGCAATTTGCGGCCTTTCTTATTTATATTTATTTCTTATAGGGATTAATAAATCCATTAAACCATTGAGTTTTATTTCATAAATGGTAGAAAGTTGCATCCCAAGTTTTCCTTTGGGCATTCCTTGTCTTTGGAACCATTCCAGGTAAGAAATGGGTAAGTCTGCCAAAACAGTTCCAGCGTATTTTCCGAAAGGCATTTTTACCTCGCAGATTTCTTTTAAAATTTCAGAATTAATCAAGATTTCTATAATTTTACTTCAACATTTTCTTGGGTAGCACTCTCTTTTTCATTAGAGATAATAGGCGGTGTATCTTCTTGGTTTTCAGAAAATTCATCGGCATAAATTTGCATTAAAAGAATAGTGATAGATACCAATATTGGACCAAAAATCAGACCGAAAAAGCCAAAAATTTTTAATCCTAAAATAATTCCGAAAACGGTATTTAGAGGATGTATGTTTTCTAATTTTTTAAGGAAAGTAAATCTTAAAATATTATCTACTAAACCTACAATTACCAATCCGAATGCAATTACCCCAATTCCGCCAACGGTGTCTCCGCTTGCTAGCATAAATAGACCAACAGGAACATAAACAATGGCTGCACCTACTATCGGAATCATACTTCCAATAAAGGTTAAGGCAAATAAAAGTAACGGACTGGGCGCACCAAAAATGAGGTAACCAATTACTGCAACTATGGCTTGTCCTAATGCAACTACAGGAATTCCTACAGCATTAGCAATTACTAATTTTCTGAATTTATCACCAATTTTTTTTCCGTTAGAACGCTTAAGAGGAGAAATCCCCATCAGAATTCTCTCAAAAAGTCGGGCTTTGGTGAGCATAAAGTACAAAATAAAAAACATTGCCGAGATTACGGTAAGTGTATTAAGTGTAGTATTTAGAATGGTGGTGGAGACTTTGCCCGCAAATTCAGAAATTTTTTGTTTGTTTTCTTTGCTTAGAATGTCGATGTCTATTTTACTTTGTACATAATGCGTGACTTTATCTACAAAATCATTAAACTGTGCTGCATATTGTTGGGTATTTCCTATTTTTTGAACCAATAAATCTACAATGAGATAAGATGGTATGATGATTACAAATAAAGCAATTAAAATAATTGCAACAGCAGCTAGCCAAGATTTCCAGTTTCTTTTTTCTACCAAGTAAAAATTGAAACTTCTAGAGATAATATATAATGTAAGCGCACCGAGCAACGAAGGTAAAAAATCACTCAAATTGAAGAGAATTAAACCCAGCATTAATAAGATGATGGCAAGCATAAAGACTTGTCTTATTTTGTTATTGCTTATTTGACTAGATGTATCCATATAATTAGATTAAAAAAGCAACAGAATTTTCTGTTGCTTTCAAAGTTATAAATATTTTTAAAAAGTTTAACTTTTATTTACTTCGTATGGTGTGCCAAATAATGCACAGTAAAGAGAGTATGAAACAGAATTTATAAACGGTAAAGTTGCAATTGCTCCAATACAGCATAGTAGATATCCTGAAATAGAAATAAGAAAACCTAAAATAGCCACAACCAAAACAAGTCCGAAATTGTCATTTGTAGTTTTAAAGCTTAAACTTATTCCATCAGATACGTTTTTATTGCCAAAAAAGACAATTGGTAATCCTACAAATCCTGCAATAAATACATATAACCCAGGTAAAAGACAAAAAACAGATCCTGCATAAGCCAAAATAGTAATAACCAATCCATATAAAATCAAATTTCCTGTATTTTGTTTGTATCCAATAAACAAATCAGAAATTTCAATATTTTGATGAGTATTGCTTTTATGAGTCATATAAATTATTCCTACAGAAAGCGGATATAATATTACAGTGCTTACTAATGAAGAAAGCATGCTAAAAGCGGTAGAGCCAAAACCAGAATTTTGGTTTTCTAAAATCATATTTTTCAAATCTTCAGAATTACCAGATTTTGCGGATTCTATAATCTCTTTATAAAAATTCATTCCAACTTGTGCACCTGGAAATAGTAATGAGATTAATGAGCTAACCACAAATACTATGATGAAAAAAAGGATTGCATACCCAATAATGTTCTTGTAATTCTCCCAAGCGTGAGAAATAATGCTTCCAGAATCTTTTTGTGGAGCTAAAGGTCTTTCGAATTCAGAAAAATTATCCATAGTTTTAATATTTTGTTTACCAAAATTAGTTAAAATTATGAAACTTTTGTTACAAAACTAGACAAATTTAATACGAAAATAACTTTTGAACAAGGTATAGATAATCGCATTCCAAAAAGGAAAGGTAAATAAAAGTCCAAAAAAGAAAAGGAAAAAGCCAGAATAACTAAATATAATGGCTAGAACAGAACATGCTGCAATAACGAAAAAATTACCAGCAACTACCTTAAAACTAATTTTCATAGCTTCTATTAAATTCATTGGCGTAAAAAACAGAAGTGGAGCTACAAAAATAGTGTACATTATCCATAAAAACCCAGGAATAATTAATGGTTTTAAATAAAAATAGATGCCTCCCCAAAGTAAATAATAACCGAAAAATTTAAAAAAATTGGTACCCGAAAATCCTGCAAATAAATCATTTAGATTAATTTCTTTTTTTTCGTCTATCTGATTGTAAATCTTGAAAAAACCAATATTCATAGGATATATAATTGCTACTACAACTATGGTCATCATAGAAAATGATTTGAAATTTTCACTTAACAATATTTCTTGAAATTTTATACTAAACTCATCAGGATTTGATGACATAAGTGGTGCTATTTCATTTATTTTCGGATATATTTCATAATAATTTGCCAAAAAATTACCCAATATAAATAACGAAGAAAAATATACTATCGTAAAAACTAGTTGATAAAAAAGAGTGGATTTCCAATATTTAAAAGACTGTTTTATAACGTAATCTAAACTAATCTTTTTGCTTGCTTCATTCATTTTGCAAAATTAGTTTTTTTATACAAAAAAAGCCATCGTTTTTCTAAATTAAATCCATAGAAATTAATATTTTAAGTAAAAATTAATTTCAAAATTGATTTTTGAAAATTTCAGCTTATTTTTTGTGGGGTTTTGTCAAAAATTATATTATTTCGGGAAATAAAATGAAAAACATGTTTTCAAAAATGTAAATTTGCGTATGCTTTCTATCAACTATCAAAAATTCTTAGAACTAGACCAGCTTTCTCAGCAGAAAGTTCCTTTCTTTTTTATCATAGATTTTTTGATGGAAAATGTTTTGATTTTTAATGAAAATGAGCTCAGAGAAAAAAAAATTCTGATAGACTTTCCTCAATATAAAAACATTGAATATCAAGAATTTGAACCAAAAGAAATTCAATGGAATGCATTTCCGCAAAGTAAAGAAGATTACAAAAAAGGTTTTAAAATTGTTCAGGAACATCTAAAACGTGGAGATTCTTATTTGGTAAATTACACCTGCGAAACAGAAATTGAAACCAATCTTAGTTTAGAAGAAATTTTTCATCAATCAAAAGCTAAATATAAGGTGCTGATTCCTAATCAATTTACTTTTTTTTCTCCAGAAACTTTTGTAGAAATTACAGCCCAAAAAATCTATACCCATCCTATGAAAGGCACTATAGATGCTGCTAAAGAAAATGCCATAGAACTTCTAAAAAATGATGTGAAAGAAAAAGCGGAACATTATACAGTAGTAGATTTGCTGAGAAATGACCTAAGTATGGTTGCAAATAATGTACGTTTGGATGAGTTTCAAAGAATTGATTTTCTGCAAACTAGAAATAAAAATCTCTATGCTATGAGTTCCGAAATTTCGGGTGAAGTAAAGCCAGAATTTCAATGTAACATTGGAAGTTTGCTCCAAAAAATTTTACCAGCAGGTTCTATTTTAGGCGCACCAAAACCAAAAACACTAGAAGTGATTTTAGAAGCAGAAAATTATGACAGAGGTTTCTACACGGGCATTGCAGGTTATTTTGATGGAGAAAATCTAGATTCTTGCGTGATTATTAGATATATAGAAAACAAAAATTTCTTATATTTGAAAGAGAAACCTAATTTGGTATTCAAAAGTGGTGGCGGAATTACACATCTGAGCAGACTAGAAGATGAATACCAAGAAATGAAAAATAAAATATATGTCCCAATTCATTGAAAGCATTAAAATAGAAGATCAAGAAGTTTTTTTATTAGAATTACATCAGAAACGTGTAAATGATACATTTGCACATTTTGGGATTCATGGTTCTATAGATTTGTCAAAAATTGTCAAAAATCTGGAGATAGATGAAGACGGTTTTTTCAAGTTGAGAATAGTTTATGATTTAAACAAAAATTACAGAACTCAGCTCATTCCTTATGCAATAGCAGAGATAGACAGTTTTCAGTTGATGAAGAATAACACCTACGATTATGCTTTTAAATTTGAAGATCGAAAAGAATTTGAAAGAATGAAAACCAAAGCAAAAACAGAGGAAATCATCATTGTAAAAAACAATTGCATTACAGACACGTCTTACACCAATCTGCTTTTTTTAAAAGATGAAAAATGGTACACACCTTCTACCTATTTGCTAAATGGTGTAATGCGCCAACATCTTTTGGCTACCAAAAAAATAAAAGAAACAGAAATTACCTTGCAAAATATCAAAGAATTTACACATTTTCAGTTGATTAACTCGATGAATGATTTTGATGATATGTTTATTTATCCCATCGAAAGAATTATAAATTTACCTGAAAGCAGAGAATACTTGGGGATTTGATTTTACGAAAAATCCGCTCAATCAGCGAGAGAATATTCTATTTCAAAGCGTTGAAATAATTCTTTAAAATATCTGCGTTTTGAATTTCAGAAGTGTCAATTTCTAAAATTTTTGGTTTTTCATCTGCTTTAAAGAAATTGTCTAATACCCTTAAAAAAGTTTCTTCTTCCTCTACCTTAAAATATCCAAAGCCAAAATGTTTGGCCAGATTTTCTACATTTTTGTGATGTTTGGTAGCGATAAATTCGTCCACAGCATTGGTATTGCTAGGGCCAGGTATAATTCTAAAAATATTTCCTTCACCATTGTTAACCACTATAATTCTGGTATATGGTGGTATGTATTGATTCCAAAGACCGTTAATGTCATACATAAAACTCAGTTCTCCAGTGATTAAAATTACAGGATTTTCGTTCATCATGGCATATCCCATTGCAGTAGAGGTACTACCGTCTATTCCGCTGGTTCCTCTGTTGCAGAAAATATGGTGATTTTTAGAATATGGGAACAATTCTGCATATCTGATGGCAGAAGAGTTAGAAATATGAACGTGATAGTTTTCTGGGATTTTCTGTTCTAAAGTTTCAAAAATTTTAAAATCAGAAAAACCGCAAGCTCTACAAAACGCTTCGTGTTTTTCGTCTCTTTTGTCTTTCAATACACTCCATAAATTATAATAAGCTTGTGGTTCTAATCTAGAAAACGGAAGCAATTGCCCGAAGAAAATTTCAGGTTTAGCATCTATTTTTTCGGTGAGTGCATAATAAGTGTTCGGAAACCAGTGCTGATCTATGTGCCAATGTTTAGTAGGTTTTGCCTTTCTTAAAAATTCTTTTACTTTTTTAGAAACCACATTTTGCCCAATGGTAATCAATAAATCTGGAGCATAAGTTCTAAAATCTTCTTCGCTAAAATTAAAAACATAACGATCTATATGATTAAAAAACTTGTCGTGATAGAGGTTAGAGTTGGCTTCTGTTAAAACGACCACAGAATGATTTTTAACAAACTGAGAAAGAATAGATTCTAATTCTGGGTTGTGATCTGATGTACCTGCAAGGATTAAAATTCTCTTGGCCTGATTAAACTCTGAAACCAATTGTGAAGAAATTTCATAAGGTTTTTCTTGTTTTACTATTTCAACCTCAGGGAAGATAGGCAACTCGTACACCAAATTATACAACGGTTCAGAAAGAGGTATGTTAATATGTACAGGACCTTGTTTTTCTATACAAAGTTCTATGGCGGTCTTTATGGTTTTAAAATTTTGTTCCTCTGCATTTTCGGCTTCATCTTCTAGTAATTCAAAATCTCCGTAAGAATGCTGATGGAAAACGTTTTTTTGACGAATGGTTTGTCCGTCAAATAAATCTACAAAATCTGTTGGTCTGTCTGCTGTTAAAATTAAAAGAGGAATATTTTGGTAAAATGCCTCTGTAATTGCAGGATAATAATTAACTGCCGCAGAACCACTGGTGCAAGAGATTGCTACTGGTTTTTTTAGAGATTTTGCCATTCCCATTGCGGTAAAAGCTGCGCTTCTTTCATCTACAATGCTGAAACATTCAAAAGCATCAATCCCAGAAAAATGAATGGCAAGAGGTGCATTTCTAGAGCCTGGCGAAATCACCATTTTTTCGATTCCGTATTGCTGAAGAAGATGACCTAAAACTTGTATGCTGCGTTTTGCGGAGAATTGTTTCATTGTAAAATTTTGAACTGCAAAAATACGTAAAGATTTTCTTTAAAAATAGTATCTTGTCAATTTACATAACATTTAAAACAACTTTAGTTGTTGCGTTTTACTTCCTGAAAAGTGTTCAGCAGAAAGCTCTACCATTTTTCTGTCTTTGAAGTATTTATTTCTGCCAATTTCTATGGTTTTATGAATCATTTCTGCAATGCTTCCTTCGCCTTTATAGCGTTCAAAATATCTTTTTTCTCCTAGTTTTCCGCCACGCATTTGTTTGATTAGACTGATTACTTTGTCTTTTCTGTCAGGAAAGCTCGTTTCTAGCCATTTTACAAAAACAGGTTCTACGGTATCATTAAGTCTGATTAAAGTATAGCCGAACCAATCTGCGCCAGTTTCTGAAATTTTCTGGATGATATTTAATGTTTCATCGCTATTTAATCCGGGGATAATTGGCGCAATCATCGCTCCAGTTGGGATTTTGTTTTCTTTCAAAATCTTCAAAGCTTCTAATTTTTTAACTGAGGACGAAGTTCTAGGTTCCATTTTCCTTCGTAAATCTTCATTCATGGTAGGAATGCTGAGTGCTACGGAAATTAAATTCAGTTCGTTCATTTTGATAAATAAATCTAAATCTCGAACAACCAAAGCGTTTTTAGACAAAATAGCAACAGGATGTCTGTGAGCCAAACAAACTTCTAAAATTTTTCGGGTAATTTCTAATTCTCTTTCTATAGGTTGGTAGCAATCTGTGTTGCCTGAAAGCATAATGGTTTTAGGGATATAATTTCTTTTTTTGAAAAATTTTTCTAATAATTCTGGCGCATTTTTTTTAACCAAAATTTTTCTTTCGAAGTCTATTCCTGCAGAAAATCCCCAATATTCATGAGTTGGTCTTGCATAGCAATAAGCGCAGCCGTGCTCACAACCTTGATATGGATTTAGGGAGTATTCCATCGGTAAGTCTGGGCTTTTTACGACGTTTACAATGGTTTTAGGGAAAACTTCTATGATTTGAGTGTTAGTTTTTTCTATTTCCCAATCTTCAGGTTCATAAGAATATTGCTCGAATTTGTTTTTTACATTTCGCTGCGCACCTTGACCTTTGATGTGATTTTGAGAATTCATTTTAGATAAAACTAGAATTTCAAAAGTAAAAATTTAGGGACTAGAGTTATTAGAATTGAGTGGTGAGTTTTCCACAAAATAGGGTGTGCCGAAAAATATGCCTTTTTACCTAAAATATATAGTGAAAAGAGTTATTTCTCTAAATTTCAAAAAATCTAAAATTCTGATAATGAATATAAAACAAAAAACCACCACATTACTGTGATGGTTTTGGCGCCTTTTGCTGGGCTCGAACCAGCGACCCTCTGATTAACAGTCAGATTCTTTTCCTACAAAATATTTTTAGAAAAAATTTTCATTATTTTAAAAATGGAGAAATAATGAATTTATAAATATCTGAACCAAAGATTAATAACATTAATCCTAATAAAAAGATTACACCAATCATTTGAGCGTTTTCTAAAACTTTTTGTGGTACTGGTTTGCCAGTTATTAATTCCCAAGTGGTAAATAAAGCGTGACCGCCATCTAAACCAGGGATTGGCAATAAATTTAAAAAGGCTAACCAAGCAGAAAACATTGCCGTAAAATTCCAAAAAGCTATCCAATCAATTTCTTTTGGCATCATTTTGATGATAGCAATAGGACCGCCTACATTTTTATAACCCTTAATTTTTTTGTTAAACATCAATTTGAATTGTTTAATCTGCATAGTAAGAGATTCTACAGTTCTCTCGAAACCTCTGCTAACTGCAGGTAAAAAGCTGTATTCTTTTGTGGTCTCTGTCTGTTCTATCGCTTTTTGAGCTAAGCCAAAATCTGGTCCAAAACCTATCTTGCCGTCCTTTGTTGTAGTGATTTCTACAGTTTTTATTTCGTTATTTCTTAAGAAATCTAATTTAACAGCAGTATTTTTCTTAGTAGATAATTCTTTAATTAGTTCATCATGAAAGTTGATTTTTTTACCATCTAATCCTACGATTTTGTCACCAACTTTTAATCCTGCTTCTTTTGCTGGGCCAGCAATTAATGTATCTACAACTGGTGCAAATCTATTTACGATATAAGATTTCGCAGTTTTTGCGCCTAAAATATGGGCAATTCCATCTTCGTTTGGTGCAAAACTTACTTCTTTGCCATCTCTTAGAACTGTAATTTTATTAGCAAGAAGCATATTAATAAGTGAATTTTCTAGTCTTTCAGCAGGTTTACCATCTATTTTTAAAATTTTATCACCGTTCTTAAGTCCCATTTTTGCACCTTCTTCAGAAACAGAAATTCCATTTTGGAATTTTGCTAAGTCATGGTATTTTTCTCCTACAGACAAATTTAATCCAGTGTAAATAGCCCAAGCTAAAATGACATTCACAAAAATACCACCTAGCATAATAATTAATCTTTGCCAAGCTGGTTTGCTTCTGAATTCCCAAGGCTGTGCAGGTTGTTTTAGTTGTTCGGTATCCATACTTTCATCTACCATTCCAGCTATTTTTACATAACCACCAAATGGCAGCCAACCAATTCCATATTCTGTTTCACCTATTTTTTTCTTCACCAATGAAAACCATGGGTCAAAGAAAAGATAAAATTTTTCGATTCTGCATTTAAACCATTTTGCTGGTAAAAAGTGTCCTAACTCGTGTAGAACAACTAAAATTGAAATACTTAAAATAAATTGAAATATCTGCGTTGCTAATTC
>APMI01011634.1_pt1 | contig 14036 bp, 10 predicted proteins | sample 667938 | NCBI WGS metagenome assembly APMI01 (sample SAMN01084076, study PRJNA167559) | wastewater metagenome | biome: Wastewater | place: Denmark: Ejby Moelle, Odense | collected 2011-11-28 | reverse complement strand
GACTTCGTCGACCTCAACACGATCCCGATGGGCATGATCGAGGGTGTGGAAGTCCTGAAGGATGGCGCTTCGGCAATCTACGGTGCGGATGCCATTGCCGGCGTCGTGAACATCAAGACGATCCAGCCGTTCGACGGTATTCGCGCGTCTACCCGTGCCGCGACGACCGACAGGGGCGATGGTGCAGAATATACCGCGATCCTGAATGTCGGAAAACGCTGGGAGCGCGCCTCGATCATCGTGTCGGGCAGCTATTTCAAGTCGGAAGCGATCCGGACCGACGCCCGCGACCTGACCACCACATCGCTGGTACCGGTGACCGCAGTCGGCACGAGCCCGGCCGGCCTGTTCATTCTACCCGGACTCGCCAGCAACGCCTATTTCGGCACGGCTGCGGGCTTTGCCAGCACGGCGACACCGGCAACCTATACCGGCGTGCCATACGGGGCAGGCTCGCTCGCGGACAACAGCCTGCGGACCGCTGCGCTGCCGGGCGACTTCTACAACACTCAGGCGCAGGGCATTTTCTCGACCGGTCCGTCGGAGCGCTATGGGATCTATGCGCGCTTCGGATATGAGATTGCCGACGATGTGAATTTCCACATCGATGGCCTGTACAACAAGCGCACTTCGGACCAGCTGTTCTCGCCCGTCCTTCTGGACATCGGCGGCACCGCGGGCACCGTCCGCGGCTTTGCGATACCGAATAACCAGGCGTTCAATCCGTTCGGCACGGCCAATGGTGTCCCGACTGCCAACGCGCTGGCCTTTGCGGCAACATCGGCATTCCGCATCCGTCGCGTGATGACCGAAGTGGGCAATCGCGATAATGTTCAGAGCGTCGAAACATGGCGCGGCGCCGCCGGTCTCGACGGCAAGTTCGGCCTGTTCGGCAACCGCTGGAGCTGGGACGTTTTCGCCAGCTATGCGAAGAACGAGATCCAGTCGGTCGCCCTGAACGGCATCAATTACGACAATCTGTTCCTCGGCATCGGCAATCCCGCCACCTGCGCCGCGACTGCGGGCTGCGTACCGATCAATCTTTTCGGGCCGATGACGGCGGCGCAGGCCGATTACATCCGCTTCACGACGCGCGAGTCCAACTACACCGAATTGTGGAATGCCGGCGCCAACCTGACCGGTACGATCGTCAACCTGCCCGCGGGTGAGGTCGCACTGGCCGTGGGTTACGAATATCGCCGCAACAAGGGCGTCGACAATCCGGATGTGTTTGCCAACTCGTCGTCACTCTACCTGAATCCGACACTCTACGCGCGCACGACGGCGCAAACCCGGACGCCCACAACGGGCAGTTACGACCTGCATGAGGTCTATGGCGAATTGTCGATCCCGGTATTGAAGGACTCTGCGCTCGGCAAGGCATTCGATATCAGCCTGGCAGGACGCTATTCCAAATATTCCACGGTCGGCGGCAAGGCGACATTCAAGGCGGGAGCGGGCTATCGGCCTTTCGATGCGTTGCTGATCCGCGGCACTTACGCGCAGGGTTTCCGGGCCCCATCGATCCTTGAACTCTACCAGGGCGCCCGCGAAACCAGCTTTCAGGGAACCGACCCATGTAATGGCGGCGCCGCGGCGAATACGAGCAAACCCGGATGCGTGGGCGTTCCGGCCGGTTACAATCAGGCGAACTACAATCTCAACGGCCTGATTCCCGGGGTCATCAGCGGTAACACGACGCTGAAACCAGAGACATCCGACAGCATCAGTGCGGGCATCGTCATCACGCCGATGCGCGGCCTGTCGCTCACAGTCGATTACTACAACATCAAGATCAAGGACGCGATCGCGGCGCAGTCCGCGACGCAGATCCTGGAACTTTGCGCGCAACGGGGTGGCGTGTTCTGCGACTTGGTTCAGCGTGATGCGGGGACGGGTGCCGTGCTGCGTCTGCTGCAGGGGTCGCAGAACCTGAACTCGATCACGACCGACGGTGTCGATGCGACGCTGCGGTATGATTTCACAACCGGCTTTGGCCGGATCGGCGCGGTTGTCGATGCGTCGTATCTCGGGTCGTTCACGACTGTCTCGCCTGATCCTTCGACGGGCGCCGCTATCGTCGATGAACGGGCCGGCAAGGGCGACCAGCCGCGTTCGACCTATCCGCGCTGGAAGGGACAGGCTTCGATCAGCTGGGCAAACGACGCAGCCGATGCGGTATTGCGCGCGCGCTACATCGGCTCGAGCACCGACGTCGTGAATACGGTCAAGGATGCAGAGACGCAGGCCGTTACATATTTCGACGCCGAGGTCGGCTTCTCGATCGACGACGGCAAGGCCCGGTTCGGCATCGGTATGAACAATGTTTTCGACCAGCAGCCGCCAGCCTCCTACGCCAACGCGCCGATCAACTATGACATTTATACCTACGACGCGCGCGGACGCTTCCTGTACGCCCGCTTCTCGGTGAAGATGTAGGGCGCTGGACCGAAACGGAGACACGCCGGTGAGCGAACAGGGGGAAGGCGAGCGCCGGGGGTGGCTCGACCGTGTCGAACGGCTCGGCAATGCATTGCCGGATCCGGCGTTCATCTTCGTCGCACTGATCGTCGCGGTCATGGTGGTATCGGCGATCGGTGCGCATCTCGGGTGGAGCGCGGTCAACCCGTCGAGTGGCGAGCGCATCGTCGTCAAAAGCCTCTTTTCTGCGGCTAATATGCGTAAGCTGCTGGTGGACATGCCCCAGACGCTGGCGGCATTCCCGCCGCTGGGTTTCGTGCTGGTGGTTATGCTGGGTGCGGCAGTGGCCGAACGCGCGGGGTTGTTCACATTGATGATCGGACGGGCGGTCCGCAATCTGCCGATCCGGTTCCTGACACCCGCCACCTACTTGGTCGGGGTGTTGTCGCATCAGGCGGCCGATGCCGCCTATGTGGTGCTGATCCCGCTTGCGGCGATCGTTTACGCTGAATCGGGCAGGCATCCGCTTGCCGGGATCGCCGCTGCCTATGCCGGTATTTCGGGCGCATTTGCCGCAAACCTGCTTCCCGGCCAGTTCGACGTGCTGATGCTGGGAATCACCCAAGCCGCTGCCCGGCTGCTTGTCCCGGACTATGGGCTGAACCCGCTCGGCAACTGGTGGTTCACGGGCGCGCTCGGACTGATCCTGGTGCCGATCGTCTGGTTTGTTTGCGATCGCATTATCGAGCCGCGACTGTGGCGTTGGAAAGCCGATGGCCCCGACGCCGGCCTGGCAGCACCGGTGGGCGATCCGACACCGGGGCAGCGGCGCGGCCTGCGCAATGCCGGCATCGCGGCGGTTCTGATCATCGCCCTGTTCGCAGCCTTTACCTTCCTGCCGCAATATCATCCGCTGATCGATGACAAGGCGCATGGCGCTGCACGCATGGCGCCGTTCTACAACGGCTTGATCGCCGCGTTCTTCCTGCTCTTTCTCGCCTGCGGATGGGCCTATGGCGCGGCAGCGGGAACGATCAAATCGCACCGCGATGTGGTGCGGATGATGGGCGAAGGGATGCGCGACATCGCGCCCTATATCGTAATCGTTTTCTTCGCGGCGCATTTCGTCGCGGTGTTCGGCTGGTCCAGCCTGGGCCCGGTCATGGCCATCCAAGGAGCCGAACAATTGCGCGCCCTTGCCTTGCCCGTACCGCTACTGCTCGTCGTCCTGCTGCTGATGTCGTCGGTGTTCGACTTGTTGATCGGATCTGCCAGCGCGAAATGGAGCGTGATGGCGCCCATCGCGGTGCCCCTGCTGATGCTGCTGGGCGTCAGTCCTGAAATGACGACCGCCGCCTATCGCATGGGTGATTCCATCTTCAACATCGTGACACCCGTCGCGTCGAACTTCGTACTCGTGCTGGTCATGTGCCAGCGCTGGGTAAAAGGGTTCGGTGTCGGGTCGCTGATCGCAATGATGCTGCCGCTGTCGATTGCGATTGGTTTGACGGGCTTGTGTCTTGTCGTCAGCTGGACGGCACTCGAACTGCCGGTCGGGCCAGGTGCGCCTGCGACCTATGCCATGCCGTCGGCGCGATGATTGTCGATATGATGATCGACAATGCGATGGTCCGCATGCGCGACGGTGTGCATCTTGCAACCGATATCTATTTGCCGGCGGGCGGGGGGCCGTTTCCGGTGCTGCTCGAGCGCACACCCTATGACAAGCGGGGCACCAATCACGGCGACTTTACCGAGGCCGAGCCAGAGCCGCGTTCGAAGCCCGAAATCGCGCGATGGTTTGCAGAAGCCGGATATGCCTTCGTTCTTCAGGACTGCCGAGGCCGTTTTGCGTCCGAAGGGACTTTCACGAAATACCTGAACGAGGGCGAAGACGGCGTCGATACGCTCGCATGGCTACTCGACCAGCCGTGGTGCGACGGCCGGGTCGGTACATTGGGCCTGTCCTATGGCGCGCATGTCCAAAGCGCGCTGGCGTGCCTGAACCCCCCGGGGCTCGGCGCGATGTTCCTCGATTCGGGCGGATTTTCGAGCGCTTATCACGGCGGAGCGCGCCAGGGTGGTGCGTTCGAACTCAAGCAACTGACCTGGGCCCGCAAGCATGCGTTGCTGGCATCCGAAACTGCAGCCAATCCGGCGCGCCTAGAAGCGCTCGAGTCCGAGGACATCGCCGACTGGATCCGCGAGCGCTGGCAGGTCGGCCATTCGCCTCTTGGTGCGGCGCCCGAATACGAGCGCTACATCGTCGAGCAGTGGGACAACGACCGGTTCACCGATTTCTGGCGACGAAACGGGCTCTATGCGCGCGGATTCTACGACCGCTATTCGGACGTTCCGATGGTTCATATGTCGAGCTGGTACGATCCGTATTCGCAGACGGCGATCGATAATTTCAACGGCTTGGCACCCATCAAGCGCGGACCGGTAAGACTGGTGCTGGGGCCGTGGACCCATGGACAGCGCTCGGCGAGCTACTCGGGCGACGTCGATTTTGGCGACCAAGCCCCGCTCGACGGCCATATCGGCGCCGATTATTTCACGCTTCGCCGCGACTGGTTCGATCGCCACCTGCTCGGTCGCGATGCATCTGACCATCTGCCCGCGCCGGTTCGTATCTTCGTGATGGGCGGCGGTTCGGGGCGGCGTAATGCGGACGGGCGGCTCGATCACGGCGGCTACTGGCGCGACGAGCAGGAGTGGCCGCTATCACGTACGCGGGCTGCACGCTTTTACATGCATCGCGACGGCGTTCTTTCGATGTCCGGACCGACGGATCGCGACCAATCGCTATCCTACGATTTCGATCCGGCAGGTCCCGTCCCGACGATCGGCGGCGCGATCACCTCGGGTGCCCCGCTCATGTACGCCGGCGCTTATGACCAGATCGAAACAGAGGATCTCTTCGGGGCAACAAAGCCGGGCCGTGCACTGGCGGACCGCCCGGATGTTCTTGTCTTCGAAACTGCGCCCCTCGATGCCGAAATCGAACTGACCGGCAGCATCGCCGCGCATCTCTTTATCAGTTCCACCGCCGTCGATACGGATTTCACGGTCAAACTGGTGGATGTCTATCCGCCCAATGCCGATTATCCCAGGGGCTATGCTATGAACCTTGCTCATGGCATTTTGCGTACCCGTTTCCGGACGTCGTTCGAAACGCCTGAGGCGATGGAACCTGGAACGATCTATGCGCTGGACATCCCGACCTTTCCGACCAGTAATCGCTTTCTTCCCGGACATCGCATCCGCATCGAGGTGTCCAGCAGCAACTTCCCGCATTTCGACGTCAATCCGAATGTGGACTGGCGCGAGCCGGGCGCCAGGCCACAGGTCGCGCGCAATACGATCCACCTCGATCACGACTACCCGTCGTACATCGTCCTGCCGATTATCCCGTAGGTTCGCATGACGCCGCCGCGCAAATCGACCGCGGGACTTGGCGTAAGGGCGCTTACCACGCTGGCCGAAGTCATTCGCACATCTTCGGCGACCGAGGCAGGGCGGAATCTCGGCATGACCCAGCCGGCAGTCAGCCGGATCATCGCGCAGGTCGAAGCAAATGTCGGTTTCGAACTTTTCTACCGCGACCGCGGGCGCCTGGTGCCTACGAAGGACGGCCTCTTGCTGGCCACGGAAGTCGATCTCGCGCTCGCCGGACTGGCGCGGGTCGATAGCCTAGTCAGGGATATTGCGGCCTCGTCCGTGGGAGAATTGCGTGTGGTCGCGCCGCCGAGTTTCGCAGAAGGTCTGCTACCTGAAATCGTTGCCCGTTTTCTCGCAAGATTTCCCGGGGTTCGCTTCAATCTCGATTCCCGTACTGCCGAGACGGCCAAGGCGATGATCGCGACGCGCGTAGCCGACTGCGGATTCATGAAGATGCCGGTCGACGACGACGATCTGATGTGTGAACCGCTCGTGTCCAACGCGTCGGTCTGTGTCCTGCTGGAATCTCATCCGCTCGCTCACCATGAAACACTCACGCCGCATTTGCTGCACGGCCAACCGCTGATCCTGCTGGGATCCGGCCGTCAATGGCGTGCCCAGGTCGATCAGGCTTTCGCGAGTTGCGGGCTTCGGCCAACGGTTGCGATAGAGACACACACGCACGGTTCTGCGTGCGCACTCGCCGGACGCGACGTGGGCATCGCGATCGTCAACGAGTTGCTCGCACGGAGCTATCTTCGCGCGCCCCTCATCGCGCGGCGGTTCGAACCCGATATCCGGCACGACTACGCATTCGTCACTTCGGCTCTTTCGCATCCATCGCGTTTGACGATGGCGTTCCGGGATGAGGCACTGGAAATGCTGCGGGGCGGATGACCGGCCAGAGCGAATTTGCGTCGATGAAAACTATTGGGGAAACCCAGCTGCCGGAACTGGCGGTTTCGAACCATGGCGGTAAGGGGGGGCCATGAGTTCCCGCCCTGTTGACCGCCCAGATCGACGCACGTTCGCGATCATTTCCCATCCCGATGCCGGCAAAACGACGTTGACGGAAAAGCTGTTGCTGTTCGGCGGCGCCATTCGTGCCGCAGGCGAAGTCAAGGCTCGCGGTGCGGCGCGCCGGGCGCGGTCCGACTGGATGAAGATCGAACAGCAACGCGGCATCTCCGTCACATCTTCGGTCATGACGTTCGAATATGAGGGCCTGACGTTCAACCTTCTCGACACGCCCGGCCACGAGGACTTTTCCGAAGATACGTATCGCACGCTGACCGCAGTCGATTCCGCCGTGATGGTGATCGATGCCGCGCGTGGCATCGAGGCGCAGACGAGAAAGCTGTTTGAGGTCTGCCGGCTGCGGTCTGTCCCCATAATTACATTCATAAACAAGGTCGATCGCGAAGGGCGTTCGCCGTTCGAATTGCTCGACGACGTTGCCGACAAGCTTGCCCTGGACGTCAGTCCGATGAATTGGCCGATCGGATCGGGAGGATCGTTCGAGGGGCTCTATAACTTCGAGCGCGATGATCTATCCAGGCCGGAAACTGCAGATACCCAAAACGTGATGAAACTGACCGGTTTGAGCGACCCGGCCCTCGACACCCTTCTGTCGCCTGCTGGCGCGGCCGATCTTCGCGAAAATGGCGAGCTTGCCGTGTCGGGTTATGCAGCGTTCGACGAGAATGCGTATCGGAACGGCGATTTGACGCCGGTCTATTTCGGTTCGGCACTCAAGGAATTCGGCGTCACCGACCTGATCGACGCGATCGCGCGCTTCGCACCGAGTCCGCGGGCCCAGCCCGCGCAACCCCGGGATGTCTCGCCCGACGATCCGTCGGTGACCGGTTTCGTATTCAAGGTTCAGGCGAACATGAACCCGATGCATCGAGATCGTGTCGCATTCATGCGCCTGTGTTCCGGCCGCTTCACCCGGGGCATGAAACTCAATCAGGTCGGCACAGGCAAATCGATCGCGGTGCACAGCCCGATCCTTTTCTTCGCGCGCGACCGGGAAACCGCCGAGGAAGCATTTCCAGGCGACATCATCGGCATCCCGAACCACGGCACCCTGCGCGTGGGCGATACGCTGACCGATGGCGCGCCGTGCCGGATCACCGGGCTTCCGAATTTTGCCCCCGAACTTCTACGACGGGTTATTCTCAAGGATCCCACCAAGACCAAGCAACTGCGCAAGGCGCTCGATGACCTTGCGGAGGAAGGAATAACCCAGGTGTTTTATCCCGAGATAGGCGGGCAGTGGGTCGTGGGCGTCGTTGGCGAACTTCAGCTCGACGTCCTGATTTCCCGGCTCGATGCCGAGTATAAGGTGGACGCCGCGCTGGAGTCTTCTCCCTGGAATGCGGCGCGATGGATATCTGGCGAGCCGGACACCCTGAAAGGTTTTACAACTTTTCACCGCTCGGCGATCGCGACGGATCGCGATGGGGCCCAAGTGTACATGGCGGCGGACGCCTGGAAACTTTCTCATACCGAGCGGACGAACCCGGAAATTCGATTCTCGGCGACCAAAGAGCGGCATTAACGTACGCGATTAGCCGGTCGCGTTTCCCGATCCCTATCGATTTGGGCGGGACTATCTTGCAGTGGCGTTGTTCGCGGCTGCATCGACCGGTGCCATTGCGTTTGAAGACGCGCCGATATTTCCGATTTCGTTCTCGACCAGATTATCGGTCGTCGCGTCGAGTTCCGCAGCCGAGTTCTCTAGCGCTGCACCGGCACTGTTGCTCGCGTCGGCGACATTGGTTGAATCGGGTGCCTTGCCGCAGGCAGCGAGCGAGGCCGACACGGCCAGGACGATCACGAACTTCTTCATCAATGCATGCTCCCTGGCGCATTGCCCGACGAAGACGTCCGGCGAATGTTGCCACTTTGCTGCCGCAATTCGCCGTTTCTCACGAAAAACGCAAGTGTTGCTTGATGTTCGCTGCCTTATGGCGCGGTCTTGACCAGTTCTTCCGGCGCATTGGCAACTATGGCGAGCATCGCGGTCCACGCCGCGACATTCTGTCGCAGCTGTTCGGGGTCGATCCGCTCCAGCGTGTCTTCAGGCGTGTGGTGGATATCGAAATAGCGCTGTCCGGATTGATTGAGATCGACACCGGACGTGCGGCCCAGTTTCATGATCGGCTGGATATCGGCGCCGTCGCCCGCCTTGCCGGTGCCGCGAACAATGCCGAGCGGGGCGAGCGCGGACTGCAGGCGGTCGCCCACGGCCTTTGCATTGTCAGGGAAATTCGTTTCCAACCGCCACACGCGGTCCGCGCCGAAATCCGATTCCGCAGCAAGTGCATGGCGTTCGTTTCCATGCGCCTTGCCGTAGGCTTCGCCGCCGAAACCACCGACCTCTTCCGAGCCGAACCAGACGACGCGGATCGTGCGGCGAGGGGCAGGGCCATCGAGGATGCGCTTGGCGGCAGCGGCGGTGATCGCGACGCCCGAGGCATCGTCGATCGCGCCTGTGCCAAGATCCCAGCTATCGAGATGACCACCGATCAGGACGATGCCCGCGTTCGGGTCGGTCCCCGGAACCTCTGCGATGACATTGCCGGATTCGTGCACGCCGGTCTGCTTCGGGGTCAGCACCAATTTCAGCGTGACCGGCTTGCCGCGCGATATCATGCGTTCGAGGTTGTCGGCGTCGGATGTCGAAAGCGCTGCGGCCGGAATGGGCATCACGTCTTTCGGGAAGTTGGTCTGCCCGGCATGCGGTCCACGGCCGTGGTCCGATCCGATCGAACGGATGACGATTGCGGCCGCGCCCTTTTTCGCGGCGACGCCCGGACCGACGAAGCGGGCAGGGCCATAGGTGCCGTAGGACGACCCGTCCTGCGTCGCGACCATCGCGTTCGAGACGAAGGCGATCTTTCCTTTTAGACTGCCCTCAGGGGCGGCCTGGAGGTCGGCAAAGCTCTTGAAGAACACGACCGGCGCGGTGAGGCCGGTCGCAGGCGTCGCGCCCGAATTGCCAAGTGCGGTCAGGCGCAGCTTCTGCGGGAAGGGGGACACGACTTCGGCAGTTTCCTCGCCGCGCACCCACACCGGCATCTGGTAAGGTTCGATGCGGACGTTCTTGAAACCGAGGGCGTTGAGCTTCACGACCGCCCAGGCACGGGCGCGCGCTTCCGCCTCGGTTCCGGCCATGCGCGGTCCCACTTCGGTCGTCAGCCCCTCGACGATGTCGTACGCGACGTCGTCCTTCAGCGCCGCGTCACGCAACCGCGCCACGTCGGAAGCGACGCCGGGCTTGGCTCCGGTGTCTGTGTAGCGGCCCGGCGCGGTTGGCGGGACCTGTGCGAATGCGAGCGTGGGGGAGAGGAGGGCGGTGGCGAGGAGGATGTGCTTCATTGCACCGGCGTAACCGCCGCAGGACCGTTTGCCAACACGCGCCGCGCACCCTAAATGCGCGCCAACTCCTGCCACTTCCAGCCGAAAGAACCGACCGATGGCCGCGCAATACGCCTTTGTCATGAAGGACATGACCAAGACCTTCCCGGGCGCTGCAAAGCCCGTGCTGAGCAACATCAACATCCAGTTCTACCAGGGTGCGAAGATCGGCATCGTCGGTCCGAACGGCGCCGGTAAGTCGACGCTGATCAAGATTATGGCCGGCATCGACAAAGATTTCACGGGTGAAGCTTGGCCGGGCGAGAACATCACCGTCGGTTACCTAGAGCAGGAACCCCAGCTCGATCCGACCAAGACGGTGCTGGAAAACGTGAAGGAAGGCGCACGTGGGACAGCCGACCTGGTCGATCGCTTCAACGCGATCTCGGCGGAAATGGGCGATCCCAAGGACGACACCGATTTCGACGCGCTGATGGAGGAAATGGGCGACCTTCAGGGCAAGATCGACGCGGTCGATGGCTGGACGCTCGACAGCCAGCTGGGCGTCGCGATGGAAGCGCTGCGGTGTCCGCCTGGTGACTGGCCAGTGGAAAACCTGTCGGGCGGTGAAAAGCGCCGCATCGCGCTGACGCGGCTTCTCATCCAGAAGCCATCTATCCTGCTGCTCGACGAACCGACCAACCATCTCGACGCTGAAAGCGTCGAATGGCTGGAAAACCACCTGAAGGAATATGCGGGCGCGGTGCTGATGATCACCCACGACCGCTATTTCCTCGATAATGTCGTGCAGTGGATCCTCGAGATCGATCGCGGCAAGTATTTTCCCTATGAAGGCAATTATTCGACCTACCTCGAGAAGAAGGCAAAGCGCCTTGAGCAGGAAGAGCGCGAAGAGTCCGGGCGTTCGAAGGCGATCCGCGACGAACTCGAGTGGATCCGGCAGGGACCGAAGGGGCGTCAGACCAAGTCCAAGGCGCGTATCGCCAAATTCGACCAGCTGGTCGAGGCGCAGCAGAACCGCACGCCCGGCAAGGCGCAGATCGTTATCCAGGTGCCCGAGCGCCTGGGCGGCAAGGTGATCGAGGTCGAGAACATCTCGAAGGCCTATGGCGACAAGCTGTTGTTCGAGAATCTGTCGTTCACGCTGCCCGCGGGCGGCATCGTCGGCGTCATCGGGCCGAACGGCGCAGGCAAATCGACCCTGTTCAAGCTGATCATCGGCAACGAGACGCCCGACACCGGAACGATCGAAAAGGGGACGACGGTGCGCCTCGGCTATGTCGACCAGAGCCGCGACCACCTCGACGACAAGAAGAACGTCTGGGAGGAAATCTCCGACGGGCTCGATTACATGAAGGTCAACGGCCACGACCAGTCGACGCGCGCCTATGTGGGTGCGTTCAACTTCAAGGGGCAGGACCAGCAGAAGAACGTCGGCAAGCTGTCGGGCGGTGAGCGCAACCGTGTGAACATCGCCAAGATGCTGAAGCGCGGCGGCAATGTGCTGCTGCTCGACGAACCGACCAACGACCTCGACGTCGAAACGCTGGGTGCGCTGGAAGAAGCGATCGAGAATTTCGCGGGCTGCGCGGTCGTCATCAGCCACGACCGCTTCTTCCTCGACCGCCTGGCGACGCACATCCTGGCGTTCGAGGGGAACAGCCACGTCGAGTGGTTCGAGGGGAACTTCGAGGCGTATGAAGAGGACAAGCGGCGGCGGTTGGGGGATGCGGCTGACCGGCCTACGGCGTTGGCATATAAGAAACTGACGCGGTGACGGCTACCGGGCCTTGTGCTCCGTCCCCCAACCAGCCGTCACGAACACCGCCGTCGCACTCTCGGCAATATCTGCGGTATGCCAGGCGCCTGGCGGGTTGATGGCGTAGTCGCCGGTGCCCAGCGTGACCGTCGCCTTGGTGCCGTCGGCCATCTCCTGGTGGATGATCATGCTGCCTGCAACGCAGAGGACGACTTCGGCGCCCGCGGGGTGCATTTCCCATGAGTCCCAGTTTTCGGTGAAGGTGTAGATCGACATCAGCCGACCTTCCTTGCCGTCGTCAGGGTAGCGTTCGACGTAGTCGGCGTACCATTCCATGCCGGTGAATTCGGGCTGGACCAGCGCGGTCGCGCCGAGGCCGAGGTGGATGGGCTGGGTGAAGAGGTTGGGCATGGGCGCATGGTATCACGCGCTGCCCATACGAAAAGGGCCGGAGCGTTTCCGCCCCGGCCCTTGTCCGTTTTCGATGATCCGAAAGATCAGACCGTCGCGACTTCCGCCACGTCGACCTTCACGCCCGGGCCCATCGTCGAGCTGACGGCGATCTTCTTCAGATACTTGCCCTTGGCGCCCGACGGCTTGGCCTTGACCACCGCGTCGACCAGCGCGTCGAAGTTCGCGCGCAAGTCTTCGGCCGGGAAGCTCGCCTTGCCGATGCCCGAGTGGATGATACCGGCTTTTTCGACGCGGTATTCGATCTGGCCGCCCTTGGCTGCCTTCACGGCTTCACCGACGTTCATCGTGACCGTGCCGAGCTTCGGGTTCGGCATCATGCCCTTGGGGCCGAGAACCTTACCGAGGCGGCCGACGAGGCCCATCATGTCCGGGGTCGCGATGCAGCGGTCGAAATCGATGGTGCCGCCCTGGACGATTTCCAGCAGGTCTTCGGCGCCAACCACGTCGGCACCGGCTTCCTTGGCTTCGTCAGCCTTGGGGCCGCGTGCGAACACACCGACGCGCACCGTCTTGCCGGTGCCCTTGGGCAGAGTCACGACGCCGCGGACCATCTGGTCGGCGTGGCGCGGATCGACGCCGAGTGCGAGTGCGACTTCGACGGTTTCGTCGAACTTCGACGTCGCATTGGCCTTTACCAGCGCGATCGCCTCATCAACGGCGTGCAGCTTTACCGTGTCGACGGTTTCGGCGAGCTTCTTCGCCTTCTTGCTCTGAAATGCCATCGCCTCAGCCCTCCGTTACTTCGAGGCCCATCGCGCGGGCGCTGCCTTCGATGATCTTGGTCGCGGCGTCGATGTCGTTCGCGTTCAAATCCTTCATCTTGGTCTGGGCGATTTCAGCGAGCTTCGAACGCGCGATCTTGCCGGCGGAAACCTTGCCTGGCTCCTTCGAACCCGACTTCAGGTTCGCGGCCTTCTTGATCAGGAACGATGCCGGGGGCGACTTCGTCTCGAACGAAAAGCTCTTGTCGGCATAGACCGTGATCTTGGTGGGGATGGGCGTGCCCTTCTCCATCTCAAGCGTCGATGCGTTGAACGCCTTGCAGAATTCCATGATGTTCACACCGCGCTGGCCCAGTGCCGGGCCGATCGGCGGCGCGGGCTTCGCGTCGCCGGCGGGAACGTGCAGGTTGATGTACCCGCTGATCTTCTTCGCCATTGTTCTGTCTCACTCTGTAGTGGGCTTGGCAGTGCCGCGCCCGTTTCAAGTTTAGCGGTCAGGCATCCCGGGCTTGAACCGGGACTCCCGCAAATTTCCAGCGTTGCCGTGGAAGCGGGCGCCGTTAGCGGGATTTGACCGAAAAGGGAAGGCCATTAATTCCCTCTCCCCTCGTGGGAGAGGGCGACACGCCGAAGGCGGACGGGAGAGGGGCTAGCCGCGTCTGCGGCTGAATAGACGGAAAAGCTCGGTCAGACGGTTGGAGTCTTTAGCGACGCCGACGCGTCGCACCCCTCACCCCGCTTGCCTCCGGCAAGTCGCCCTCTCCCGCAAGGGGAGAGGGGTTAGATCACTTCGAACGCTCGACCTGCTCGAATTCCAGCTCGACCGGCGT
>APMI01059943.1_pt1 | contig 14037 bp, 13 predicted proteins | sample 667938 | NCBI WGS metagenome assembly APMI01 (sample SAMN01084076, study PRJNA167559) | wastewater metagenome | biome: Wastewater | place: Denmark: Ejby Moelle, Odense | collected 2011-11-28 | reverse complement strand
ATAGGACAAATAGTATTGTTTTCAGAAATTGCTAGCTATATTAGAGGGGTTTGTGGACCGATAAATACGACAGTATGAAACAATATTTATCTTTATTAGCTGCCGCTATACTTATAATATCTTCCAGCTCTTGCCAGAAAGACTACAGCTGCCAGTGCGTGAATAACTATGCGCAGAAAAGTGTATTTACGATACACGATACTAAAAAGAAAGCTAAAGACGTATGTGCATCCTATAACGTAGGCGTGACCGGACAGCCTCATAGCAATATCTGCAAAATATTGTAGCCGCATAGCCGTTACCCCACGAAATCGAAAATGTGAAGCCTGACCAAAATTGAGCTGATGAAAAGGAAGCTATTTCTATTGTGCGTAATACTGCTGGCCGGCAGCGCGACCAAAGCACAACAAACTGATACCTTGAAGGAAGTGGAAGGCAAATACTGGGCCTACCTGAACAGCGCCTGGGATGCTAACAAGAATAGCGTGCACACCTTTACCCAGGAGCCAAATGAGTCGTTTGTGGAGGCAAAAGGCACAGGAATGATCTTTGATGCGAACGGCACCTTCAGGGAGATAGCAGACCCTAAGAAGATAACCGGCAGCCAGCCATGCAAGGGCACATGGACGATTGAAAAAAGCAATACACTGAAGGTGAACTGCGGTGGCAAAATATGGCATTACAAAGTGCTGAAAGCGGATAATGGCGTGCTGCTGGTGACCATAAAAAAGTGATTTTCCGCAAGCATAATGTAATAGACTTACATTTGTATGTAATGTAACAGCATATGCCGCTTAATTTTTCGGACCTTCCCGTGGAAGACCTTTATAAACAACTCGATTCCGGAGAAAACGGATTAAGCAGTGTTGCGGCGGCTCAAAAGCTAAGTAAAAAACAAGGTCCCCTTAAAAATCAATCCCGCACCCAAAGGGAGATAAGATTATTCATCAGGCAATTTACAAACCCACTGGTATTGCTACTGGTGGTGGCTGTTATCTTATCGGCGGTGCTGGGGGAAGTGCAGGACACGCTTATTATTCTATCCATACTCATTGCAACAGGCTTTTTAGGATTCTGGCAGGAGCTGAATGCAGGAAGAGCCGTGGAAAAGCTGCAGCAAATGATACAGCTGAAAAGCGACGTGATCCGGGACGGGAAGGAAGTAGAAATTGAGGCAAAGAAGATAGTACCCGGAGATATACTTGTGCTCAATGCGGGCGATATAATACCTGCCGATTGCCGACTAGTAGAAGATAATGAACTGCATGTAAACGAAAGCAGCATTACAGGGGAATCGTTCCCGGTACAAAAGGAACAAAGCAATGTTAGCGACAGTGAGCCTATTGCAGCTAAGACCAATTGCCTTTGGCAAGGTACAAATGTAATAAGCGGCAAGGGCAAGGCACTGGTAGTAAACACAGGACAGGAAACGGTGTTTGGCCAGATGGCACATAGCCTGCAAAAAGAACAGGAAACGGCTTTTGAGAAGGGAATAAAGAAATTCGGTTTCTTCCTGATGCAGATAACGATAGTACTGAGCCTCATTATCCTTTGCGTAAACCTGTACTTTAAAAAACCTTTGTTTGATTCGATATTATTTGCTCTTGCCATAGCCGTGGGTATGGCCCCAGAGCTATTGCCGGCCATCATGACATTTGCTATGTCGGCAGGGGCCAAACGCATGCTGGCTAAAAAAGTAATCGTAAAAAAATTATCCTCCATATTCAATTTTGGCGAAGTAGATATACTCTGTACCGATAAAACGGGCACGCTGACCGAGGGCGTAATTGTGGTAAAGGATGTAAGAGATATTTACGGAAAGACAAATGAGCAGGCAAAACTGTTTGCATACCTCAATGCCAGCTTCCAGAACGGATTCACCAATCCTATAGATGATGCCATCAAACAACTGCCGGTAAGCGCCGGGGGCTACAGCAAAATAAATGAGGTACCCTATGACTTCATAAGGAAGCGTTTGAGTGTTGCCATATCGAAAGACGGGAAAAAATACCTTAGCTGTAAAGGGGCTGCGGACAATATATTGGAGATATGCAGCCGGATGACAGATGAAAAAGGAGACATTGTTGCAATAGACAAGGAGGCAATTGAGAAAGACTATACCGCCGCAGGTAGCCAGGGATTCAGGTCGATAGGCATATGCTATAAAGAAATTGAGACCAACAAAATAACGAGGGATGATGAGCATGATATGATATTCCTTGGTTTCGTGGTATTGGAAGACCCCTTAAAAGCCGGAATAACAGATACGATAGACAAGCTAAGAAAACTGAATGTGCGGATCAAGATCATTACGGGCGACAATCAATACGTTGCCGCCTATGCTGCCAAGCAAATTGGCATTGCCGAGCCCATGGTGCTGACAGGAAGAGAAATGGCCGACATGATACCTGAAGCCCTGGTGGTAAAAGCTGCACAAACTGACGTGTTTGCCGAAGTGGAGCCTCAGCAAAAAGAGCGGATCATAAAGGCGCTGCAAAAATCGAACTATACGGTGGCCTATATGGGTGACGGCATAAATGATGTAGCCGCAATACATGCAGCGGATACTGGTATATCGACCAACAACGCCGTAGATGTTGCTAAAGAAGCTGCGGATTTTGTGCTGCTGGAGAAAGACCTCTCGGTACTGGCCGAGGGGATAAGAGAAGGGAGAAAAACTTTTGCAAATGCCCTCAAGTACATCCTGATAAGCACAGGTGCCACTTTTGGCAACATGGCAAGCGTGGCGGGCGCCTCCCTCCTACTTCCCTTCCTGCCTATGCTGCCTAAACAAATATTGCTTACCAATTTTATTACAGACCTGCCTTTTCTCACAGTATCATCGGACAATGTTGACGAAGAGCAGTTACAGAAACCGCGAAAATGGGATATGAAGACCATCAGGAACTTCATGATCGTATTTGGCCTGCACAGCTCTGTTTTCGATTTTATCACCTTTTATGTTTTGTACCAGGTGTACAAACTAAGGGACAGCCCCTTCCAAACAGGTTGGTTTGTGGAGTCGGCGGTTACCGAATTGTGCATATTATTTATCATGCGCACTCGCAAACCATTTTTCAAGAGCAGCCCCAGCAAATTGCTGATCATATGCAGTGTAATTGCACTGGCCATAACGGTAATGCTACCTGTTTCGCCGCTTGCCGGTGAATTGGGACTGAGTGTGGCGCACACCGGGGAGGTGATCTCGATAGGGCTGATAATTATAGCTTACATTATAACGGCTGACCTGTTAAAACTGGTATTCTTTAAATCCAAGAAGACAGGTTAATCGCTTTGCCCCGAGTTCAAAAATATCGTTTACCCGGGAATTGATCGTTTGCGCGATATACCTATCATCTCTGCAAAATCGATCCGCTTGATATCCAAACAGCAACGCTCTAATATTTCCGGGTCAGGTAATTATAATCGCGCAGGAGCTGGAGGAGAAAATCGGAAGACTCAAGGTCGGACTCGATGCTTAAAACCTCTTTGATACGTGCTGCCACCTGTGCGGTATAAGTATAGTTGTCTTTACTTTCATTTTTCACGTCGAGCAGGTTGCGAATGCCATTGATGTCCCGGTCGGTAAGACGCATGACCTGCGGATATAAGGGCATATAATGCTCATCTTCGATCTCGAGATAAATGGTCTCATTGATAGAGGCGTCATAATTATTATCAATGACAACAGTACCAGCAGCAAGATCGCCGAGCCTTTGCGATTTGGAAGAGATGCCGAAAGATAAGAGATCGGGGATGTAGAAGAGCAATACAAAGATGAAGAAGAAAATATAGCCGGGGTTCCGGATAGCAGCCTCAATAATATAAGGCATGGCGTACATAATATAATTGCCAAAGCCCAGCAACCATCGGATAAGGTATTGGCTAAAGGTAGCTTCATTACCCGTACGAGAGATAACCTTTACGCCAGCCAGTTTCTTCCCGATACTTTGGCCATTGAAAAAAGTCTCGAAAATAAGATTGTACAGAAATGAAGGTAATGCTGTAAAGAGAATGAATATTACGGTTGCCACGTCGCTATCAAGGTGAAATGGACGAAGAATGAAATACTCAACAATATAATTATAGGCACATATGATCACCAGGTCGATAAGCCACGCAAGGAAGCGCTTGTTAAAGGCGGCAGTCTTAAACTCAAGATCGATATTAAAAGGAGTAGCTATAGTGACAATACTCATGTAATGCCTGTATGATAAATGAAAACTAAATTTAGGTACATCTCAGCAAAAACATCGCGTGAATGCAGGTTTTTATTTAATTTACCTATGCTTATGCGCGAAGGCAATTTTATAAAAAACAATAAGGAACGCTGGGAAAGCTACCAGGACAATACGGAAGATCCCGATGAGGTAGCCAAACGGTTCACCTACCTTGTTGACGACCTGAGTTATGCGAAGACATTTTACCCCGGGAGCAATACAGTGCGCTACATAAACAGCCTTGCCGCCAATATTTTTTTATCCATCTATAAAAATAAAAAAGAGCGCAAAAACAGGCTCATCAGCTTCTGGACGACAGAGCTGCCCCTGATAGTGAGGAGGCACCACCGGACATTATTATTCACCTTCCTGTTCTTTTCTGTATTTGTGGCAATCGGGATATTCTCGGCAAAGTATGACCAAACCTTTATACGTGCAGTACTTGGGGATGGCTATGTAGATATGACCGAGCAAAACATAGCAAAGGGCGAGCCATTTGGTGTATACAACCAGGAGAACGAGTTCATTATGTTCGTGGAGATAGCCTTCAACAATGTGATGGTCTCTTTCATTTGCTTTGCAAGCGGCTTGTTCTTATCGGTGGGCACTATCTACTTCCTGTTCAAGAACAGCCTGATGATAGGCGTGTTCGAATACATGTTCTTCCAGCATGGGATGGGTTTTAAATCGATACTGGTAGTATTCACGCATGGGACATTGGAAATATCGGCACTGATCATAGCCGGTTGTGCGGGCCTGATGATGGGCAACTCCTTGTTGTTTCCAAAGTCCTATACCAGGCTGCAATCATTTATGCAGGCAACAAAAGATGCAGTGAAAATACTGATCAGCCTGGTTCCTGTTTTTATTACTGCAGCTTTTTTTGAAGGTTTCGTAACAAGGCATACGGGTATGCCTGTATGGCTGAACCTGATCATATTGGCTGCATCTTTATTATTCATTACATGGTATTACATTTTCTATCCCATCAAAGTGAGCCGGAAGCAGGATGCGCAAAATGCTGAGTAAATACCTGCGGTTGATCTGCATCATCATTATTATTATGCCATTGCATAGCTATGCATCCGATGATAGCACAGGGGCAGGCATGACGGAAAGCCAATGGCAGCAATTAACCAATGACCCGGCGTTTGGCTATAAGAACGAGCGGGAATATGTGGTGAAAGAGGTAAAAAATACGAGGGAATTCGGCAAATTTTGGGATAAATTGCTGAATTTTTTCAGCGGGGGTGCGGGTCAAATAATACTCTGGGCTGTGCTTTTTGCCATATTCGGCTACCTGCTGTATTATCTCGCCTTCAGTAAGAATGGGAGCTTCTTCTTTAGCCGCAGCAAGAAAGTAAAGGCCAGGCAGGACGAAAACCCCGCAGACTTTGACGATATAAGCCGTACAGATTGGGACAACCTGGTACAGGAAGCAATAAGAAGCGGCGACTACAGGAATGCCATACGGTATAGCTATATAAGACTGCTGCAAATACTGCAGGAGCATGAACTAATAGCATACCGCAATGACAAGACCAATTTCGAGTATTACAACGAGCTCGATGATACGCCTTACAAGGCTGCCTTCAAACACTTGTCGCGGCAGTATGAGTATGCATGGTATGGTCATTTCACATTGCAGGATGATGCCTTCCGCAAATACATGGACGAGTTTAACCAGCTAAAAAAACAACTATCCAGGTGAGGAGGCGCTATACATATATCGTGTGGTGCCTGCTTGCTATAATGGCGCTGAATGGCTGTGGCAAACGGAAAGCAAAGACGAACTGGACCGTGAGCCTGCAAAAAGGGGATAAGAACCCTTATGGCAGTTACCTTGCTTACGAATCACTTAAATATTATTTCCCGGGGGCGAGTACCGAATTTAAGTCGAAATGGTTCAGGTATAATAATATAGACGACAAGATGAAGTATGACAACACTTCTCTGTTCATACTCAATGGCCTGAACCTGTACCTGTCGGACAGTGAACTGAAACGGCTGCTGGAATATGCAGCTGCAGGAAACGAGGTATTGATATTTGCCAGTAATATAGATGATAAGCTGCAGCAAAAACTCCACTTTAATAAAGTAGCGTACCGAACGGCATATGAAGAGACGCCACTGGGTGATTATAACGATGGCAGTGAGAACGCATCGGTTCTGCACCTGGAGAACGAGCCGACGAAACGGTACGGATATTACGGGCGGTATATCAAGGGTTATTTTTTAATACCGGATGATAGCAGCCAAGTAGCGGATACAAGCGAGGCTGAGGATGACCATATAAAAATATCATCGCAGCCTGAAGTGCTGGGAAAGATGAACCAGCAAGCCAACTTTATACGCTGCAAGGTGGGCGAAGGGCATATTACCCTGCACTCGGCGCCCTTGGTACTGAGTAATTATTTCCTGCTGCAGCCGGGGAACAAAGAATACCTGGCGGCCATTTGGCAATCGCTACCGGGCGACATAAAGCATATATACTGGAACGAGTATTTTAAGCGAACAGCAGATAAATCAGACTTTGATGTGCTGTGGCGCTACCCTGCTACCCGCTATGCGCTGATACTGGCGATCGTGGGGCTACTCATGTATATCTTATTTGAAGGCAAAAGAAGGCAAGGCATATTGCCCGTGATTCCGCCATTGGAGAACAGCTCGGTATCATTTGTGGAAACTGTGGGAAGGCTTTATTACAACAAGGGTGATCACAGCAACCTGGCCGAAAAAATGATACAACACTTCCTGGAATGGGTAAGAACACACTACTTCCTGAACACCAATCACCTGAACGAGGAATTCACAAGGCAGCTGATGAACAAATCGGGGAAGGATGAGGCGATGGTGCAAAACCTGATGGACATGATACACGAGATACGCAACGGATATAAAACAGATGAAGCTTATCTTTATCAATTATATAATAGCATTGAACAATTTTATAAAACGAAGCCTAATGGAAGCAACAACAGCTGATGCACAGATGCCTTTAGATCCATCTAATGGCGGCAGTAATACTGAAGCAGGCAGTGTGACACATGTACCGACCGACCCACTGGTGCTGCTGGCAGAACAGATACAAGAGCAGATAGGGAAAGTGATAGTGGGCCAGCAGCGCATGATAGAGCTACTGCTGGCAGGCTTGCTAGCTGACGGTCATATACTGATAGAAGGTGTACCCGGTGTAGCCAAGACACTGGCTGCAAAATTGATAGCCCGGCTGATAAAAGCAAATTTCTCGCGCATACAGTTCACACCCGACCTGATGCCGAGTGATGTGCTGGGCACAAATATATTCAACCCGCAAAGCGGGGGCTTCCAGTTCAAGGCCGGGCCTATATTCAGTAACATAGTGCTGATAGATGAAATAAACCGAGCCCCGGCGAAGACACAGGCAGCACTTTTCGAGGTGATGGAGGAAAGACAAATCACTGTAGATGGCTTAACGCATAAACTGCCACCACCCTTTATGGTAATAGCCACACAAAACCCGGTAGAGCATGAGGGCACTTACAGGTTGCCCGAAGCCCAGCTAGACCGTTTCCTGATGAAGGTGAATGTGGGCTACCCAAGCCTGGAGGAAGAAATAACAATATTGGAAAGGCAGAACCAGCAGGCGATTGTAAAGTCGCTGGATGATGTAATGGCAATAGTGAGCCCCGAGGTGCTGGAAAATGCAAGGCAAATGGTGCGCAAGGTGCATATAGAGCCAAAGTTGATAGAGTTTGTTGCTAAAATAATATGGGAAACAAGGAACGACCGTTCGCTATACCTGGGTGCTTCTCCGCGTGCATCAATTGCACTACTGAATGTAGCGAAGGCACTAAGTGTGCTGCACGGGCGCAACTTTGTGATACCCGAGGATATATTGCAGGGTGTACCACCGGTATTGAGACACCGTATAAGCCTCACTCCGGAGCGCGAGATGGAGGGCCTTACACCCGATGATATACTGAAAGAAATAATAGGCAGGATAGAAATACCCAGATAAATCACGATGAAGAAAAGCTACATAGGCGATCTGTTCCTTACCAAAACATGGTATGTACTCATAACAAGTGCCGTGGTGCTTTTCTTTACATCATTTTTCTTCCATTTTTTATTTGGGGCAGCTGCCGTATTCACATTTTGTTTTATTGCACTTACCATTATCGATTACTGCCTGCTATTCTTTGTAAGCGGCAATGTAAAAGCAGTGCGACAAGTGGCGCAACGTTTTAGCCTGGGTGATATTAATGAAGTAAGTGTAAAGCTGAGTAACAGCTACCCCTTCAAAGTGGCGGTGGCCCTGGCAGACGAGTTGCCCGTGCAATTCCAGGAAAGGAATTTTTATAAAACAAGTACAATAGCTTACGCAGGTAATGCTACAATAAGCTATGAGCTACAGCCCCTGACAAGAGGCGAATATGAATTTGGCCATGCTATCTGCTTTGTCAAAACACCCCTGCGCTTGCTGCAGAGGCGGATAAAAGCAGCTGAGCCGGCAACAGTAAAAGTTTATCCCTCATACCACCAGTTGAAAAAACACCATTTGCTGGCAGTAAGTGAAAATGCGGTTGCAGGCCAGAAAAAAATACGGCGGATAGGACATAGCATGGAGTTTGAAAAAATAAAAGACTATGTAACGGGTGACGATGTGCGTACAATAAATTGGAAAGCCACCGCGCGGACCGGCAATACGATGGTGAATACCTATACCGACGCAAGACAGCAGCAGGTATATTGCATAATTGACAAAGGACGGGCTATGAAGATGCCATTTGAGGGTATTACCCTGCTCGACTATTCGATAAACGCCAGCCTTGCACTACTGAACGTGGCCTTGCTGAAACACGACAAGGCAGGATTGATGACCTTCTCGAACAAAATGAACGAGATAATACCGGCAGAGCGACGCAGCGGGCAGCTGAACCACCTGCTGGAGGCATTGTACAAACAGAAAACAGAGTTCAAGGAAAGCGATTACGAGAGCCTCTGGGTGACAATACATAAACGGATCACCCAGCGTAGTTTCATTCTGATATTCACCAATTTCGAGACGTACTCCTCGCTGGAGCGGCAGTTGCCCTTCCTGAAGAAGATAGCCTCTTACCATCTGGTTTGCGTAGTGTTTTTCAGAAATACCCTTTTGAAGGAGATACAGGAAAAGCAGCCTGACACCATAGAAGGTATCTATATTAAGACGATAGCGGAGCGTTTTGACTACGAGAAGAGACAGATAGTAAAGGAGTTGCGCAGGCATGGTATACTATCCATCCTGAGTACACCCCAGGAACTGAGCATAGACGTGATCAATAAGTACCTGGAGCTGAAGGCGAGGCAAATGGTGTAGGTAAATGCCGGTGTATTTTATTATTATTGCCAATCAATTATGAAGAAGGGCCTCAAAATATATTTATACTCATTAATGGCATTATGTGCCAGCGTGCTGGATTCATGTAAAAAAGACCTGCTGCACTACCAAAATGTACAAAAAATAGAAGGTAACACCACTGACAGGCTTAACAGCATCCTGTTTATAAACGATTCAACTGGTTTTATCGCGGGAGGGGAACGCTTCGCCAGTTCTACGATCCTTGTTACGAAAGACGGCGGCTATACCTGGACCGGCATGGGCTTCCCGGAAGCGGGAAAGGAATTATTCGATATCAGCAGGGCACCCGGAGGTAACTTTTACACGTGCGGCTATGACGGCAAATTTCTTTATTCGACAGACGGCGGGCAACAATGGACCTTTAAGCAACTGATGTTTAACCCTTATAAGAAAGTAGTATTCACGACTGCAGATAAAGGCATGCTGGTAGGAGGTATCAGTTTTGAAACCGGATATCTTACCCACATCAATGCAACCGGAGACGTGACGAGCAGCGATTCACTTGGTTACGAGTTGAACGATATAAAAATGATCAATGGCCACACCGGCTATATAAGCGGTTATGGGGTAGTAATGCGAACCGACGACGGTGGCGCAACCTGGCAGCTGCAAAATATTCGCGGTGACAACTTCGTATCTATTGCATACTTTCAAAACAACATATGGGTATGCGGCTATAACGGCAGCGTATTCCATACAACAGACGGAGGCCAGACCTGGGAGAAACAACGTAATGGGAATGACCCTACGCAAGCCTCATACCACCTGCAGGCAATATTATTCAAAGATGCTATGAATGGTTGGGCCGTGGGCGAGAAAGGTGCGGTAATACACACCGACGATGGAGGAAAACACTGGATGAGCTATGACAATTTCACGCCAAACGACTTGCGCAGCTTAGCCTTTGCACCAAACGGGGACATCATTGTAGCTGGCGACCATGGCACTATTTTCCGCTTAAAGCCTTAATAATAGAAGTACTTTAGGCAATTGCCGTTACACTTGTTATTTTTGCAAACATTTTACAGGTCACACAAGCTTAATATTAAATCATCATATGCAAGCCACACTTAGCGAACAGGAATTAGTGCGCCGCGAGAAACTGAAAGAACTGGAAGCACTGGGTATAGATCCCTACCCTGCGCCGCTTTATGAAATAACACATACTGCAAAGCAGATAAAGGAACAGTATACCGAGGAGATGAAGGATGAATTCAAAGCCGTTTCCATTGCCGGTCGCATCATGAGCGTACGCGATATGGGCAAGGCTAATTTTGCCGTGCTGCAGGATAGCACAGCGCGTATACAGGTGTACATACGCCGCGACGATATTTGCCCCGATGAGGACAAAACAATGTTCAACACGGTTTGGAAAAAACTGCTGGACCTTGGTGATATCATTGGTGTGAAAGGCTATGCCTTCATAACAAAAACAGGCGAACTATCTATACATGTGGAGCAATTCACACTGCTCTCAAAATCGCTGCACCCCCTGCCCGTGGTAAGGGAAAAAGACGGAGAAGTGTTTGACGCTGTAACCGACCTTGAATTTAAATACCGTCAGCGCTACGCCGACCTGATCGTGAACCCCGGGGTACGTGATACCTTCATCAAGATAACGAAGATGAAAAATGCCATCCGCTCCTTCCTCAATGAGCGCGGTGCACTGGAGGTAGATACCCCCGTGTTGCAGAATATACCCGGCGGCGCTATAGCAAGGCCATTTACTACCCACCATAATGCGCTTGATATAAAACTATACCTGCGCATAGCTAACGAACTGTACCTGAAACGCCTGATAGTGGGTGGTTTTGACTGGGTATATGAGTTCAGCCGCAACTTCAGGAACGAGGGTATGGACAGAACGCACAACCCGGAATTTACCATACTTGAGTTCTATGTAGCTTATAAAGACTACTACTGGATGATGGAAACCACGGAGCAAATGCTGGAGCAAACGGCAGTTGCGACCAATGGAACTACAATAGCTACTGTAGCTGACACGGAAATAAACTTTAAAGCGCCATACAAACGCATTAGTATCTATGATGCTATTAAAGAGCACACAGGTATTGACATCAGCGAGATGGATGAAGCGGGCCTGCTTGGCGTATGTAAACAATTGCATATCGAGACAGATGCCTCGATGGGCAAAGGGAAACTGATAGATGAGATATTCGGCAGTAAATGTGAAAAGCATTATATACAGCCTACTTTTATTACAGACTACCCTATCGAAATGAGCCCGCTTACTAAGAAACACCGGAGCAAACCGGGGCTGGTAGAGCGCTTTGAGCTGATCATAAACGGCAAGGAAATAGCTAATGCCTACAGCGAGCTAAATGACCCTATAGACCAAAGGGAGCGTTTTGAAGAGCAAGTGAAACTGATGGAACGCGGCGATGAAGAGGCTATGTATATAGATTATGACTTCCTGCGTGCGCTGGAATATGGTATGCCGCCTACCGCAGGTATTGGCTTTGGTATAGAGCGCCTGGCTATGCTGCTTACGGGGCAGGTGTCTATACAAGATGTACTCCTCTTCCCGCAAATGCGGCCTGAAAAAACTGCCGAGTAAGAGCTATGCGCTTTGCGATACAACCAGTCTTGCTTCTATTGGCTTTGCTGCCGGCAAAGTTGATGGGACAAACCTATAAGGACAGTATGGCCAAATACCGGCAGGCTTATAAGAAGGAGTTTCTAACTGACAAACGAAGTCCGCTAAAAGCGGAAGATACCGGCTATCTGAGATTTTATGAGCCTGATGCCTCGTACAGGGTAACTGCAACATTCAGAAAAACTGAGCATGCGCCCGGTTTTTTGATACCCACACATAGTGGCAAGAACAAGCCTTACAGGGAATATGGTACGCTTCGCTTTAAGCTGCATAGCAAGAACTATATCCTGCATGCATATCAAAGTGCCGATACGGCAAAGAAAGAGTTGGAACAATACCTCTTCATACCCTTTAACGACAAAACGAACTACACAGATACGTATGGGGGCGGCAGGTACCTGGATATGGGCATAGAAGAAGTGAAGACCGGCAGGGCGGTACTTGATTTCAACAAATGTTATAACCCTTATTGTGCTTATGCGGGCGGATACTCCTGCCCTATACCGCCGGAAGAAAACAAACTGAAAACTGCCATCCGGGCCGGCGAAAAACTATTCGGAAAGAAAACTACAGAATAAAAAAATCCCCCCGGTTTGACCGGGGGGGATACTTCAATTATATCGATTCGCTTATTTGATACCTAACTTCGCTTTTACAGCAGCGATGATGTTGTCACCGTCTTTTGCAAACAACAGCACGCCACCACTTGCATCAAATATATAGTCATAGCCTTTCTCTTTGGCCACGTCTTTGATAGCCTTATCAGCTTTCTCCAATACCGGGCTATACAATTCTTCTTTTTTCTTTGCTACCTTATCTTGTGCGCTCTGGTTGGTGCTCTCTATGCGGTTCTGCAGGTCCTGCAGTTCTTTGACTTTAACTTCTTTCACAGCGTCGGTCATGGTCTTTTCGCTTGCCTGGTATTCCTGGCCTTTCTTTTCATACTCCTTACTCATCTGCTGAAGCTGGTCCTGGAAGGATTTGGCATATATCTGCAAGTTGCTATCTGCTTTTTTTATTTCGGGCATAGCTTCAAGGAGTTCACGGGAGTTGATGTACCCGAGTTTAGGACCCTGGGCGTATGCAAAACTACTTATCATTAACCCGCAGGCGAAAAACAATACTATCTTTTTCATTAGAAATTTTTATATTTTATTTTTTAAGTTGTGCAAAGTAAAAACCATTATTTGTTTATTCCAAGTAATTTTAAAACATCATCGCTTTTATCAAGCGTGGGGTTTGCGTAGAAAAGGGTTACGCCACCCGCCTTGTCTAACACAAAATCAAATCCTTTTGAAGATGCCATTTTCTGAACGGCGTTGTATACACGGTCCTGTATGGGCTTTACCAGCTCCTGGCGCCTTTTGAACAGGTCGCCTTCATAGCCGAAGCGTTGTTTCTGCAGGTCTTTGGCAGCTTTCTCTTTCTGTACTATATCGTCTTCGCGTTTTTTGCGCATATCGTCCGAAAGCATAGCACGCTCGGCCTGGTAAGACTTATACATCTTGTCCACTTCCTGCATCTTGGTATCTATCTCGGCCTGCCAGGTTTTTGACTGTTGGTCCAGCTTGGTTTGCGCATCTTTGTACTCAACCATCTTTTCCAGTATATATTTCGAGTCGATCATGCAGTATTTCTGTGCATTAGCCGCCATGCCTGTTACCAGGAGCAGCGCAAGACTCAAAAAAGCTCTTTTCATTTTGATTGTCCGTTTCATCATTGTTTCGGATTTTATATACAAATTAAAGGGTTATCTGCTAATCCGGTTCAAAGCCTAGCATGAAGGTAAACTTCGAAAGGTCTTTGAATTTAGTGAT
>APMI01022368.1_pt1 | contig 14045 bp, 7 predicted proteins | sample 667938 | NCBI WGS metagenome assembly APMI01 (sample SAMN01084076, study PRJNA167559) | wastewater metagenome | biome: Wastewater | place: Denmark: Ejby Moelle, Odense | collected 2011-11-28 | reverse complement strand
GACACAAACTAAGCAGCCAAAGCGGGTGGAATCCCTCCCTCGGCATAGGCAATCAACACAATCAGATATAATAACTCAGATAGAAAAAGCGCAGATGATGCTTGGACAACTGATGGATCTCAAGTGAAGGGAGCATGCGCCATTTGCAACCGAGGCAGACCCAGTTTTGTTGGAGCTTGTGGCCATGAGTTCCATTATGGATGCCTATCCAGAAATATTAATATCGCTGGTTAACAAAGATGTCCCATGTGTTCACAGCCTGGAAGTATGAGCAGAGGAAAAATATATTGCACAGTTTGTCTTAAAAATTACAAAATATTTAATAGTGAGCATGAGAAAATAGATGGACGTTCAATTCCAGCCATATAAAGCTTAAGATGTCCCACATGCGACTGAATAAGCCACTGATAAATCATATTCTAATTTTCCATATTACATTGCTAGAAATTATTCATTCATTTTTTTTAACTTCCTCAAGCATTTATTTAATTTTCAATAGACTTTGTTTATGGTTTTTGACTTCTTGAGCTATATCCCATTATTTATTTATCTATTTTTTGATGTTCACTCCAATCTATAATACCTCATCAATTTTATCAACTACTTATATGACTTTGTGCATTTAACGAAGACATTTCTGAGATGTTCTTTCTTTTTCAATAGCTAAATTAGTCAATTTTCGTTATTCTGCTAAGTTACCAATTTCATTCTATTTATTTTATGCACCTTTCATCTGCTCGTCTAGATATCTTAAAGATTGCATCTTTTTTAGGTTTGATTTTTTAACTAATTGCAGTTCATCTTATTTATTTCGCACCATTTTGTTGTTGCTAATTAACTAAAGATACAGGTTTTACATGGTAATAGCCTGTCTGTTTATTGTCACATCATTATCTTAAATTTAAGCTTGCAGTCTTGAAATTTAATTGTTCATCACATCCTTCATTATTATATCTTATTAAATTCGCTTTATTTTATTTTTCAAACTTTATTGCTGTCCAATCTTCTTAGTATGAATTTCTTATTGTAACACCAATTTGCGGTTATATTCTTTGAGCCTGATCTCTAATTTTTGAAACTTGTATTAATACCCAGTTTGCTCTTCACTCTGTCTCCTAAGAGAGATGTCAACATGGTCTTGCTCTTTCATACGTTAATTGAGTTGTTGCTCCATATTTGAAATCTATATTCTCGTCTTCACAATTTCATCACCAATTTGTGCAATTTCGCTAGCAATCTTTTGGCCATACTGTTATGACTACTTCAAATTAGCGGTTAGTTTTTAAATCATGAAATAATTGTAATGAAAATAAAAATTAATCACTCACCATCGATGAACTCCTTCAACTTGGCGAACATTTCATTGACTCTGGTATCGCTGCCCTTGAAGTCTTCAGTAGTGTCAATAACTAGCACATTCTTGGGGTCGTGCTCCTTGAACCAGTTTTCATGCTTTTAGTGAATCAATTTCAAGTACTCAAGAGGAATTTCATCCTACTCTGGTCTCTTTCTAATTTTGGTTCTCTCGTGGCACTTCTCTGGGGTGCACTTCAGGTATATGATTTTTGTTTGGTTGATGTTTGTCATGGACTCAAAATTGATGTACAGGGACTTGAACACATCGTACTCGGCTTCATCCATGTACCCCAAGTCTTTCATGAGTTGGGAAAACACGTACTTGTCCGCAAGAATGCTCCTCTATGAGATTTTAATTTTATCTGGGAAGCGCTCACAGGCCTATTGAAGAGCTTTGATTCTAGTGAAGATAGCATAAATTTGGAAGGTGAATCCCCATCTCGTAGGCTCTTTGTAATACTTTTCAAGAATGTTGATGCTCTTACCACCTAAATTTTGCCACTCTGAAACTGGTTCTTCAATCCATTTGGCTTCAGGCACTCGTTCCTTCAAAAGGGTTAAGAAGGTTGACTTTCCGCATCCGATGTTTCCTTCGATTGTGTAGCAGAATTTAGATGAAGTTTCAGGGTTTAGGAGAGACTGTTCTGGCTTGACGTTGGTAATTTAGTCCTCAGTGATTGACATTTACTATAATTTATGATGAAAACTAATAATTTTGGCTTTAAATTTAATTCCCGCATTATTTCAAATTAAAAAAGGCTGCAAATGAACAAAAACCATCTTTTCTTTTCTTTAGATTAAAACTACTTTAATATTCTATTTTAACTAATTAAATAAGTCCAAAGTAATAAGACTGAATTAAATAAGATCAGAAACTACAAATGATTGTTCAAATTCGTAATAATAAATGTAAGTAAACAAATCGTTTAATTTAAAGTTTTCTGATATATAGAGTAATCGTACTTATTTAAATTATTTAATTTAGCTTATCTGCATGTTTGTCAATAACATTTTGTTTATAATGATTAATGAAACTTTCCAGCAAAGATAGAATAATAAATGATAGCTCAGAAGAGAAGTTAGCACTCGCTCGATCATTAAGAAACTCAGGCAACTTCCAGGGTGCTATTGAGATGTATCACAAGGTGCTCTTTCTAAAAGAGAACATCGATGCTTTGGTAGAAATGGCCGAAATCTATGAAAAGATAATGGATGTATCAACTGCTGTACTCTTCTATAAGCGATCACTTCAGATTATGCCAAGACACGATATTAAGTAAAAAGTACAAAATCTGACACTAGTAAAAGGATTACAGCTTTTAGAGATCGGAAGCTCAAAAAATATTTTACATGACACATAATTCGATATTTTTCTCAAAAGATATCCAAATTTTCATAAGAAAATGCTAATGAAGACAAAATAACAAAATTTCGAGAGCAGTCATTTCAGAGATTATTTGCTTTCTGGTTTGGCTTATCTAGAAGTAAACCAGAGGCAGCTTGCTCTTGATTCTATTGAGAATTGTCTCATGATTTAATAGAAAAATGCAGATGTTCTTGTGCTTAAAGGTCTCCTTAATTGGAGTCTCATGGAGAATAAGAAGGGCTATCAATGCTTCTGGGACGCATGGAGGATCAATCCTAACAATTAATAAGTAGTAGCATTTCTCTAGATGATAATCCCAATAGTTGATGAACTGTACAAGTAGTCTAAGTACGATCTAATCAGCAAAGATTTTGGAAAATGTAGGATTAAAGTAAAGAAAGCTTTAGAAATGTACCCCCATAACACAAAATTTCTGATCCTCAGCTCTTATTTGTATCGAGTCAAGTAAGACTATCAATAAGCACTAGGAGAACTATAAATTGCTAATAAAACATTAAACAAAGAAGATGCGGCTCTTGAAGATGAGCTAAGGAACCAGATTGCTCTCACATATAACTAAATGGGAGTATATCTGTTTAAACACTCAAAATTCGATTAAGCAATCAAGCTTTTTAGTGAAGGACTTAGCTATAAGCCCAAGGATTGGGGAATGTTTTGTAATAGGGGCGACTGCTACAAGGGACTCAACGATTATGTTAGAGCTTTGGAGGACTATCAAAAGGCTTATTAAATATAGAAGAAAAATTAGGACTTGAACTTCAGGCTTGCTAACATTTACAATTTTCGAGGAATTTCTTTATTCAATTCTAAAAATTTCGAGCACGCGTTAAAATAATTTAATTAGAGTATTAAATATTGCCCACGATGTGCACCTTTTTACGCAAGCAAGGCAAAGTGTTTGCTCCAGTTAGGACTGAAGTCATAAGCAACAATTTGCTTAAATGAAGCCCAAAAAATAGAACCGACTAATATATAGATTGCTCATATGTTGTAAAATATGAAATAGGAAGTTTAAAAAGGCGCTCGCCCCAATAAAAAAGTTATAGTACTCAATAAATAGAAATGAGCAGATTTTCAAATAGTAATGTTATATATTTTTATTTACAACTCAAGCCTTAACAAACATAACAATTGTACTTAAAATAAATTCTAAAAAAGATGAGTAAATTACAATTTTGATAAATCATGAATAAAGTAAGAGTTTGTTGACGTCCAATTGTTCTATTTTCTTCTTAATATTCGATCGATCATACGACCGCACGAATGTGTCTTTCTTGTCTGACTTCAAAGTTGAAGTGATAAATTTAACTGCAGCTTCGTTTTAGTTAGAAATTAAATCTATTGGGCAGCTTCCGCTCTGTTTCATTAGTATCTTAGGGATGAATATTTTGTCATCATTATCTGTAAGATAAGGGTGGCGAAGGGCCTCAACTGCACTTATTCTCAGTTCAGGTTACTTCTGCAACATTTTTCTAAGCAAATCTGCCTATTTTGGATTAAGCCTATCAAATTAAGGGCCAGTCAACACTAAATCACACTCTCTATTCATAGCAATAATTTACTGTCCAGTTTTTGCAGTGAACAAGTGCTTGTTAAATACAATGTAGTAGAAAATACACCCTGCACTGAACACATCGCTAATGGGAAGTGACTTAGTTGACATGTCTTTAATATTTATGATTTATGGTGCAACGTAGCCTGGAGTTCCACACCTCACAAACAAGTATTTTGGTTCATCAGCCACAGTGGCCAGACCAAAATCAATGATTATTGGCTACTTACTTAAAATAATATTCTCTGGTTTTAAATCTCTATGAATTACATTCTTTCTGGCCATCTAGCTCAGCCCTCTTAATATCCCCTTCATGATGTACTTTCTCTATGCCTCTGTATATTTCTGCAGATTGTTCATTCTACTGCAAAGAGAAGTCCCCTCAACATATTCAAGGGCGAAGTAGACTGAATTTTCAGATTCGTACACTCCTTCCATCTTCATGAGATTTGGATGATTAAACATTCTTGTTATTTTTATTTAATTTATGAGAGCTTCTTTGCCGTTTTACTGAGAATACGTTGCCTACTTTCCAAATGCTTTTATTGCCATTTTCTTTTGGTCTTTTAGTTGAGCGCCCAGGTAGACGGTTGCAAAATTTCCCTTACCTAATCTTTTTTCAGCCTTAAATAGTTCATGAAAATTAAATTGGTTCAAATATTTCCTCAGCTATGTCTCCCACTTTTCGATTTCCTTAGAATTAGGGCTGTAAAACTGCTTTGGTTCATAGCCGTCACACATGAATTTAATTCCTAATGGGACTCCAAGTTTTTTGTCTTCATTTGCGATTTTGGTCCTCAATATTTGGAAAATAGTTTAAAATTTCATGTTAAAGCCCTGTCTCGACTGTCTATTATCAGGTTGATGGTAAAAAATGACCTTGGGTGTTAAAACTAAAGTGACTGAAGATTGATGATCCTCGGTGAGGTAGAAAGTAGAACTAAGAATTGAGTTTGAGTTCACAAACTAGCAGTCATCATCAAAAATATTTCTCTTCTTGCCTAATTACATCATGCGTTGCTCAATTATTTATTTATTATTCGGTTTTGTATTATAAAGCAAATTAATTTGCCATTGATTCCAACTTTTATAAAGTCAATATTGAGATAAATAGATGGACGTTGAAGGAGGACTTAAAAATATATTAAACCAAAAGACACTCAAGTGGGTGTTCGTGGGAGGCAAGGGAGGAGTTGGAAAAACTACAACTAGTAGCAGTCTGGCCACCCTCTTAGCCCTGAACGGTCGCAGGACTCTTATAATATCCACAGACCCAGCTCATAATCTGAGCGACTGTTTTGATCAAAAAATAACTAAAGACCCAACTCCAGTCAAAGGCATTGACAAACTTTTCGCTATGGTACACAATAAATAATATAGGAAATTGAGCCTAAAGTGGATGTCGATAAGTTATCAAAGTAGCACTAGTTTTTGAATTTTGGCGATGACGTGGGAACAAAAAGTCTTCTCAACTAAATATTAAGTTCAGTGCCAGGTATAGATGAGGCCATGTCTTTCTCGCAGCTGGTCAAGTAAAGCATGTTTAATTAAGCTCAATTCAATAAATGAACTTCGATATAATTGTATTTGATACTGCCCCCACTGGACATACACTTAGGTTCCTCAACTTCCCCAATATTTTCGAAAAAGGTCTAAGCAAAATATTAACACTAAAGTAAAAATTCAGTGGGCTGATGGGAGGAGTTTCTGGAATGTTTGGGTCCAAATAAGACTTGGATAATACTCTAGAAAAATTATTTACTAAAATGGAGAATCTCAAGTAGTCATCAAAAAAAGTTAATTAACAAATGAAAAACAATGTAACAATAATTTAACGTAGGATATGACAACATTTGTGGCAGTCTTAATCCCTGAGTTCCTACCACTTTATGAAACTGAGAGACTGATTCAAGAGCTAACAAAGTTCCAAATTGACATCAGGAACATTGTGATCAATCAAGTACTGTTCCCCGAAGATGAGTGCAAGATGTGTAAGGCAAGATCCAAAATGCAGAAAAAATATCTTGACCAAATTGTCGAGCTATACTCAGATTTCCACCTGACCGTTATGCCACTACTGGAAGAAGAGGTACGAGGCCCTGAGAAACTTAAGAAATTTAGCGCTATGTTACTATAGTCTAGAAAACCACCAGTTTGATATGTGAATAGATAGAGTAATCTCAAAATTTACAAATTCTAACATCTAGTTTATCATATTTTCTTTTGAGAGATGCTATGAATGATTTGTCCGATATGCGAGAGCTACTGGATATATGAAGTTTTGATAAAACTACTGATTCCATCTTAGCCAACCATCTGACATGATCGTGGTAAGTAGAATCGTTCTCGAAGAATTCCATCCAGAAATAGAATAAATTAGCGGAATTCATTTGTGTTAAGTACTCCATATTTTCAGTCAACTTGTTGCTTTCTTAATTAGGGGAAAGGTACGTAAATCCAGCCATGCCAAGCTTGTGCTTTTAATTTTTCGTAGTGAGCGCACACTTGTTATTTGATTATAGCTCAGTACTAACACTTCCAAATTAGGCATTTCAATGGAAGCTATGGCCTATATAGACTCAATATTGTTGCGCATTAAGTATAGCCGCACGAGACTTGACAAATGCCAATTTTATATTGTCTTCATTATGTTCAATTTCTACTGCTCTTCGTCAAATATAGCATACCGATGTATAAATATGTAAAGACCTCGGGCCCGAACATTTTCAGTTACTTGAGTCCTTTGCCATGCTTTATTTTGTTGACTTCAGATGTATTGTTTCTCAAAATGCTCCACTTGAATTATTATTTGGCGCTTTATCGTTCCTTCTTCATTTTTCTAATAAGAAGCAGTAATCCGCACCCGATGGCAGCAGAAGTGAAAGCGATCATTTTGGCAGGCAGACCAAATTAATCTTCGAGTCCATGATCCATAATAATAGTTTAATAGTATATAGTGCATGATTCATATAACGAACTCGTCCTCTCCACTCAATAGTAGAAATCCGTGCAGATCAATCGGGAAGAGCACTAACAACAAACTGGTGACTCTGCGGGAGTAGCTTGCTGCTAAATTCTAAAAGTGTAAGTAAAGAGAATAGAAAATTAGTTATCTAAGAAACCAAGAGAAACAACTAGCTAATATTTGTAAAGAAAACGAAGAATTTTCAGTTGAGCTCGAGAAATTGAGATCAATGGTCAAGAATGCGCTACTCATTAGATAAAAATAGCGGAACAGTAATAACAGCTCAGAGACAACAAATCGAAATTTTATTAATAAAAGATATTGATTAACCCCAAGCTGTTAAATGATAATTAATTTTGCTTACAATACAATTTTATCTTCTTTATTTATTCATAATTGCCGCTAATTTAAAGTAACTCAATAAATATTGTTTCCTTAAGCTATATAAAAGTATGAATAATTCGAATCAAAATCGTTAACAACAGCCATATCAGTCTCCTAAATTAGTAAGATGTGCAAGTGATAAACGCTATAAAAATTTATTATTTAATTTAACCGAGGAATTAGCAAATGATATCAGAGCTAAACTACCCCCAGGATTTCAACTTCTACCTGACACAAATAATACGAAAAAGCTCTCTAAATATAAACAAAATAATTAAAAATCATAAGAAGTACTGCAATTAAGCCTGAATGAAGAAAGTAAGACTAATCTATTAAGTTAGCAAAGTCACTAAAAATCACCAACTTCTAGAGATTTGCCTCGAGACAAACGCCAAAGAATGTTAAGCACATTAAAGAAATTTAAATGTTCATGGCCATTCAAAGAGCCAGTAAATCCAGTAGCCATGGGAATTCCTCAATATTTCGATATTATCCGTCAACCCATGGACCTGGAGACGATGAGCAAAAAATTATCACAGGGATGCTATAACACAGATTAAGATTTCTTTACAGATATCTAACTTATAATCACAAACAGCTTTTTATTTAACAAAGGTAATCGTTACTTTGAGTCGATTACGGCTGAGTTTCAAAAGAATTACTTGAAGCTAAAATCAGGAGAGTAAAGCAAATTTAGTACTCCCAAGAATAAACGAAGCGAGACTCCCAAACAAAAAAATTCCAACTTCAAAAAGACAGATAGTATCGATTATAAATAAAAAATCGATGGTGAGAAAAATGTGAAACAAATCCCAAAGTAAAAGTTGATACTACTACTTAAGTAAATGTTTGGTGAAAAATATCCCTGTGACTTTCTAGATATTTCAAAAATGTAAAAATAAGATTTGGTAAAATTAAAAAAATACTGGGAATCCTCTGCTGATCACAACAAGTGATAAATTTGCCATAATAATCAACCTTTTTAATTTTGCTCTAGACTAACTTATTCGACATATTTATACAAATTAATAATATTATACTCGATAAATTCAATCTTTTAGACATTTAATATCCAAATTGCTTGATCTTTTGTGCCTGGAACTTCTTCGATCTTTAATTTCCATCTTGCTTCTATTGTTATCCAGCGTTTCTGACTTTTGTTTCTTAGAGTTTCTCGTTTGCATCCTATCGAGTGAAGGCGGTTGTGAAAAATACTCAATTTAATACATTCCTGTCTCTTCGTCTTACTTTAAATCTTCGCCTTGCTCGTCCGCATCAGGTACATATTCACAACTAATTCTACTGATGTTTTATTTTTAGTTACTCCCGTCGTTTTCTTCACAGCTCTCTATTATTTGATACACTGTTTTAATAGGGTTCTACGAGTTAGTCACTTTCTTGCACTTTTTCTATAAAAATTCACGTAATTTTGCCTTACTTATCTTAATCTTCTACTTTGAAATCTATTGTTAAATGCTGGCTTTGTCTCGACCATTGACAATTCTGTAAAGTGTCTCCTAAATTTAACTTTTTTATTGTGTTTATATTGGGAACTTGAGCTTAGATTCAACAACCAGCATTTAAAACTTATGCTTTTTAATATTTTATCCAGTACTCCCAAAGAAAGACCATCTATCCCCGAAGCAGTTTGATTGTGCTGGTTTAACTTACTTTTTTAGCTCGTTAGCATTCTCGTCATCAGAAAAATGGTCATCGCTGACAACAAAACTATTTTTCGACAGCTAGGACACTGATGAAATTTCGCTGTTGTTATCTACATCTTCTCCAATGAGATCTTGAAACTAATCTTATGAGTTAATTTCGTAGTTCACCCAGTCGTGCTTGAAGAACGGGTTTGTATAATTCGGCTGCTTCTCCATTTCAATTGGGTATGCTGCGAACGAAAAATAGTAATCTTTATCCCAAATGCTTGTATAGTTAATCAGTGGTGCTTTCGGAGTGTCTTTGACTTTTTTGTTCTTTGAATTGATGAACTCTGATTGTAAAATTTTAACATCAGCATTTTAAACGCGTAAATTCTTCAGTACTTTTTAAAAATCCATTAGTTGCAAGCCTTGTATTTGCTTATTTGTTTCATTGATATTTTTTGTTGGTCCACTCACAATTTAATTACTTTATTATTTGTTCCGAATCTTGAAATTGTAGTTCAGTAGAGTGTTGCGTGTTTTTTAACTCTTGTCTGGTCTACTCGGCTACTTAAAGTGGAACATATCTTTGAGTGCGTTTTGTTTGCTCTTCATGCTAATGTTATTTGATAGCTCATCCAGAGTACTAGATTTTTATAATCCTTGAATTTGCTCTGAAAAACTGACGTATTTCTATTAGGCTGATTTCACTTTTTTAAATAGCTAATCTATTTTACTCAAAGTGTCTTTCTTAGGGTCGAATTTGTGAATGTACTTTATTAAATTTTGGAGGGTAGTCAAGTAAGTTTTGGTAAGTTTGCAAATTTTTCGATAATTGCTGAGATTCTAAGCATCAATGTACAGCTTTTATTCGAATACTTTGCGGATGTGCCATACGCTGAAGTCGGTAGTGTAAAAGGTTTGCTAAGCTACGTCCAATATAATATTCTGCCAATATTTCAAAGTGCCGCCCAGTTCATTAACAAAGAAGTCTGCTAATTAGATGTTCGACTTATTCTTTTTGCCTTCGATCTGTTGTACAATCACATCAATGTAAGTTTCGTAATTGTCTGGCTACTTGTTCGACAGCACCTCTTTGAACTAGTTGACTCGTTACTCGAAATCGGGAGGCAGAAATCTGGTAAGTGGGGTTAGAATACGATGGCAGCAGCGGACAATAATACGCTCATATGAAGGCACTTGAGATTTCCATAGGGCGATAGCTTGTTCAGTCATTTGAAATATAACGATGGCAATATAGCCCCGCCACTTCAATAATAAATATAAGCTATTCATATCACTAAGTAGGAATTGGTTTTCGTACAATCCACTTATTAAACAAGCGAGCAGCCCCATATAGCAAAACATAACCTGCTAAAGCTGCCCCTAACTTAATTTTTAAATGTGAGTCCTCATTCCCGAAATATTAGTCCACTAAAACCACAGCAGCAACAGGAATAAATAGTGTCTATATAATAATTAATTTACCACTGCTCCTATAACATGCAGAGAGCTGATCTTTGGGTGTCGAATTCTCTCCTCGTTGTCTTCATTTGGTTTTAGTTGCCCTAATGAAAGATGTATATAATCCTGCATATTCTCGAATATACTTATGTTCGACCATCATAAAAATTACTAAGAAAGTATCTTTGGATACCTAGCTTAGCATCCTTCAATGCACCTGCGATTGTCCTTGTGCCTGATTTAGTGATGTCTGTTTTCATAGCCTCCGTGCCTGAATACAATAAGCTCAATGCATTAGCATTGTCGACCCATTGCTATTTAAATGTCATTTCTAACTGTATTGGTAGCTTTTCGAAGGCATCATCAAATTTTGGATGCTAAATAACTTTAAGTTTTTCCATCCATTGCAGCAGGATTTTACGGGCTATAATAGATTGCACCACATTGGTGCGATCTAGACAATCCACGCAATTTGTCCTGATCACTCCACTCTGGTTATTTACAACTACTGGCTTCTTATTCTTCTGTTGATACAGGCAAAAATAGCTAAACTGTTTCATCTGAAATGATATTTGATCTATCAGTTTGATTAGATTAGATTGTTTTCCACCTTTGCACTCTGCATGAAAGTCAAACCAAATCAGCTCGAGTTCAGGCACGTTCAAAGTTTTGTGCACCTGCTAAAAGTATTACCCGATTTGCTTCTGGTCACCCTTCTTGTCAATCAAGTTTATCAAAACACACTCCTTGTATTCTTGCTTAAGATGTTGATATAATTTTTTCATCACTTCAATATTGACACTCTCGCTCTCTTGCACTTCTATTGGTGGACTAAAACTGACATCTGGTGTTTGAGTCCATCTCAAGGGAATCGATCCTCGTAGTTGCACATATGAGAAGTATTCACGTTCGTCTCCCTTTTCGAAGGTCATGATTAGTTAAGTTTCGCAAGTGTTGACAGGATGTCCGTCATAATCAGACCCTCTTGTTAAGTATCTTAAACCTTGTCTATGTCTGCTTCTCCTTGTTACAAGGCATATCTCAAGAGATGTAGATGATTCAATAGGGATAAAGCTAATGGTTACTATGCCAGAAATAAAGGGCGTTACCCATTCAATTGCTTCGGCCTGCAATAGACCATCAATCCATGCTCCATTAAACAGATATTATTATTGAAAATTTCCCATTCGAAATCCTTTATTGCTCAACCTTTGGAAAGACTGGGTTAAATCATAGTCAAAGGAAAAGTACAGACTTCTGTTATCAAGTACTTTACTAATGCCAGAAATATACTCACGGTCAATTTATGATTATTGAGAGTGAAGACAGATGAACTCTAGTTTTTCTACCCTGAAGACGACCTTCTTGAAGATCTGACCCACCAACATGGATTTGGTGACGACCACTAAATACTTATTGACTTCCATGTTCATGATACCATATATTGCTTGAATCTCAAATGCTTGCTTGGGTCTGGTGTCTGTGAGCTTGGCAATTTTAGTGCATTCCTGGGTGGCTAGTGATCTTTGTGCTATTAGTAGTACATGGAAAGAGTGTATGCACATTTGGAGCAGTTCAAAAGAACAGCATCTTCTTCGATTAGCAATTCACGATTGAACTCAGGGAACAGACTGCTATCTATCATGTCAGAAGTTGTCCAATACTATAATGTTATAAACACTAAACAAACACATATTAATCATGAGTTTTCAGCCTTGATCTAAGCGCAATTGTCGAGCATTTATGACACAGTGAATAACAACTCAGAAGCTTGATTCAAATCTGAAATCAGTTGTAAGGCCTCAGGTAGTAGTTCATACCCGGCTATATTTGTTTCCTCTAGGTTGTAGTTGTTAGATTGAACGCTTGCGGTGAGCAGTGGGTCCATTTGGACATACCGCAAAGTGTTGCTGAATCTCACATGATCGCGGGCATCTTCGAAGCACGACAAGGACTGATTGAGAGCTAAACGGGACGCATTCAATACGTCTGAGTATAAGCAGTCCCGGAATACTGGTGTGCCTTGTTCTTCCAGATGTGCGAATGACATGAGTGAGATGTGAATCAGCAAATTTATACAATACTTAAAATAGCAATTTATTAAAATCTTGTTTGCTATTTTGAACACCAATTTTACTTATATTTCAAATAATTACATGAGTAAACTTTGCGAATAGAATAATATTTATAACAAAATATGGATCTGACTGTAGGCAAGCACTACAAGCTCACAAAAAAATTAAATTCTGGTTCTTTCGGATAGATTTACTTGGCTATAAACTTGTAGAACAATCGTGAAGTTGCCGTTAAGTTAGAACCCATTAAAACTAAACATCCACAACTTTAGTATGAAGCCAAACTTCTCGCTTACTTGAATGCAGACCAGAAACAAGTGTAAGGCTTCTCTGTGCTGTACTATTTCGGTAAAGATTCCAACTACAATATTATGGTTCAGTAACTGTTAGGTCCTTCCCTTGAGGAACTGTTTCAAAAATCTGGAAAACGATTCGATTTAAAAACTGTCGTTATGATAGGTATTCAAATTATTGATCGACTCTAATACATGCACAATAAGAAATTTGTGCATCGAGACATTAAACCATAAAACTTTTTATTGGGTACGTATGAGAAATGTGCTAAGATTTATATTATTGATTTTGGACTTTCAAAAAAATTTATTCAAAAGAATGGCAGCCATATACCGTATAAGGATAACAAAAGTCTTACTGGAACTCCTCGATACGCCTCGATAAATAACCACTTAGGGATTGAGCAGAGCCGCCGTGATGATCTTGAGAGTGTTGTGTATATACTAATTTACTTCTTAAAAGGTTCACTGCCTTGGCAAAATCTAAAGCAAGACTCGTCCTATGGAAAATATTAAAAAATACTATAGAAAAAATTGTCAGTAAGCTTATAAAATTTGATAAAAGACATCCCAAGGGAGTTTGGTTAAATGTTGGACTATACAAGAAAGTTGCACTTCACTTAATCACCAAACTATAATCTTTTAAGAAAATTATTGGAGCAATCTTTGTTTAATTCTGGGTCTTATCTCACTGGAGATGATAAATTTTGTTGGTAAATCGAACAGACAACAAAGTAACCTGTGACTACTAAATAACACAACAAATCAGATGATTTCTTCGATTTAGATGCCAGCGATCACAAGGATTACAAGCCGAACGACAATGCTGATTTCGGGGATGATTTCAAATTTGATTAGTTTTGATGTATAATTATTATGTCTATTTTACCTCTTTTCAAAGACATCACAATATTTAGTTATGA
>APMI01007889.1_pt1 | contig 14045 bp, 11 predicted proteins | sample 667938 | NCBI WGS metagenome assembly APMI01 (sample SAMN01084076, study PRJNA167559) | wastewater metagenome | biome: Wastewater | place: Denmark: Ejby Moelle, Odense | collected 2011-11-28 | reverse complement strand
AATGCATAGGAAGAGAAATGGGGGATTTTTAAGGCCGCTACCTGTGCAAGGTTGTATTTCCAGTCGGCATCCGTGAGGCCGAGGGTTCCGTAGATGAGGTCGATGGTAAGGTTGCTGAAACCTGCATCCTGTGCGGCCTTGATGGCATAGTCGGCCTGCTGCGTGTTGTGTGCGCGGTTCATGAATTGCAGGTCGCTCTCTTTGAAAGACTGCACACCAATGCTAAAACGATCGATGGGTGTATTGCGCAGTGCTTTAAGGTAGGTAGTGCTTAGGTCATCGGGGTTTGCTTCGAGGGTACATTCTTTTAGTTCCCGTACAGGGTATAGCTTATAGATGAGGTCGATGAAGCGCATGATCTCATCGGCACTGAGCAATGAAGGTGTACCACCACCGAAGTAGATGGTTTCGACAGGCTTACCCTGCAGATAGTCCTTTTGCATATCCAGTTCGCGCAGCATGGCCCGCAGCAGATCATCTTTCCCATTGAGTGAAGTGGAAAAGTGGAAATTGCAGTAAGTGCATTTCTGTTTGCAAAAAGGTATGTGCAGGTAGATGCCGGCCATTTTTTTAAAGTCAAAAGTTAAAAGTCAAAAGCCAAAAGTTGCTTGCTTAATCGTTAATTTTGGTGAGTTCCATGCAAAGGTTTAGCGGGTTTACAGCCCTGATGTTTATTGTTTTGCAGGTGTTTTGCCAGCCGGTGAAAGCGCAAATTTACGTAGTGCAACTGCATTCTGTAGATAATAATGAGGCTTTGCTGCAAAAAGAGGCGCAGATGCCTGCGAAATTCGGCTCGGGGACGGAGATATATGAGTATTTAGGCAACCTTGTTCCTGCTTTGCAGGCGAAGGGATATTTGGCGGCGTCGATCGATAGCCTGGGTATAAGAGATGAGCACTATGATGCAAGTATCTACCTGGGCAGACAGTATAAGTGGGCAAAGGTGTCTTTTGATTCCATACCACAAGCCTTGTGGGCCGAAGCGGCTATAAACCCGCAACAATGGGAAGGGCGTGTGCTAAACCCCAGGCAGATGGCGGGCCTTTGTGAGAAGCTATTGCGCTGGTGTGAGAATAATGGTTATCCGTTCGCAAGGGTATGGCTGGATGAGGCGCATATTGCAAAGGAAGGTGGTGTATCAGGGAGCCTGATGCTGCAAAAGGGAGAGCTGAGGAAGATAGACTCGGTGCATATAGAGGGTGATATCGTGGTGACGAAAGGGTATTTGGAGCGCTACCTGGATATTTTTGAAGGAAGCAATTATAGCGAGAAGAAGCTGCGGAATATAAGTCCGCGATTGCGGGAGCTGCCGTTTATGCAGGAAGCCGCGCCATGGGAGGTGGCATTTAAGCTAACCGATACAAGACTTAAGATATACCTGAAACAGAAGAAGGCAAACCTGCTGAACGCTATAATAGGGCTGATACCTAACAGTGTAGAAACAGGGAAATTCCTGCTGACGGCTGATGCTACACTGGCGCTGCAAAACATACTGGGCTATGGTGAAACTATTGGCGTTACCTACCAGAACCTGCAGTATAAGTCGCCGAAGGTGAATGCTGACCTGGTATGGCCGTATTTGCTGAACAGCCCGGTAGGTGTAGATGTTCACTTTAACCTGTTCAAAAGAGACACTACATTCTCGAGGACCTCATTGCAGGCAGGAGTGAGGTATCAACTGAATGCGACAGACCATATCAGGGTATTCTACCAGAATATGAGTAATCACCTGATAACAGTTGATACTGCTTTTATCAGGTTAAATAAGCGGTTGCCGGATAATGCCGATGTACAGGCGAAGGGTGGCGGACTGGAGTTTGTAATGAACCGGACGGACTACAGGCTGAACCCGCACAAGGGCTGGCAGCTCAGGCTGAGTACCAGCGCATTGGTCAGGCATGTGCAGCGCAGCGATGCGGTAACAAGCCTTGAGGATGCAAGCGGATTTGACTATGCATCGCTATACGACAGCCTGGAAAAACAGAAATATCAGTACCATGCGGAAGGTGGCCTGTCCTATTTTTTGCCACTAGGAAGGAAAACGACGCTGATGGCAGCTTACAATGGTGCATGGCTGAGCGGCAGGCATTTGTTCCAGAATGAGCTGTACCAAATAGGGGGTTTTAAGCTGCTGAGGGGATTTGATGAGCAGAGTGTTTATGCCAACCAATACCAGATGCTGACGCTGGAGTTAAGGCTGCTGCTGGACAGGAATTCCTATGTGTACCTCTTTAGCGATAATGCTTATGTGCAGCGCTATTATAACGGCTATGGAAAAGAAGGTATATATAACGGTTTCGGGCTGGGTAGCACGCTGGAGACAAAGACGGGCTTGTTTACGATCAGTTATGCTTTGGGCCGCAGTGACAATAATCCTGTGCAATTCAAACAATCAAAAATACATTTTGGTTACTTAGCTTATTTCTAAGTTGTAAATTGCAGCGTAAACATATGCACCGCATTCGGAAATCTTCATTTATAGCCTTACTGTTTGTCCTGCTTTTAGCCGATGCCGGATATGCGAAGGTGCAGCCTGCACATTACGGGCTTAGCTTTACGCCCGACAGCGCAGTGATCAGCAAAATGGCCATACACGGCGCTGATAGCATGCTTAGGGTACAACCTCAACTTGCCAACACGAAAGTGGTAATGGATATAGAGCATGAAAGGCCTCCATCGGACCGCACTGCTGACTTTTACCTGCTGCTTTCTTTGTGCATTATGCTGGGTTTTATCCGTACCAGCGACCCACGATATTTCAGCAATCTTTTTAAGGCATTCCGCAATACCACGCTTAGTAACCGGCAGTTAAAGGAGCAGTTGCAAAGTGCAACCTTGCCCAACCTGCTGATGAATATCTTTTTTGTGATAGTGGGGGGTGCCTATATCTATTACATAGTACGATATTTTACGCCCCAACGCCATAGTGCCATACCGCCGTCTTTACTGATTATCATGTTGATAACAGGCATGGCGATCATTTATCTCTCGAAATATGCGGCGGTGCGCTTTAGCGGATGGGCCTTCAGGGTGGAGGGGATAACGGAGCATTACCTGTTCAACATATTTTTAATAAATAAAATCATTTCGATATTACTGTTGCCGTTCATTATCCTGCTGGCATTTGCCGGGCCTGTATGGACCGAACCGGTGGCTATACTATCTTTTATATTGACAGGCATACTATTAATTAATCGTTATACCCGTTCATGGCAGGTGTTCGGTTCGTTTTTCCAGTACAGTAAATTTCATTTTTTTACGTACCTTTGCGCCTCGGAATTACTGCCACTGGCAGTTTTGATGAAGTTACTGGTACGCGGATTACTTGATTATTAGTGTGTTAGGAGCGTTAAAACAGTAATATTATATTAAAAAACCCGTTACGATCATATATGGCCAAAGCAGTTCGTACAACGAGTAAAGAGGCGGTTAAAAAGGAGACAAAGGTCAATACAGTTTTAATTACCCAACCGCGCCCTGATACGGATAAGTCACCGTACTTTGAGCTGGCGAAAAAGTATAACCTTGCGCTCGAGTTTCATCCCTTTATCCGCGTAGAAGGCCTTACAGGCAAGGAGTTTCGCAAGCAGCGCATTGATATCACCGAGTATACCGCTATCATCTTTAACAGTCGCAATGCAGTAGATCATTTCTTTCGTATTTGCGAGGAACTGAAGGTGAAAGTATCGCAGGATATGAAGTACTTCTGCATTACGGAAGCTGTAGCATTATACCTGCAGAAGTTCATACTGTACCGCAAGCGCAAAGTCTTCTTTTCGCCGGATGGTTCGACTGAAGGACTGCTGGAAGTGATAGGCAAACATAAGAATAACGAAAAATTCATATTGCCTACGGCTGATAACGGCAAGATAGATGTGGCGCAGTACCTGATCAAAAACAAAGTAACATTTGTTGAGGCAACGCTCTACCGTACCTTATCGAACGATATAACGCGTGTAATGCAGGCAACATTTGATATGATCGTATTTTTCAGCCCCTTCAGTGTTCAGACCTTGTTTGAGCAGAACCCTTTGTTCAAGCAGAATGGCACAGTGATAGGCGCTTTCGGGCCTACTACATCGAAGGCTGTGGAAGAAGCAGGGCTGAGGCTTGAAGTAAAAGCACCCGCACCTAATGCACCTTCCATGGTTTCCGCATTGGAACATTTCCTTGCAGCGTTTAAAAAATAGAAGATCAAAACACATTCATAGTTCAATGTCCCGGCAACCAGGCCGGGACATTTTAGTTTAATTCGCAGCCGGAATGCATCGGGGCATTTTAGCTTAATTTAGCGGCATGGCAAACAGACTGATCAATGAGCAAAGCCCTTACCTGCAGCAGCATGCACATAATCCCGTAGACTGGTATGCATGGGGCGATGAGCCCTTTGAGCGTGCGGCAAGAGAACACAAGCCTGTGTTGGTAAGCATAGGCTATTCGGCCTGCCACTGGTGCCATGTAATGGAGCATGAGAGCTTTGAAAATGAGGAGATAGCTGCGTATATGAATGAGCATTTCATCAACATAAAAGTGGACCGGGAAGAGCACCCCGATGTGGACCATATGTATATGGATGCCGTACAGGCAATCAGCGGCAGCGGTGGCTGGCCTTTAAATGTGTTTGTGACACCTGAGCGCCTGCCCTTTTACGGGGGCACCTACTACCCTCCAAGGCCCGCATTCAACAGGCCATCATGGATAGGGCTGCTGCAGCGCATGAACGAGGTATGGAATGAGCAGCAAGACGAAGTGAAATTGCAGAGCAGCCAGATGCTGCAGCACCTGCAGCAAGCATCGAAAACGGGAGCGGGTAGCGGAGTGCGAAATGGGAGCGAGCCTGATATGGAAATGTGCCGAACGATGGCGGAAAACCTGCTAAAACAAGCTGATACGATACATGGGGGCTTTGGCAATGCTCCGAAATTCCCGGGCACGATGGCCATCAGCTTTTTGCTGGAGCATTACCATTACACAGGGTATGAGCCAGCATTGAAACAAGCTTTGCTGAGCCTTGATAAGATGATACAGGGAGGTATCTACGACCAGTTGGGCGGCGGTTTTGCACGATATTCGACCGATGCTGAGTGGCTGGCACCGCATTTTGAGAAGATGCTTTACGATAATGCGCTGCTCATCATGTCGATGTGTGATGCATACCAATTGACCAAAGAAGAGCGGTACCGTACTGCAATAAAGGAGACCATAGCATTTGCAGAACGTGAGCTGAAAGATGCGTCAGGCTTGTATTACAGCGCCCTTGATGCGGATAGTGAAGGAGTGGAAGGGAGGTTCTATACATGGGCCTGGCAGGAATGGACCGATGCACTGGGTGCTGATGACTATATAGCGATGGCATGGTATGATGTAAGCGAGCATGGTAATTGGGAGCATACCAACATTCTACGCATCACAAAGAGCGAAGACGAGGTGGCCGCGATGTTCAACATCACAACTGAAGATGTGAGGCTGCATGTAACAGCAGTGAGGGAGAAATTATTTGCGGTAAGAAGCAAAAGAATACGGCCATTAACCGATGATAAAAGCCTGCTTTCGTGGAATGCTTTGATGAACATTGCATTAGGCAAAGCATCGGTAGCATTGCAGGAGGAAAAATACCTTGACCGGGCTAAGGAACATATGCAATGCATGCTGCAATATTTTGTTAAAAATGATGAGCTGCTGCATACCTGGAAGCAAGGACTGGCAAGGATATCAGCCAAACTGGATGACTATGCATACCTGGTGCAGGCGCTATTACAATTAGGCTCAACAGCGCGTGAAAACCACTATATAGTTGAGGCAATAAAATGGACAGAAATCGTGGTGAAAGATCTCAGGCATGAAGAAGGGAATTTTTTCTACTATACATCGGTAAAACAGACCGATATCCCGGTGCGTAAAATAGATATTTATGATGGTGCGCTACCCTCGGCAAATGCAGTAATGGCGCATAATTTACTGATATTGGGGATTTGCGCTGAACGCAGTGAATGGACAGAGCATGCCACGTATATGCTGCAGCAAACAGCCAGTAACGCTGTGCGATATACCTATTCCTTTGCGTACTGGGCTATGCTGCTGCAGCGCTATGTGAAGGGGATAAAAACAGCTGTTTGCAGTGGTAAAGAAGCCTCAAATGCAGCTAAACATATTTTAGAACAATTTATACCACACGCATATATAGTCACTTCAGAAAAAGAAATATTTGAATTGCCCTTATTGCGGGGCAAGTTTTTTACGGGCAAATTGTATATATTTGTTTGCAGGCAGGACGCGTGTTTAAGCCCTGTAGACAGTACAGAAGCAGCACTACATTTACTTAATCATTAGAGATATTGTTACAAAAAAGACATTTTCAATGCCTGAATAGGTTTGTGAAAACTGACAAATTTTTTTTCGAAACTTGCATTTTTGGAAAAATCTTTAAATATTGTGCATCGGTTTAGTGGTAAAAATTACTTCTTGACCCAAAAATTTACTTTATTTGCCTAATCGCAAAAACAATAACAACAGTAGTATGAAACAACTTTCCCTGAAGATCTCGGCTGTAGCACTGCTTGCACTCGCTGCGGGCTGCGGGAAATCGGGCACTGGAGGACAACTGGTAGGACATCCGAATACGTTGAACTACAAGCCGCCTGTGCCGATTGGCATGGTATATGTACCCTCCGGCGTTCTGAAAATGGGAGCAAGCGATGAGGATATTCGCGGTAAGAACGATGAGCCTATACGTACGGTACAGATGACCGGTTACTATATGGATGCTACCGAGGTGTCAAATGCGGAGTACCGTCAGTTCACTGATTACGTTCGCGATTCGATTGCTCACACCAAATTGGGTGATTTTGTTGATAACCCGGATGGCACCCAGCGCATTGATATGAAAAAGCGTATCAACTGGAAAGACCAGGACCTGCAGGAGCAAATGTCAGATTTCTTCATTCCCGCCGATCAGTCGGGCTGGGGCAAGAAAGAATTTGACAACGGCAAGAACAAGCTGGTGTATCATTACGAGTCATGGGATTACGGCGAAGCTGTAAGGAACCCTGACCAGGCACGTACTACATTCATTTCAAAACACGATGTACCTGCATATCCTGATACGACAGTATGGGTTAAGCAACTGACCTATTCATTCAACGAGCCTATAGCTGTACAATACAACTGGTTCCCGGCCTTCAACAACTACCCTGTAGTTGGCGTTAACTGGAAACAGTGTATGGCATTCTGCGATTGGCGCACACGCTCATGGAGAAACGAGCGTGAAAAGAATAAAATGTTCTTTGAAGGAGACTTCCGCCTGCCGAATGAGGAACAGTGGGAGTGGGCTGCACGTGGTGGCCGTAACGAAGCTCCTTATCCATGGGGCGGCCCTTATGTGCTGAACAAAAAAGGTTGCTACCTGGCTAACTTCAAACCACAACGCGGTAACTACGCAGCAGATGGTGGTTTGTACACTGTACCGGTTGATAAATACTGGCCAAACGATTATGGCTTGTATAACATGGCAGGTAATGTATCTGAGTGGACCTCTACTTCTTATTTTGGTAGTGCATATGAAACGGTTTCTGATCTTAACCCCGAAGTTCAGCATAAAATGAACGAAGCAGATCCTCAGTGGATGAAGCGTAAAGTAGTACGCGGTGGCAGCTGGCGCGATGTGGCTTTCTATTTACAAGTTAGTTCACGTGATTATGAGTATGCTGATACGGCGAAAGCTTACATAGGTTTCCGTTGCGTTATCCAGCAAATAGCCCCCGCATTGACCAACAGGCGCGGAATGCACTAGAATTGAATAAGAGGATAAACTAATAAATACTATTTTTTAAAACACGTTAGAAAACACAATAGTAATATGAATTCTGTAATTCTGTTTTTCGAAACCAAACAGGGTAAATACGTAAAAAACTTCATCATTGGTTTGGGTGCCTCTGTGGTACTGTTGGGAGCCCTTTTCAAAATTCAGCACTGGCCCGGTGCAGGTGCAATGCTTACAGCAGGTATGTGTACAGAAGCCTTCATCTTTGCGATGCTTGGTATCCTGCCTCCGCATAAGGATTACTATTGGGAGCGTTTCTACCCAGACATTGACGAGAATCCACACGTGGAAGCATACCGTAAGGGTATAAAATTCGAATCAGGAACCAAAGGTTCTCCAACACTGTCTCTTGACAAAATGATGGAGGAAGCCCAGATGACACCTGCCAATATCCGCAGACTGGGAGAAAATTTCATGCGTTTTGGACAAGCAGTTGACCAGATAAAAGACATGAGCGATGTTACAGCTTCTACAGCTGAATATTCTCAGAGCGCACGTGAAGCAGCTACAGCTTTAGGCCAGATGAAAGATACATTTGCGGGTGCAACCCAGACGATGGCATCATTCAACAATGCAGCTGAAGATACTACAAGGTTCCACGAGCAGGTACAGGTATTGTCAAGGAATTTAGGTTCTCTAAACCAGATATATGAAGTTGAACTGCAGGATGCAAACAACCACCTGAAAGCGATGAACAGGTTCTACAGCAATCTGGTAAGTGCTTCGGATGCTATGGCTGCAAGTGCAGAAGATGCTAAAGCAGCTAAAGACCAGATAGGATTGCTTGCCAAGAACCTGGGCACACTTAACCAGATATATGGCAACATGCTGTCTGCAATGCAGGGCCGCTAATATTCGTATAGTCGGAAATAAGTAATTATTTAGGACGATTTTTTTAAAAATATTAACTTAGTAAACGTTAGAGAATGTCTATACCTAAAGAGACGCGGCAGATAATGATCAACCTGATGTATCTGGTTTTGACGGCACTGCTGGCCCTAAACGTATCGAATGAAATTCTGCATGCTTTCAAAGTAATCAATGAGAGTATCCTTAAGTCCAATACTTCAATTGAGTCTAAGAATAAGGATATGTATGAATTGATAGATGCGAATGAAAAGATGGCAGGAAAGTATGAGAAAGTGCATCCTTATAAAGTTCGGGCTGATGAAGTAAAGGCACAGTCTGAGCAGATGGTTAAATATCTTGAGAACTGGAAGGACCGTATCATAGCTGAGACAGGCGGAAGAACAGAAACCGGTGAACCCAAAAGGGAAGATGATATCAATGCGACTACATTATTACTTGTTGAGAGAAATGGTGGGGATTCGTTGAAAAATAAACTTCAGGCACTTCGCGAATTGCTCATTAGCAAACTTGATGCTCCTGACCAAAAGATCATTGAGCCGCTTATACCTTTGAAGATCGACAAGCCTAAGCCTTCGGATAACAATCCGCAGGGTGATTGGAAAGTAGCATACTTCCATAGTATGCCAACAGTTGCCGCCCTTACGCTGATATCTAAGTTCCAAAATGACGTACGTAACAGTGAAGCTTTGATCGTAAACAAGTTATTTGATGAGGCGCACAGCACTGATCTTAAGTTTGATGCGATACAAGCGATAGCGGTTCCTAAGACGAGTTATGCACTTGCAGGCCAGAAAGTTGAAGCTTCTATTATGCTTGCAGCTTATAACAGGACGATACAACCCACGGTAACTGCAAGCAGTGGTAAAGTAAACCCTGCGAAAGATGGTGTTGCCTCATGGGAGACTGTAGCGAGTGGCGTTGGTCTTCAGACAATTAAAGGTACAGTATCTCTAAACATGGGTGACCACATAGAGACCAAGCCATATGAATTCCAATATATGGTGGGTTCTACCGGTGCGTCAATGCAGCTTGATAAGATGAACGTGTTCTATATAGGTGTACCTAACCCGGTAACAGTATCGGCAGCGGGTTATTCTATACAGGATGTTTCTTTGAACATACCCGGCGCTACAGTAACGCCTAAAGAGCTGGGCCACTACGAAGTAATGGTAAAGCAACAGGGCAAAGTTACTGCTGAGATCATGGCCAATGATAAGGCGGCGGGCGGTATCAAGAAGGTAGGTAGCATGGAAGTTCGCGTTAAATTTATTCCAGATCCGGTTGCTGAAATAGCTGGTAAGCCAGGTGGCGTGATAAGGGCTGATATCTTTAAGGCACAGCTGGGTGTGGTCGCTTCCCTGAAAGGATTTGACTTTGATGCAAGGTTTGTTGTTCGTAGTTTTAACTTTAGTATGTTGCCGAAGCGCGGTGAGTATATTGGACCGTTCCCTGTAACAGGCCCATTGTTCAAAACCAACGCACAGGTAATGCAAGCTATTGACAGGGCTCACGCAGGTGATAAAATATTTATAGAAGATATTAAAGCTGTTGGACCAGATAATACACCACGTTCGTTACCTTCAATGTTGATATCATTAAATTAATTTTAACTAAGCAAATCATACAAGGATCATGAATATCCTAAGATCATACAAACTTGCAGCTTCTACTGCTCTACTTTTTGTCGGCGGTGTTGCATTTGCTCAGAATAGCGATCCTGAAACAGGTTATATGCCAGGTGGAGCTGTTAACAAGAACTGGCAACCATCGCTTGTACGCGACGGTGTAATAGATCGTGTTGCACATATCTCCAAGTCACTTGACTGGCAATCGGTTCGCGAAGCTGACGTTCTGTGGAAGAAACGTGCATGGCGCGAGATCGATACCCGCGAAAGGCAGAATGTTGCTTTCCGTTATCCCGGCGATGAAAATACCGGTGGCGGTTATTTCATAGAAATACTGCTTGATGGTATCAAGAAGGGTAAGGTAAAGGCCTATTCTAACTTTGATGATCGCTTTACAACGGCGCTTACTAAAGACCAGATAAACGAAATGCTGCAAGGCAAGCTGGATACTACATATGCTGAAGACCCGGTAACAGGTGATATGCAGATGAAAGTAACCCGCAAGGAGTTCAACCCGGAAAGCGTTACCAAATACAGGCTTAAAGAAGACTGGATATTTGACCGCAATGTGGGTAAAATGGTAGTGAGAATAGTGGGCATAGCGCCACTGCAGGATATTTATAATGAAGACGGAAGTTACCGTGCATCTAAGCCAATGTTCTGGGTATACTTTCCTGAATCGCGTGAACTATTGGCCCAGTACGAGGTATTCAATCCTGAAAACGATGTGGCACGTGTAACCTGGGATGATTTCTTTGAGTCCCGCAGGTTCTCCAGCCATATTGTTAAGATCAGCAACCCTTACGATATGTCATTCAGGGAGCAGAACTACAGCCAGATGGAATCACTTTACGAAGGACAACGTGCTGGTGAAGACATCTTCAATAAAGAACATGACATGTGGGTATATTAATAACCTGCTAACGATACGAAAAGCGCCACGTACATTACGTGGCGTTTTTAATTATATCCGCGGCAGGTAGCTACCTGTACACGATTAATTTTATCTTGCAGGCGATCATAAAAAGTAAAGAGATATGCCCGGTAGCCGGCCAAAGCTTGAGGTTTGTTTATCACCAGCCCTGCTCAATCTATACGATACAAAAGATACGGTAGTAGTCATTATTGATATATTCCGTGCTACATCCACCATTGCTGCCGCATTGCACAACGGCGCGACGCGGGTGATCCCTGTGGCGAGTGTAGCTGAATGTATAGATCTCGGCAAACAAATTTCTAATAGTATCACTGCAGGCGAACGCGACGGCAAAATAGCTGAAGGCCTGGAACATGGTAACTCTCCATCCGAGTACCCTGCAGATTTTGTAAAAGGGAAAACACTGGTACTGACTACTACCAACGGTACACGGCTGCTGCATATGGTTAAAGATGCTGCAACGATAATTACCGGATCCTTCCTTAACCTTGAAGCTGTGTGTGATTTTCTTGCAAAGCAAAACAGGAATGTATTACTGGCTTGCTCGGCATGGAAAGACCGCTTTAACCTGGAGGATACCCTGTTTGCAGGAGCTGTTGCGAGCCTGCTACAGGATCAGTATGATATTAACTGCGACAGCACACGTGCAGCAATGTATATTTACAATGCCTCCGGCGGAAAGGATATCATCTCGTTCTTAAAAGAGTCGAGCCATTATAAGCGCCTTGCAGCATATGGGCTTGAGCAGGACATGGAATATTGTGCCAGCCTAAACCTGCACCCCGTAGTGCCCATATTGAGGGGTACGGAACTGGTGGTCTTTTAGGCTTGCCCGAGCCGTTATTTTTTCTTGTTAAAAAAGTCCTTTAGTTCGCGGCTCATTTCTTCGCCGCGCTTTTTAAGATCCTGTAATTCTCCGCTCATATTGCGGGCCATGCTGTGGATATCCATGGGCGTGCCGCCTGTCATCTGTGCGAATTCCTCTGGTGTCCTGGGCGCGGGTATTACCGCCCAGGCAATAATGTATGCAATAAGGCCCACACCCAAACCGAAGAACAGTGCTGCAAAAACAAGGCGTACTATTACCGGGTCGATATCAAAATAATTGGCCAGACCGCTGCATACACCGCCTATCATCTTATCGTTGGTATTGCGGAACAACCTGCGGTGGGAAGATTGGTATTGCTGCTGACCTTGTTGATTGTTCGCAGGTCTTGAATAAGGTACAGGTAAATTGGTGGTTTTGCCCGTCGCAGGATCTTCGTTCAGTTCATGGGCAGGCCCGAGAGTGTCTATTACTTTCTGCACGTCGCTGCGGTCGATGGCGGGGATATTGTTCTGCAGGCGGATACTGAATAATTCGGCGATACGGAATTCAATATCCTGTATGATCTCGTCATTACCTTCCTCGGCTACGAAGAGACGTTCCAATGCATTCAGGTAGTCTTTTAGGACCTGGTAGGCATCTTCCTCTATCGGGATAACACTGCCGGCTATATTTATCTGTATGATGCGTTGCATAAAAAATTGATTTATAAAGATGTGGTTAAATGATCTACTGCTTTACTTAATTCATCCCAGGTATGGCGCAGCTGTGCGTAAAATTTAAGGCCTGTTTTGGTGAGCGCATAATACTTACGCGGAGGGCCCGATGTCGATTCTTCCCAGCGATAGCTGAGCATACCCGCATTCTTGAGCCGGGTAAGCAATGGATATAGGGTGCCTTCAAGCACTACTAGCTTTGCCTCTTTGAGCTGCTCAAGGATATCACTGGGGTAAACTTCTTTCTGCCTTTGTATAATGCCCAGGATGCATAACTCCAAAAGGCCTTTTCTCATCTGCGATTCTGTATTGTCCACATTCATATCATTCCTTTTACATTACAAAGGTAGGTAAAAAATAGTATTATGCAATGCATGGTACCTGTTTTTGCACTTAGGTGGCCAATGATTTTGGAAAAACTACCGGTAAATAAGACGGTCCTGTGGCAGATAAATACAGCTAAACCTGCATGAATTAACTTTTCTGCCACATAAGCAATCGAAAATTTAACTAGGTTTGCAGCAATAATAAAAACCACCCGGATGAGATATAGATCTTTACTTTTTTTACTATTTACACTGTTTTCGCTTGCAGCCTGTAAGACGAACAAGAATAAATTTACTGTGATAGGCGAGCTGGCAAATATGCCCGGGCAGACGGTGATGCTGGAGGAGATAGGTATTAATGAGATCCGGGTAATAGACTCTGCGAAAAGTGATGCCAAGGGTCATTTCGAGGTTTCGGGCAGCACGCCGGAGGATAACCTGTATCGTCTCAGGTTTAACGGTAATCGTTTCATTTTATTGGCTATTGATAAGGGCAATGTAAAAGTAACGGGCGACTGGAACAGTTTTGAAAATTATGACGTGGCAGGATCGGCCGGCTCATCGAGCATGAAGAAATTCATCACGACAGTGAGGGAACACCTGCGTGATATCAATACAATGAGTATTATAATGGACAGCTTGCGGGCAAAAGGCAATGACAGCCTTAGTGCGACTGCAGAAAAAGACATGAATGACTTTAAGTTCAAGTTCACCCGTTTCATAGAAATGTATGCAGATACCAGCAAATTTTTCCCTGTAGCTATTTTTGCGGCACAGATGCTGAACCCGATGGTGGAAAAGGAGTTTCTTGCTTCATTCACTGATGGTTTGAGTAAGCGCTTCCCGCAGGCAACACATGTGAAGGAATTTGAGGCAAGGCTGAACAAAATGTTGGCTGAGTCGGGCCAGGCTGCGCCTGCCGAGGC